>Ga0137412_10002570_pt1 | contig 14344 bp, 14 predicted proteins | sample CZODoug2_1_16fun_FD_122160 | JGI IMG/M metagenome (GOLD analysis project Ga0137412, IMG submission 122160) | Vadose zone soil fungal communities from Angelo Coast Range Reserve, California, USA - CZODoug2_1_16fungal (Hybrid Assembly) | ecosystem: Environmental > Terrestrial > Soil > Vadose zone... | reverse complement strand
GCGTTGGACCGGGTGGCATACGCTGTCACGCAGGGCATACGCTCCGGCATATTCGTTCCCGGACAGCATCTCCTCGAGCCAGAGCTGACGCGCCGCATCGGAATCAGCCGCGGGTCGTTGCGCGAAGCGCTCAAGCATCTCGCCGCGGACGGCATCGTGACGCTCAATCGATATCGCGGCGCCTACATCAGCAGTCTCGACAAGAAGTCCGTCCTCGATCTGCTCGACACGCTGGAACCGCTTGCCTGCCTCGCGGCGCGCCTCGCGGCCGAAAGATGCGACTCAGCGGAGAATAAACAGCGCATGAAGGATGCGGTCGCAGCCATCGAGGCCGCGGGGAAAGAGGGCAACCGAGGGAAATATCTCGAGCAGCGGCGTCATTTCTACGACACCATGGTCAAAATCGGCGGCAACCGCGAACTCGCCCGCGTGATGCCGCTGTCGCGCACGGACTTGTTCCGGGCGCAGATCGAACGGATCCAATCCGAGGCGCAGCGACAACGTCACCTGTCTGGATATTCCCGAATTGCTCAGGCCGTCATCGACCGCGACCCCGCCATGGCCGAGCGCGCAATAAAGCGCCATTTCGAAGGCACACGCAAGACGATGAAAGAACTTCCGGATCACGCCTTTCCCGCCGCGGACGGCGAATGAGGGGCCGGGAATAGAAACGCGGAGGCCAGCTCGTCCGGCCTCGCCGTGCGCCTGAGCACGCTCATTCGGTGGTAGCTCTCGCGCAGACTGCGGTCGGCGTTCAGGAGCGGCTGCGTCATGCCCGTGAGCGTCGGGCCCGGCATGACGCAGCTGGCAGTGATGCCATGCGCGCCAAGTTCGACGGCGAGAGACTTGGTCAACCCGGCCGCACTTCCCGCGGACCGCCACCGGCTTCAAGCCGATTCGCTTGCGTCGGCGGCCACCACGGTGTCAATATTGACGGATGAAATCGTCTGACGCTTTACGCCCTGCTCGCCCTCGCGTCGAGTTTCGGAAACGTCGGAGACGCCGATGATCTGTGTATCCGCCCTGTACCCGAACCAGCCGGGCAGCCGCTTCGACGGCGCCTACTACGTGACCACGCATGCCGCCCTCGCACGCGCGCTATTGCAGCCGCTCGGCCTCATCGAAATACGTGCATCCCTCGGTCAGTGCGACCTCGCGGGTGCGACCCCGCCGTTTTGGGCGATCAGCGAACTCCATTTCACCTCGCGAGCGGCCTTCGACGACGCGATGCGCCTCTGCGGAGAGGCATTGTTTCAGGATGCAAAGAATTACACCGACGTGAATCCGGTGATGCAAGTGAGTACGCTGCACCCGCTGTAGCGCCCGACGGCTCGTCAAATTTGGGGGAAATCCATGCCTAAGCTCTATCGTCATGAAATGAACGACATCGGTCAGATCATCGGCCTCGATGAATTGTTGAACCATCAGATCGTGGATACCTTTGCGTCCACGGCGACCTCCGAGCTCAGCTGGACTGAGAAAATCTGGTCCGCCATCATCCGTAAAGACGGCGGTCTCGGAATCGATTTCGGTCTCGGCCGTTATCACAATCGCGGTGTGCTCGACGGCTGGGCAGCGGTCTCCCGAGGACGAACGCAATGGACGGTCCGCGCCAGCCGTGAACTGCGTGACGATCCGACCATCACGACCGTGGGACCGCTCACCTACGAGATCATCGAGCCGCTGCACAAGGTACGGTATGCGCTGGCGAAGAATCCGAACCAGCCCATCGCCTATGACGTGACCTTCACCTCGGATATGCCGCCGTTTCTCGAAGACCGCCACAAGCAGCGCGAACGAGACGGTTTTCGAATCGGTTCCGACGTGATCCGCTATCACCAGATTGGCACGCCGTCCGGATGGGTGGAAATCGAGGGCCAGCGCATCGAGATCAAATCGGACGAGTGGACCGAGTATCGCGACCACAGCTGGGGTACCCGGCTCGACGTGGGAGCTCACAATCCCGACGTGCGGCCGACCTCCGACTTCGGCGACGTCAAATTCGGCGAGGGCGAGTTCGTACTGGTCTGGAGCCCCTTCATGCTGATCGCGCCCAACGGCGAGAAGACGGCCTATCATTTTTATTACATGTCCAAACAAGGACGCATTTTTTATTCGTCGGGGTATCGCAACCACCCCGACGGCACCCAGGAAAAGGTCGCGCGAGTGCGGCCCGAGTTGCGCTACGACGACCGGAGCCGGCGCCTGCAGGGAGGACGCGTCCATTTCGATATGATGCAAGGCGGGACGCACACCGTGGAAGTTGAAGTTCCCGGAGAATCCGGTGTGCACTTGGGGCCGGGTCTTTATCTGGGATTCGACGGCAAGAAGCACGGCTCCTGGAAGGGCCCACTGGAGACCGAAGGGGAGAAGTTCGTGGACACCCTGGACATCGCCACGCTCAAGCGCATCCGCCAGCTTCGGGACAATCCGATCCGCGTCAGGGAAGGCAATGCCATGGGCTATGGCGTGATGGAATGCATCATCCACGGCGCCCATCCCGAGATCGGCTTGACGGCCGCCAATTCGATCATCTGAGGACATCGCTATGGCACGGGATATCGAACGGATCGCCGACGGGCTGCGCGGGTTCCTACCCCGCGGGGCGCGGATCACCGGCGTGAAAACGTTGTCCGCCGGCCACTCCAATGAGACTTATCTGGTGGAAGGCCTGGACGAGATTCTGCGCATGCCGCCCTCCGAGGAGGGGCTCCTGCCGCCCTACGACATGGCGCGGCAGCATGCAGTGATCGGCGCGGTGCGCGCCAATACCGAAACCGTGCCGCTGCCCAAGGTGCTCGAACTCTGCACGGATCCCGCGGTGATCGGCGATGAGTTCTTTCTCATGCAGCGTCTGCGTGGTGAAGCCTTCGAATATGCCGTGCCGGATTGGTTGGCGGCCGATCCCGAAGGCCCGGAGCGACTGTGCCGGCAATGGTTCGATGCGATCATCGGGCTGCATCGCATGCCGGTCGATAAAATGCCCCCCGGAGGCCGCTCGGTGCAAGCCGAGGCGCAGCACTGGCTGAACGTCGCGAAGTCCGCGGCCGCCACGACGGATCTCATCGGTGTTCTCGAGAATTTGGCAGCCCGACCGCCACGAACCTCGGGCGCGCCCACCCCGGTGCACGGCGACCCCAAGCACGGCAATTGCCTATGGCACGAGGGCAATCTCACCGCCCTGTTGGATTGGGAGATGTCGCAAATCGCCGAGCCGCAGCTGGATCTGGGCTACATCTTGATGTTCCACCATCAGGGCAAGGCGTCGCTCGCGGATGCCGGATTCGCGCTTCCGGGGTGGTGGTCGCGGGACCGTATGATTGACGAATGGCAGGCTGGCACCGGCCGGAAAGCGGTCGACATCGCCCGCTACGAAGTCTTGGGACAAGCCAAGGTGACGGCCATCATCGCACTCGGTGCGCACCTGTTCCAAAGCGGCAAGACGGCGGATAAGCGCTTCGCCGCCTTCGGCCAGGTCCTGCCGTCCTATACCGAGCTATTGGTCCGGCGCGCCATGGCTGCCGGTTGAGGCGCGGCGCGCGATTCGCAAGAGCGACGTGTCGTATTGCACCAGGTCGCCTGGCTGCGCCAAGACATCCGTGACGACGCCGGCATGCTCGCTGCGCACCTCGACCGTCTCGCCGAGGAGGGCGAGACGTATCACCGATGAACCGTACTCTATCTCCTCGCCCACCTGCGCAATCGAAGCAACCGTGCCGACATGCGGTGCCGCGATCGTATACTCCGCGCTCTGCTCCGCAACGGCCGCGGACTTCGCCGCCGCGCGGAGCATGGGATTGGGCGCGCCGCCCGCTTTGGCGATGAACAGCGTGTAGTGCGCGGTACGGACGTAGAGGTCGCGCCAGTCCGCGCCCGCAAACCGGCGCAGCAGCTCCGAGACTTCGAGCAGCACCGGATTCATGGCGACATTCTCATGATGGCGAGCAGAGCGGGAAGAACCGGCTCGGTGACCAGCGTCTCGATCCCTTGTTCGACGGCGGAGACGGCGGCCGCGGGGTTGGAGAGCGCCGCACCTCGCGCCGCTTTGGCGCCGTTCAGGCCCATCGCCAAGCCCTCGAGCGGCAGCGATTTCAAGCGCGCATCCAGGTCGATGCATCCCGCGATCCCTGTGGCTTCGCGAGGTTTGAGGACACGTATGGAACTATGGTCGCGAGCCCACGCAATCAACGTAGCCAGGTCTTCGTCATCGTCCTCCCGGGGAGCCACGACCGGCAGCGTTCCGTCGTAGACGACTCCCGCAGCCCCGTCCACGGTCCCCGACCCGCCGGCTCGAATATCCGATGGACCGACGCCGACGACGCAGGGGCGCCCCAGGGCTCTGCTCACCACCGCCGCATGGGACGTCGATCCTCCTTGCTCGGTGACGACCGCGCGCGCGGCAATCATCCCGTGGATGTCATCGGGGCTGGTGGTCTTTCGAACCAAAATGACGTCCTCGCCGTTGGCCGCGCGCCGCTCGGCTTCGTCGGGCTCGAATACGAACAGACCCGACGCGACGCCGGGGCAGGCGCCCTCGCCCCGGGCAACCACGGCGGCATTCATCGTGGCGCCCTCGCGCAAACGCGGCAGCAACAGCGATCGCACCTGCTCGGGACTCACTCGCAGCAGCGCGGATTTCACGTCGATCATGCGCTCCGCCACCATGTCGACGGCCGCACGCACGGCAGCCTGCGCGGCGCGCTTGGCCGAGCGCGCCTGCAGCAGATACAGCTTTCCGGCCTGAACCGTAAACTCGACGTCTTGGATGTCGCCGTGCTCACGTTCGAGCAAATCGGTGGCCGCCAGCAATTGCGCATGAGCGGCGGGCTCGCGAACACTCATCGCGTCGAGCGGCAGCGGCGTGAACCGGCCGGATACCACATCCTCGCCCTGGGCCCGCGGCAGATACTCTCCGTACGGCACGCGCTCGCCGCTCAACGGATTGCGGCTGAAGATGACGCCGGTTCCGCTGCGCTCGTCCAGATTACCGAAGACCATCGCCTGAATCGTCACCGCCGTGCCCAAGTCGTGCGCAATCCCGTGATGTTCGCGGTAGCGCCGGGCACGCCGCGCGTTCCAGCTGCCGAACACCGCCCGCACCGCCTCGATCAGCTGCGCCTTGGCGGACTCCGGCACGGCGTGGCCTGCCGCCTCGATCCGTCTACGCAAATCGGTGGGCACCGCCGCTGGGTGGGCATCCTCGCTGGGAATTTTGAGGACGATGGACGAATAAAGGTCGAGAAATCGACGGTGCGTGTCCCGCGCGAATTCGGCGAGGCCGGTCTCCAACGCCAACGCCGCCTCGGCGGAGTCGCTCATTCCCAGGTTGAGGACGGTATCCATCATCCCGGGCATGGATATCGCGGCGCCCGATCTGACCGACACCAACAGCGGGCGCTTCGAGCCGCCGAATTCACGGCCGGTTTCGGCCTCGAGCCAGGCGATTCCCTGGTCGATCTCCGTGGACAGACCGACGGGAAGTCCGCCGCCCTCGAGGAATGCGCGGCAGGCGGCGGTCGAGATCACGAACGCGGGGGGCACGGGAAGTCCGATCGCGCGCATGCGCGCGATGGACCAGGCCTTGCCGCCGATGGCTTCCTTGTCGGGCAGCACACCGCCGTCCAGATGAACCACCCAGCGAGGATCCGGCATCGCGCTCACTCCTCCCGCGTCTTGCCCATGATGCGCAGCAAGTCCTCGTGCAGTTCGAACCACACGGTGTGGTAGCTCGCCCGCCTGACGTCGCTCACCCAGGCGGCATCGCCGTCTTCCGCCGCTTCGAGCGCCGTCAGGAGCTTGTCCGCATAGACCCGCAGGCGGGGAATTCTCCTCGACAGTCTCGTCAAGATGGGCTCGATCTGATCTTGAACGCGGCCCAATCGGGCCAGCACTTGCGCATCGTGGGCCGGATCGCTGTGGTCGTTCGCGACCCTCGCGCCGCCCACATCGAGGGTCTGCCATGCGGTGATGACATCCTTCAGCGAACGGTTCAGTTTCTCGAACGATTCATAGGCCGCGACGAATTCCGAGTCGCCGCGCACGGCGTTGAAGTGCAGGCTGTATCGGCCCTCGAGTGCGACTCGCGCAAGCGGGGTCAGCGCAAAAGCGGCGCTGACCTCGACGGCGCGGTGCGTTGCCGCCGCAGTGGCCAGCAGCGCGGACACGCGGGGCCCCGCGAGGTCGATCAATTCGGCGACGTCGGCCGCCGTCGCATGACGTTTGATGGCGAGGCCGTGCAGCACGAGATCGCGGTCGTTCATGGACGCGCTCCCTGACCGAGCCGCCAGATCCGGGCCGTGCGCTCGACCCCCTTCTGGTAGTCCTCGGCCGTTTTCGCCGGCGCGCTCACTTCGATTTCGACCCGCTCGCCGTCCTTGATTCCGGCCACCTTCGCGTTCATCAGGCACGGAATGTTGTACTCGCGAGTGAGTATGCCGAGGTGCGATCGCACCGTTCCCCCGGCGCAAATCACCCCCGCAAATCGTTCTATGATCGGCGCGGTGAGCGTGCCGCCGGAATCGTCGATGACCGCGATCGTTTCCGCGGGAACTCCGCCGGTCAGGAGCGCGAGCACCTGTTCGTTGCTGCGAATGTAGCGCGCGGTGCCTACGAGATTAGCGGCGTGCCGGACCACGTTGTCGCCCACTCCCCGCAAGGCGCGTCCGTCCGCGCCTGTCTCTTCGAACGGCGCCTGGGGATGGGAAAATCCAGCTTCCGCCGCGGCGCCTTCGGCCCCGCGGTACGCATCGGGCCGTTCTTTGAGAGAAATCCCGGCGGACCATGCGAAGCGGTGGCCGCTCTGCAGAATCTTGGCCTCGACGCGCGCGAAGTCCGCCTCCACGAGACGGCATCCCGCGCCGCCGCGGCAGAACTCGTCCCACCCCGTTCCGCATTCGCGCCACTCCTTGCGGACCAAGTCATGCACTAGGCTGAGCGTGGCCTCGACCAGCGGCAAGGCGGGCGGGGCTGTCAACATGAGGTCATCCACCGGCAGCGGCTCGTTCACGGAACCGCCTCGTATTTCGGGGTGTGCATCGAGGTGCCCTCAGGTGCCGTTCGAATAGAAAATCGGATAAAATCGTCAGACGATATTGAACAGCATATTGTAGACTTCGGCAAGCTGATTGAACGCCGCAGAGCCGCACGAGCGGAGCGCCGTCTGGAGGACCGCAAGAGGAACCAATCGTTGAGCCATAATTTGTCCCACTCTTCTAACGGATCGAACCATGAACGCCCGGCGCAGCGCCCGGCCAAGCCGCGCGTACTCATCGTCAATGATGACGGCATCGATGCGCCCGGCATCGTGCTGCTCGAGGAACTCGTTCGGACCTTCACCGATCAGGTTTGGGTAGTCGCACCGGACGAGGAACGCTCGGGCGCCGGACATTCCCTCTCGCTCTCCTATCCCATCCGGGTCAGGGAGCGCGACGACCGGCATTTTGCCATCAAAGGCACGCCAACCGACTGCACGTTGCTCGGCGTGTACGAATTGATGGGCGGAGAAAAACCCGATGTGCTGCTATCGGGCATCAATCGAGGCCCCAACCTTGCGGAAGACATCACCTACTCAGGCACCGCCTCCGCGGCCATCGAAGGCGCAATGCTGGGCATTCCCTCCATCGCCTTGAGCCAGATCATGACCTATCAGAGCGAAGTCCATTGGGACACCGCGCGCCGCTATGCGCCCCGAGTGATTGAGCGGCTGCTCACGATGAAATGGCGTCCGGGCCTGTTCGTCAACGTGAATTTTCCGAACTGCCCGCCGGACGCGGTCACCGGCATTCGCGTCACGAGCCAGGGGCTACGCCCTCCCGGCTCATTCCGGCCGGTTCGTCGGGTCGACGAACGGCACGTGCCTTATTATTGGATCAAGGCCGCGTTTCCCGACGGCGGCGAGGCCGAGGGCAACGACCTGCGCGCCGCGCTCGACCATGCGGTGTCGGTGACGCCTCTGCACTTGGACATGACACTACCCGGCATTTTGCCGGAAATGAGGGAGCTCTTTCATGAATAGCACTGCCGGCGCCCGCGCGCACAGCATCGCCGCGCGCGTCGAGAATTTCGTGCGCGGCGTGGTCATTCCGTACGAGAAAGACGCGCGGTGCGGCGCGCACGGGCCCACCGACGACTTGATCCGCGAATTGCGCAGCAAGGCTCGGGACCAGAACGTACTGACGCCGCACATCCTCGCCGACGGCTCGCATCTGTCCCAGCGTGAAACGGCACTGGTGCTGCGCGCTTCGGGGCTGTCTCTTCTCGGTCCGATCGCGGTCAACACGGCCGCACCCGACGAAGGCAACATGTACCTCATCGGCAAGGTAGGCTCGCCGGAATTGAAGGCCCGGTTTCTCACCCGTCTCATCGCCGGCGAGGCGCGCTCGGCATTCTTCATGACCGAGCCCGCGGAGGACGGCGGCGCGGGCTCGGATCCGTCCATGATGAAGACGACGGCCCAGCGGGTCGGCGATGAGTGGGTGGTGAATGGCCGCAAGGCATTCATCACGGGCGCCCAAGGCGCCAGCGTCGGCATCGTCATGGCGAAATCCAGCGAGGGCGCCTGCATGTTTCTCGTGGATCTTCCCAACCCGGCGGTGCGCATCGAACGGGTCATGGACACCATCGACAGTTCCATGCCGGGCGGTCACGCCGTCGTGTCCCTCGAGAATTTGCACATACCTGCCGAGCACATGCTCGGCAACAGCGGTGAAGGTTTCAAATACGCGCAAGTCCGGCTGAGTCCCGCCCGCTTGTCGCATTGCATGCGTTGGCTCGGCGCCTGCTTGCGTGCCCAGGAGATTGCGGTCGGCTACGCCTGCAAACGGCAGGCTTTCGGCAAGACTCTCATCGATCACGAAGGCGTCGGCTTCATGCTCGCCGAGAATCTGATCGACTTGAAACAGGCCGAGTTGATGATTGATTGGTGCGCGGACGTGCTCGACTCGGGCGCCGTGGGCACCAACGAGAGTTCGATGACGAAGGTCGCGGTGTCCGAGGCGCTGATGCGGGTGGCGGATCGCTGCGTTCAGGTGATGGGCGGCCTGGGCGTCGCCGCGGACACGATGGTCGAGCAGGTTTTCCGTGAAATCCGCGCGTTTCGCATCTACGATGGTCCCACCGAAGTTCACAAATGGTCGCTGGCCAAGAAAATCAAGCGCGATCATCTGGCGACGCCCCCATGATGAACCCGAAGCCGGCCTCCTCTCCCGACACCACCGCCGTTCGGCAGGCCCATCGGTTCGATGAGACGCGATTGGCGGCGTGGATGGCCTCTGAGGTCGAGGGCTTCGAAGGCCCGTTGACGGTCGAACAATTCAAAGGCGGCCAGTCGAACCCGACCTACAAGCTCACCACGCCGGGCCGCACGTATGTCTTGCGCCGCAAGCCGCCGGGGACGCTCGTGAAAGGCGCCCATGCGGTGGAGCGCGAAGCGAAGGCGTTGGCCGCACTCGAGAAGGCCGGCTACCCCGTGGCGCACGTCTACTCCCTGTGCCTCGACGACGACGTCATCGGCACCTGGTTCTACGTGATGCAATTCGTGCCCGGGCGAATATTCTGGGACGCGACCTTGCCGGCGATTCGCCGCGAGGAGCGGCCACGCTATTTCGATGCCATGAATGCAACCCTCGCCGCGCTGCATCGGGTGGACTACCGGTCCATCGGTCTCGCGGACTTTGGCCGTCCGGGCAATTATTTCCAGCGGCAGATCGCCCGCTGGACCAAGCAATATCTGGAGGATGCTGATGCGGGTCGCGATGCCAACATGGACCGGCTGATCGACTGGCTGCCGTCGAACATTCCAACGGGTGATGAAACCAGCATCGTTCATGGCGATTTTCGCATCGACAACATGATCTTTCATCCCACCGAGCCGGCCGTGCTGGCCGTCATCGATTGGGAGTTGTCGACGCTGGGGCATCCTCTCGCCGATTTCGCCTACCACGCCATGATGTACCGAATGCCGCCGCATATCGTCGCGGGGCTGGCTGACGCCGATCTGGCGGCACTCAACATCCCGCGCGAAGAGGATTACGTGGCGGCCTATTGCCGCCGCACCGATCGTGCCTCGATTTCGAACTACTCGTTCTATATCGCATTCAATTTCTTTCGAATGGCCGCAATATTCCACGGCATCAAGGGCCGGGTCATCCGCGGCACCGCGGCCTCGGCGCAAGCTTCGGACCGCGCCGCGAACTTTCCCTTGCTGGCGGCTCTCGCGCGCAAGGCTCTGGAGGAGTGCCCGTGAACCAGCCCGACTTGGTGCTCGCCCAGAGAGAGGGCGGGTTATTGACGCTCACGCTCAACCGGCCCGAGGTCGGCAACGCCATCGATGTCGCGATGGCGGTCGCGCTCATGCGTGCCGCCATCGAGGCCGACGAGGACGCCTCGGTGCGCGCGGTATTGCTGACGGGACGGGGACGCTTCTTTTGCGTCGGCGGCGATATTGGGGTCTTTGCGGCGGGCGGCGAGCGCTTGGGCCCACTCCTCAAGGAAATCGCCGGTTGTCTTCATTCGGCGATCAGCCGTTTCGCGCGCATGCGAAAGCCCCTCATCACCGCCATCAACGGTCCGGCGGCGGGCGCCGGCCTAAGTCTGGCCATCCTCGGCGACATCGCAATCGCCGCTCGGTCGGCGCACTTTACCCTCGCCTATCCGGCCATCGGATTGTCGCCCGACGGTGGCTCGACCTGGCTGCTGCCGCGGCTGGTTGGGCTCCGCAAGGCTCAGGAACTCGCGCTCTGCAATCGGCGCACCACCGCCGAGGAAGCGGCCGCCATGGGGCTCATCACCCGGTCCGTCGCCGACGACGCCCTGGCGGCGGACGTGACGAAGACCACGAACGCACTCATCGCCTCCGCGACCGGCGCGCTCGGACGGACGCGCCAACTGCTGTTGTCGAGCTTCGGTGCGACGCTCGAGAGTCAGATGGAGGAGGAAGCGCGGGCCATTGCGGAGTCGGGCCGTTCCGCCGACGGGCGAGAAGGCATTGCCGCATTCCTCGCCAAACGCACCGCCCATTTCACCGGAGAATGATCATGGCAGAAGTCTACATCGTCGCGGCGGTCCGCACTGCCGGCGGCAAACCGGGCGGCGCGCTCGCCGGCTGGCATCCCGCCGACATGGCGGGCGAGGTTCTGAATGCGCTGCTCGATCGGGACCGGCATCGATCCCACGGCCATCGACGAGGTCATCATGGGTTGCGTCTCGCAAGCGCGCGAGCACCGTCCGGAGTTCGGGCACGCTCGCTGCGACGTTTCGGCCAGGTGAAACTTCTTCCGAGTTAGGATAATATCGTTGGACGATTTTGACCAACTCTTTTGGATGAAATCGCGGGAGTGCGAAGTGCCAAGACTTGCAGAGACAGTGGCCTTGGATACCAAGACAAAGGGTCGCGCATGCGTAAGCTCGACTATTTGAGCCTGCTTCAGTCGAACAACTCCATCCAAACCTTGGGCGACGACACCTACTGGCTGTGCGTCACGCGCACTGTCCAGGAGTCGAAGCTGTTTCCCGTGCCCTCGTACATGCTGCTCTCGTACCTCTGCTGCTTCTACCGTTACCCCGCGCTCCTGCGCAAGGTCGAGAGCAGCATCAAGGCCGAGGAAATCGGCGATCGCGCGCGCGCCATGGGCGGAAAATTCGGCAACCTGCCAGGTTGGGGGTTGGCAACGTTCTTCCTGCTCGGCCGCGAAATGCTCATCAATCTGGGGATGCTGCGCCCGCAGGATGCCGCCGAAGACGTGGTCTATGTCATGGACTTTTGGCGGCGCTTCAAGCTCGCGCAGCAGCGCGAGGACGGTCACATCAACGCGCGCGAATTTGGCCAACGAGTTCAGCTCCTGCCGGAGCGCCGCATTCAGCGCTTCCATGCCGATCTGCATCGCTGCGTTCCGGGCGACCGCCTGCACCGGGCGGCGCAAGCATTTCTCGCCACAGTCTCGCAGTACGGCTTTCTGGCCTCTTGTGAAAGCCGCGTCACCCTGAACAATTCGGGTCCGTACAAGCTCGCTGACAATCGCGAACTCATCATTCGCGATTTCACGGATCTCGCCCAAGGCGACTACCCGTGGCTCGACGGTATCGCCGACGACATTGCCTACAATCATTTGACGGTGACGATGGAAGCCACGGATTGCCATTTCTATTTGATGGACGACTGGGGAAGCTTCGAGTCGAAGCCCGAGTTCTCAGCCGACAAGCTGACAGGGGTTGGTCTATACACGTCAGATGTGCTTTCCGAGGGCTTCATCCCCGTCGGCATGGAGTCCGCGGATCAGCTCGCCGATATGTTTCAGAAGCTGACAGAACAGTTCCGCGTCGCCACCGTGGCGCTCTGGAAGCGCGTGGCCGGATGGTCGCGTGACCAAATGATGGATGCGGGCGCGCTCGTGTACTTCTCGATCATAAAGGATTTCGCGCACGTCGCCGGTGTCTACGATGTGGATGACTGGATGACCATCGACGCGCGGGCAAATCGTTTCCGTCCCTTGTTCAACGACGAGTTCGGCCGGGATTTCCTCGGGGAAATGGTCGGTCTAGTGAGCCTGCCCAGCCAGCGGCTACACGATTACGCTCTGATGAATCACAAGGACGCACCGGTCCGGTATCTGTCGCACATTCCGTATGCGGTGTTGACCGACCAGGACTCCGCAATCGCTCCGGAGTCATGGCCGCCGGGAGTCTCGCACCTGGGCGCGAAGGCGGACCGGTACGTCACCACCAAAGGACCGCTTACCCTCGCCGACTACAACGCCCGCGCTGCGACGTTCCGGCCGGCGCAGATGGCCGATCATTACCGCTTCCTCTGCGATACCAGCGTGAAGCATCGAATTCACCCCGAGCACATCGACGCGCTGTATCGGCTGGAACAAGAACACTCGGCGACACTCAAGGACCGGGGCAGTGGGTTGTCGCGTGCCGACACCGACGCGTTGAGGGATCGGAAGCGGTGACGACTCGGGACCACTCCGGCGACGTCGATGCGCTGATCGAGCAATTCCAACGCCTCGGACTGCGCGAGTTGCATCTGCGCGCCGAAGGGCTCGAGGTTTATGTGTCGGCCGATGCGACTTCAGTCGGCATCGATGCGGCATCCGGGACCGGCGTGGCGGCGAAGGCGACCCCGCCCGCGTCCACAGCTCCCGGTGCTGCGCCACGCGTTGACCCTTCGAACACCCCTGCCACGGTGCAGCCGGCGGCGCCGGAATGGCCAGCCGATGCGACGATCGTGCGCGCGCCGTACCTGGGGACCTTCTACCGGTCGCCCAAACCGGGTTCGCCCGCGTATGTCGAAGTGGGGTCGCGGGTGGTACCGGAATCGGAGTTGTGCCTGGTCGAAGTCATGAAGCTGTTCACTTCGGTAAGGGGCGGCGTGTCCGGTACAGTGCACGCCATCCTCGCGAAAGACGGACAAATGGTTGAAGCCCAACAACCGCTGTTTGTCCTGGTGCCCGGTCTATGACGGCGCTCAAGCGGGTGTTCGTGGCCAATCGCGGCGAGATCGCCCTCAGAATCGTGCGCGCCGCGCAGGCCCTGGGGCTCGAGACCATCGTCGGCGTTTCCGCCGCCGACCGCGATTCGGCCGCGGCAAGGTTAGCCGACGGTATCATCGTGCTGGGTCCGGCGCCGGCCGCGAACAGTTATCTGGACGCGCGGCTGGTGGTGCACGCGGCCAAGGCCAGCGGTTGCGACGCGCTGCATCCGGGTTACGGGTTTTTGTCGGAGCGGCCGATCCTGCCGAGGTTGTGCGGCGAACACGGAATCGTTTTCGTCGGACCCGATGCGGCCACGATGGAAGCGCTCGGCGACAAGCTCAGCGCTCGCGCCGCCGCAAGGTTGGCCGGCGTTCCCCTGGTGCCCGGCAGCGACGAGATTGCGAGCCCGAATGATGCTCGTGTCGTCGCCAAGGCCATCGGCTACCCGGTGCTGATAAAAGCCGCCGCCGGCGGCGGCGGTCGGGGAATGGTCATCGTCGACAAGGCGGAGGACATTCAAGCGGCGTTCGAGAAGGCAAGCGCGGAGGCAGCGGCGGCATTCAACGACGGCACGCTCTTCATGGAGCGATTCGTGCCCGAGGCGCGCCACGTCGAAGTGCAGTTGATGGGCGATGGCGACGGCAACGTGGTGCATTTCGGAGAGCGCGACTGTTCGGTGCAGCGCCGTTATCAGAAGCTCATCGAAGAGTCGCCGTGCATGGCGCTCCCAGAGGATTTGCGTACTCAACTGCACGCCGCCGCGCTGAATCTCGCCCGAAGTGTCAAGTACCGCAATGCCGGCACCGCGGAATTTCTCTACGACGTGGCGCGTCGGTGCATCTATTTCATCGAGGTCAATGCGCGAATCCAGG
>Ga0137412_10002569_pt1 | contig 14349 bp, 15 predicted proteins | sample CZODoug2_1_16fun_FD_122160 | JGI IMG/M metagenome (GOLD analysis project Ga0137412, IMG submission 122160) | Vadose zone soil fungal communities from Angelo Coast Range Reserve, California, USA - CZODoug2_1_16fungal (Hybrid Assembly) | ecosystem: Environmental > Terrestrial > Soil > Vadose zone... | reverse complement strand
GCCCGCTCCACGGCCGTGATGTGAACGAACACATCGCGACCGCCGTCATCGGGCTTGATGAAGCCATAGCCACGTTCGCCATTGAAGAACTTGACCGTACCAGTATTGGCCATCGGGAAATCCTCCCCCGCATTGCTCCTTCCGCTGCGCGCAATTCGCGCATCGGCTCGACCGGGCATTCACGGCCGGAAAGCTTTGGCCACCTTGACGAACCAGCGCGTTTGCCGCCGTGCCGCCTTAATTTCTTGAGGCCTCTATCACTCCGCCGCAACCATTCGCGGAAGCGGAACGTAAAGCCAGTCCCACAACCCTGAGCATAATACGGTTCCCGGGAAATTGACTACGGATTTTCGGCTATGACGCGTTCAAACGTTTTGGCGTGCCGGTGCATGCTCTGGAGCAGCCCTCCGAGCGGGGACACCGGCTTCCGATGAAAATATCGGGATGACGAGGTCAGCGCGCGTGACGGCTTCAGCGCCAAGGCGCTTCAGGGTTTGGGCGCTTCAGGGTTTGGGCGTCTCCAGCCGAAAGCGGCCGGCGCCGCCCTGGCCGAGCGGCTTTTCCAGTTCGGGCAGGATCGCCTTCAGCTCGCCCTGCAAGGTCCAGGGCGGGTTGACGATCAAGAGCCCGGTGGAGGAAAGGGCTGCATCCGGCGTCTGCGGCGCGACGCTGAATTCGAGCCGCAGGCATTTGCCGGGCGGCTTGACCGAGGTCGCCGCCGCGGCGACGTGGCGGGCGAGCTGATCGGTGACGCGGCGGCTCTTGGCGGGATACCAGAGCAGGTAGATGCCGGTCGGCCATTTCGCGAAGGCGGCCGCGAAACCCTCGGCCAGCCGCTCGAACTCGTCCTTGGCTTCATAGGGCGGATCGATCAGGACCAGGCCGCGCCGTTCGTTCGGCGGCACGAAGGCCGGCAGCGCTAGCCAGCCGTCGAGATCGACCACGCGCGCCTGGGTATCCCGGCGCAGATTTTCGATCAGCCGCTTGCGCGCGACCGGTTCGACCTCGCAGGCGGTCAGGCGGTCCTGCGGCCGCAGCAGCGCGCGCGCGATCAGCGGCGATCCCGGATAGGCCTTGAGCTCGGCCTGCGGATTGAAGGCCCGGACGATGTCCAGATAGGGCTTGATGAGCGGGGCCGTGGCTTCCGAAAACCGCGCCTGCATGATCCGGGCGATCCCGGTCAGCCATTCGCCGCTGCGGCGGGCTTCGTCACCTTCGAGATCGTAGAGGCCGGCACCGGCATGGCTGTCGATGACACGGAAGGCGGCCGGCTTCTCGTGCAGATAGCTGAGAATCCGCACCAGCACGATGTGCTTGATGACGTCGGCGAAGCTGCCGGCATGGAAGGCGTGACGGTAGTTCATGGTCGCAAGCAGTACGCCAGCATTGCCGATCGGCAAAGAGGCGTGGGGCTTCTTGTCCCGGACGCGGCGCGGCGCCTCTTCAGCGCTGCGCCGCAGAGCTGGGACCCACTGCACGTCATGGGCCCCGGATCAGCAGCGCAACACGCCGCAAACGCGGCGCATTGCGCAGCATCCGGGGCACGGACCGTCGCCCTCAACCGCCCCGCATCGGCGGCATGGTGACCTGGTCGCGGCGGCAGCCGCGGCGGTCGATTTCCTCGCAGGGTCGGAATTGCAGGTCCTTGCTGAGGCAGATGCGGACCTCGCTGAGCCGGGTGCGGTTGCAGGTCACGGCGATGGCGGCTGCCGTGAGGCCCGGATTGATCTTGACGAAGGCGTCCTCGACGTCGGCGGGCGCGATCGTCTTGGCCTCGTTGAGCTGCAGATATTCGGCCGGGATCTTGATGCCGGCGCGCGCTTTGCGGATGGTCTCGAAATAGGCGCGGTCGCCGAGGCCCGAGCAGGTGCCGTGCTTGTCCCATTCATTGTAGATCAGGCCAGGCGCCGGCATCAGGTCGAGCATCGAGGTCATGATGTTGCGGTCGAGCCGGGGCGAGGGGCGCTGGCAATATTCCGGAAAGCCGTGCTCATATTGCGGCCACAGCCCGTGCACCACGAAGGCGAATGGCCGTCCGCCGCATTGGCTCTGCTGCGAACGCCCGCTATTGCCGCGTTCTTCGGATTCCTCGCAGAATGAGGGCGACCATGACAGCGACAGCACGTAATAATCGAACTCGCCCGGCGTGTTCTGGCGCTGGTCCTGCGCCGAGGCTTGGACGGATGCCGCGATGGCGAACAGGCCTAGCGCCGCCAGACCGTACAATATGCCGAGCGCCACGATCGGGAGACGGGCGCGCAATGAACAAAACATGATTTCTCTCCTGCGGACTGGCCGGAGCCTAGCAGGCGAATGGAACATTTCAAGAACAAAATCGCGAGGCGCAGGAAACCCAAATCTGATCGATCAGGCGATTCGCTCAAGGCCACCGGCTGAGAACGCCGTCCGGCCGCGAAATCGCATCAGGGCCGGGCAGCCCTGCAGGCCGGGTTGTAGGCCCAGTTGCGGTCGAGACCGGTGACGCACCATTCGACACCTTGGCCGAAGCCCGCGAACCCGCCATCCTCGATGATCGAATAGTGCACGGCATGAACGCCGCCGTCGCTGAGCTGGACGCTGCCGCTGCAATAGCGGCGCGGAATGTTGTCGGACTGCCAGGGCCGGAACGCGACTTCGTGGATATTGCCGTAGCCGGTGATGGTCAGCGCGGAGTTCCAGAAGGTGCTTTCCTTCTCCTGGAATTGCGAGGAGATGGTTCCAAGCGCCTTCTCGCACGGCGCCACCCGGCCATCATAGCTCGGGCCGAACAGGCCGAAATTCAGCTCCAGCGGATTGGCGGCCTCCGCCTGATGGCCGAAAGCCAGCACGGCGAACACGGCGCCCACGCCCAAACGAATAAGGCCCGACGGGATAAGCGCGAGGCCTTTCAAGGATTTAGCGAAGTCGCGCATGGCTGATCCACGAAAGTTGGTCGACTGAGAGAGCTTGCGAACGTGCCGCGAAGGCCGCATCGGGTCAAGTGCAGCATGGCAACACTCGGTCTTAAGTCACAGCCATGCCCGCCGCCGTTCTTTTCAGCGCCGGCATTGCCCCCTAAGATGGCGCCCAAGCGAAATGGAGTCGATGATGCGAAAGATGATGGCCGCGGGCCTGCTCGCCCTGTGCGGAATGCTGGCATGCGTGCCGGCGCGGGCCGATTGGGTGCCGGCGTTCAAGGGCAACGATACCGGCGGCATCATCGCCTATACGCTTGCCAGGGAGGCCGATGCCCGTCTGATCGCGGTCCAGCATTGCGCGTCCTATGGCAAGGTCGTGAAATTCCTGGCGGTGGACGCGCAGTATGGCGGTTACCTCTCGTTCGCATGCCGCTGGGTTCCGTACGGCGCCAACGAGCGGCCGCTGCGGACGCGGTATTGAACCGAAAAGCCTCAGTGTAGAGCCTTGGCGCTTCGTTGAAGTTGGAACGCGTATCATGAGACGAGTGCTGCTTTCATTGGGCCTGGCCTGTTGCGGGCTGGCGATGTTCTCCGCGCACGGCGCCCTTGCCGTGGACCTGCCGACCCGCAAGGCCGGGCTCTGGGAAATGAAGGTCGTCAAGACCGGTTCGCCGATCCCGGACATGACGATGCAGCATTGCACCGACGAGACCACCGACAAGGACATGAACAATTCGGTCTCGCCGCTCGCCAAGCAGATCTGCTCCAAGCAGGACGTTCAGAAGACCGCGACCGGCTATGTCTCGGATTCCGTCTGCAGCGTCGGCGGCATGTCGATCACCTCGCATTCCGAGATCGTCGGCGATTTCAATTCCGCCTACACCGTCACGAGCAGTTCGCACGCCGATCGCGGCGCCTCCGGCCCACCGCGCGACACCACGACCAAGATCGAGGCGAAATGGCTCGGCGCCTGCAAGCCGGACCAGAAACCCGGCGACATCGTGATGCCCGGTGGCTTCAAGCTCAACATCAAGGACGCCGAAAAGCTGAAGGGCCTGGTGCCGGCGAAATAGTGCCGGCGACGCTGCGGCGACTCTTGCTTTCACTTCTCCCCGCACGCGGGGAGAAGGAGCGCTGCGAGCGTCTGCGCAACGTTCTCAGTCGAACTCTAAACCGGGATCCGCACCGTCGCGCGCAGGCCGCCTATCGGGCTGTCGCCGAGCATGATGTCGCCGCCATGGGAGCGGGCGATGTCGCGGGCGATCGCCAATCCCAAACCGGTGCCGCCTTCGTCCTGGTTGCGGGCGCCGTCGAGCCGCAGGAACGGCTTGAACACTTCCTCGCGCATCGCGAGGGGAATGCCGGGTCCGTCATCGTCGACCGTGACGCTCAAATAACGGTGATCGCGATGGCCGGCGATCGAGATCGTCTCGCCATGGCGCGCGGCGTTGGAGACGAGATTGGCGATGCAGCGCTTGAACGAGGCTGGCTTGACGATGACCACCGGCAACCCGCGAAACGTTACGCTGGCGGTATGGCCGTTGCGTTCAGCGTCGCTGCGCAATTCCTCCAGCGCCAATGTCATGTCGGTCGGCTGCGCATTCTCGCCGGAATCGCCGCGCGCGAACGCCAGATAGTCCTCCAGCATGCCCGACATTTCGTCGACATCCTTGCGCATGGCGTCGACTTCCGGGCTGTCGCCGATCAGCGCCAGTTCGAGCTTGAAGCGGGTCAGGATGGTGCGCAGATCGTGCGAGACGCCGGCCAGCATCGCGGTGCGCTGCTCGATGGTGCGCTCGATGCGTGATTTCATCTCGAGGAAGGCGTGCGCCGCGCGCCGCACCTCGCGCGCGCCGCGGGGCCGGAAGTTCGGCGCCTCGCGGCCCTTGCCGAAACTTTCGGCGGCGTCCGCCAGCCGCAGGATCGGCTTGATCTGGTTGCGCAGGAACAAGACCGAGACGATCAGCAGGATCGAGGAGGTGCCGACCATCCAGAACAGGAATATCTCCGAATTGGAGGCATAGGTCGCGCTGCGCTGGGCGAACACCCGCATCACCGCATCGTCGAGCAGAATGCGGATTTCGACCAGGTTGGAGCGGCCGACGGTGTCGATCCAGAACGGTCGGCTGATCTGGCGACTGATCTGCCCCGACAGCGACTGGTCGAGCAACGAGAAGAACGGCTTTGGCCCCGGAGACGGCATGTCGCCCACGGGCAGGAAATCGACCACGAGCCCGAGCCGCATTTGCGCGATGCGCTTGAGCTGGGTGCGGTCCTTGTCCTGCGGATAGGTCTTGTAGACGTCGATCAGGCCGGCGATGTCCTGCACCACAGCGGCCGACAGATGCCGCGTCACCGTGTTCCAGTGCCGTTCCATGAACACGAAGGCGACCACCGACTGCAGGATCACCATCGGCACGATCATGATCAGAAGCGCGCGGGCATAGAGCCCGGTCGGCATCCAGCTCTTGAACGCGTTGCCCACGCGTCCATTAGCCACGGACACGACGTGTGACGCGTTGCGGATCAGGGTCAGGCCGGTGTCGAGCGTGGTCATGCGATTAACGCGGGATTTCTTGCGACCGACCCGATCGGTCTCCGCGAGTTCGGGCTACCTCTCCCCAAGTGGGAGAGGTCGATTTGCGCAGCAAATCGGGTGAGGGGGTACAGGTCTATCGAGGGACCGTAACGCCTCACCCCAACCCTCTCCCAGTGGGAGAGGGAGCGCACCTCCCGTGCCGCCATAACGCGCTCCAATCTTATCATTCGTTTTCCGCTTGCTGTCGGCAAGAAGCTTAAGGCGCGGCGACGAGGCGATAGCCGATGCCGCGTACCGCCTGCAGGAACAACGGATTGGCGGGATCGCGCTCGATCTTGCGCCGCAGGCGGTTGATCTGCACGTCGACGGCGCGCTCGTTGACGGTGCCGTTGCCGGTCAAGGCGCCGCGCGGCACGGTCTCGCCGGGCGCGACCGCGAGGATGCGCAGCATCTCGCGCTCGCGATCGGTCAGGTGAATGATCTCGTCGCCCTGGCGCAGTTCGCCGCGGCCGAGGTGATAGACGTAAGGCCCGAATGCGACCTGCTCCAGCGTCTCCGCCGGCGGCGGCGCGCTGCGCTTGAGGATGTTGCCGATCCGAAGCGCCAGTTCGCGCGGCTCGAACGGCTTTGCGACATAATCGTCGGCGCCGATCTGCAGGCCCTCGATGCGGCTTTCGGGTTCGCTGCGCGCGGTCAGCATCACGATCGGCACGGAAGAGGATTGGCGGATCGAGCGGGCGAGGTCGAAGCCGGTCTCGCCCGGCATCATGACGTCGAGGATCAGGAGATCGAAATGCAGCCCGGCGAGCTTGGCGCGGGCGTCGCTGGCGCTCATCGCGGTGGTGACGCGATAGCCTTCGCCGCAGAGAAATCGCGACAGCAGATCGCGGATGCGGCGGTCGTCGTCGACCAGCAGCAGATGCGGCGCATCGTCGGCCGGTTGCGGCGGCGTACGCGAAGCGGTGGCAGCGAGCGGCACGATCACTCCTTTGTACTTGCCTTTGTACTTGCCAAGTTGGCATTTGCCATGCCGAAGATGGTCTCCAGCACCTTGTCCGGATCGTCGCGATCGATCATCGCGCGCAGGAAACGGCGGACCGTCTCCGCACCGGCCGGCCCGATCTCGTCGAGGGCGCGGTCGATCCTTTTCGTCTGCATGCCGGCGAGTTTCGCCACCAGCGCCTCGCCCTTGGCGGTGGCATAGAGCAACCGCTGCCGCCGGTCGTTGTTGCCGGTCTTTTGCACGATATAGGCTTCATCGAGCAACTGCTTCAGCACACGTCCGAGCGACTGCTTGGTGATGCGCAGGACGTCCAGGAGGTCGGCGACCTTCAGCCCGGGATACCGGTGAACGAAATGCATCACCCGGTGATGCGCCCGGCCGAACCCGAACGCCTCGAGCTCATGGTCGGCGTCGCCGACGAAATCGCGATACGCAAAGAACAGTAGCTCGATGATATCCCAGCGCAAATCGGCCTCCCGCGGTTCCGGGGCGCACGCCTCGGAGGCCCGCGAATCGGGGCCTGGCATGGGGCTTGAGAAATTTATGTCAGCCATATTGACATATCTTGGGTTCAATGTTACAAAACGAACGGCCTCGGCGAAATATTAAATCGTTTCGTGCGCGGTCACGTTTCAAAACGGCTTGAGAAAGCCAAAGCAGGCGGCGAGAGCCGTGAACTGATCTACCGTGCGTGCTGCGCGGCAGGTCGCTAAACATACTGGACTTCCGCATTCCGCAAAAGCATGTCGGCCGCGACAAGCTGGCGTGGTAAGCGCGGTCCAGGCGTATTAAACCCCGCCGGCTGCGCGAAAGTTCGCATCCGGTCAGCCTAATCCGGGAGAAGGCCGATGGGAATTTCATCCGACAAGATCGATGCCGCCATCTGGTCGAAATCCGGCCAGCAGGCGCGGGGAGGCAGGCCGGCGCCGGAAATCGCACCCGTTCCAGCGGAAAGCAAGGCAATGAGTTTGAGCTTCGAAATCCAGCCTGCGGCGAATCCGACGTCGGAGAAGGAGCGCGCGGCAAGGCTCGTGGACCCGGGCTTCGGCCGGATTTTCACCGATCACATGGCTATCGTCCGCTACAGTCAGGCGAAGGGCTGGCATGACGCGCGCATCGAATCGCGCGCGAATTTCCCGCTCCATCCCGCCGCCGCCGTCCTGCATTACGCGCAGGAAATTTTCGAAGGTCTCAAGGCCTACAAGCGCGACGATGGCGGCGTGAACCTGTTCCGCCCCGACGCCAATGCCCGGCGCTTCCACAATTCGGCTGAGCGCATGGCCATGGCGCCGCTGCCCGAGCCTGTGTTCGTCGAGGCAGTTGAGCAGCTCGTGCGCCTCGACCGCGCCTGGATACCGGGTGGCGAGGGCAGTCTCTATTTGCGGCCCTTCATGATCGCGAGCGAGGTCTTCCTCGGCGTGAAGCCTTCCGCGGAATATCTCTTCGCCGTCATCGCCTCGCCGGTTGGCTCCTATTTCAAGGGCGGACCTGCGCCGGTGTCGATCTGGGTGTCGGAGAATTACACGCGCGCCGCGATCGGCGGCACCGGTGCCGTCAAATGCGGCGGCAACTACGCCGCGAGCCTGCGCGCGCAGGCCGAAGCCATCGAGCACGGCTGCGATCAGGTTGTGTTCGTCGATGCGGTCGAACGCCGCTACATCGAGGAACTCGGCGGCATGAACGTGTTCTTCGTGTTCGAGGACGGCTCGCTGCTGACGCCGCCGCTCGGCACGATCCTGCCGGGCATCACCCGCGATTCGATCATCGCGCTCGCGAAGGATTCCGGCACGCGCGTGCGCGAGGAGGCCTACACGATCGACCAGTGGCGCGCCGACGCCGCCAGCGGAAAGCTGAAAGAGGCCTTCGCCTGCGGCACGGCGGCCGTCATCTCGCCGATCGGCAAGGTGTGTTCCGTGAGCGGCGATTTTCTCATCAGCGGCGCCGCCGCCGGCCCCATCGCCATGGGGATGCGCAAGAAGCTGGTCGACATCCAGTATGGTCGCACGGCCGATCCGCACAATTGGATCAAAAAGGTTCTGTAACCGGCGGCTGTATGCCGTCTCAACCAGCGCCGTCATTCCGAGATGCGCCGAAGGCGCAGGCCCGGAATCCATAATTCGCAATCGTGATTATGGATTCCGGGCTCGCCGCTTCGCAGCGCCCCGGAATGACGTCGAGTTGGGCTCATCGTGACGCCCGTCAACGGACGGCACCGGTTGCCGCTTCGCGCGTCGGCTGGTAAACGCCCCCATGGCCGACAAACCCAAGAAACCGCAAAAACTGAGAGCACGCCTGCCGCGCGGGCTGGAGGATCGCGGCCCGGCCGCGATCAATGCCACGCGGCAGATGGTCGAGAAAATCCGCACCGTCTATGAGCGCTACGGTTTCGAGCCGGTGGAGACACCCGCGTTCGAATATACCGACGCGCTCGGAAAATTCCTGCCCGACCAGGACCGCCCCAACGAGGGCGTGTTCTCGTTCCAGGACGATGACGAGCAGTGGATTTCACTGCGCTACGACCTGACCGCGCCGCTCGCGCGCTACGTGGGCGAGAGGTACGGAACAGATAGTCTGGTTCTTCCCTATCGTAGCTATCGTCACGGATGGGTGTTTCGGAACGAGAAGCCAGGCCCCGGCCGCTTCCGCCAGTTTATGCAGTTCGATGCAGATACGGTGGGCTCCGCGTCGCCTGCGGCCGATGCCGAGATGTGCATGATGGCGGCGGACACGATGGAAGCGCTGGGCATTCAGCGTGGCCAGTACGTGGTGAAGGTGAATAACCGCAAGGTGCTCGATGGTGTGATGGAGAGCATCGGGCTCGCAGGCGACGAGAATGCGGGACGCAGGCTAACGGTTTTGCGAGCGGTCGATAAATTTGATCGGTTGGGTGAAGACGGAGTTCGTGCGCTACTTGGTGGCGGTCGCAAGGATGAAAGTGGCGACGTTACAAAGGGGGCTGGGCTTAACGACAATGATGCCCATCGGGTGCTCAATGCGACGTGCCCGGAAACGGGGACCAACGAGGAAATAATTGCGAAGTTGATGCTTGGTCCGGAAACTCAGATTGGCCGCGACGGTATCAGCGAATTGAACGACATTTCACAACTCGTCGCAGCCTCAGGTTATGACGATCGCGTTCGCATCGATCCCACTGTCGTTCGCGGCCTCGAATACTACACCGGCCCCGTCTTCGAGGTCGAACTCCTCCTCGACACCAACGACGAAAAAGGCCGCCCCGTGCGCTTCGGCTCGGTCGGCGGTGGCGGGCGCTATGACGGCCTCGTTTCGCGCTTCCGTGGCGAGCCGGTGCCGGCGACGGGATTTTCGATCGGCGTGTCGCGGCTGCAGGCGGCGCTGACCTTGCTCGGCAAACTCGACACCAAGCCGGAATTCGGGCCGGTGGTCGTTACCGTGTTCGATCGCGACCGCGTCGCCGACTATCAGAAAATGGTCGCTCAGCTCCGCAACGCGAACATCCGCGCCGAGCTCTATCTCGGCAACCCCAAGAACATGGGCAACCAGTTGAAATATGCCGACCGGCGCAACTCGCCCTGCGTGATCATTCAGGGCAGCGACGAAAAAGCGCGCGGCGAGGTCCAGATCAAGGATCTGATCGAGGGCGCCAAGGCCGCTGCCGCCATCGCCTCCAACCAGGAGTGGCGCGAAACGCGGCCCGCGCAATTCTCCTGCAAGGAGGATGACATCGTCGTGAAAGTCCGCGAGGTGCTGGCGCGGCATGACGTGATGTGGGGATAGCCATTCGCGCGGGGCGTCATGCCCGGGCTTGTCCCGGGCATCCATGTCTTGTTTGATGGCGAAAGTGATGGTCGGGACAAGCCCGGTCATGACGAAAGAAAAGAGCGCAAGGAGACAACAATGCCCGAGATCACCATAAGCATGGCCGCTGGCCGCACCGACGACCAGAAGGCCGGCATGATGCGCGACATCACACAGGCGCTGGTGAAGAATCTCGGCGTCGATGCCGACGCCGTGGTGATCCAGATCAACGAGGCGCCGCTCACCCATAAAATGAAGGGCGGCAAGACCTTCGTCGAGCGCGCGGCCGCCGCGAAGAAATAACGGCTCCCGTCATTCCGGGGCGGCGCGAAGCGCCGAACCCTGAATCTCGCTTCCATCACCTCTGGATTCCGGGTTCACGCGAAAATGCGTGTCCCGGAATGACCGCAACGGCTGATCCCGCAAAGAACGAATTCGAGTTGCCTCTTACGACGGGAGTCGCTGATGTGTCGCAGAGAGCTGTTGGGACTTGCCGCTATGGCGGGCGCAGGGGTGCTGACGCGGATCGCGCCCGGCCGCGCGCAGGCGCTCAGCGGCAAACAAATTCGCGTGGTGGTTCCGTTCCCCGCGGGCGGCCCGACCGACATGGTGGCGCGTCCGCTCGCGCAGATGCTGGGCGACGGGTTGAACGCAATCATCATGATCGACAATCGCGGCGGGGCGGGTGGTTCGATCGGGGCCGACGCCGTGGCGAAATCCGCGCCTGACGGGCAGACCCTGCTGGTCGGAACCGTCGGCACCCATGCCATCAACCCGGCGCTCTACGCCAAGCTGCCCTACGATCCGCTTGCCGATTTCACGGCGCTCGCCCTGGTGGCGCAGGCGCCGGTGGCGGTGGTCGTGCATCCCTCGCAACCCGTGAACAATCTGGCTGATCTGGTGGCGCTCGCCAAACGCATGCCGGGTCAACTGAACTACGGTTCGGCCGGCGCCGGCACGCCCGGCCATCTCACCGGCGAGATGTTCAGGTCGGTCTCGGGAATCGACATCCAGCACGTGCCCTATAAGGGCAGCGCGCCGGCCGTGACCGACCTGATCGGCGGCCAGATCCAGATCATGTTCGATCCGCTGCAATCGGTGCTGTCGAACGTGCAAGGCGGCAAGCTGCGCGCCCTCGCGGTGTCGAGCCGCACGCGGTCGCCGGTCGTTCCCGACGTGCCGACGATCGCGGAGTCCGGTTATGACGGCTTTGAAACCACGGCGTGGTGGGGCGTGTTCGCGCCGGCCAGGATGCCCGATGTGTTGGTCGCGGCGCTGTCGGCCGAAATCCAGCGTATCGCCGCAAGCGACGCCTTCCGCAGCCGGCTGGAACCGCTCGGCGTAACCCCGATCGCCACGCTTTCAGGCGCGGTCTTTCTGGAATTTCAGCGCGGCGAGATTTCCAAATGGGGCAGGGCCGTGCACGATGCCGGCGTCAGGATTGATTGATGGCCATGAAACTCAGCGACGAAGAGCAGGACATCTTGGCCGGCAAGGCCGGTCCGGTTCCGCAAACCGCCTTGCAGCATCAGATCAAGGTGGGAGAATTCTTCGGCGCTGCGGATTTCGTGCCGGTGACGCAGGCCCACATCATGGCCGATACCGAGAGTCTCGGTGAAGCCGGCGTCGTCTGGCTCGAGGGATTGGCCGCGGCGACCGAAGGGCAGCGGCGCGTCCGCATTCCCACGATCACCGATCCGCGCGGCACCGATTTCGCGAACGCCGATTGGCTGGGCCAGACGCGCACCATGCTCGATCTCGAACGGCGCGCGATTGCCGCGTTCGAGGGGTTGGGCGTCGCGATGACCAACACCTGCATCAACTACCAGACCATCCAGGCGCCGACGCGCAACGAGCACGCGGCCTTTGGCGACACTGGCGTGGTGATTTATTCGAACTCGGTCTGCGGGGCGCGATCGAATTTCGAGGGCGGGCCGTCGGCGCTGGCCGCGGGCCTGACGGGACGGACGCCGCGCTACGGCTTCCATCTGCCGGAGCATCGCCGCGCCACATTGCGGATCGAGGTCGACCACACGCCGGCATCGCTCAATGAATGGGGCGCGCTTGGCGGCGTCATCGGCAGGATTGCTGGCAATTATTGGGCCGTGCCTGTCGTCGAGGGCATCGAGGGCGCGCCGAAGTCGGACCAGCTCAAGCATTTCGGCGCGGCGATGGCGAGCTTCGGCTCTACGGCGCTGTTTCACCTGGTTGGGCTGACGCCGGAGGCCGCACGCTTGTCCGACGTCGCGGAAGCCGATCTGCTGCGCCATCGCATCGCCAAGGCGGATATCGACGCGTTGCAGCAGTCCTATCACACCGACGATTCCGTCGACGTCGTGGTGTTCTCCGCGCCGCAACTCAGCCTGTATGAATTGGGCGATCTCGCCTCCTTGTGCGACGGCCGGCGGTTCTCGGTTCCCCTGCTCGCGGTGACCAGCCCGCAGGTCAAGCCGGACGCGGACCGGATGGGATACACCGCGCGGATCGAAGCGGCCGGCGGCAACGTGCTGTCGGGGATGTGTTTCTATCAGTCCTACGCCCGCGAAATTTCGGAAGCCAAGGGCTGGAAACGTCTCGCCACCAACAGCGCGAAGCTGGTCAACATCCTCGGCGGCTATGGCTACCGGCCGATGCTGGCCTCGATGGAGCAATGCGTGGATGCCGCCGCCAGCGGCAAATTGGCTAAATCATGAGCGACAAGATTTTTAGGGCACGGCATGCCATGGGACCGGTCGTGCGCGGGATTGCGCTGGTGGCGCATGACGGATTTTCCGCCCGCTACGATCTCGATCGGATCAACGGGATCTTCAGCCGCCCGGCGCACAAGCTCGCCGGGCAGTCCTATGTCGGCAAGATCCTGATCCTGGACACCGCCAAGGGCGGTGTCGCGACGGCCTGGATGCTGCACGAGATGAAATCGCGCGGCATCGTGCCGCTTGCGATCGTGTTGAACTCGGTCAATCCGATCCTGGCGCAGGGGGCCGCGCTCGGCGATCTGCCGATGCTCGCCGGATTCGACGAGGACATCACAGCCGCCGTTCCGAACGGCGCCGAAGTGGAGATAAACCCTCAGATGAAGCTGCTGACGGTCGTAAAGGGTCGTGGGGCGTCTTAGAGCAGTTGAGAGAGACAAGCATGGACGCACGCGAGGTCATCAAGATCGGCATGAGCGCCGAACGCAGTCTGGTGGTGCCGCCGGAGCGCACGGTCGGGCATATCCTCAAGGGGATGCCGATGGTGTTCGCCACCCCGATGATGATCCTCGAAATGGAGCTCGCCTCCGGTGATGCCATCGCCGGCTGCCTCGCGCCGGGCTGGGTCACGGTCGGCACCGAGGTCGATATCCGCCACCTCGCGGCCTCGGCCGTGGGCGCCATCGTGCGTACCACATCGCGTGTGATCGCGGTCGAGCGCCGCGTCATCCGTTTCGAGGTCGAGTCGTTCGACGGCGAACGCAAGATCGGCGACGGCCGTCACGCCCGCGGCCTCGTCAATCTCGACAGTTTCAACAAGCGGCTGGGGCTGAAATAGCCGCATCTGCCGTAGGGTGGGCAAAGCGAAGCGTGCCCACCATCTGTTGCGACGTTTGCGGATCGATAGTGGGCACGGCGCATTGCGCCTTTGCCCACCCGGCGTTGCTACTTTGCCAATTCCTTCGAGCGCGCCGTGGCTGCGGCAACCGCGCGAATCATCAACTGCTGCATTCCGTCCGCGCCCATCAGGACCTCCAGCGCCGCAGCGGTGGTACCGCCGGGCGAGGTGACGTTCTGCCGCAGTGTCGCGGAGGCGAGCTCGGATCGGTGCAGCAATTCGCCGGAACCGGCCACGGTTTCGCGCGCGAGCTTTGTCGCAAGCTCGGCCGGCAGGCCGGCGGCGATGCCGGCGCGCGCGAGTTCCTCGGCGAGCAGAAAGACGTAGGCTGGTCCGGAGCCCGAGACCGCGGTGACCGCGTCCATCAGGCTTTCGTCATCGACCCATTCGACCGATCCGGTCGCCGACAGCAGCGCATCGGCGGTCGCGCGCTGCGCCGCGCTGACATGGCGGCTTGCGACTGCGACCGTGATGCCGCGGCCGATTGCGGCCGGCGTGTTGGGCATGGCGCGCACCACCGTATCGCCGCAGACCTCCTGCAG
>Ga0137412_10002568_pt1 | contig 14353 bp, 8 predicted proteins | sample CZODoug2_1_16fun_FD_122160 | JGI IMG/M metagenome (GOLD analysis project Ga0137412, IMG submission 122160) | Vadose zone soil fungal communities from Angelo Coast Range Reserve, California, USA - CZODoug2_1_16fungal (Hybrid Assembly) | ecosystem: Environmental > Terrestrial > Soil > Vadose zone... | reverse complement strand
CTTCCAAGTCTATTCATGAGTTCGGCCGGCCGAGCGGCATCGCTGACCGTTCCCACCGAGTCGACGCGCGCATCCTTGAAATCGGCGGCGGAGTCGCTGAGCGCGCCGGTCGATTTGTGAGGACCTGCCCATGCCGGTGCGCACAGCACCGCGAACGCGGCCGCCGCACCGAGCATCAATGACCGGATATCGAGCGCATTGCAATTCATGGGGGAGCGATGTCGATTTGGGCCGTTTTGCGCAAGGACTCGAGTAAATTCTCGAGAGCACTTTCCTGCCTTTCTCGCATGGCATCGGCTTGCACCAAATCGTGGATGTCGGGGAGCGAGGGCGACGCACCCGCTACGCGCCGGTTCAAATAGAGCACGAGAACGCCGCGGCCGAAAACGCCGGGCTGAGTCGTCTCGCCCGGTCGAATATGATCGAGTGCAGCCACAGCGGACGCCCCGAAATAATTCGCGAGGGTGCGCGCCGTCGCCAATGTTCCCGGCGCGACGAACGGCAGCTTATCGGCGCCACGCTCGAGCGTCTCAACCGCTTGGCCGGCCAGCACGCTCGTTTGGGCCGCGTCGGCTCGACGCCTTGCTTCCTGAAGATTCGGAAAGTCCGGCGATTCGTAGTACAACGGCGTGACTTCATAATTCGCCGAACTGGCGTATGCCGACCGATGCGCGCCATAAAAAGCATCGATCTCAGCGGTGGAAATGGGCTGAGATGCGGCTTCCGAGTTCAGCCGGGAGATTGCCGCACGCATCAGCGCGGCGCGAACTTCGGGATCAGTCTCGGCGGCGCCGCTGTCCAGAGCATGCTGCACGAGCAACTCCTCGTCGATCATTCTCGTCAACACTCGATCCCGAACGGCGGCTTCGGGCTTGCGCATGCGCGCGTCGAAGCCGGCGACGGTGCGATCCACGCTGGCCCGATCGATTTCTCGACCATTGACTCGCGCGGCCACGCCTGGAAGAAATCGCACCGGTAGCCGCACATCGTGAAGAATCTGCATCGCGGCAAGCGCGCAGCCGGTCAATGCACCGGCGATCAGCCAAGCGCGCCTGGTGCGATCGGTCATACACAACACACTGATTGAACTCAGCGCAGACTAGGGCCCCGCACCGCGCATCGCCTGTCGGTTTGCGTCAGCGCCATGTCGAATTTCATCGAACGGCAGCTAGCCTAACTCTCAAGGTTTTCGCAATCGTGCCGAAACATCGGGCTGTGTGTGTGCGTCTGGCACGGACTACAGACGAAACAACGGCGATATTTGGAGTAGAATGCATTATGTTGAATGCTCCCGCAGCACCGACCTATAAGTCGGGGAAGAATTCAGTGGCGCCTGGTGAGACAGTATCGCCCGAGGAGGCGCGCGGTGCGGCGCTGCAGTTCCTGGGCCAATTGGCCGCCGAAGTCTCGTCGGGCACCGTCGACCTTCCCTGTTTTCCGGATGTCGTACTCCGAATTCGCAAAGCGTTGGCCGACCCGAAAAACACGCCGGAAAAAACCGTCACCATCGTCGGCGCGGAGCCGCGCCTGTCGGCACGCCTGCTGCAAACCGCCAACTCCGCGGCATTCAATCCATCGGGCAAGCCGCTGACGGACCTGCGAACCGCCATTACCCGTCTGGGCCATCAATTGGTGCAAAGCGCAGCCATGGCGTTCGCCATGCAGCATATGAAAGACCAAGAGTCGCTGCGTTCGATCGCCGAGCCCTTGAGCGCCCTGTGGAAAGATAGCATCTCCGTGGCGTTGATCTCCCAGCTTCTGGCGAGACGCACCAAGGTGAGTCCCGATGAAGCGTTCCTGACCGGTCTGCTGCACGGCATCGGCCGTCTATACATCATGGTGCGCGCCATCGGCAAAGCGGGCGAACTGGGCAATCAAGCAGCATTTCTAGAATTGGTTTCCGGCTGGCAGGCATCGATCGGAAAAGCGGTATTGGAAAATTGGGGATTCGCCGAGCAGATGTGCGCAGCCGTCGCCGATCAAGGCGACTACGAGCGCAAGCACAAAGGCGACGCCGATCTATCCGACATATTGATCGTGGGCGTCGTCCTGGGCGAAGCCTTGCATGCCCCGGCTCCCCGTGTTGTCGACATGGAAGGCATTGCCGCCTTCCCCGCGATGCAGCTGTCGGACCAGGATTGTGCGGCCGTCTTGTCTCATGCGGAGCGCCAAATCGGTTCGTTGCAAGCCGCACTAGGCTGCTGATTCTCGCCTGGCGCGCGCCGACTCTCGCCGCGCGCGCCGTCTCGCCCGCGCGTGGGATATGATCGAAAGCGGGAATGCCCTGCGCTTTGTTACATATCACAAAATGAACCGTGCGATTCCACAGCGCGCAAATTTCAGCCGTTATTGATAATCCCTATCGACGCCCGGCAGCATGGAAGTTCGTCAGGGTGTCGATCCGTTGAAAGTCGCGCGCACGGATGCGCGCGCATCGTTTGAAGGACGAAATGACGCGAACCACACGGATTCTGGGGACGACGGCAGCGATCGTTATTGCAGCGACTATGGCCGCGGCCGCCGCGGCGTGGATGGGCTTGCGCGGCAGTCTGCCGGTCATCGATGGCACTGCCCCAGTGACCGGCCTCGGCGCAAACGTCCTGGTCGAACGCGATGCGGCGGGTGTGCCCACCATCACGGCACAGAGCCGGACCGATCTTGCTCGTGCGTTGGGGTTCGTTCACGGCCAGGACCGCTACTTCCAAATGGATCTCTTGCGGCGTGCCGCCGCCGGCGAGTTGTCGGCGCTATTGGGCCCGTCGCTTCTGCCGGCCGACCGGCACCTGCGCCTGCATCAATTCCGCAGGGTTGCGCACGCCGTCGTGTCGGGTCTCGACGCACGCGAGCGAGCATTGCTGGATGCCTATGTGGCCGGCGTCAATGCCGGGCTCGCGTCGTTGCAGAGCCGGCCGTTCGAGTACTGGATGCTGCGAAAGCGCCCGCTGCGCTGGAGCGCCGAGGACAGCATCCTGTGCATTCACGCCATGTACTTGCAGCTGCAAGACGCCGAAGGCCACGCACAGCTGCAGCGCGGCTTGCTGCGCGCAGCCCTTCCCGATGCCGTTTGGGCGTTCCTCGAGGCGGGTGCGCCCGAATGGGACGCGACGGTCGATGGCTCCCACGAAGGTGAGCCGAGGGTGCCGCTTGCCGCCGAATTCAATCTACGCAACATGAAGGACCTGCCTGCGATGCCGCCGGAGGAGGTGCAGAGACGCCTGAATCTGCTCGGCAGCAACAACTGGGCGGTGGCCGGCGCGCATACGGCGAATGGCGCCGCCATCGTCGCCAACGATATGCATTTGGGATTCCGGGTACCGAATATTTGGTATCGGGCGCGCCTCGTCCAAAAAAATTCGCCCGATGCGCTCGATTTGACCGGCGTAACCCTGCCGGGCACGCCGACCGCCGTGGCCGGCAGCAATGGGGCGATCGCTTGGGGTTTTACCAACAGCTACGGCGGATTCGCCACGGTCATTCGGCTCGTCGCCGTCGCGAGCGACGCGGCCGCATACCAGACCGCCGCCGGCGCGCGAAAAATACGCTATGTGGATGAGGCGATCGAAGTCGCGGGCGCCGCCGCCGAGCATCTGAAAATCGCCGTCACCGAGTGGGGGCCCATTGTCGGAAACGATTGGGAAGGCCGTCCCTATGCCTTGCAGTGGACGGCTCAGGATCCGGCTGCGACGAACCTGAATTTGCTGCTGTTGGAACAGGCGCAAACTGTCGCGGAGGCGTTGCAGGCGGCGGCGACTTTTGGGATTCCCGGCCAAAACTTCCTGGTCGCCGACAAGAACGGCCACATCGGCTGGACGATCGCCGGACGATTGCCCGGCCGCCGTCCCGGTCCGCCCGGGGTGCCGCAGAATTCCTCGGACCCTGCGGTCGGCTTTGCCGGTTGGCTTCCTCGAGAAAATCAACCGCAAGTGGTGGATCCTGGCGCGGGCTTTTTGTGGTCCGCAAACGCCCGGGTAGCGGGCGGCGCGGCGGCTGCGCTGATCGGCGATGATGGTATGAATCGCGGCTCGCGCGCCGCACAGATTCAGGCGGATTTGCAGAGCGCGGCGCAGCCTTTCACGCCGGCATCCAGTTTAGCGATTCAGCTCGACGATCGAGCGGTATTCCTCGAACGCTGGCGAGCCCTGCTGAGCGACCTGATCGAGCGGTCACGGTCGGCGGGCCTTCACGATCACGACGCGGCTCACGATACGCTGATCGCTTGGAGCGGACACGCGGCGCCGCAAGACCCCGCCTATCGGCTGGTCGATCTGTTTCGCGAACAGGTCGAGGCGCGCGCCTTCTTCATGCTCGTTTCACCGGCTCGCCTGCGGGCCCCCGGTTTTCACTTCTCGATTCCGAGCAGCTTCGAGGGCCCGCTGTGGCGACTGGTGCAACAACGACCCATGCACCTGCTGGCGTCGCGTTATGCGGACTGGGATGCCTTTTTCCTGGAGGCTCTCACGGCAAGCGAGGCTGTGCCGCCCGGCTGCCACGCTCTCATCTCGTGCACTTGGGGTCAGGTCAATGCAGTCCACGTCGCGCATCCGCTGTCTAGCGCCATACCTTTCCTAGCCTCCGTGCTCGACATGCCGACCGTCATGGTTGCCGGCGGACGCGAAGACATGCCGCGGATCCAAGGGCGGGACTACGGCGCCTCCGAGCGTTTCAGCGTTTCACCCGGACATGAAGCCGAGGGCTATTTTCACATGCCGGGGGCCCAGAGCGGCCACCCACTGTCGCCGTTCTATCGAGCCGGTTTCGATGACTGGGCACGCGGCAAGCCGACGCCGTTCTTGCCCGGGCCAACCGCACATTCACTGATACTCACGCCGTAACGCTATTTTTTTGGTGCCTCGGTGGGTGGGGCGGCAGCATCAGCGGGCGGCGCAGCAGCCTCGGCGGGCGCAGCGGTGTCCGGACCTCGGCAGCCGCGCTCTTCGGTACACACTTGATTCACCGGGCACACCACCGGCCAACCCTTGACGCAACCGCGGGCGTCCGCGCCCGCGTTTCGCGGCGCGCAGCGTTCATGCCCGTTGCAGTTGCGGTGATCATCGCAATCGGCATCGGTGGCGCAGATCATGGACCCCGCCTCGCGCTCTGCGCTCGCAAGCTCGCCTTGTCGTGGAATAATCCCGGACAAGGTCGTATTCAAGAGTCGTTCCGGGGATCCGCGTCCGGATAACAGATCGACATCGGCGGCGACCACTTCCCACGGCGGCGTGACGGGGCTCGCGGCTCGATAATACAGGCCGAAGCGCAGCACCGAGCGCGGATCGAGAGCTTCGGTCAAAGTCAGTGGGATCACTCGCGTGGAATCGCGCGGCCAAGCTTCGCCATGCGTCAACGGCAACCGGCGCACGTCCTTGCCTGCTTCGTAGATGCGCAGTTCCAACAGGCTGCCGGCCGTCAACTCCTCCGCGCCCGTGACGACGCGCACCTGGATGTGAGTGACGGGTGCCGCGACCGCATTGGATACTGCCAAGGCGAACCCGAGCAGTACCGGCCAAATTCCTATCGACGGCAGGCGTATTTTCAACGAAACCTCTCGAGTACTCAGCAGACTCGCAGTTCTCAGCAGACTCGTGCGCTCAGTTGACTCTGGCGCATCATATCCGATCACCCTGTGCGCTCACCATGCCGCTTTCGAGCGACATTGCGAGTTAACTTAACGCAGCTCACCTGGCCATATCCCGCACCAGGCGAAAACCGAGGCTGCTGCTTCGATAGCCGTGTTCGAAGCGATTTCGGTACGACGCGCTGGCGTACTGGGGAGAACTGAACCACGATCCGCCCCGCAGCTCCCGCTCCTGGCAACCGCCACTTATTCTGGCGGAGCCGTCGACGGGCGCACCGGTGTAATCGTCGTACCAGCAATCCTCGACCCATTCGAAAACATTCCCCAATAGATCGTTGAGGCCAAATGCATTCGCCTTGAAGGAGCCCACCGGCGCCGTATTGACGTAGCCGTCGTTACACGGAAAGACGTTCCAGCCCGGAAAACGCTGTTCCGCACTTTGATCCGCCACATTGGCTTCGCCGCACGCCGCAGCGGCGCTTGCGCCCCACGGCTGCCCCAACTCGGTACCGGCTCGCGCGGCGTATTCCCATTCGGATGCACTGGGCAACCGGTACTCATGTCCGCCTTTGTCGCTCAGCCATTCGGCGTATGCAACGGCATCGTCCCACGAGACACAGGTCACCGGATGCATCGCGGTCTGAGCAAAGCCCGGCGCCTGCCAGCTCGCATCTTGCCGGTATTCCCAGCGGCCATCGTACGTATTGCAGCCGGACATCTCGCGCTGCGTCGCCGCAACGAATTCGGTAAATTCCCCCACAGTGATTTCATTCGAACTCATCGCCACCGAACGGCCGATGAGAACGATATGCCGCGGCAGCTCGAACGGCGAGGCTGCGGCATCGGCGCTCACGCTGCCTTGTTTGAAACGGCCCGGGGGCAAGACCGTCATCAACGGGCATATCCGACAATCACGAATCGCTGAACCGGGGGTGAGCACTGCCGCACTCGAGGACGGTTCGGCTTTCAATGGCGTATGCGAGGCGTGCATCCAGTACATCGCGGCGACGAATACCGCAATCGCCGCCGCAGTGAGCCATGCCAAGCGCTTGATTACGGAGTGCCGATGCGTCGCCAATAATTCGTCGAGGAATCGCCGGATACTGGGCGTGCGGCCTTTGCGTTCGAACGCCAATGCTCTTGCAATGGCCGTGTATTGATGCGCGGGCATCCGCGCCGGCCTCGGCAGCTTGAAATGAGAATCGCGGCCGCTCGGATCACCCTCGCGCCCAAAGGGATGCTTGCCGCTCAGTGCCTCATACGCAATGCACGCCAACGCGTACACATCGTCGGCAGGTTCCGGACTGTGCCCGGCCACCATCTCGGGGCTGGCATACCGCGGTGTGATCGCCTTGGGCGTGGTGTCGTGCTGAGCTTCATGGTCCGATGCGATGTCCGCCCGGGCGATGAATCTGGCCATCCCGAAATCGATAACTTTAACCGCTCCCGCGTCCGTGACGATGATGTTGCCGGGCTTGAGATCACCATGCACGATGTGATTACCGTGGGCAAATTCCAGCGCATCGCCGACGGCGGCCACAAGGGTTAGCGCGGCGGAGGGCTCCATCCCGGACGAATCAGAGGCGCGAAGGATTGTCTGTAGCGACTTGCCCGAGAGGTATTCCATGGTCATGAAAACCGTCTGCCCGTCCCGATCGCAGTCGATGACGCGAACGATATTGGGATGGATCAGCCTCTGCAGCTTGTGCGCCTCGCGGTGCAAGGCAACGATCGAGCCGAAATACTCATCGAAGGGTTCGGTCAACACCTTGACGGCCACATGAAGATCGCTCGCACCCGCCTCGACCCGCCGCAGATCGATCGCCTTGAAGACGCGGCTCATGCCGCCTTCGCCGATCAACGCGACGAGACTGAACCTTCCTTGCAAAATATCGCCGACCCCAACGCCCACAGTGCGCTCGACCTGCCGCTCACGCCGCAGGCCGGTAACGACGGTCGGCTCTTGGGGCCACTCCGCGATATGTTTTGAAATCGCTTCGTGGGTGCCGCTCGGCAGCGGCTGCGCCGCCTGCTGCACCTCTAGGATATCGAGCAGCGCGACCGACGATGCTTTTTCTACCGCCAGTTGCCTGTCGATCTCCTCGGACAGGTCATCGAAGGCGAGATGACCTGACTGAAATGCGCTCAGTGCTTGGGCGAATGCAGATATCGGCAATGGAGCTACTCGTGTTTGGGTGCGTGGTAGACTCCGTGTCGCAACAGCACCGACATCATACCTATGCAAAAGCGTCTTGTGCATCGCTAGAATGCGTGCCATGACCACACCTTTGATTGATGCGTTGAAGCGCGCTTTTGGATTCGACGCCTTTCGGCCCGGCCAGGAAGCGGTGGTGCAAGACGTGCTGGCGGGCCGTGATGTGCTGGCCCTCATGCCCACCGGCGGCGGTAAATCGCTGTGCTACCAGCTGCCCGCGTTGCTACAACCCGGCATCAGCCTGGTGGTCTCGCCGCTGATCGCGCTCATGCAAGACCAGGTGCGTCAGCTGCAGGACAATGACATTGCTGCGACGTTCATCAATTCCAGCATCGAGCCTGCAGAAATCTCCCGCCGCATGACGGGGCTGCTGCGGGGCGACTATAAACTGGTTTACTTGGCGCCCGAGCGTCTGGTTCTCACGGAATTTCTTGACGGTCCGCTGCGTCGCTTGAGCGCCGCGCCGGGGATCAACGCGTTCGTCATCGACGAAGCCCACTGCGTTTCGGAGTGGGGGCACGATTTTCGTCCCGAATATCGTCAATTGTCCGCGCTGCGCCGGCGCCACCCGCAGGTCCCCGTCCTGGCATTCACCGCAACGGCCACTTCCCGGGTACGGACCGACATCATTGCCCAGCTGGCGCTGCGAGATCCGGCGGTCCATCTCACGAGTTTCAACCGACCGAATCTCTTTTACCGTGTGCGTCCCAAAGCGAAGCGCAGCTACGACGAATTGCTGGCGCAGGCGCGCGGCGGGGGCGCCGGAATAGTCTATTGCCTGTCGCGGCGCCGCGTCGACGAACTCACGTCGCAGTTACACTCCGACGGCATCCGCGTTCGCCCCTATCATGCAGGACTCGAGGCGCAAACACGGCGCGGCAACCAAGAAGCGTTCATTCGCGATGACGTTCAGGTGATCGTGGCGACCATTGCCTTCGGCATGGGAATCAACAAACCGGACGTCCGCTGGGTCATTCATTACGATTTGCCCAAAAGCCTGGAAAGCTACTATCAAGAATCAGGCCGTGCCGGACGCGACGGCGATCCTGCCCGTTGCACCCTGTATTTCGGCGCCGCCGATATTCGTACCGCCGAATTTCTCATTCAACAAAAGATCGATCCGCATACCGGCGCGGCGCTCGAGAGCGAACAACGAATAGCCCGCCAACAGCTGCGCCAGGTGTTGAATTATGCGGAATCGGCCGACTGCCGCCGCGCCATCCAGCTGCATTACTTCGATGAGGTTTTCGCAGGCCCCTGCGGCGCGTGCGATAACTGCTGCGAGCCGCGGGTCACGCATGACTATAGCGTGGACGCACGGCAATTCCTGTCATGCGTCGCGCGTTTGGGCCAACGCGGTGAACGCTTCGGCGCCGCCTACATCATCGAGATACTGCGGGGCGCGCGCACGCAGCGGCTGTTCGATCGCGGGCACGATAGCTTGAGCGTGTACGGGATCGGGAAACATCGTTCCGCGGAAGAGTGGCGGTCGCTGGCCCGCTCCTTGATGCACCAGCGGTTGATCGACCAAACCCAGGACGGCTATTCCGTTCTGTCGCTCAACGAATCGAGCTGGCAGGTGCTGCGCGGCGAGCGCACCGTGAACGTGGCAAGAACCGCCAAAGCCGATCGCGCCGGCGCGTCGCAGCCGGAAGGCGTAGCCACGGCGGACGGCGACGCGTTATTCGAGCGGCTGCGAATTTTGCGCAAGCAGCTGGCAGACACGCAGGGATTGCCGCCCTACGTCATTTTCCACGATGCCACCTTGCGCGAGATGGTGGCGCGAAGACCCCAGACGCTCAGCCAGTTCGCAGGGATCCGGGGCGTGGGCGAGGGCAAACTCGCGCGCTACGGGCAACAATTCATCGCCGCGCTGCGTGAACCCGGCTCGTGACCGCGGCAGTTCTCGGCGTCGCCGTCATCTCGGCGTCGCCAGCCCGCGATATTTCATCATGGCATCGATGTTGGGCGGCCTGCCGCGCCATGCAACGTACATCGCCGCCAGGTCCTGCGTATTGCCGCGCGATAGAACCATTCGACGGAATCGGTCGCCATTGGCGCGTGTAAGGCCGCCATGATCATCGAACCACTGATAGGCATCGTCGTCGAGCATCTGCGTCCATAGATAGGCGTAGTAGCCCGCGGAATACCCGCCGCCCCATATGTGGCTGAAATAGCTGGAGCGATAGCGCGGCGGCACGGCACGGATATCCAGGTGCGTGCGCGACAGCGCCTGCTTTTCGAACTCGTCAGGATTTTGCAGGGGCGCGGTCTCGGCCAGAAGATGCCACTGCATGTCGAGTTCTGCGGCAGCCAGCAATTCCGTCAAGCGGTATCCTTCGTCGAAATTCTCCGCCTTCACCAGTTTATCGATCAAGTCGGCGGGCATGACCTCCCCGGTTTTGTAGTGCCTGGCGAAATGATCGAAGACCGCGGGATAAATTGCCCAATGCTCATTGAACTGAGAGGGAAACTCCACGAAATCACGGGCCGTCGCCGTGCCCGACAGACTAGGATAGCGGGTATTGGCCAACATGCCATGCAGCGCATGGCCAAACTCGTGGAACATCGTCCTAACATCTTCAAAGCTGATGAGCGCGGGTTCGCCGGCGGCGGGCTTCGGTAAGTTGGCGACATTGTAGATTACGGGCAGCGTGCGCAGCAGCTTGGACTGAGCCACGAACGATGACATCCATGCGCCGCCATTCTTGTTGTCGCGTTTGAAATAGTCGCAATAAAAGAGCGCGAGCGGCTTGCCGTCGACGTCGCGAACTTCGAAAACACGCACATCGGATTGATACACCGGAATATCTTTGCGTTCTTTGAATGTGATGCCATAAAGCCGGTTGGCGGCGTAGAAGACTCCGTTTTCGAGGACACTGCCGAGTTCGAAATACGGTTTGATCTGCGCGTCGTCGATGCCGTACTTGGCCTTGCGTACCTGCTCGCCGTAGAACTCCCAATCCCACGCCTCGAGCGTGAAACCACCATGTTGTTCATCGATCAATGCTTGTATGTCAGCGTTCTCCTCGGCGGCCTTTGCGGTCGCTACCGGGACCAGTGCATCCATGAAATCCAGCGCGGCCTGCGGTGTTTTCGCCATTTGGTCGCTCAGCTTCCATGCGGCATGGTTCGGAAAGCCAAGCAAGGCGGCACGTTCGGCGCGCAGCTGGGCGAGCCGCGCAATCGTAGCCCGCGTATCGTTGGCGCCGCCCCGCTCCGTTCGACTCCAAGAGTTCTCGAAAATCGCTTGCCGGGTGGCTCGGTCCCGCAACGATACGAAGGCGGGTTGCTGCGTCGTGTTTTGCAACGCCACCACATATCCGTCGACGTCGCGGCTGCGCGCGGTCTGCGCGGCGGCGGCAACCTGGGCGTCGCTCAAGCCCGAGAGCGCTGCCGGCACGGGTGTATGAAAGGCGGCCTCCTTGGTCGCGGCCAGCAGGTGGGTCGTGAACTTATCGGAGAGCGTCGAGGCTTCCTCGTTCAATTTCCTCAATCTGTCTTTGCCGGCATCCGCGAGATTCGCGCCCGAGTGTACGAACTCGTCGTAGGTGAACTCGATCAGGCGGCGGGATTCCGGATCGAAACGGCGGGATTCGCGCTGCTTGTAGACGGACGCAACGCGGGCGAACAATTTTGGATTCAAGTAGATTGCATCGTGATGTGCCGCAAGCTTCGGCGCCAGCGCAGCCTTCACCGCCTGCAGCTTGGGGTTGGTGTTCGCCTCGGAGACGGCATTGAACGCGGCACGGGCGCGCTCCAAGAGGAGTCCGCTTTTTTCGAAAGGCACCAGCGTATTCTCAAATGTCGGCTTTGCCGGACTCTCGGCGATGGCTCGAACTTCCGCCTGCTGCTGCGCCATCCCCGCTTCGATTGCCGGTTGATAGTGCTCATCCCTGATCCGATCGAATGGCGGCGCCTGGAACGGCAAGGTACTGGCCGCATAGAACGGGTTGGAAGCTCCAAATTCGGCTTCTGCCGCGGTGGAGCGCGCCGGCACAATCGCAACTACCATCCAGGCAGCCATCAATACACGAATGACATTCGACATGAGTACCTCGCAAGGGTTTGGCGGCGAATCATACTCCGGTACGCAGCCGACCCGAACTCTTGATCTCGAGCGCAATACCCCGCACGCTTCGGGACCGGTCAACAGGAGTTTGCGCATGCGGGTACGAGTACGAAGCACCTTGGTTGGCATTTTCGCCGGCTTATTCAGCATGGTAAGCGGCGCGCAGGCGGCGCACGCCGAGGACTGCGGCAAATTGATGCAGATGAAGATTGACCATGTGTCCGTCACGAGCGCGCAAACGATTTCGGCCGGCGCCGCAATCAAGCCGGCGGGCGGCGAGGTGCCGACCAGCAAAGCCGATTATTGCCGTGTTCAAGGCACATCCAGACCAACCGCCGACTCAGAGATTCGTTTTGAGCTGTGGATTCCATCGCCAAGCGATTGGAACGGCAAGTTCGAACAGGTTGGCAACGGCGGCTTCGCCGGGGCAATCCCCTATCGAGCCATGGCCCACGTGCTCTCGCTCGGCTACGCCGTGGCTGGCACCGATGATGGCCATCAATCGAGCGAGATGACCGATGCGAGTTGGGCACTGAATCATCCGGAAAAGGTCAAGGACTTTGGCTGGCGGGCCATCACCGAGACCACCGTTGCCTCCAAACAAATCCTGCGCAGGCTGACATCGAAGGCACCCGCCAGGTCGTATTTCGCCGGATGTTCCGACGGCGGCCGTGAAGCTCTCATGCTGGCGCAACGTTTCCCCACGTATTTCGACGGGATCATTGCGGGTGCGCCCGCGCATGCGATGACCCGACTGTTTACCGGCGGTGCGCTGCGAAGCACCGACCTGGGCGCGGCCGACGGTCACTTGGCTGCCCCCCAATTGGCGCTGTTGCAACGCCAGGCCTTGCAGCACTGCGGGAACGGCGCGCCCTATCTCAAGGATCCACGGCAGTGCCACATCGATCTCGCGGCGCTGAAATGTACCGGTGGCGAGACCGACGCCTGCCTCTCCGAAGCCCAAATCAACACGGCACGAGTTATCTATACGGAACGCAAGGACCCGTTGAGTGGGCGCCCGCTCTACGGGGTTCTGCCGGGCGCGGAGGGAATCAAGGGCAGTTGGGATGCGTGGCTTACCGGCGCGGATGATCAGGGGCAAGCGGCCGGTATCGGCTTTACCTGGAATTATTTGGCTTATATGGTGATGAATGACCCTAAGCTCGACATTGGGAGAGTCACCGACGCCGACATTGTGCGGGGGGAGCGGCAATACGCTCTCATCATCGATTCCGATAATCCCGATCTATCGGCGTTCAAGCGGCATGGCGGCAAACTAATCCAGTATCACGGCTGGAACGACCCCGGCATCCCGCCGGGCTATTCGTTGGAATATCGCGAGCGCATGGCAGCGAAGACCGGCGGCGCGAGCGAGTTCTACCGGTTATACATGGTGCCCGGGATGCTTCATTGCGGCGGCGGCGATGCGCCGACGCAGGTGAATTGGCAAGGCGCGCTGGAGGCCTGGGTCGAAAAGGCGACACCGCCCGCAGAGTTGGCCGCTACCGACGGCAACGGAGCGACCCAAACGTTGCAGCCTTTCAGATAGGCGCGATGTTCGAATTCAGGCGGAACAGGTTCGACGGATCGTATTGCTGCTTGAGTGAGCGCAGGCGCTCATAGTTCGAGCCATAGACTTCGCGCACAGGTCGCTCGCCATCTTCGAGGGCGTCCTCGAGCGCGTTCACATACACGGCGCGGTCGGCGAACGGTTGCACACCCTCCCAGCACTCGCGCCCCCAGCGGATCATCCTTTGATCATCCGCCGGATCGTCAGCTATGGGATTAATCCAGACGACGTGGTGATCATAACGATGCGGGAAAGCCGTGTCGTCAGCCGGCACGCGGCCGGCCGCCCCGTGCAGCTGTTGGAAAGCGATCATGGTGCTCGGGGTAGGTGCTTTCGCCATATGCCGAATGACAGCGTCGATCACACCGTCCTGAATCCTGGAAATATTATGCGCCTTGTTGTAGTAACGTCGGCCGGGCGGATTCATCGGGTCGAACAGCGATTGCATCTCCAGGTAGGGCCGTTGTTGGATCAGGTCGGCGCTCGCAGTACCGAAGGCTCGCAATGGCTCGAGCAGCTTTTCTCCAACCGCAGGAGGTCCGCAATAACAGACGACGGTCGCGAAAGCCGGCGCTCCGTCCGGGCCTGTCATCGCTGCTCCGAGCGTGGTCAGTTCGTCAGGCGCGCCGCGCGCGAACTCAGCGTAGAAACGAAATATTTCGCGGGTCAGGGGATAGAAGATCGGCCCGCCCAACACCGTGCTGAGCGGATGCAAGGTGTATTCGAGCTCGGTCACCACGCCGAAATTCGCGCCCGCGCCACGCAGCCCCCAAAATAGATCGGGATTGTCCCGGACACTGCACTCCAGGACATTCCCATCCGCCGTCACTATCTCGGCTCGGATGAGGTTGTCGCACGCGAGTCCGTACTTGCCGGCGAGCCAGCCATAACCGCCACCGAGAGTGAGGCCGGAGATTCCGG
>Ga0137412_10002567_pt1 | contig 14364 bp, 14 predicted proteins | sample CZODoug2_1_16fun_FD_122160 | JGI IMG/M metagenome (GOLD analysis project Ga0137412, IMG submission 122160) | Vadose zone soil fungal communities from Angelo Coast Range Reserve, California, USA - CZODoug2_1_16fungal (Hybrid Assembly) | ecosystem: Environmental > Terrestrial > Soil > Vadose zone... | reverse complement strand
TCCAACTCATCGGTTATGTGGTCATGCCCGAGCATGTTCATCTGCTCCTTAGTGAACCCGGGCGGGTAATCCATCGAAAGTTTTGCAGGTGCTCAAGCAAGAAGTCTCCCGAGCTTTGCGAAAGCGCCCACGAAGATCTTCTTAGTTGTTGCGGCGAGCCGATATCCGCGCCGGATAAAGAACGCCGTCGACGTCCAAATTTATCGTCGAACGTCGGCTCAAAATCTGTTTTTATTATGCTGCGGGCTCATGTTTCAGTGCTTCGACGCCTTTGGCGGTAGGCAGCACAGCTGCGCCTTCGCGCTCCAAGTATCCCTCTTTAATGAATTCCTCGATTTCAGGTCTGCGTAGAGCCAGATGGTCATTCACAAGATCTCGAAGACGCACCCAGCGATAAAACGTTAACTGTGGTTCGTTCATGGGTAGTCCTGGAAGTAGGAAATGAATCCGCTAAACGTCTGACGACGACTATGAGCGTTTAGCCTGCGCTTGGCGAGCTACGGAGGGCATCAGCTTGTGTGAGCCGAATTTTCGCCGCGATGGCGAAATGCTCAGCGGCTCTCCGATAAACGTCACGATCATCGTCGATTTTCGCCGCTGAGTGCGCGCGATCGCCCAGAATCATTTGGGACCAGCCGTAAGTGTCCCGTTCCCGTTCGGTCAGCTTCTTCAGCTGCCGGCCCTTGAACAACGCGGCAACGCGCTCATGCTCGCCTGCGAGGAAATAGTATTCGGCAGATAGGGCCTGCTCTTGGCCGGCGATCAGCGCGTCGAGCTGGGGCCGTATGACGGCGGCGACGTCAAACCGGCTTTCGCGGAGCCCAGGCTCGTCGTCCAGATTGTTTCTCGGAGCTTTGTAGTCCTTCAGCATCTGAAACATAGATTTCAAATGCGAAAACGGCTGCGTTACGAAACGCGGGGGAAAGCATCCGAGCTTTTGAGCCAGCGTGACGAAGAAATCATCGGCATCCCAATCACCCAAGAAGTGCGTGCCGCGTCCGGGGGTGAGGAGCCGTTTGGAGACATGGGCCGGCGGCGTCTTTCCATAGCCTACCCAATAGAGCCCATACTCGAACGTCCTGACATCGGCCAGAAGATCAAAAACCGGATCGTTCTCGCCACTATAACCGACCACAATCCAAATCCGGCCTTTGTGCGCATCCTCGAAAACAGGTTTCACATAGCGCCGATGTTTGTTCACCTCTTCACGCGTGTTGAGAAGCACAAAGCCATCACGCTGGCCATGGAGATGGAATATCGACTTTTCACTCACCTGATCGGGACTGAAAAGATGCGATGCGGCGAAGTCATAAACCGCCGGGAACGAATTTATAAGTGAGCAGGCCCTGGAAACGAGAGGATCAAAATTGGTGGTAAGTACCCGATCGACAAAGTCGTGATCAATAAGCTGAGCGAGCGCGAGGTGGGCCCAATTGATTTTCGCATTGTCGATGTATCCGCCAATAAGGTCGCGCCGGACCCCCCGGTCGAGAGCGGCCATGCAGCCAGGATAGTCTTTCGGGATCGCACGCGCGTAGGCGGTAGGATATGCGGTCCTAATATGCTCTACCACGGCACCTGCCGACGGAATCCCCGCGCTGATCGAACAGCCAGCACCGAGTAGCACGGTGCATTTTCGCGTTGTGCCTGGTTTCGGCCGCAGCGCCTCTACAATGTCTTCTAACGTGCGTGGGGGCGTTGGCATCAAACTATTCTCATGTGGGAATTGAGTGCACCACGACTCAGGATTCTCAGCGTTTCAAAAGGTCTGCCGACAACCCATTGCGCTGATAGAATGCGAGGAGTCTTGGAAGGCTGCCATAGGGTCCATTCGGTATTCGAATAGTTGGCATGCGTGCCTACGCATCTTCTACTAGCAGCGTTACCCACTCCATTTCGCACTGCGTTTCGCACTTCATTTCGCGTCTCAAATCGCTCTTCATTTCGCGCGCTTTTAGAGGGCAGCCGCAGCGAAAGCCGCTGAAAGACTGGAGTTATTGCTCTCGCTATTATGGGAAGTCGCGGGTAGTTTCTCCGACTTCGTTGGTTTTCGTGATCCTCGCACAAAAACACACACAAACTGGAATTCCTAAATCGGCATGGCGCACAGAGTCGTTATAAGCAATTAAAAGTCAAAGTGTTTCCCATGACGCGGGATGGAGCAGCCCGGTAGCTCGTCAGGCTCATAACCTGAAGGTCATAGATTCAGGATTTGAGCCTATGGGCCGCCTGCGTACGAACAGCGGCTCTTACCGAAATATCAAGATGTTAAATGGTCAGTTAGGGTGCCTTGCGAAAAGAAAGCGGCACTAAGCTGACACCGCATGTTGTAGGTCGCTCGCTGAAATCTTTAAGCGCCTCGTTAAGCGACCAGCTTGAGCTTTTGCCGCTTTCTTTCGGGCGGCTGCTCGCCCGACGTATTCTTGCGCGGCTTGATGAAGTCGGCCCACGCCTGCAGCGCCTCGCGGCGTCGCGCGATCATCTCGCTGTCCCAGTATGACAGTTCGGCCTCATCGCCGATGCGATGCGACAGACAGAACTCCAGCACTTCACGGCGAAAATTGTGGTCCTTGTTATCGGCGCCCCAATTACGGAAGCTCGTGCGGCAGCCGTGCATGGTGGATTTGATGCCAGTTCGCTCGATAGACCCAACAAGCGCGTTTGCCCGGAACGGCTGATGCGTCTCGGCGTGATCGGACGGGAACACGTACTTACCGGTACGCGGCATCGAGCGGATGATCTCGATGGCTTGATCGGACAGCGGAACCAGATGCGGCTTCGGCTCTAGCTCGCCCTTGATCTTCATCTTCTCGGCTGGAACCACCCACGTCATTGCTTCGAAGTCGAGTTCGTCCCACTCCATCAGCCGAATTTCCTGAGAGCGCGCGACAGTGAGGATGCCGATCTCGACACAACGGGCAGCAACGCCGCCATCATACTGCAGGCCGGTCATCATCTGTGGCATCTTCGTATAGGGCGCCGACCTGTGGCCCTTCTTGCGATGCAGCTTCCGGGGCGAGGGCAGCAGGTGTTTGAGGTTGCCGCGCCATGCGGCCGGGTTCTCGCCCGTGCGAAGCTTCAACGCCTTGGCAGCGTCCATCAGCCGCTCGATCCGCTGGCGCGTCCGTGACGCGGTGACCGGCTTCACGCTCCAGATCGGCTTGAGCGCCTCCAGCACGTGCTCAGTTGTGATCTCGTGGACTTTCAGATCATGCAGGCTCGGTACGTCGCGGATGGAGCGCGCCCACTGCTTCTCCTCTTCCTCCGACAGACCCTTGCACCAGCCGGGGTATTGTTCCTCGGCAAATTCCTTGAACGTCTTGCCGCGCTGTGTGGTGGCCCGCTTCTTGACGCGCGGATCGACGCCATCGCGCTTCAAGGCGACCTTGTATTCGCGGGCCTTGTTGCGCGCGCTGCTCAACGTCAGTACGTCGCCGGCCGCGCTGTCGCGGTCGCCGATCCTGGCGAACTCCATTTGCGCCCGTTTGCCGTCAAGGTCGGTGAAGCGGAAGGCCCACACCCGATCACCGCTCTCGCGCACGACCAGATAAAGCCCCCCGCCGTCCGCATGAACGCCAGCTTGCAGCGATTTAACTTGGTTCGAATTGAGTGCCACTTTAACGTTCCCGTTCCGCTTACCACTTACCGTCACGGATGCTTCGCTCGCGACGGTCAGTCGTTCCAAAATCGACCTGTTTTGGATGTATGACCGTCACGGATACTTTAAAAGGGAGAGCCGCGTCAACTTACCGATTTTCCGCCAAAAGCGGCCGGCGTTCGGCGATTTTCGGCAAAGTCAGACGACAGCAGATGCGGCTAATAATTTGTAATTACAGGAAAATATGAGCAATGACGATGGCCAGTGATAGCAGACGCAGCGCTCAGATTGGGTACATGATCCGTGACGGCATTCGGTAAACTGATCCGCACCACGGCGTTCCGGTTGACGCTGGCCTATCTGTTTCTGTTCGCGCTGTTTGCCGCATCGCTGCTGGGCTATTTCGCCTGGAACACCCGCCGGATGATCACCGAGCAGATCACCACCACGGTGAACGCGGAAGTCGGCGTGATCAGTGATATCTTCGGGCGGCGCGGGCTGCACGGGCTTATCCAGACGATCGAGAACCGGGCGCTGCGGCCCGGCGCCAATCTCTACCTCGTGACCACGCCGGAAGGGCGGGCCATCGCCGGCAACGTAGGCTCGCTCGCGCCGGGCGTCATGGCGACCTCAGGCTGGTCCGAGACCGCTTATCGGCGGCTTGACGAGCAGGACAACACGGATCATCGCGCGCTGGTGCACGTCACCGAGCTGGACAACGGATTCCGGCTTCTGGTCGGGCGAGACCTGGAGGAGCGGAGGCGGCTGTTCGGCATTGTCGCGAAGGCAGCGCAATGGTCGCTATTGGTGGTTATCGTGCTCGGTCTGGGCGGCGGCATCTTTGTGGCGCGGCGGGTGCTGCGCCGTATCGACGCCATGACCGGCACCACCCAGCGCATCATGGCGGGCGATCTCAGCGGGCGGCTGCCGGTCGGGCGCAGCGGCGATGAACTCGATCGGTTGGCGGAAAATCTGAACGCCATGCTGGAGCGGATCGAAGCCCTGATGATGGGCCTGAAGGAAGTTTCCGACAACATCGCCCACGACCTGAAGACGCCGCTGACGCGGCTGCGCAATCGCGCCGAAGAGGCGCTGGCGAAATCCGGCAGCGAGGCCGAATACCGCTGCGCCCTGGAACGGACCATCGAGGAATCCGACGGCTTGATCCGGACCTTCAATGCGCTGCTGATGATCGCGCGCGCAGAGTCCGGACAGGCGCGTGGCAATATGGATGACTTCGACGGCGCCGACGTCGCCAACGGTATTCAGGAACTCTACGAACCGCTTGCGGAAGACGACGGCATGACGTTGCGCGTCAAGACCGAGTCGACACCGCTTCACGGCAACCGCGAATTGATCAGCCAGGCGCTGGCCAATCTGGTCGAGAACGCGATCAAATACGGCAAGCCGCTTCCCGGAGTGCAGCCGCTCAGCGCCGGCTCCGCTGCCGCCGCCCATAGCAAGGAGATCCTGATCGAAGCTCGGCGCGACGGCGATCAGGTGCTGCTCAGCGTCACCGATCACGGCCCCGGGATTCCGGCAAGCGACCGAAAGCATGCGGTGGAGCGATTTGTGCGGCTCGAGGCGAGCCGCACCCAGCCCGGCTCCGGGCTCGGATTAAGTCTGGCATCGGCGGTGGCGACGCTGCATGGCGGCGAACTCAGGCTCGATGATGCTCATCCCGGGCTATCCGCCACATTGGCGATCCCGGCGCAGGCCGGCGTCAGTGACAGGCTTGCGGCTCAAACGCCTGATGTGCCACAGAAGGCGGCATGAACTCATCCGCGAAGGGCGACGCGGACCAACATGGTCTGGCCGGGCGGTTCGTGGACGGACCGCATGTGGCCGCTCCCGATCAAGCCGAACAACGACTGGCAGACTGGCTGACCGATCTCGCACCGGAGCAGGCGGCTGGGATCGCCGATCTCGTCGCCCGGTTTCCCCGCGCCAGAACCATCCTGTTGGGCATCGCGGAATTCTCGCCGTATCTCTTCGACCTCGTCCGCGCCGACGCCGCGCGCCTGATCAGGCTGCTGGCATGCGACCCGGAGGCGCACCTGGCCCAACTGATCGAAAGGACCGGCCGCGACGTCTCGGCTGCATCAAGCGAAGCCGACGTGATGCAACTGCTCCGGCGCGCGAAGTCGGAAGCAGCCCTGCTGATTGCGCTGTGCGACATCGGCGGCGTCTGGCCGGTGATGCGGGTGACCGCGGCGCTCACGGACTTTGCCCTCGCTTCGGTGCAATCGGCGCTGCGCTATTTGCTGCGGCAGGAAGCCGCGCGCGGCCGGATGACGGCGACCAACTTGGATCGACCCGAAGACGACAGCGGTCTCGTCGTGCTCGCCATGGGCAAGATGGGCGCGGGCGAGCTGAATTATTCCAGCGATATCGACCTGATTGTGTTTTTCGATCCCGCAGCACCAACCCTCGCGCCTGATATCGAGCCGCAACCTTTCTTCGTGCGCGTCACGCAGGCGCTGGCGCGGCTGCTGCAGCAGCGCACCGGCGACGGTTACGTGTTCCGCGTCGATCTGCGGCTGCGGCCGGATCCGGCTTCGACGCAGGTGGCGATCTCGACCGAATCGGCGCTGCACTATTACGAGCGGGAAGGGCGGACCTGGGAACGTGCCGCCATGATCAAGGCGCGGCCCTGCGCCGGCGACCCCAGGGCCGGCGAGGCGCTGGTTGCGGAAATCGCGCCGTTCGTCTGGCGCAAGCACCTGGATTTCGCGGCACTGGCCGACGTCCACGACATGAAGCGGCAGATGCAGACCTATCGCGGCCAGAGCGAGATTTCGGTCGAGGGCCACAACGTCAAGGTCGGGCGCGGCGGCATCCGCGAGATCGAGTTTTTTGCCCAGACCCAGCAACTGATCGCCGGCGGCCGGCATCCGGAATTGCGGGTGCGGCCGACGCTCGAGGCGCTCAACGTTCTGGCGACCAGCAACTGGATCACCTACGAGGCACGCGACCAGCTGACGGCGGCTTATGAATTCCTGCGCCGGGTCGAGCATCGCCTGCAGATGATCGCGGACGAGCAAACCCACACCTTGCCTGACGATGCCGAGGCGGTGGAGCGCTTTGCGCACTTCTTCGGTTATGAGAGCCGCGATGCCTTTGCGAGCGAACTCGTTGCGCACCTCAACATCGTGCAGGGCCACTACGGCCGGCTATTCGAGGGCGATCCGACCGGCACCGCAAAACTGCCGCCGGTCGATTACGCCGCCGGCCCCGACGATCCGCGCGTGCTCGACCATCTGGGCTCGCTCGGCTTCAAGAAGCCGGTCGTGGTCGCAGCGACGGTGAAGCAATGGCTGACCGGCGATTATCGCGCGCTGCGCATCGAAGCCACGCGCAACGCTTTCGTCGAGTTCATCCCGGGCCTGATCGACGGTCTGGCGCATGCCGAGGAACCCGACGACGCGGTGGCGGCGTTCGACCGTTTCCTGCAAGCCTTGCAGCGCGGCGGCCGGCTGATTTCGCTGCTCAGCCAAAACCCCGACCTCGTCGCGCTAGTGGCGCTGATCCTCGGCGCAGCGCCGCGGCTCGGCGATACGCTGGCGCGGCAGCCGCAGATCATCGACGGCCTGATCGATCCGCGCTTCTTCGGCGCGATGCCGGACCAGAAGGAATTGTCGGCTCGCCTGGCGGCGACCCTAAAGGACGCGGACTCCTATGAGGATTTTCTCGACCGCTTGCGGTTGTTTGGCCAGGAAAGCCTGTTCCTGATCGGCGCCCGCATTCTCTCCGGCACGGTTTCGGCGCAGCAGGCGAGCGTCGCCTTTGCCGATGTCGCCGAGGGCATCGTCCATACCGTGCACGGCCTCGTCACCGACCAGTTCGCCGCGCAATACGGCCGGATCAAGGGGCAGGATACCGCGATCATCGCCATGGGCCGGCTCGGCAGCCGCGAGATGACGGCGTCCTCCGATCTCGACCTGATCCTGCTCTACGATTACGACCACGAGCACCCGGATTCCGACGGCGAGCGTTCGCTGCATGGCGCGCAATACTTTGCGCGCTTCACCCAGCGTTTGATCAGCGCATTCACGACGCGGACCAATTACGGCGTGCTGTACGAGATCGACATGCGGCTGCGCCCGTCGGGGCGCGCTGGCCCGGTGGCCTCGCGGCTCGATTCCTTCGCGGACTATCAGGAGCGGGAAGCCTGGACCTGGGAACATATGGCTTTGACCCGCGCGCGGGTGATCTCGGCGTCGCCGGAACTCCGCAACCGGATCGAGGGCATCATTCGCGGCGTCCTGACGAGGCCGCGCGATGCCGCGGGCACGGCGGCCGATGTCGCCGACATGCGCCGGGCGATCGCGCAGGAAAAGGGCGAGGACGACGTCTGGGATTTGAAATATGCCGCGGGCGGCACCGTCGATATCGATTTCATTGCGCAATATCTCCAGCTTGCTTATGCTTCTCAGAAGCCCGAAATCCTCAGCGTCTCGACCTTGCAGGTGCTCGATCAGGCCGCTCGATCAGGCGTGCTGCCGCAAGCCGAAGCCGAAGTGCTGCGCTCCGCGACACGGCTCTATCACGACCTGACTCAAATCCTGCGGCTCTGCGTCAGCGACAAGTTCAACCCGGAGAGTGCAGGCGAGAATCTGCTGCGCGTGATGGCGCGCGCCGGCGACACGCCGGATTTCTCGACGCTGGAGGCGCGGGTGCGGGAAACGCAGGCCGAGGTGCGAAGGGTATTTCTGGCGTTAGTGGGCGGGCGGTAGGGCGGCGGGGGCATCCCCTCACCTTGCATCGACGGTAGAAGATGTTCATGTTTCCGCCATGAGCAAGGCGAAGCATCTGAGCATCAAAAATGAGGAAGCCCACAAGCTTGCGGCTGAGTTGGCCAAGCTGACTGGCGAGAGCCTGACCTTGGCCGTCACGTTGGCGTTGCAGGAGCGCCTCGCGAGGGAGCGGCGCCGCCGCCAAACCGACCGCATTGCGGCGCGATTGATGGAGAACGGCAACCGGTTTGCCGCGCTCGCCGACACCGGACGCAGCCCGGACGAAATCCTCGGATATGACGACCACGGATTGCCGACATGATCGTGGTCGACAGTTCGGCCGTCATCGCCATCTTCCGTCAGGAGGAGGATGCAAGGGATTATGCCCGACGCATCGCTGCCGACGACGATCCGGTCATGTCTGCCGCCAATCTGGTGGAGACGTCGATTGTGCTGCGTGGGTTGAAAAGGATTGCGCCGGAAAAGGCCGAGCGATGGCTTGACGACTTCATGAAGGCGGCCGGCATCCGGATCGAGCCGGTGACGCCGGATCAAGCGCAAGCGGCTCGCTCCGCTCATCTGCAATTCGGCAAGGGCACCGGGCATAGCGCTGCGCTGAACCATGGTGACTGCTTTGCCTACGCACTGGCAAAGATCATGGACGCGCCTTTGCTGTGCAAAGGCAACGATTTTCCATCGACCGACATCGGTATCGCGTAGGCAATCGCGTCGCAGCAGCGATCTGAGCGTATCCGCGCTTCTGGCACGCGCCCATGAATAAGTTTCCAGCGGGGCGTCCCTTATCGGCGCCAAACTGACCTGACCGGGGTAAGGAGGCGCACCGCACAGTTGTACGCTCCGGGAGTCCGAGCTTGACCCAAAGCGGGTTCGATTTCGGTGGCAGCAATGGTAGCTATTTCAAACGAGCTGCTTGGGCTCTGCCTCTGAGAGTTTTGCGGCCAATCTAGCTCTCTGAATGCGCCTGATCATGATTATTCGGACAAGGCACATGATGCTCATGACTAGCCCCAAACTGGTCAGGAACCAATCTCTAGAAATCAGACCACCGATGAAACCGATAGCCGCGCTAACGCCGAAGATCGACAGCCACATAGCTTCTCGATTCAGGGCTTTGTCGTTTCTCAGATGATCTTTTTCCATCGACCTGCCCCCCCAGCGCGAGTTCTTTTTCGTGGTGCGGGACGCGCGTTCATCAATTTGCCTCCGGAACGATTCTCAGAGAATCGCGAAGCGGCTTGCTGCGAGCGACCTTGCGTTTCGGCAACTTGATATTCCCTCGGGGCACTTTCTTGTAAGGAATACTCGAGAGCAGGTGCGCGATGATATTGAGTCGCGCCTGCCTCTTGTTGTCGGATCGAGCGATAAACCATGGCGCCCACGCGGTGTCGGTCGCCTGGAACATGTCGTCACGAGCCCGCGTGTAATCATCCCATCGCGTATACGAATCCAGGTCCATCTGGGACAGCTTCCAGATTTTTCGCCCGTCGTCGATCCGCGCGGTGAGCCGGTTAGTTTGCTCCTCTGGACTCACCTCGAGCCAGTACTTGAGAAGTACAACTCCCGATTCGACCATGACCTTTTCGACCGGAGGGACCATGTTCAGGAAACGCTTAGCCTGATCCTCCGTGCAAAAGCCCATGACCCGTTCGACCCCGGCGCGATTGTACCAACTGCGGTCGAAGATCACGATCTCCCCGCCGGAAGGAAGATGCGGCAAGTATCGCTGGACATACATTTGCGACTTCTCGCGTTCCGTCGGGGCAGCCATGGCAACGACGCGGAAAACGCGCGGGCTGACCCTTGCGGTCATGGCTTTGATGACACCGCCTTTGCCTGCACCATCGCGTCCCTCGAAGACCACGCACACCTTCTTGCCCTCGCGCTTCACCCATTCCTGAAGCTTGACGAGCTCAACGTGCAGCTTGCGCAACTTCTGCTCGTATTCCTTGCGCTTGAGCCCCGGAACGTCCTTGCTCTTGCGATTCTTGTTAGCTACCTGGTCCATACTTCAGTCTCCCGCACTGTCAGCGCTTCGCGTCGTCCCAAGTAAGGAAAAAGCCGATATCTCCCGGCATGCCCTGCGGCCAATCCACGATCATGGCCTTCAGGCCGTAGCCCTGGGGCTTAAGGTGGTCGCGCCAGAACTCGAAGGCCTGAAGAGGCCTCCCGATCAGGGTGCCCGGCCAATCTTTTTCCGAATTATTGAGCGCGCGCCCCTTGTCCGTGCACAACGCATTCGGAAAACGCATGACCATCACTTCTTTGTCGCCTTTTGTTGCAGCGGTCCTTAGTTGGCCGAGCGCCCGCCTCTTTACCTCGGCAATTTTTTCGGGCGTGATTGCGACTGGTTGCATCAACGACTTGATGAGCTTCTCGCGAGCCTTTTCGGCTTGATCTGAACCGACGTCTTTCGACGCCTTGGCCATCTCGGTCTGCTTCACGTAATTGCGCAACTCGGCAGCCGACATGAAGGTCTCGTCTCCAAGCTCTTGTGCGGAATCCGAGCTACGCTGTTGGATATTTGACGGTGACATGCCTAACTCCCTTTTGCTTGAGGAGCAGGACGGGTGTCCTGCATGCGGTACATTCACTATCCTGGGCCCTTCATCAGTATCGACGACCCAGCCCCATCGCGCAGGCAATTCTCAATCGTGCGGTGAGCGGGAATTGGACCAAGATCCTGTTCGGCCCCAACAGCGGTCAGATTTTCTCGAACGTCATCACGCAGCCCCGCAAGCACAATCGCGATGTCGCGAGCCTTGAGGGACCGCGCCAGCCCCCGCAACACTCCGCCTGCGGTGACATCGACGGCCGGCACCGCCGACGTCTCTAGTGCGAAATCGGTGCCGCCGCCGGTGATCTTGCGGATTTCGGCAAGCGTCTCGGCGACGCGGCTTTCAAGCGTATGCGTGGCACCGAGTTCGCGGGCGAGCGCCAGCCGGCTGGGGAGCCGATCGACGGCGATGATCGGATCGCAGCCTGCGATCCGCGCCGCCATTAACCCGGCGAGACCGACCCCGCCGACCCCGTACACCGCGATCGACTGTCCCGCGGCGGGTTGCATCACATTCAGCACCGCACCGGCACCGGTCTGCAAGCCACAGCCGAGGGGACCCAGCATTTCGATCGGCGCGTCGCGGCGGATCTTGACGACGTCCTTGGCCGGGGCGACGGCGAAATTCGCGAACGAGGATTGCTGAAAAAAGCAGGAATATACCGGCTCGCCGTTGCGGCTCATCGGGATTGAGCCGTCGGCGCGGCGGCCGCTCGATTTGAGCGGGCGTGCACGCTCACAATAGGACATGCGCGCGGCGCGACACGGCCCGCATTCGCCGCACCATGGAAACGAGATCACGACCGGGTCGCCGGGCGCAAGGTCGGCGACGGCGGTTCCAACCTGCTCGATAATACCGGCACCTTCATGGCCGCAAACGACCGGATAGGGCAGGTTCGGGAAATACCCATCGCGGGCATGCAGGTCGGTGTGGCACATGCCGCTGGCCACGACCCGCACAAGCACTTCGTCGGCGAGCGGCGCCGCGAGCTCGAGCGTCTCGATCTCAAACGGAGCTGACCGGACCGGCACCACCGCGGCGGTGATCTTCATATCGGGCGCTCCTCAAGCCTCTCGAAAATCGGTTCTCCTAGCCCCGCTTTAGGCCGAGCGTCTACAGTTGTGAAGGGTTTCGGACGACGGCCCATTGCGACAGCGCGGGAAGGCACCGGGGCCGTCGTCCGAAAGCGTCCAGGGAAGGAACCCGCGGGGAGTTGAGGTACGGAATGTGCCGCGCGCTATGGCGATTTGACCGTGGTGCAGCGGGTGGCAGAAGCCGTCAAGGCGCGAGGATTTTGTAGTAGTGGGTGCTGGATCGGGCTCGACCGGCCGGAGACGACGCGACATCTCGTATTCGTCTACGAGCCGCGCAAGCTGCCGCGCGTGCTCTCGCCCGAGGAGGTGCTACGCCTGCTGGAGGCGGCCCCCAGTCCCAAGCACAAGGCGGCGCTCAGCGTTGCTTACGGGGCCGGCCTGCGGGCCATGGAGGTTGTCGCGCTGAAGGTCTGCGACATTGACTCCAAGCGCATGATGCTGCGGGTCGAGCAGGGCAAAGGCCGCAAGAGCCTGCCCTCGCGAAGGCGGGGGATCGCTTTGCCCTGCTGTCGCCGCAGCTATTGGAGCTGTTACGCGACTGGTGGCGCATTGCCCGCCCGCCGGTATGGATGTTCCCGGGCCGCGATCGCATCAGCCCAATGACCACACGCCAGCTCAATCGCGTCTGCCACATGGCTGCTGAACTGGCGTCGCTGCCCAAATGGGTGGCGCCGCACACGCTGCGCCACAGCTTCGCTACGCATCTGCTGGAGCAGAACATCGACATTCGCGTGATTCAGGTCTTGCTCGGCCATGCCAAGCTCGACACGACGGCGCGCTACACCCAAGTGGCCACCAACCTCATTCGCGAAGTCATCAGCCCGCTGGACCGGCTCACGCCGCTCGTACCAAAGAAAACAGTCGCTCCGCCAACGACGTAGCGGGCCTGCATGGCCCGCCCAGCTCTGGAGGTCGCGGACATCTTCCGCGGCCACGGGGCCGCGTGGCGTCACGCCAACCGCGGCCACGTCAGCCTCGACCAGCTCAAGGTGATGAGCGCCATCGAGAGCTGCCGCACGGCAGCCCTCGGCGGCCATGTGGCACGCTGCGAGGACTGCGCCCATACAATGATCGCCTACAATAGCTGCCGCAATCGGCACTGTCCCAAGTGCCAGGGCGCGGCCGCGCGCGAATGGATGGCGGCGCGCGAGGCCGAGCTGCTCCCGGTGCCCTATTTCCATGTCGTCTTTACGCTGCCGGTGGCGATCGGCGATATCGCCTACCACAACAAGACCATGATCTACGATCTTCTGTTCACGGCCTCGGCACAGACGATGCTCACTATCGCGGCGGATCCCAAGCATCTCGGCGCCCGCATCGGCATCACCTCGGTGTTGCACAGCTGGGGCTCGGCAATGACGCATCATCCGCATGTCCACATGATCGTGCCAGGCGGCGGGCTTGCCAGGGATGGCAGCCGTTGGGTCCCATGCAAGCCCAACTTTTGCCTGCCCGTGCGCGTGCTCTCCAAGCTGTTCCGCCGGTTGATGCTCACGAAGCTTGCGGCGGCACACGCGGCCGGCAAGCTGCAGTTCTTCGGCGCTCATGCACATCTGGCAGACGCCAAGGCGTTTGCGGCGTTCCTCGCCTCGCTCAGAAAGACGCGCTGGTTCGTCTATGCCAAGAGCCCATTCGCCGGCCCAAAGACCGTGCTCGCCTATCTGTCGCGCTACACTCACCGTGTCGCCATCTCAAATCGCCGTCTGATCGCGCTCGACGAGCGAAGCGTCACGTTCAAGGTCAAGGACTATCGGATCGAGGGACCCGGCCGCTATACCACCATGACGCTCGAGATCGGCGAGTTCATCCGCCGCTTTCTCACCCACGTCCTCCCCAAGGGTTTCCATCGCATGCGTCACTATGGCCGGTTCGCCAGCAGCAATCGCACCAAAACGATCGAGGCGGTGCGTCAGCTCTTGAACCTGGCTCCACCCGTCGACGCGCAGACGAGCCAGACCGATCCAACGCAGCCGCTCGCGCACCCTTGCCCCTGCTGCGGCGGCGGCATGATCATCATCGAGACCTTCGAGGCCGGCTGCCAGCCACATCGCCAGCCAACCGCGCCTCTCGTGACAATCAGGATCGATACCTCATGAGCGTGGACGCCTCCTACACCACCGCGCGCTTTCCGCGCTGGTCATCGATCGGCAACGCTGCTGCTCGGCCCGATGCCTGCCCAGCAGTGCATTCAAGGTCGCGCGGATCGCCGAAACCTAGCCTCAGCACCGCTCATTGCGACCCGATCTCCCGATCCAGCACCCACAACTACAAAATCCTCGCGCCTTGACGGCTTCTGCCACCGCTGCACCACGGTCAAATCGCCATAGCGCGCGGCACATTCCGTACCTCAACTCCCCGCG
>Ga0137412_10002566_pt1 | contig 14366 bp, 14 predicted proteins | sample CZODoug2_1_16fun_FD_122160 | JGI IMG/M metagenome (GOLD analysis project Ga0137412, IMG submission 122160) | Vadose zone soil fungal communities from Angelo Coast Range Reserve, California, USA - CZODoug2_1_16fungal (Hybrid Assembly) | ecosystem: Environmental > Terrestrial > Soil > Vadose zone... | reverse complement strand
ACAATTCTTGGCCTTCATATTGATAGCAGCTCACTTGAGCGTCCCGGTGAACGACCAGCAACCCATAGTCGATCCTCCTATCTCCAAGGCGGCTGTCGAGAGCAAACCGCGGACCTCTCGATCGTTCCTGACGGCCGGAGAATCAGAGATTGAGGTCGACATTAAGTTGGAAAACTCAGCCCTACAAACGGATGACGTCCTGACGTGGGTACGAAGAGCAACTCAGGCTGTCACTACATACTATGGGAGATTTCCGGTTCGACACGCACGTGTAAGCGTTATTCAGAGCGATGACGACGACCAATCGATTCACGGAACGACGTGGGGAGATGTGGACGGATTTCAAGGTGTTTCAAGAATGCGCCTCGGTCGAGCTGTGTCGAAAGCTGATCTTGAGACAGACTGGACTATGACTCACGAACTTGTGCACCTCGCGATGTCGTCGCTATCCGATAAACATCACTGGCTTGAGGAAGGCCTGGCGACCTACGTTGAGCCGATCGCCAGGGCGCAAGATGACCAACTGCCGGCGGCAAGGGTCTGGGAAAGCATGATTTCTGGCATGGTGGAAGGGGAACCTCAGAAAGGTGATCATGGACTGGATAAGACGCACACATGGGGCCGCACCTATTGGGGAGGCGCTTTATTCTGCCTGGTTGCCGACATTGAGATCCGCCGCGCCACGGCCAATCGCAGGGGGTTGCAGGATGGGCTTCGAGCGATTGTTGCGGAAGGGGCGACCATTGATACCGAATGGCCGCTACCGCGAGTGCTCAGTGTGGGCGATAAAGCCACCGGGACAAAGGTATTGACCAATTTGTACAACAGTTGGAAGGAGACGCCTGTTCCAGTCAATTTGAATCAGCTCTGGCTCCAATTGGGCGTTCAGGCCAATCGTCATGGGATAGTCTTCGACTCCAACGCGCCTCTTGCCGATCTCAGACGATCTATCACTGAAAGGCTGAATCGCTAGCCCTCACCTCTCAGGACATTCCTCGTAATCGACTATCTGTGGCTCTCTTCCTATAGAGCGAGTGTCCTCGCTCGACTGAATCGAAAGCTCTGTAACCTTCGCATTGAGTCGTCATTCTCACCAACGAAGCGCTCACGCTAGTCAGGGTGCCTCGAGAAACCCGGTTGCGCTGTCAAGCTGTTGAGCGATCGGGCTGGAGACGAAAATGTACAGATCAAGAATGCATGGAGTTCTTTTAGGCCTCGCTGTCCTCACTGCGACAGCCGCACTTGCCCAAACTGGTGAGGCCCCGCGCAAGAATGAAATCGGGCTCGTTATCGGAGCGACGGAGACGCCAAGCATCGGCCCAACCTCGGGCGGTTCGATCAATCTGAACTCTAGTCTCGCGCTTGGTGCGGAGTATGATCGACGACTGCTTGGCGAACACACAACTCTCTACGTAGGCGTGGACTTTCTCGCGTCGCCTAACGATGTGAAGGTCAGCCATCCTCCCTCGGCCGTGAGCCCGGAATATGCGTATCTATTCCTTTCTCCCCATATCAAGGTGAAATTCAATTCCACGCGCGCGTTCCAGCCATGGTTGTCGTTCGGCGGTGGGTATGCCGACTTTGCTCCAGCGTCACCAAAGAGCGGAAACGTAAACGTGAAGGGGCAGGGCGATTCCGGGACGCTCGAATTCGGCGGCGGCGTCGACACCCGCCCCTTAATTCAATTCAAAGGTGTTCCTCTGCTGAAGAACTTACCGATCGGTGGAAGATTCGAAGTCCGGGATTTCTACTCCGGTCAACCCCACTATGGTGTCGATACCCGCGGAACTCTTCAGAACAACCTCGCATTTAACGGGGGATTGCTGATTCGATTCTAGGGATCGCCTTTCAAAACGAAGTCGCTCACTGATGCGGAGCTGCGAAGCGTAGTGATATGCACGCCTTTTTGAGAATATTCCCCTGAACGTCAGCCCGTTCGTCACACCGATGGGCTGACCTCGGAATGTGAGAAGCGGAAGACGTCGGGCCGGGAATAGTGACCTGCCACGTCCAGATTCATGCTCTCCCGGTCAATCATCGCAAGATCCAAATCTGCGACGATGAGTTCGTCGCGGTCGAACACTGGCTCCACGATATAGGTTGAGTCCGGCGCAACGATACAGCTCCCTCCTCGTTCGACCCACTTGTCTGTGACGTTATGGGATAACTGATGTGGAACATCGCTGGCAGGCATCATGAGACCAACGGCGATTACGAAGCATCGACCTTCGAAAGCGTAGTGACGGCTTGCGAGTTGTGCCACCTCGTTCACCGTAGGCCAAACGGCGACATGAATATGTTCCCCAGCCTGATGCATCGCCATTCGCGCAAGCGGCATCCAGTGTTCCCAGCAAATCAATCCTCCCACTCGTACCTGACCAACATCAACCGACTTCAGCCCGCGGCCATCGCCGTTCCCCCACACCAGGCGCTCTGTGAATGTGGGTACGAGTTTAGGATGATGATTCGCCAGACGGCCATCCGGTGAAAACGTAAGAAGGCTGTTATACAGCGTTTTAGAGCCAGGCCCGTGTTCGACGCGTTCATTGATTCCGATGACAATTCCGATTTGGAGCTCGCGTGCGATTTTCGACATCTGAGCGACTTCCGGCCCATCAATGGCAATGCTGTTCTCTCGCAGCTCCGCAAAGACCTCTTTCGTGGGTTCATGATTCCAAAGCGCGGCGTTTGGGCAGATATCGAGCCAAACGGGGTATCCGGGAATCCAGGTCTCCCCGAAAGCGATCAATGTGGCTCCTTGGCTTGCGGCCCTTTGAATTAGTTCGAGAGCCTTTGCGAGGCTTGCGGCTTTGTTGTGGTATACGGGTGCCGCTTGGGCAATCGCAACACGCACGATAGAAGTCGATTTCACAGTCACATTCACCATTGAGCAACCCTGGTCTCGCGCCTTGAGTGTGGTCTCAGCCAAACCGCGTCCAGGAGGCGTTCGTTGGATTTTCCCACATCTAGATCGCAACAATAAATTAACAAAAGGCCTATGTTCGCCGCGTCCATTGTAGCGGAGATGCTGTGGCGGCAATCCGTGGAATTGGGACCGGCTCATCTGATCACAGCCTGTAACCTTTGAGGCGGCTGCGCTTCTAACGGTCAGCGTGACTTGTCGCAGCTTCTGTTGATGGGTTTCTATCAAACACTCAACCGAGACGAAACAGGACGATCAGGTCTGCATAACCAATGGAGGAGATTAAGTGAACACAGTCGGAATACTAGCAACGCTACAGGCCCGTCCCGGTAAAGAGGCAGATGTGGAACGGTTCTTGCAATCAGCCGGTCCACTGGTGGAGGCGGAAACCGGAACCACAACGTGGTTCGCATTCAAAGTGGCACCTGCGACATTCGGCATATTCGATACTTTCAAGGATGAAGATGGCAGAAGTGCCCATGTCAATGGTGAGGTAGCGAAGGCGCTCTTCGCTCGCGCTGAAGAGTTGTTTGTCGCTCATCCTGATATCAAACCCGTGGATATCCTCGCAGAGAAATCCTAGTCGCGGCACATGGTTCAATACCGCAGCGAGGTCGACCAGAGGTGGAGGACTCTAAGGGTCCTCACCCTCTTACTCTCTGCTCGTTTGTGGGTGAAACATACTGATAGCTGCGGCTTCGATCGAGCTGCGGGACATTATTTATGCCGCGTGGATTCGAAGCGCAGATCGCGTAGACGATTCCAAACAATAACGAGAGGGATTACACCGTAACCGGTGTCTGTCCAGATGGAATAGACGTTGTAACCTTCAGGCCAAATGGCTCGTCAGAGTTCGAGCGATAGTCGATCAGCCATTGCCCGTAAAGACTGAAAAGGAAGTCAACGGTTTCGAGTCTTCTCCGTGGGATGAGCTTTTCGGCTCAATTTGATTCCAATCTCACGAGGAGATAGTGCAGGATGTATAACATTTCAAATCTTACGAAGCTGAAGCAACTCGATGAAAACGCTTCGGATGCAATGAAGGCCTTTTGGACTTTCGACAAAGCGGCGTTTGCACCGGGCGCGATCGATGTACTAAACAAGCAATTAATGGCGGTCGCAGTCGCGCTGACTACGCAGTGCCCATACTGTATTGAGTTACATGTCCAGTCCGCTCGCAAAGCAGGTGCGACGGATGCGATGCTTGCTGAAACGGCGGTCATCGCTGCGGCGATGCGCGCCGGTGGCGCGATCACACATGCAACGCATCTTTTCAAAGAGTAGCTTTGTTTGGCTCCCTGTTGGTGCCTTCCTAGTAGGATGCGGACGTCGCAAAAAAGCCCTTGCGGCGCCCCGCTTCCAGCTGAGGCTTCAGATATTCCCACAGCTCAGGACAACCACTCTCGATCTCAGGGCCCACCCGTTGGACGACCCTCTCGTAGCTCACCCCGTTCTCCAGCCAGCTTCCGCCTCTATTGGTGAGGTTCAAAAGGACGGGCATGCTGCGATCGATGGCCTTGGCAAAGCGAGCCTCATCCGATTCTCCCGCATCAAACTCTTTCCATAGCCCCAGGAGGAAGTCTCCTGTTTTCCTTGGCGCTAGTCCACAGATGCGTTCCAAAGCCCTAAGCTCTGCGGCTTTCCGTTCTTCCCAGCCGTCCTGTGCAAATACAAACCTGTCACCCGCGTCGATCTCGCCTAGATCATGTACAAGCAACATCGCCACCACGCGCGTGACATCGACTTTTAGCTCAAGTGTGCGGGCCATCGACATTGCGAACAAGGCGATCTGCCAACTGTGCTCGGCAACATTCTCGTAGCGCTCCTCCCAAATGAGCCGAACCTTTCTCAGGACGCCTTTCAACTTGTCGATTTCCAGCACGAATTGAATGGTGTTGGAGATGTCTGTTGTCGCTGCTTTTCGGACCATGTTCAGCCTCCTGTCTTTCCAGTATGTATTGAAGTCAGGGTCTGACTGTCCTGTTGTGTCCCAGCTTGCCGGATTGCATCGAGCACAACGCCGCGTGTAAGCAGCTCAGGCAGGACGTGGGTAGCCCGTTCGCTCGGCCCGGAAATGATTACGTAGGTAGGAACACCGCTACGCCCGACGCGACTGAGTTCGCTGGTAATCTCCGGATCGTAGCGAGTCCAGTCGGCGCGAAGGAGAGCGTAGTGTCGACGAACTAACTCCTGCTCGACGCCACGATCTTGCAGAACCGCTTTTTCATTGACCTGGCATGAGAGGCACCATGCTGCAGTGAAGTCGACGAAAACAGGCTTGCCTTCGCTTCGCGCCTCATCCAGGGCAGCGTTGGAAAACGGTTGCCACTGCAAGCGATCGGATTGCGCTGTGAACAAAGGGAAAGCGAGTGCTATTGCTGCCATTGCAGCGGCAGCAAGATATCCCAAACGGCGGGCGGGCCAGCGGCCGAGTATCCATCCCCCGATAGCGAGAATCAGCAATCCGACGAGCAATCGGGCGACATGATCGATACCGTCACCTGCGGTGCTTCCGCTAAGGTGGCCATAGACCCAAAGCAACCAGACGACGGTGAGGAAGAGCGGCACCGAGGTGAGTTGTTTCAAAGTCTCCATCCAGCGACCGGGCCGCGGCAACTTGCTTGCCAATCCGGGAACAAACGTCAGCGCGAGATAGGGAAACGCCAGGCCAATGGCGAGAGAGGTGAATACCGTGAAAGTAACGAGTGCCCTTTGAGACAACGCGAAGCCGATGGCTGCTCCCATGAGCGGAGCTGTGTAGGGTGTCGCGACGACCGTTGCAAGGACGCCTGTGAAGAACGAGCCGGTATAGCCACCTTTACGGGCGAGGCTGTCTCCGGCGCTCGTCAAAGTCATGCCCAGGTCAAACATGCCCGCCAGGGAGAGTGCCATGAAAAATAGGAGGCAGGTCATAGCGACGACGAAGCCCGGGGATTGAAGTTGAAATCCCCATCCGGCCTGTTTGCCTAGCGCTCTAAGCGTAAGCAGCGCGCCTACGATGATCCAAAATGAACAGAGAATTCCAGCTGTGTACGCCATCCCGTGCGCTCGCTGACGTGCCTTACTCTCGCCGGCGCTCCCGACAAGAGCCAGGGCCTTTAGGAAAAGCACCGGGAAGACACACGGCATCAGATTCAGGATGATTCCGCCAGCGAAGGCAAGTGCAACCGCGAGAAGAAGCCCTGGTTCGTCGCCGCGACCTGAGTGTCCAATAGCTGGAGCAACTGGAACATCAAACGTGTATGACCGGCCGCCACTCAGCTTAAGGACGCCCTTAAGTTCTTTCGGCAGAGTATCGGAGGTGTCCGCTCGCTCAGTCACGAGCCTGACGCCGTCAGGTGTGGACTCTATCTTCTGTTCTGCCGCGTTCCGGATCGAGTCGTCGTCAACGGGATAGTATTCCGCCGAAGTCTCTTTCTTGCCAGTGACTACGCTGAGTGTCAGCATGTCGCGAGTCGCCGTGACGGCGATCTTAACTGAACTCGGCGCCTTGACCGGTTCCGCGCCAACAGCAGCGTCAATAAGCTTGTTGGTTTGCGAAGATGCCTGCGGAATGACCTTTAGGTTGAGCCCAAGGTACGCTTTTCCAGGAAGGCACACTTCTCGGCACACAAGCCATCGTACGTGCGCTTTAAGGTCCACGTTCCCAAGGGGAGTTTGCGGGGAGGTTGAAAGGTCAAACGGAAATACTGCGGTGCCCTCGTATCCGTAGTCCATCAACGGACCAAGCGGGAGTCTCGACGGTGCGGGATACTGCATTGGCCCGAGGGAAAGCCCCGTCGGCGCCGACCATGCCACAAGCGGAGGCTCGCCCGAGTCCCCGGCGTAGAACCAATAAACATGCCAGCCAGGCTCAAGCATTAGTGCTAAAGCGACTCGGCTCTTGCCGCCGGGCGCGATTGTTCCCGAATCGGAGATCAGCTCGGCGGTCAGGTGCTGAGACTTGACTGGTCCTGGCTCACCAGTTCCCGATTCACGAACCTGAGCGTAGCTGAATGAGGGAAGCGCCGACAAGACGGCGAGGAGAAAGAGAAGACGATTGCAAAGGGTTCTCATGTTGGACCTGCGTGCTTGCGGGAAAAAGAAGCTGCGCCGATGGCTCCCGGCGCAGCCCCGCGTTAATTCGTGGAAAGGTGGTCGATGGCATCCTGTGCAGACAGGCGATCGCCGTGGCTATGGCTAATCTTCTCGAAGACGACCGTTCCCTTTTTGTCGAGAACGAACGTAGACGGATACGCCGTCTCATGCGGCGCGTCCCAACGCAGACCATACAAATTCGTGACCTTATAGTCCGGATCCGTCACGAGAACAACATTCGATGGCAACTCGGTCTGCTTTTCAAGGAACTCCTTCGCGTGCTGATCCAGATCCGCGGGTGGTCCCGGATAAACCAACAGCACTCTCGCGTTCTTCGCCTTGAAGTCTGAGGCATGATCCATGAAATCATGAACCTGCTTTACACAGTAAGGGCACTGATAGCCTGGGAAACCTCGCAAAATCACGAGGACGAGATCGTGTCCACTCTGTTCCGTCGACAATGCGACAGTCTTTCCTGTTGGCGTCGACAGCGTGAAATCAGGCGCCTTAGCGCCCACGGCTGGGGTCTGGCCGAATGCGGACGCCACTAAAAATAACGCGCAGGCTACGGCGAGGAAAGATCGCCAAGCTCGACTAAGGTCAACTCTGGCGGTCATTGGGGCTCTGCCGGATGGAAGGTTAAAAGCGGACATGACTAGGGACTCCTCCTATGGAATGCCCATCTGACAAGCGGTTTCCAGAAAAGTTACAGTGAACTTTTCCCGTCATTCACTCTTTGGGAATAAGGTCGGCGTCGAGAGCAAATCAGCCTCCTGAAAGGGATCAGGGCCTCTTTGCGTGCGTCGGAGAAAGAAAAAGCAGGGATTGTTCAGGTCTGACGACTTACGTCTGAACAATCCCCAAGGGAACAGGTTGTTGATCAATTCAATCTTTGGACGATTGGGCAATTGATGGAGAAGCCAGAACTGCCGAACGGTGCTCCGGCTGGACCGGTCAACAGACCATCCTGGACGAAAGTCAATATTTGAAACTCCTCGCGAAGTTGACCGCGGTAGCCATTATTGATAGCGTCTTGCGTCCACTCGTAGAGGTTGGCGTCCCACGCCGGACTGTAGTCCAAAGCAATCGTCGGAATTCCACCGAGTACATTGTTTGGCCTGAATCCATCCGCTAAGTCTGCAGAAAGACCCTGGCGCAGAGGGTTGTTGCAGCTTCCGGCCTCCGGACCGTTCGTTGCAATGAAGATGCGCTCGATCGGGCTGAAGGCACTGTCGTCGTGGCCCAAAAGAAGGCTAGCCATCAAAGGTGCGTAGGTGTTGTGTTCGATCGCCGCCGCCAGAGGGATGCTTGAGTCCATGGAGATGTACCAAACGGGTCTGCCGAAGCTGAAGCCGTTAACCAGGTTCAGCGTCACCGTCATGTTGACTGTATCGATGGCAGCCACCGCATCGTGGACCTTCGAATAATCAACATTTCCGTTGGGGAAATTGATCTCACTCGCGTCGACATTGTATGCAATCATTGGAGCGTTGTAGACCACGTTGCCAGCATTCGTGATGGTTACAAACGGACTATAGTTCTTGTCTCCAATTTCCCCCGGAGCGAACGACTTCGGCGGAAATTCCTGTCCAGCGGGCCCCGGCACGATGTTCCGTTGGGGACTGAAATCCACAGTTCCTGCATCGAAGACAATGTTTCCGTTTGCATCGAGTGTGCCGGTTCTCGCAGCATTCTCCGCGAACCCCAGCTTGGCTGAGAAATTCAACCCCAGTTCGTTGGCGATTCCCTGGTCGGAAACGTCTGTGAGAATGTACCAAACGGTTTTGCCCTTAACAGTACCTTTGTAAAGCGGCAGGGTGATAGTCCCGTTCAAAGCATCGACCTTGCCTGAGTTCAAGAGTTGAACAGGTCCGACTAAGCTCGGATTAACGGTGGATGGAGGTGGCCCAAAGTATGACAGACCAACAGCGGCGCCGGTAGAGGCGGGCGCAGGGAATAGATTACATCCCGGCCCTGGACTCAATCGGGCAGTTCCGCCAAAGCCCTGCTCTGAGTTGAAGCCGGGCGAAGTCGCGGCAACCGACGTAGTGGCAGGTGTCGTTGCCGGAGTCGTTGCCACTGGACGTTGTGCCTTGCTGTGCACGGCCAGCATCTCAGGAGACACGGGTGGCTTAGCTGCCACAGTTTTTTGCGCGAACGCCGTTGATGGTACGAGACCACTCATCATTGTCGCACTGGCCAAGATGAGTAGCTTACTGGAGGAGAATAAGCGAGACCGCAAAGCGGACACACTCAGGTCGCTTCCGAAAGGGAAGCACCCACGAAATACTGGAATCATTGTCGAACTCCTTAGAGAGGCTACACGACGAGTATGTCGAGCGAAACCTCTGCACCTAGCCGTGTGGTTATAAGAATGATTGGCTCGCGATTAGTTACACGAAATGCCAACTATAATCACATTTTTTTGGTCACTAAGGCGACGACTAGTCCCAATAGATAACTACGATGCACTGTAACTTTTCGCGACCTAATGATTCTTATAACCGGAGTATTCGCGTAGCGCGACAATTGACTATTAACGTTGTCCTTGGTGGCTCATCATGCGAGTGACGAGTCCTTGAGGTGCGTTTACTCAATCGTTGACTGACGTATTCGTTAGAAGACCGAGTAGTGAGACGAGATATTAGTGTTGTGCCGTCTGCTTAGGTGACGTATCTAAGCGCAGGTCGCGTAAAGCGTCGCTCTTAGCATTTCGGCAGAGCGAAGGGAGGTAAGACTGGAAGCCTACAGTTGTATTCGTTTGTGGGACCAAGTATCTGCAGGCGTGATGCGATGAGCCTAGCGAACCCTCTTCCGTCTGAGGGAATCAGTAGTTAACTAAAGAACCTTAGAATCTTCCTCCCCCTCAGGAAGACAAAACCAGCCCAATTCGGACGCGTGAGCGAAGCTCTCCCGCAACACGTTGGCTTGCTCTTCTGCGTTGAGCTTCGTCTTCTCGAAGGCACGTGTCACAGCCTTCGAGACAGATGCGCCGGAACGCAAAGCGCTCAGCAGCAGAAATGCTTCTCGATCAATTCGGCGATAGTAAACAGAATCGTCAAAGCGATGAACCGCTAACCAGACTCGTTCCTGTATCATCGTGGGAAGCTTCATGCGTGTCTGTGATTCGCGCCGGTTCGCTGCGCTGCTCACGATCTCGGTCTCCGGTGCGTGCTTCTTGACGGTGAGCACGAGGCTGTCGACCGGATAGCTCAATTCCAGCAGTTGGAGATGCGGTTGCAAAGACAGCTTCGACTCTGGTCCTATCGCCTGTGCCTCTTCCGTCGTAAGAGGCGTCCGATGCTTCCGACCGAATGCGTCCACATATGCCCACTCTAGCCTCGCGACATCGACAGCGAGGCGATGGCGCCGGCCAGTAAACTCCGGGTGTGCTTTGAGAAAGTCTGGCAGCTTCGCACCCAAATCCCGGAGCGTCCACGAAGTGGACGGATGCTCATTGAGATAAGCAAGAATCAAGAGATCGAAGCGCTTGGCGCCAAGCAAGGCGTTGAGAGTTGGGAAGTCCTCGGAGACTGCGCTAATTAAGCGGAACCAATACTGGCGATTGTAGATTTCAAGGCGCTCGAACGAAGAGAGACGATCGTTAGGACTGATATAGCTTGCCGCGATCGCCCCGACGGACGCGCCGTCATCCGTGGTAGCCTGCATCTCGAAGCCAGCCGTTAGAGGCCGACGCACATCCTCTGCCATGCGGCGTTGAAGTTCGAGAAGCGTCATCCGTGCGCCTCCTCGAGCTGTGAGATTTCCGCCGGAATCGCGCTAGACTCCGTAGCGAGCAGGAAACGATTCGCCTTGAGAGCCTCGCCGTGTACCTCTTCGAACGAGGGGATGTTGTCGTCCCACTCTAGCAGCGTTGCGGTTGGACCGCACCGTTCAAAGGCCCGGGCGTACAGTCTCCACACGGGGTCGAGCACAGGATGGTCGTGGGTGTCGAGTGTGTATTTCTCAAACTTTGAGTGTCCAGCGATGTGAATCTGGGCTACGCGCCCAGCGGGAATGCTGTTCACATACTCCATCGGGTCGAAGTTGTGATTCTGGGATGAGACGTAGATGTTGTTTACATCAAGGAGAATGCCGCAGTCCGCGGTGTGGACGACTTCATTCAAGAACTCCCATTCAGTCATCTCCGAATCGTGATATTCAGCGTAGCTGCTGACGTTTTCCACAGCAACTGGAATTTCGAGGTAGTCCTGTACCATGCGCACGCGCTCCGCCGTGGTGCGAATCGCTTCAAATGTATACGGGAGCGGTAGCAGGTCATGAGTATAGCGGCCGTCGACGCTGCCCCAGCAAAGATGATCGGACAGCCATGGAGTCTTAGTTCGCTTGGTCAGTTCCTTGATTCGCTTCAGGTGGTCACGATTGAGCGGCTGCGCGCTGCCGAAGTACATCGAGACGCCATGCTGGACCACACGGTATTGGTCGAGGATCTGATCGAGGATCTTGAGGGGGCGGCCGCCATCGACCATGTAGTTTTCCGAGATGATCTCGAACCAATCCACCACCGGCTTCTTGGAGAGAATGTGGTCGTAGTGTGGAACTCTTAGGCCGATGCCGACGCCGTAGTCGGTGTATCCATTGAAACGATTGGCAGCCATTTCTACTCCGGTTCTGGGTGACACAAGAGGTTCGTGTAGGAGGTCCATCGGGAGCTGAGCCTCCTACACGGGTTGAGGGTTACTTCTTGGAACCGTCCGTGGCGCAAGCGCCCTGACCCTTGCAGGCATTCTTGCCCGCGTGCTTTTTGTCGCCGCCGCCCTGGCCCTTGCAATCGTTCTGTCCCTTGCAGGCGTGCTTGGGCAGGTCCTTCGCATCGGGTGCTACCGCTACACCGGCAAATGCGGAGGAGCTGGCGGTCGCTTCCGTGTGTCCGGAAACAGGTTGGGCGTTGAGACGGGCAGTGGTGCCGCCAAGAAGGCCGGCGAAAGCCGCGGCCAGCATGAGGTTGTTTACATTGTTGCTTTTCATGAAGAGTTCCTTTCGTCGGTTGGGCATAGGGCTCTATGCCTCAGGATATGGATTACTACCTGCTGCAGATGGCTTGGTGGAGTGCATTCGGATTTCAATGAGTGCCCTTACCTTGCCTCATGTTTGAAGCTTAGGGAAGCGGATGGTTACAGCCTGTCTCGTTTTTCTCAGAAAGGCATCGTGGTTGCCCCGAGGATCGCACCCTGGTGCGGCTCCTGAGCAAAGAGGATCAAGTGATGGCCCGAGCCGCTACCTGTCGAAAGCCCTTCCGGAAACGAAACATGGACGGATTGCTCGCCGCCATCCCTCACCGTAGCCACGCGAGTCATGGAGCGAGCAACGGAGACATGTTGAAGTTGCCTGCCGCTGTTCTCTCCTCGCAGAACGTTGGATCGGTCCGTATCATCCGCTAGAACTGCGATGATATCGAGGGGCTTCGATGGATTTCCGGCGAAGGCAAACTTCACGTCGATTCCCTCTGATGTAGGCGCAGAAGAGACGATGCGGAGCACGAAATGTTCTCTTCGAGCATCATCGCGCAGAGCTCGCTCGAGCGCCGGGCCATCGCTTCCCACAAACTGATCGCGACCGTTCAAGACCATCTGTGGTGTGTAGGAGCCCTCGGGCGAGAGCCGCGAAGCGTAGAGGCTCTGTCTGTCCGTAAACACTGGCGAGGAGTATGGATCTTTCCAGCCGAGATTGTTCCAATACGTCACGTGCTCACTGATACCAACGATGAGCTGTCCCGCGTTCGTCTGCTTCAGATTGATCTGCTGGAGGAGGGAGTCGGCCGGCGGGCAACTTGAACATCCTTCCGAAGTAAACAGTTCTACGATCGCCACCGATGACGGCGTGGCATTGATTGAACTGTCAGGAGAAGCGGCATGCGACTCCAAAGAGACAGCCAGGAGAGCAAACAAAATTGCGAACGCGGGACGAAGCTGCATTTGGGATACCTCCAGCCATATGGCGAACATCTGACGTATGGCACGCGAAACGGTTACACAATGCGCCTTAGACATGTTTTTGTAACCAAACCCTTCGCTGAGTTTCTAACGAAGCGAAACAATGTTTCCGCTGGTCGCGAGCGAGACTCATACTTCACGAGGTAACGATGGCTCATCTGCTAGTACTTTATCGCCGGATCGCATCGGCGTTTTCATCCCTCCAGTCCGTGATGCTTCTGGCGGTGCGTCTCTACTGGGGATTCCAATTTGCCCAGACTGGGTGGGGAAAATTACACAATTTAGCGAGAATTACGGGGTTCTTCACCAGTCTCAACATCCCGTTTCCAGGTTTCACCGCTCCTTTTGTCTCGACCCTGGAGTTTGTCGGGGGGATTCTTCTTATCTGGGGCTTGTTTTCGCGCCCGATCTCGCTCCTACTGGCCGGCAACATGTTCGTTGCATATTGGACCGCGGACCGTGAGGCGCTCTCGGCGGTCCTCTCCGACCCCGGAAAGTTCTACGTGGCGGATCCTTATACCTTCCTGTTTGCGTCGCTGATGGTTCTGATTTTTGGGGCAGGTTTCTTTGCATTTGATACTCTCGTCGCCAAGCGGCTGAAAGCTGTTGAGTAGTGAAGCTGCTTCAAATCGCAAATCGCACAGAGTCGGAAATGATTGCCGCTGTCCTCGCGGGGGAAATTCAGCTATATCATGAGCTGATCCGTCCCTACGAGCGAAGTGTCTACGTCATGGCTCTGTCGTATATGAAGAACGAGGCAGATGCAGAGGACGTATCGCAAGAGGCCTTCATTAGGGCGTTTCGAAAGCTCGAATCATTTCGCGCGGAATCCAAATTCAGCACGTGGCTTATCAGTATCACGATCAACGAGGCGCGGACTCGCCTCCGCAGGCAGGCTCTTGTCCGGATGGAGCCGCTCGATCAACATCCGGACGAAGATAAGGGCATCTCACCTGCCCTCTTGCGCGACTGGCGCGAAATACCGTCGGAGGCCGTGGAGCGGGCAGAGGTCCGGAATCTGATTCGGCTGGCGGTTGAGCAGCTTCCGGATATCTATCGCCAGGTGTTCCTTATGCGCGATGTGGAAGAACTCACGATTAACGAAACAGCAGAGGCATTGAATATCAGTATCCCCAGCGTCAAGGTCCGATTGCATCGTGCACGTATGAGGCTACAAAAGCAACTGGCCCCTCAGCTAAGGACTGTAAATCGAGCATCGAAGAGGGGGTGGCTCCCATGGTCATAGATTGCAAGCACGTTTGGAACTACATTTCTGAATATCTGGATGGAGCGCTCCCCGACGAGACGAGGGACACGGTGCAAAAGCACCTGGATCACTGCGAGATCTGCTCGGCCATTCTGGACTCCACGCGCAACGTGATCATCCTGACTGCCGACGATCGCGTCTTCGA
>Ga0137412_10002565_pt1 | contig 14369 bp, 14 predicted proteins | sample CZODoug2_1_16fun_FD_122160 | JGI IMG/M metagenome (GOLD analysis project Ga0137412, IMG submission 122160) | Vadose zone soil fungal communities from Angelo Coast Range Reserve, California, USA - CZODoug2_1_16fungal (Hybrid Assembly) | ecosystem: Environmental > Terrestrial > Soil > Vadose zone... | reverse complement strand
TTAACGTTTCCTTCGCAGACCGTCAAAACAACAAGCGCTGCTTTACCCGTGATTCTCACCGACACGGGAAGCGCAGCACTGGCGCTCACGAGTATTACGATGTCCGGTGCCGAGGCCGCGGAGTTTGCTCAAACCAATACGTGCGGAAATTCCGTCGCCGCCGGAGCCACCTGCACCGTCAATGTTACCTTTACCCCGGCAGCGACAGGATCCCGATCGGCTCAGCTTCAAATTAATGACAATGCCGCAGGTAGTCCGCAGATAGTTGCGTTAATCGGCACGGCAATTGCGATTTCGACTCCCGTCGTGACACTGGCTCCAGCTTCTTTGAACTTTGGAAATCAGTCCGTTGGAGTCGCGAGTCCCACTTTGGCGGTAACATTGGACAATACCGGAAACAGCGCGTTGTCAATTAGCAGCATCGCAATTTCGGGCGCGAACGCCGCGGATTTTGCCGAAACGAGCAATTGTACGGGCAGCGTTGCGGCTGGTGCGAGCTGCTCGATCTCCGTCGTATTTACACCTGCGCAGCTGGGTTCACGTTCAGGGCAAATTGTAATTACCGACAACGCCAGCGGTTCACCTCACCAAATCGCATTGTCCGGCTCGGGAACCAGCGCAACCACGCCTAATTTTGCGGTCTCGGCAGCGCCACCGTCAGCCACTGTGACCTCGGGGCAATCAGCCGCTTTTATGCTATCCGTGGCCGGGTCTGGAGGCTTCAGTCAGCCCGTTCAGTTCGCGTGCGCCGGATTGCCTGCCGGGGCTTCCTGCGGGTTCTCCCCCGCGGCAGTTACGCCGGGAGCAAATTCGGCTGCTTTGACTACGCTGACTGTCACCACCAGTCCTCGATCCGGCGGCGTGTTCCACTTTCCGAAGCCGTCTTTGCCCCCCGCCTACCAAACGATGGTTAGGATACTTGCCGTCTTTTTGTTCCTCTATCTCTACAAGTTGAAAGACACGATTCGGCTCGAGAGGTGGACGCATTTCGCTCCCCGCCTCGCGATTATGATGGTGCTTCTTGCTGGATCCTTGGCGGGATGCGGACTTACGTCGAGCTCGGGCCCTGGTTCAGCTCCAACCCCGGGTCCAGGCACTGGTGGAACGCCAACTGGCACTTACACGGTTTCCGTTACTGCTACTTCTCAGACTGTTACTCATCAGGTGAATTTGTCGCTGACGGTCAAGTAATGCTGATCGGAACCGTATATCAGTGAGAGATTAACCTAGAAGGGACAGTCTTCAAAGCGCGTCTTGCAGTATTTCCACGTGCTCCACTCGTCCACATAGCCATCGCGAATGCGCTCCAAAGACCAGTGCGTGCTACACGTTACGTCGTAGGCGCAGGCGTCAGAGACCTCCGGGTGCCAGGTTTTATTGATTTGCCACAGGCCGCGACTGTCTCCTCCGTCGCCGGTAGCTTCGGGATGGTGCCGGGACTCGTGTGTGACAATCCATTCCGCGATATTCGGATTGACCCCCGCGGATTCGGAAGCGCTCTGCACGTAAGCCTGCACGTTCAATCGCTTGTATCGAGTGGAAATGGCCTTTGGGGGAGCTCCGGACGATCGAACCGCGCCTTTTGAGATGCTGAAGTCAGCCGCGTGTGTGAAAGACGTCCAGATAATGGCCAGGACATAGGTGGCCAGGAGGAATTTAAGAAACCAATGGCGCGAATGGCGCGAATGGCGCGAATTTTTCACAACCCCTCCTGAACGGGACGAAGCCCGCAAATCCCGTCATCTGGCCCGGCGCCTATCTTGCAGAGTACCGTCTGGCAGTGACGATTTCAATATACACGATAGCGAATAAAAAGCGAACATATTATTTCTAGATTAGGCGGTGTTGAACGCATCCGAATGAGGCGCACCCGGAACCCTATCGTTGAGGTCACTTGTCTTCTGACCCGGCGATGGGTAGAGTCTTTCGGATGATTCTTGAAATCGCAACGCTGCAAGTACGGCCGGAAGACCGGGCGGCGTTTGAAGCGGCGTTTCCCGCGGGCGCGCGGATCCTTTCGTCGGCGGAGGGTTACATCTCGCACGAACTGCAGCGGTCCGTCGATACCGGGAACCGCTACGTGTTGCTGGTACACTGGCAGACGAAAGAAAATCATACAGTTGGTTTTCGCGGGTCGCCGCAGTACCAGGAATGGCGGAAGCTGCTTCACCATTTTTTCGATGGGCCGCCCGCGGTTGAACATTACGAACTGATTTAGGAGCAACGTCATGATTCGCCATCTCAAGTCCGGCCAATCCGCCGAGGCGAAGGCCGAAAGCAGCGCGCAGGTCCGCACCACCGTGGAAGCAATCCTTTCCGATATCGCGGCCCGCGGGGAAGCGGCCGTGCGCGAATACTCGGAGAAGTTCGACAAGTGGTCTCCGCCATCCTTCAAACTTTCCGAGGGCGAAATCGCCGAGTCCGTGCGCGCCTTACCGTCAGGGGTGATCGACGACATCAAGTTCGCGCAGACCCAGATCCGCAATTTCGCGCTGACGCAACGCGCCGCGCTCCAGGACGTGGAGGTGCAAACACTTCCGGGCGTTGTGCTCGGCCACAAAAACATTCCCGTCAACAGCGTTGGCTGCTACGTGCCGGGCGGGCGGTATCCGATGGTGGCCTCCGCGCACATGAGCGTGGTCACGGCGAAGGCGGCCGGCGTGAAGCGCATCATCGCGAGCGCTCCGCCCTTTGGAGGCAAGCCGCATCCGGCGATTGTCGCGGCTATGCATTTTGGCGGAGCCGATGAAATCCACGCGATCGGCGGTGTGCAGGCAATCGCGGCCATGGCTCTGGGCACGGAAAATATCGCGCCGGTCGACATGCTCGTGGGGCCCGGGAATGCTTTTGTTGCCGAAGCCAAGCGCCAGTTGTTCGGACGCGTCGGCATCGACTTGCTTGCGGGCCCCACGGAAACGCTCATCATCGCGGACGACACATGCGACGCTGAAATGGCCGCTGTCGATTTGATCGGCCAGGCGGAGCACGGTCCGGGCAGCCCCGCCATTCTGCTCACAAACTCCGCGAAGCTCGCCGGGGAGACGCCTGCTGCGATCGAGAAGCTTCTGTCTTGGCTCCCAACCGCCACGATTGCGCGGCAAGCCTGGCAAAATTGCGGGGAAATTATTCTGTGCGATACTCTCGACGAAATGGTTCAGGAGGCCGACCGCATTGCCTCCGAACACGTCCAAGTGCTTACGCGCGATCCGGAGTACTTCCTGCAGCGCCTGACCAATTTTGGCTCATTGTTTCTCGGACATCGCACGAACGTGGCGTATGGAGACAAAGTGATCGGCACGAACCATACTCTGCCAACCATGAAGGCAGCGCGCTATACAGGCGGGTTGTGGGTAGGGAAATTCATCAAGACTTGCACGTACCAGCGCGTACTCACCGACGAAGCCGCCGTAATGGTCGGTGAATATTGCTCGCGTCTGTGCGCACTCGAAGGATTTGCGGCGCACAAGGAGCAGGCGGACCTGCGCGTCCGCCGTTACGGAAGAAAGGTGGCCTAGCCGATGAAACCGACGCACGAAAAGCCCGTAGGAGTCGTCACAGGAGGCGCGGGAGGGATTGGCAAGAGCATTTGCGGGGCGCTGGCTCGTGAGGGCATGTGCGTTGTCGTCGGCTACAACCGATCCGCGGATGGAGCACGGGAGCTCGTGGACAGTCTGCCGGGGCAGGGACATGCCGCGCTTTCCGCGCCCGTCACCGACAGCGCCGCACTTACGGGCCTCGCGTCAACGATCAGGGCCCGTTATGGACGATGCGATGTGCTGGTCAACTGCGCGGGCACAACGCGCTTCGTGCCGCATGGCGATCTCGAGGGGCTCGATGACAATCTAATTGATCTCATCCTTGCTACCAACGTGCGCGGTTCCTTTGCGGCGGTGCGCGCGCTGCGGCCCTTGCTGGAAAGGAGCACGCAGCCGGGTGGCGCGGTGGTCGTCAATATTTCGTCCCTCGCAGCCGTTACCGCGATGGGGAGTAACGTGATGTATTGCGCCTCGAAGGCGGCGGTCGACAATATGACCAAGTCGCTGGCGCGCGCTCTCGCCCCTCGTATCCGTGTCGTGTCCATTTCGCCCGGCCTGGTCGAAACCGATTTCATCAAGTCGATGGACCAGCGCTGGCGCGATGAGCAGTTGGAACGCACGCCGTTGAAGAGACTCACCTCTCCCAGCGAGGTTGCCGCCGCTGTGGTCGTGGCGGTCAAGAATCTGACGTTCACCACGGGTTCCATCATCGCCATCGACGGTGGCCGGCCGCTGAGCTGAAACCCAGTGTTTCGCACTCTATTCTGGCGCGCTGCATGTAGAGCACGCACCCATGTGGATGAAGTGATGGGAGGCGACGGGGTTCGTCAGATCTCAAGGAGAAGCCGTCAGAATCGTACGATCACTGCCGGGGCCTGCTCCGGGGCAAATTCGTTGAGTCAACGGCAGGAGAAGGGTATGATGCGCGAGCAAGTGGGTGAGAGCTCTACTTTTACCCTGAACGCCCCGGCCAAGCCGGGGTGTGGAGCCCGCGGGAAGAGTTTGGAGGCATTCCGTGAGAAATAAATTCCTTATGATTTTCCTCGGGTTCTTGATGGTTTCCGTTCCGCTGTTCGCGCACCATGGCGCCGCCGCCTACGACACTTCGAAAAAGATCACCGTCAAAGCAACCGTAACCGAATGGTTTTGGGCCAATCCTCATTGCTTTCTGAGGTTTGATGCGAAGGATGACAAGGGCAACGTCGTACATTGGGCGACTGAGGCCAGCAATCCTTCGGACATGGTCAATCTTGGGTGGAGCAAGCAGACATTCAAACCTGGGGATGAGATCACCGTCACGTTCACGCCAGTCAAGAACGGCCAGCCGATCGGGCGAATCCAGCAGGTCGTGCTCGCCAGCGGACAAACTCTTAGCGCGCGAGTCGTGCTCTAATCAGTCGATTCAATTTCCCATGTTGAATCGAAACCAAAATTGAATTTGGGAAGGAAGTTAGGAATGTTCAGGTTCTCGTTAGCCTCGACAATTGCCCTGGTTCCAATGTTGATGCTCGCATCTCTTGTGCGCGCTCAAACCGCCCCGAGTCAGCAGGCAGGAGCAGTGAAGGATCAGAAGGCAGCCCCCGCTCCACGACATGACATTTCCGGGATTTGGGACCCAGGCAACGGAGGAATCCAGCCACTTGGGCCGCAAGCAATGCCTGAAGACGGCAAACCGGAACATCGCGTACCTTACACTCCATTAGGGTTGGAAGCGTTAGACGCCCATAAGCCGAGCAACGGAATTAGAAGCGTTCTCCCTGCGGAGACAAATGATCCCGTAGTTTACTGTGATCCCCAGGGGATGCCCCGCGAAGACCTTTATGAACTAAGAACGACTCAGATCCTTCAGACACCCCTCAACGTGGTCGTCCTGTATCAATTTGGCAAAATATGGCGGGTGGTTTGGACGGACGGGCGGGACCTCCCCAAGGATCCCGAACCAAGGTGGTTCGGGTATTCGGTAGGAAAGTGGGCGGATGATAATACTTTTGTCGTGCAGACCTCGGGAACGGATGAGAGAACGTGGGTCGATCGAGCTGGCCGTCCGCACAGCGGCGATCTGCGTGTTGAAGAGCGGTTCCACCGCGCCGATCATGACACGCTGGAGCTCACCGTGACGATTGACGACCCGAAGATGTACACGAAACCCTGGGTGGCTGTCGACAAGTTACGTTTCAAATTGCAACCTCCCAATTTCGACGTCAGAGAGATGATTTGTTCTCCGTCAGAGTTTGCGGAATATAACAAAATAATTGGCAAGCCCGCGAGCGGCAAAGACACTCAATAGCGGCCGCGTTCGAACTGGTACGAGAACCCCCTTAAAACTTTCGTGTAACAAAGTGGAAGAAGTGTTTTGGAGGCGAGGGTGTGCGCCGCAGTGGTCAGGCATCCTTGATTTCATGGAGAAGGCAACTCGTGACGTCGTAGATGAAGCCGCGGACGGCTACAGTCTTGGGAATCCAGGGATGGGTGTGGAGCTTCTGCAATTGGTGGCGGACATTTTCTTCGATGTTTTGAAAGGCGTAGAAGAAGGCTGGAGCAACTGCGGCGGTTCCGCTGAGATTCTGGATTCTGGTGCGCAAATCATGTTCGCTGGTGTGCATCAATCCGCAATCGGTGTGATTGATGACCATAATTTCCTCGGTGCCGAGCAGATAGTGCGATATGAGGAGGGAGCGCAGCGTGTCGTCCGTAACGATGCCGCCGGCATTGCGGATGATGTGCGCGTCTCCCGTTTTCAGACCGAGAGTACGAATCGAAAGGCGCGTATCCATGCAAGTCAGGATGGCAAGCTTGCGGTCGGGACGCGGGGTCAGTTTGCGCAATTCATGCGTGCGCGAGTAAATTTCATTTGCGATGAGGACTTCGTCGATGACGCTCATGGCGGCACAGTGTAACCCAGCCGCATCCTAATCGCACGATGAAGCAAGTTGAGGACAGAACCATGTGCCGCCCCAACGGGGCTTGAGGCTCCATGCCGGCACGGTCCTGCGGCTCCCGCGGCGGGCTACGCTGTTTGGTCCCTGACGGGACTGAAGCACGGTGCCGCGCGCTATCGACTGGCGGAGCTGGGAGCTTTGGCGTTGAAGTCGGCGGTATGGGAGATGATGATCACCCAGTGGCCGTTGCGCTTGGCCATCAGGTAGTTGACGTAGCCTTCGCGGTACGGCCAATCGGCGCCATCACGAGTCTTGGCCCCGGTCATGCTCCAGTAGTTGTCCACCGAAGCCAGTTCGGGTGTGAAATAACGGATGGCCTTCACCGTGTCCGTGCGGTGCGTGTTTTTGTAGAGTCCGGAGAAAAGTGTTGCGTGTTGGTCCTCGACATCCTTACGTGTGTGGAGGGCTTCGCCTCGCCAGTTGACCCATTGGACGTCTTCGGCAAGCGACAGGCACATCGAGTGAGCGTCGTGGCTGTTCCATCCGTCGCTGAAGCCAGAGACGACCTGCTTGATCGCCGCATCGTCCGCGGCGGCGCCAGAATCAGCTGGCCTCGCTGCTGCATTGCGCGCAAAACTTATCGCTAAAGGTATAGCCAGCAGCGAGATCAGTATCACCGCAAATTTTGTCATTCTCGGATTCATGATGTCTACCTCCAGAGTTAACTTTATTCCGGCTGGGTCCAAGCGGAGCCCGCACCCGTGTTGGCGTAGGATAACATAAGGCTCACCTTCGTCGCATCGAGATCAAATTTCCGAAGAGGAGAACCGTCGAGGACAATCCGATCTGCTGTTTGCGATGTAGGGGATGCTACTATCGGGAATTGGCTGCCGGTGATCCGGCAAATAGGGCTACAGGATTCTTGGGAGTGGCAAGCGACTTGAGACTCATCCGAAGCTGCCAGCGGATCGCGGAATGACGCGCTTTCTCCCCCGCGTGTGGGACGATCCCCAATGTGCCAGTTTCAACGAGGAGACAGAGCGTCTCTTTGCCTATCACCAGGCCACCAAGCATACCTATCATTCCGTTCGCGAGAATGCCCATTATCTCGACTGGAATAATCAGCCCGATCCCTTCCGCATCTACGAAGGCGCTCCTGTGACCGTGCTCGCTCCTGAACCTGGGTTCCTGGATGCGGGAACGTTCGGTGCAATGGGGGCGCTCGTCAGCAGATCACGAACCACCGGTGAAATTGATTTTGATGATAGCAACCCAAGCCAGCTGGACGCGGTCTGGCTTAGCCGCTTGCTTTGGCATTCCATGGCAGTCAGCGCATGGAAGAAAATCCCAAGCACAGGCAGTCGCTATAGTCTGCGCGTCAACCCCTCGTCAGGAAATCTTCACCCTACGGAAACTTATCTAGCGTTGAACGGATTCACGGACGTCGACGACGGTTTGTATCACTACCGCGCGGATCGGCACGCGCTCGAGCTTCGCAGCCCGGGAGCGCGGACGCAACATCTGGCCGAAGCCCTCCTGATTCCATGGGCAGCGGAGTCGTCGTTGATTGTGGGACTCACATCTATATTTTGGCGCGAGGCGTGGAAGTACCGCGACCGCGCCTATCGCTACTGCTGCCACGATTTGGGACACGCGATGATGAGCTTGCTCCTGGCCGCGCGTGCTTTGGGACTGCCAGGCGGCGCGATCGCTCATTTCGCTGATTCTCGCCTGACCCGCGCGCTCGGGTTGACTGGAGGCGATGAGGCGCCAATGGCCTTTCTAGTCTTTGGATCTAATAATTCTTCGGCGCAAGTCCCTCCCCTCCCGCAGGAGGCATTTGTTGGAGTTCCCAATGAGTTGTCTATGGAGGAAGTGCCTTACGAACTTCTGCTCGGCATTCATCGCTCGACAATATTGCCTGACACTGCGGGTCTGACGCCTCATTCGCCAGCAGCGAATCCAGCCATGGCCGGCGGTCGGCCGCCCCTGCTCGGACGTTTCCGCGACGCTGCGCGCGATAGCAATCTGGGAGCCATCGCGCGGCGACGGCGCTCCGCGCTCGATTTCGATGCTCGGACTCCGCCCATGGAGCGCAGCGAGATGGAGCAACTCCTGGACTATGCGACGCGGGATTGGCGCGCAGACTGGCGCGGGAATTTCGGCGGCGAAGGTGCAGAGGCCGGAAGGGCCGCCGATTTCGTGACTCTGTATCTCTACGTTCACCGCGTGCGTGATTGCGAGCCTGGCGTCTACCGGTGGGACGGCAGCAGCCACGGATTAGAGCAATTGCATCGGGGCAACGTGGAGCGCGTAGCCGCCTATCTTAGCCTCGAGCAAGCATTAGCGGGGAACGCGTGCTTGGCTGTTTCGATGGTAGCAGACTTGGCTGCGGCGGCGAAGATATTCGGCAATCGGGGCTACCGGTACGTGCATTTCGAAGCCGGGGCCATCGGGCAAAGGCTCTACCTCGGGGCGGAAGCACTGGGCTGGAACGCCACGGGCATAGGCGCCTTTTACGACGACGATGTGCACCGTTACCTGGGCTTCCTCGAAGAAACAGACGGCTCAGTGGACAACTCGGTCGATGCAGCGGAACAGCGGACGCTGGTCATGCTGGGTTCGCCGGCGAGCCGTCTCGCTTCTGGGATCTCAGATTCGGGCGATAATCCATCTTCCGGAAACAGGCAGGCGCGCGCGAACGAACCCAAAACTGCTCCTCGCGGAGATTCCAGCAAACTTTCTCAGCAGGTGATCTATCACTTTGCAATCGGCCGTGCCATTCCTGATCCGCGGCTCGAGGCGTGAAGCCTTATGATCGGAATTCTCGTGCTGGGGAATAATCACTTCATCGTGCGCGGCCCATTTCCGGATCGACAAACGGCGTTGGCCCTCGCGCGGCAGTGGTCTCTCATACAGATTGGGCAGACGACGCCAATCGCGTTGCAGTCATGGAAGATTAGCACGCGTGAGTTTCGGGAAAACCTGGAATGGGCAGTGGTCGTCCCTGGTGATGGCGAGGTTACACCAGGCGTGGCGCAGTTGCTCGAGGAGCTGTCGGCGAGGGGGATTACAATACACCACTCCGACCTCGGCGATTGGTAATGCGCGCAAGTGCGTCGCCGGCCTCATTATATTAATTGTTAAGATATTTATCTATATTAAGTATTCAATACGTCGATCGGGGATAAACCAGACCATTGCAACTATAACGTACAGGGCGAGCGCGATCCAGGGGTGCACGAAAGCCAGCAGAATCGCGAGCGCGTAAATTGATAGCGACAACTTGCCTTTCAAATCAGTGCCGACCGCGAGGGCTAACTTTGAGGTTGGACCGTTGCATGCGATGATCGACCGCTCCAACAAAATGTACGCAATCGCGGACAAGGCCAACACCACGCCGTAGGCCGCAGTTGGCATCGGAGCGAAATGGGTTTCGTCCATCCAGCGAATCACGAACGGTATCAAAGTCAGCCAAAACAGCAAGATCAGATTGGCCCATAGAACCGTTCCATTAATCCGCTCGGTTGCTTGGAGCATATGGTGATGGTTGTTCCAAAAGATGCCCACGTTGACAAAGCTGAGCGCATAGGCCAGGAACACCGGCAGCCCGGCCCTCAGCGCGGCGAGATCGGAACCCGCGGGCACTTTCATCTCCAACACCATGATGGTGATGATGATGGCAATCACTCCATCCGTGAACGCCTCGAGCCGTTGCTTACTCACCGTGGTCCTCTATCTTCGGGATTTACAGCCGAACATTGGTATTCCAACACGTTTCAGTGAAAGCCATCCGCGAACTCCACAAACGAAATTTTTGGACCAGCCATTGGGAGAGTGTACCTCACGGCTGTGGGCGGCCAGAACTCCCGAATTGCGCCAAATCAAATTGGGGTTGGTTATCTTGGATCAAACCGTGCAGAATGGACCGCGCAATTCAACCCAGGAGCCTCTCCGAATGATCGTCGACATTTACACGCACATCATGCCCCCGCAATTGTTGAAATCGATGGAGAGGCTGGGGGCGAGTTCAGGACTTGTGGAGCGAATGGCGGCGATCCGTGAATTGCATGACCTGGAGGCGCGGTTTCGCGCGATGGATGCGTTCGGCGACTACCGGCAAATTTTTTCGATACCCAATCCACCGCTCGAGACGGTCACGACTCCAGCCCAGGGGCGCGATCTCGCGCGCATTGCGAACGACTCGATGGCTGACATGGTGCGCCGCCATCCCTCCCGATTCCCTGCGTTCATCGCCGCGCTTCCCCTGCATGAAGTGGATTCGGCCATGGAAGAAATGAACCGCGCCATCCAGACGCTCGGCGCGCGGGGGATTCAGATCTTCACCCATGTGAACGGCCGCCCTCTTGACGAACCACAATTTGAACCGCTTTTCGCCGCGATGGCGGCGTACGACCTTCCGATCTGGCTGCATCCCGCGCGCACCGCGGCCATGACGGACTATTCCTCCGAGAAGCAATCGAGATTTGAAATGTGGTGGTGCTACGGCTGGCCGTACGAAACGTCCGTGGCGATGTCGCGCCTCGTGCTCTCAGGAATATTTGACCGTCATCCAAAGATCAAGATCATCACGCACCATCTGGGCGGAATGATTCCCTACTTCGACAAGCGGATCGAGGAAGGCATGGCTGTGCTGGGCACGCGCACTCAGACGGAAGATTATTCAGGCATCTTGCCCTCGCTCAAACGGCCGCTCATCGATTACTTTCACATGTTCTATGCCGATACGGCGCTGTTTGGCGCTTCGCGCGGGCTGGCGTGCGGGCTCGAATTCTTTGGCGCGGGCAATGTTGTCTTCGCAACGGACGCGCCGTTCGCGCCTGTTGCTTCCACGCGCGATGGCGTCGCCCACCTCAACCTGGAGAAGACGCAGCTTGAGGCAATCCAGCATCGCAACGCGGAAAAGCTGATCAATATGCGGATTGCGTAAGCCCTCTCGATGGCTTAATCCCAGGGCAGGCCGACATAATTCTCGGCGAGGGACGCCATCGCGGCTCGCGAGCCTGTCAGATAGTCGAGTTCCGCAACCTGGCGGCGCTGATCGAACGGACTGTCGGTGTCGAACCGGTGGAGCATGGACGTCATCCACCAGGAAAAGCGCTGCGCTTTCCAGACGCGGCGCAAGCAGCTGTGCGAATACTGTTCGAGCAGGCGGGTCCTGCCGGAGGAATAGAAGTCAGCGAAGGCCTGCGCCAGCAGGCGAACGTCCGCCGCGGCGAGGTTCAGGCCTTTCGCGCCGGTTGCGGGAACGATGTGCGCCGCATCGCCGGCGAGATAAAGCCTGCCGTATTGCATCGGCTCGACGACGAAACTCCGCATGGGCGTAATCCCCTTCTGGAGCACGGGACCTTCGGTGAGCTTCCAATCTCCGTCGACTGCGAAGCGCGATTGGAGTTCACGCCAGATTCTATCGTCGGGCCAGTTGTGGATGTCCTCCTCGGGCGGAACCTGCAAGTAGAGGCGGCCGATCTCCGTGGAGCGCATGCTCAGCAGAGCGAAGCCGCGCTCGTGATACGCATAGACCAGCTCGTGTGAAGACGGCGGCGCCTGAGCCAGGATGCCCAGCCACGCGAATGGATACGTCCGATCGAACTCGGTGAGCACGCCCGAAGGGATACTGGGCCGGCACACTCCGTGGAAGCCATCGCACCCGGCGATGAAATCGCAGCTCAATTCGCGGGTCTTGCCTTCCGTGGCGAAGCGAATCGACGGAGCCGTGCCGTTAAACCCGTCCACGCTTACATCTGCAGCCTCAAAAAAAATCTGGCCCCCGGCGGCAAGCCGGGCGCCCACGAGGTCTTTGACAACCTCATGCTGGGCGTAGATGGTGATCGCCTTGCCGCCCGTGAGTTCGTACATGTTGATGCGATGGCCGCGGCGGTTAAATCGCAGCTCGATTCCGTGATGGATGAGCCCTTCGCGCTTCAGGCGATCCCCGACCCCTGTTTCGACCAGCAAATCCACCGTGCCCTGCTCGAGCACGCCTGCCCGGATGCGCTCTTCGATGTATTTCCTGGGGCGAGTTTCAACAATGACGGATTCGATCCCCTGCAGGTGGAGGAGATGCGCAAGCAGCAATCCCGCGGGACCGGCTCCGACGATTCCAATCTGTGTGCGCAAGGTTTTGCCTCTCCGCAGCTTCTAGTGGCACAAAGACCGGCTAGAGTTTAGACATGCGAAGCGCCGATTGTCCACGGCGCTTGCCGATGGGGCACAGCAGTGGGATGCAAATGGAGCGGAAATCGAACCTTACTCGTTCGCGACTGGGCGGAGAACAGCGATGGCGAAGTGAGCAAGCAGCGGAGCGCCTTCATCAAGCTGCAGCCAACGCACGACGCAATTGTCTTTCAAATATTTCCCTACGCGCGCTTCGCCGATGCCGAGATGTTCGGCAAGTTTTTCCTTCAGATTCGCGCCTTCGCGGCTGCCGCGCCCGCTTCGAAGCAGATTCCCGATGCCGACGCGCAGGGTCTGGCAGGCCTCGATGTAGTAGTAGCAGGTCTGGTCCGTATCGGTAATGAGGAAAACGCCAGGGCCGGCGGGCGCGTCCTCCGCAAGGTCCACGGAATGCAACGAGCAGGCCAACAGGCGGCGAAGCTGGGATTCGAGCTTGGTCATACGCGAGGAAAGCGCCGGATCACCCGCACGAGCGCGCGCCTGAGATGAAGATCCCGCCGCGGCGGATTCAAAGCTGCTGACAGGTTCCGGGGCGCGCGGCCGGCGTTCGGAAATTTCCTCGGAAATAAAAGGGAGAACGATTGGCGTTGGCTGGGGTTGCGCGGCGCGTTCGAACGTCGGCGGCACTACGGGAACAGAGATGGGCGTTGCGGCGACAGTCGCGCCAACGCGCGGGCCCTTGTGCCGGCCCCGGCCTCCTCTGCGCCCACGCCGTTTGCGGCGGTGGCCAGGGATAGCTCCCGCGACTGGCGCTGGTGCTGACGCTTCAGCAGGCTGTTCAAAAACAGATTCTCGCTCACCGCCGTCCGGCTCGCCGACGGCTTCGGAGATTTGTCCTTCAGAAAATTCCGTAATGATAGGCTCCAATCGAGCTGCGGGCTCCGCGGCGGGTTCGCCAGCGGATGCGGCAGCAGGCGCCACGGGAATCGGCGCACCAAGCCGGGTAAGAGCTTCTTCGGCTTTTTGTTTCCATTGCGCCCGGCGAAAACGCTCGGCGGCGGCGGTGTACCAGCGGGCCGCTTCCGTGTGCGCGCCGATCTTCTCATGGATCTGCGCGAGTTCAAACGCAACCATGGCATCGCGTGTGCGTTCGTACAACGCCGCAAGCTGACCTGGGGGATCCGCGCTGGTTCGTGCCTTGCGGATACGCGCCTGAATCTGTCGCCAATCGCTCACTAACTGACATTGTATCAGCCACACGCGCGTTGGGCCAGCAGTACGCACCAAGGCTGCAAGGTCGCGGGGTAGCAGGTCCGTTTCTGAAAAATCGGTTTGGCAATCGAATTTGAATAAGTAATTCAGTCAGTCGTAGAGCGGGGTAGGGCGCTCGACAGAATCATGACCTGTTGGCGAAAAAAGCGATTATTCGATCGGCACCCGAAATGAAACAAAATTATTGTGGTGTGATTCGTGCAGGGAGCACTTTCGCATTGCTTACGGACCTTGTCTGCTCGCGTTCTACGCGCGGCTGCGGCAGAATTGGAGCATGACGAGCGCCAAACGCACCGCCCGGGTCATCGAAATCTCACGCTCCCTGGGATTCGATCTGTGTGGCGTCGCGCCGGCTGAGAAATTTCCAGAACTCGCGCACCTCGAGGAGTGGCTCGCGAGGGGCTACGCGGGGGAAATGCGTTATCTGCACGACGAGCGGCGCCAGTCGCCTTCGTATGCCGTGCAGGGCGCGCGCAGCGTCATTGTTTGCGCGCTCAATTACAACACTTCGTTCCCCTACTCCACCGGGGTGCCGGATGAAATT
>Ga0137412_10002564_pt1 | contig 14369 bp, 16 predicted proteins | sample CZODoug2_1_16fun_FD_122160 | JGI IMG/M metagenome (GOLD analysis project Ga0137412, IMG submission 122160) | Vadose zone soil fungal communities from Angelo Coast Range Reserve, California, USA - CZODoug2_1_16fungal (Hybrid Assembly) | ecosystem: Environmental > Terrestrial > Soil > Vadose zone... | reverse complement strand
TCAAATCCATCGGCAGGCTCGACCGCAACCAACTTAGGCTTGCCCTCTGTGAGCGTGCCCGTCTTGTCCACCACCAACGTGTCCACCTGGCGCATCAGCTCGATGGCCTCGGCATTCTTGAACAGCACGCCCAGGGTCGCGCCCTTCCCGGTGGCCACCATGATGGACATCGGCGTGGCCAGTCCCAGCGCGCACGGGCAGGCAATGATCAACACCGCCACTGCGTTAACAATGGCATGCGCCAAGCGCGGATTCGGCCCCCACACAGCCCAGATCGCGAATGTCAGCGCAGCGATGCCGACAACGATGGGCACGAAGTATCCTGCCACCACATCGGCGAGTTTCTGGATCGGCGCGCGGCTGCGTTGCGCCTCGCTGACCATTCGAACGATCTGCGCCAACAGAGTTTCTGACCCGACGCGCTCCGCCCTTATCACCAGCGATCCCATGCCGTTTACAGTCGCTCCCGTGACGCGAGCCCCTTTTATTTTTTCAACTGGAATCGGCTCGCCGCTGATCATCGATTCATCCACGCTGCTGGCGCCTTCGAGAACCACGCCATCCACCGGAATTTTCTCGCCGGGACGCACCCTCAGACGGTCGCCGGGCTTGACCTGATCGAGCGGCACATCCACCTCGGACCCGTCGTCGCGAATCAGCCGCGCGGTTTTCGGCGCAAGACCTAGGAGAGCTCTGATCGCGGCGCCGGTCTGGCTTCTCGCGCGCAATTCCATGACTTGACCGAGGAGCACCAGAGTGGTGATGGCTGCGGCGGCTTCAAAATACACACCGACCTCGCCATCCTCTCCTCGAAATGACGCCGGGAATATGCCCGGCAAAATTGTGCCCACCACACTGAAGACATAGGAAACGCCTACTCCCAGACCGATCAATGTGAACATGTTTAGGTTGCGCGTAATGAGGGACCGCCATCCACGCACGAAGAACGGCCAACCTCCCCAGAGTACAACCGGAGTCGCCAAAATAAATTCAAACCACTGCCAGGTTCTTGGCGAGGCCAACCGCATGAGCGGAGACGTGGAAGGCATAAAATCCGACATGGCGACCAGCAGAATCGGTATCGTCAGCACAGTACAGATCCAGAGCCTCCTGGTCATGTTCACTAATTCCGGGTTCTTCTCCTCTTCAGCGGTGACCGTCCTCGGCTCAAGAGCCATGCCGCAAATCGGGCACGAACCGGGCTTATCCCGGACGATTTGGGGATGCATGGGGCATGTGTATTCCGTCCTTGTCGCTGGCGCCGCGGCAACAACGGGCTCCAGCGCCATGCCGCACTTCGGACAATCGCCGGGCCCTTGCTGGCGGACTTCCGGGTCCATCGGGCAGGTGTATTCGTTTGAGGCATGTCGAGGAGATGCAGGAGGCGGTGCCGGTGCAATCGATGTCAACTGAGGAGGAGCAGAATGCACCGGGGCCGGCGCAATCTGTATCGTATGCAAAGACGCGGGAGCGATGCCCTCAAGCTCTCTCGATGACAAGTATTTTGCCGGCTCGGCGCTGAATTTTTCCTGGCAGCCACGGCAGCAGAAGTAATAAGTCTTTCCCGCATGCTCGTACGTAGCTTTCGCGCGCGCAGGATCGACCGTCATCCCGCAAACGGGGTCTTTTTCCATCGGACTGGGTTGTGTATTCATGTGGCGCTCATCTCGATTGCATGTTCATCAGATTCAACAATTCTTCATACATCGATTCGGCACGACCCGGTGAAGTATCCCGGATCGCCTCGGAAGCGCAATGTCGCAAGTGATTGCGCATCAGCGCGCGTCCCACGGACCGCAACGCTTCCTGCACCGAGGAAATTTGCACCAGAATATCGGCGCAGTAGCGGTCTTCCGTAACCAGACGCTGCAGGCCGCGGACCTGCCCCTCAATGCGCCGCAGGCGTTTCAAATTCGATGATTTGATCCCGGAATCGACAGCGACCGCCTTGCGGGCTTTTGGATGGGCCGCACAGCCGCACGTGGGCGCGCCGGGCGACTTTGATGGTTTCTTTTCCGCCATGCGTTTGGCTCCACTCTTCTCTCACTCATTTTATAGTATACCCCCTCCCCCTATGTCAAGTTCCCGGACCTCCAGACTGTGAGCTAGTTTGAAAACAGACGTGCCCTCACCGTCCCGAAGAACACGGGACGGTGAGGCCTCTACAAAACCGCCCTCGTTGGTGAGAGTAGGTATTGTAGAGGCCGCCCGCATTTGGGGCGGGCAGCTGTTCGTTTTTTTAGAACCAAACTGAATCACGACCGGCCTCCATTCTCTGCTGCTATAATGCGTGCATGACACTGATGGAGATTACGTACGAATTGCAGTCGCCTTTACAGCCGGACCAATTGCGAGCCCTGGGCAGTTTTGCCAACACCTACGGGCTGCGCCGTTTCCGCGTGCATGAAAAAACCAACCGGTTGACATTCGAATATGACGCTTCGCGGCTAAAGGAAACCGAAGTCGAGCACGTGCTCCGGCAAGCGCGGATTGCGGTGCTGCGGCGGGTGGAACCTGTGGCTACGGTTTCGCAGATTTAGATGGATGCAAAAAGTGTGTCTAGACCTTGAGCAGGACCTGTTTGCCACACTTTCGCTAGAACCAGAAAAGGAAAGGGGCCCTCGCTTGGGAACGAGAGCCCCATAGACGCATTCCGTTTCCCGGTCTTTTTTTGACCGGGGCGTGGGGTCATCCATCCTAGCTTCCCTCTCAGAGGCAGGTGGGAACGGCCGTCACAAATCCCGGAGCAAGCCCCTTCCCCCTCGCTCAAAGATTCATGAAGATCGTCATTCGGAATGCGTCCACGTTGCATCACTCTGCAGGTTAGTAGCCGTTCCGAGCCCTAATTCCTCCGGCCAAGTTTCCCTTATTTTTGTTGATTTTCCAAAAGCTCGCATCATCTGACTTGTTGACGTGATGCGCTGGAATACTGATTCGGGAGCGTGGAGTCCCACCTCGGGAATCTACTTCGTAGTTGCAGGGAAGGATTTCCCTTGTGATTTCGTCCAGGAGTTCGCGGCCTTGCATCGTGATGATTGCGGCGAGATCCCCTTCTGGATTCAGGGCAAGCAAGTAGAACCCGCACGTGCAAACCGACAATCCTCGAATCACTGCATGTAAGAGCTACTCTCCGTAACCTTCGGTCCTAAATGATTTGGCGTGGATTGCTGTCGATGCGTACAGGAAAGATTTGTAGGACATGAATCCCGAAGAAACTCGCTCAAACACCGTTTTGGAACAACGTGTCTTCTCGTTCGATTCGTAATTTCCAATAATCACTGATTCTGTGGCGTTTAGTTGGTTTTTGAGACTGCGATTTGGAATCCGGCGTGCCGTAATTCCATTGAGGCACATTGGATGAAGCGGAAGCGGCTTGGAGAGATTCTGCAAGAGCGGGGAAAGATATCCGCTGCGGACCTTCATAAATTATTTCAGGAACAGCATGGCACGGCCGTTCGCTTGGGCGAATTAATCCTGAACCGCGGCTTGGTCGATAAGGCCTCTTTGATTGAAGCCCTGGTGGAAGTTTCCCGCGTTCCGTATCTGGATTGTTCAACGATTCGATGCGAGAAGATTGCGTTGGAAGCCATACCCGGCGCGGTCGCTGAACGCTTGGCCATACTTCCGGTCCGCATGGAAAACTCCAAACTGGTCGTGGCCATGGCCGAGCCACAAAATCTGGCCGTCATCGATGAGCTCCGGTTCACTTCGGGGAAGACGATTTCTCCGCGGCTTGCGTTTCGCACCGAAATTCTGGCCGCGATTGTCCAAAACTACGGACTAAGCCTGACACTATCTCCCACAGAGGCGGAGACTCTCTCTCCTCAGGACGCTATCGACGAAATCCTTCATGAAATTGAATTTATCTCCACCAGCAGCCGCCAGGCCAATCGCGAAGCGATCGAGGAAGTGCAAGCGGAACTCTATCAAAAGAAAACGCCGGCTGTGCGCCTGGTCTCCGAAATCATTCAGGCGGCAATGACGAAACAGGCCAGTGACATTCATATTGAGCCGCAAGCCACGATGACGGTGGTGCGCATCCGTGTGGATGGAGTGTTGCGCGAACTCGAAAACGTTCGCCGCACTCTGCAGAACTCGCTCGTCTCACGCATCAAGATTCTCTCCGACATGGACATCGGCGAACGGCGCGCTCCGCAGGACGGCCGGTTCGAGGTGGCTGTAGGCTCGCGCAGGGTGGACATGCGCGTCTCGACCCTGCCGACGCAGTTCGGCGAAAAAGTCGTTATGCGGCTGCTGGAGGCGAGTGCGCCACTGCTCAGCTTTGCCGATTTGGGTTTCCCCCGTGACATTTCCGATCGAATTTCGCAAATGCTCTCTTTGCCGCAAGGAATGCTACTGGTTACGGGGCCCACCGGCTCGGGGAAGAGTTCGTCGCTCTACTCGTGTCTCAATCAGTTGCGTAAACCCACAGTGAATATCGTTACGGTTGAGGATCCGGTCGAATACGCGCTGCCGGGAATCAATCAGGTGCATGTGAACACGCGCGCCGGGCTCACCTTCGCCAGCACACTGCGCACGATCCTGCGGCAAGATCCCAACGTCATCATGGTGGGCGAAATCCGCGATCTCGAGACCGCCGAAATTGCGATGAAAGCGGCGCAGACCGGCCATCTGGTCCTTTCGACACTCCACACCAATGACAGCATTTCAGCTGTAGTCCGGCTGCTGGACCTGGGAATCCAGGATTATCTGATCGCGTCTTCGGTGACCGGCATCCTGGCGCAGCGGTTGGTGCGAAAGCTCTGCGCTTGCCACACCCTCGAACCTATAACGCCTGAATACGCGGCGCGTCTAGCCGAAGCCGGCTCGACAGCAAAGCCGGGCAAGGTCCCCTGGCCCGCCGGGTGCGACCTGTGTGACCGCACCGGATACAGGGGGCGCATCGGGGTTTACGAACTGCTTCAAATCGATGAATCCATTCGCTCGATCCTGCGAGGCAGATTCAAACCAGATCTCGTTCGAAATGCCGCGCGCGCCAATGGGATGCGGCGCCTGCAGGAAGACGCGCTGGAGAAATTGCGCTTGGGAATTACGAGTCTGGATGAAATTCAGCGTGTCGTTCCATTTGAAACCCAGGCGCCCGTTGAATGCACCGGGTGTGGACGTGAGCTCCTCCCCGCATTCCACTACTGCCCGTTTTGCGGAACCAAACGCGAGACGGGAGGCGCAACCTCCCGCACGGAATCGTCGTTCGATGTCACACAGGGGATACTTTCTTCGTGAAACGCTTGAAGAAGTCCAATGACTTCGGCGCAGCCCGCCGCGAACCGCGCCTCTCTCAACTTCTTGAAATACGCATGAATTACGAAGGAAGCGGTGAAAACATTCCTCTGCGTCCGCCCGACATCAGCCGGCACGGAATGTTCGTAAACACTTCGACACATTTCCCGGAAGGCGCGATCCTAATACTGCGATTCCGCTTGACGAGGTCGAATGTGGAAGTGCAGACTCGTGGAGAAGTTCGCTATTGCCTGCCGGGTATCGGGATTGGGGTTGAGTTTGTGGGCATTCGGCCTGAAGCGGTACGTGCAATCGAAAGAGAAATCAGGTCCTCCTACCAGACTCGCACGAAGAAAAAGTAACCAAATCTCCACGGATAGGCACGCGCGCGTTGGCCGACATCTTTTTTTTGCTGAACCCAGCACATTAGCGAGGAGATCTCTATGGCTTCAGATGGTTCCGTGCTGCCCCCTCAAGCGCCAGGGACCAAACCAGATGCTGCTGTCGCCGCGCCTGCCGAGCCTAAAGTATCCACGGCGGCGATTGTCGCCACGATGCTGCGGGCTTCGAAGCAGGTGAGCGACCTGATCTTTTCCCCCGGCCGGGCCCCGCAAGTCGAAATCAATGGCCAGTTGAGGGAGGTGAATATTGCCGGCGTAGGCAAACTTTTGCCGGAGGCGACTTCCCGCATCGCCAACGACCTGATTGGGCGGCATGAAATTGTCTCCGGCAAGCTGGAAAAAGAGGGCGCGGCCGATTTGTCATACAGTCTGCCGGGAGTCGCGCGCTTTCGAGTGAACGTCTTTCGACAGCGAGGCACCTACGCGATCGTCATGCGCGTGATCCCCCAGACGATTCCCGATTTCGCAGCGCTCAATCTGCCGCCTCATCTCGGTGAAATCGCGGAATTGCGGAATGGCATCGTGCTGGTGACCGGCCCGACCGGCTCCGGCAAATCCTCAACGCTCGCGGCGATCCTGAACAAGATCAACGAGGAAAAGGCATACCATATCTTGACGATAGAAGACCCCATCGAATTTCTTCATCGCCATAAGAAATCGACGATTCACCAGCGGGAACTCCATAGCGACACTCCGAGCTTTGCGCTGGCGCTGCGTGCGGCCTTGCGGCAGGCGCCGAAGGTGATCCTGGTTGGAGAAATGCGCGACAGAGAAACCATCGAAATTGCGCTGGAGGCCGCGGAAACCGGCCATCTTGTGCTCTCCACCCTCCACACGATCGATGCCTCAAAAACAGTCGAGCGTATCATCGGCGTATTTCCCATCGCCGATCAACATGCCATCCGTGGCCGCGTCTCGAAGGCGTTTCGCTACATCGTTTCGCAACGCCTGATCCCTCGAAAGGACGGCAATGGCCGCGTCGCCGCCATCGAAATTCTGAAATCCACGATGCGCACACGCGAGTACGTCGAAAAAGGTGAGGGCGAGGGCAAGACACTTCTGGACGCGATGCGGGACGGCGCCACCGAAGGAATGCAGAACTTTGACGGTGAACTCGACCGCATGATCCGCGCAGGCGTCATCGATCTGGAGACCGGGCTTGGCTTTGCATCCAACGCCGGCAATCTTCGACTGGAACTTGCGGATTTCGCGGAGAGTTGCGTAACCCAATCGTAGCTGCGGCGGGACCCTTTTTCCCCGCACAGGCTGAAACTTTTGTGCGCGGTGCTCCGGAGGCCCTACACCCAAGCCTCTCCTCTTGTTCCACCAACGCCCGTTATCGTTTCCCGAAGTTGTTTGATGTAAGTCAAAGAGGCGGGCGCAATTCGTCGGCAACCCAGCCTGTCGCCAATGGTGATCAAAACCTTCAAGTCTGCATATAAGCCCTTCCCTTTCAGATATATATAGAGAATATCGAACGCGCTCCTTTGGGGGACGCAGTCTTCCTTTCCCGGTACCAGTACAGCTACTACCCCGATACCAACGAATCCAATCCTACGCGCTATCGGCCCTTCCGATTCCCCACTCCAAACTGAATCATGAAATTACAAGCCCACAGAATTCGCCATGCCATTCGAATCGCGATTCTTTTGGGAACGGCCTCCGCAGCCGCCCTGGCGAACCAGTCTCCAACCCTGGTTTCAGGTCCCCGGACGTCGATATGCTACTGCCATTGCGAGCATGGAGCTGGCGCGAAGCAATGCACGAAGATGTGTGAATTGCCGCAATTTGAGAATCGCTGGTGGGCGACCTCCTGCCATAAGAAGAGTTCCTTTGCGAAGGAATCGGCATCGGAGGATTCGAAATCGAACTCGCACTCGCGCAAGACGAACCGGATCGAAGAGGCCCACAGGTAGGTCCGCATTCCGACTCCTCCACCAGTTCATCCTTAGCATTTGGATTTCTTCCTGCAGATCTACTGAGCCACAACGCTTTATTTGGGGCCACTCATCTGATATTGCATATCGACAGAAAATATCTTGAAATCGGTGAACGAGTGCTTTCTGTAAAAGCGGTGGCCCCGGAAATCCAAATAGAGTTCCGTACTGGATGGCAGCCAAAGCTGTAGATTGCGGGTGGGCGAACTCACGGGCCGATACTCAATGCTTTCGTGGTTCAAACGCAGGCGGATCTTCGGGACGGATTCTTCTATGTCTGTCTCGAGCCGCGCGACCTGAAATGAATCGGCAAGAATCCATGCCCTCCCGCGCAGGTTCACGCGGTACATTGCCCCGTTTACAATGAACGAGCAGATGTGGTTGGGGCGGTCCGCGCGCTGCTCAAATCGAACTTGCCAAGCCGGTTGTCCATGCCACTCCCCCAGGCCTTCGCACCGCGTCCTGAAATCGCTTGTGTATCGCGGGTGAAAAATCAAAACCAGGCTAGGGGTGCCAGTCGTTGCAAGGTGGCTCGGAAATGAATCGAGGGAATGACTGCGATTCCTTAACTCATCCACTCCCAGCCAGCCATCGCGTTCCTCCGAGATGGAAACCAGATAGTCAAACTTGACGGTCACCGCGCGGCCCAGGCGGCCCGAATGATCGACTTGCTGGTGTACAAGGACCTCAGTCGCGGTAAATCGATCCACGTTCTGCACGAGTTCTTTAATCCTCAGCCCCGCTCCCTCGAGCACTGCCGGGAGCGAACAGGTCACTCCAGGCGCAACGGGTGGTACGGCACGATCGATGTCTTCCGGTATCCAATTCTCGTTGGGTTTTCGCGCACCGGTAAGCGACGTGGTATTGGAATTTGCAGGTCCGAATGCGGGCGCTTCAGCTTCCGTGCTCTTACTCAATACACCTGACTTCTGGGCGAACGATGGAAACGGTCCAAGCAGACAGGCGGCAAGAAAAAGGAATACAGCGAACCGATCCATGGTTCCGAGCATCCTTCTAGCCTCCACTCCGTGCGAACCCCGCGCGGATGGCCCCAACCCACCTGAATGATGCGAATTTGCGCCCGCGTAGTGTTGTTGTCAACGCATAAGTAGGGCATCGTCCTCTAATTGCACTGCCCCCGCCGGAAGTGTCACCTCAAATATCATGGCGCTTCATCGCCGACCCGCCTTGAATTGTCGGAGCAAATGCGGTATTCGAAGCCGTTCTGCGCTAAAATGCACGGTTCGCGGCTTGCGCTGGCCCAGCGCTCAAATCATCCACGCGAAACACGGAATCAGTCAGGTTCCGCATGTAATTCTCGCGATTCTGGAGGAAGCACTTGTCGGAAAACCGAACAAGCGTCCACGCAAACAGATCAAACGTACGTCACGCCTGGACTCGCGCAGAGATTCGTCAGATTTACCGGCAGCCGCTTCCCGATCTCCTGTTCCAAGCGCAGCAACTGCATCGGGAATTCCATGACCCGAGGCGCGTCCAATTCTGCCGCCTGCTCTCGATTAAGACGGGCGGATGTCCGGAAGATTGCGCCTACTGCCCGCAGAGCGCGCATTACTCGACAGAGGTAGCCCGTGGCGGACTGCTCCCCGTAGACGAAGTAACGGAATTTGCCGGACGCGCTCGCACTGAGGGTGCGACGCGTTTCTGCATGGGCGCCGCGTGGCGCGAGGTAAAAGAGGGCGAGGATTTCGAAAATGTTCTCGAGATGGTTCGCCGCGTCGCGCAAATGGGAATGGAGGTCTGCTGCTCGCTCGGAATGCTTGACGAAAAACAAGCCGAACGCCTGGCAGGCGCCGGTCTGACCGCATACAACCACAACCTGGACACCTCCCCTGAGTTTTATGGCCAGATCATCACCACTCGGAACTACAGCGACCGCCTTCGAACGCTTGCCGCGGTTCGCAAAGCTGGAATCACGGTCTGCTGCGGCGGGATCGTTGGCCTGGGCGAGTCGGATGAAGACCGCGTGGGGCTACTTCATCAGCTTTCCACAATGGACCCGCATCCTGAAAGCGTGCCGATCAACGCGCTGGTGAGCGTGGCCGGCACGCCGCTGGGACATCAGGAGCCGCTCGATCCACTTATTTTCGTGAGGACCATCGCCACCGCGCGAATCCTGATGCCCGCCGCCATGGTTCGGTTGAGCGCGGGGCGCCGGTCGCTGTCGCGCGAAGCGGTCGCACTTTGCTTTGTGGCTGGCGCGAATTCGCTCTTCATCGGCGAAAAATTGCTCACCACACCGAATCCGGAACCCGAAGACGACGCAGCCATGCTCCAAGCGCTGGGTCTCGAACCACTGTCGCTTCGTTGAAGCCACCGCCGTGAAGATCGAACAGCGCATCCTCGCCGAGCTTGCGGATTTAGAATCGCTGGCGCAGCTGCGTCATCTCGAAACAGTTCACGGTATCGATCTCGGTTCCAACGACTATCTGGGCCTCTCCACCGACCCCCGCATGAAACAGGCGATCCATGACGCCTTGGATTCTTCATCGCGTGTCGCGTCCACCGGCTCGCGTTTGTTGTCCGGCCACGACGAGGTCTGGACGGGAGTTGAAAATGATTTCGCGCGGTGGGTTGGCGCCGAAGCCGCGCTCTATTTCACTTCGGGGTATGCGGCGAATATCGGATTGCTGAGCGCCGTTCTGCGGCCCGAAGACGCCGTTTTTTCGGACAGCGCGAACCATGCCAGCCTGATCGATGGCATTCGCCTCACAAAGTGCAAGCGTGTTATTTTCCCGCATCTCGATCTCAACGCTCTCGAAGCCGAACTTCGCTGGACTCTTTCCGGTTCTGGAGCGCGATTTATCGTAGTCGAAAGCATTTTCAGCATGGACGGCGACCGCGCGCCGCTTCGGGACCTCGCGGCGCTCGCGGCGCGCTATGACGCAGAACTCATCGTGGATGAAGCTCATGCAACCGGAGTGTGCGGTCCCGGCGGCCGGGGCTGCGTCGCGGAGGCGGGGCTGGCTGGCCGCGTGTTTGCTTCAGTCCACACGTGCGGCAAGGCGCTGGCAGCCGCCGGCGCATTTGTCTGTGGTTCGGAGGCGCTGCGCCGTTTCCTTGTTAACCGTTCACGGGCATTCATATTCAATACTGCTCTGCCATCGTACTTTTCCGCGCAAGTCGCCGCGGGAATGCGTCTGGCCGCAATTGCGGAAACCGAGCGCACGCACGTCGCAAATCTCGGCAGTTTTCTCAGAAACGAACTGCAAGGAAACGGCTTTGATATCGCGGGGAGCGATTCGCATCTCGTGCCCATCGTGCTGGGAACGAATGACGTGGCGCTCGCTTTTGCGTCGCGCTTGCAAGCCCGCGGCTTCGGCATTCGTGCGATTCGCCCGCCGACGGTTCCGCGTGGAACGGCTCGCTTGCGCGTGTCGCTCGGAGCGAAGCTCACGCAAACCATCCTCGCCGATTTTGCCGGGGCCTTGATTCAAATTCGCAAGGAAGTCGCACCCACTCAAGCGATTCAACTCTCCCGATGAATGGATTCTTCGTGACGGGCACCGATACGGGCGTCGGTAAGACAGTTCTATCCGCGCTGCTGGTCGCCGCGCTCGACGGCATTTACTGGAAACCTGTGCAGACTGGGGCAATCGAAGGCACGGACCGCAACTCGGTGCGAGTGTGGGCTTCGTGCCCGGAGGAAAGACTCCTGCTGGAGCGCTACTATTTCGACCCACCCGTATCGCCGCACCTGGCGGCGCGCGAAGCAGGAGTTCGAATCGCCCTCGACTCGTTTGAATTGCCCGCACCGGTGGCGAATCATCCCTATATCGTCGAAGGCGCAGGCGGGGTGATGGTGCCGCTCAACGAGCAGGATTTGATGCTGGAATTGATGCGGCAATTCGGACTTCCTGTAGTCGTCGCGGCGCGCACGTCGCTGGGCACGATCAATCACACTCTGCTCACACTTGCCGCGCTGCGTGGCGCGCAATTGAGCGTCCACGGCGTCGTTCTGATCGGCGCAAAAAACATTGAGAATCGGCGCGCCATTGAACACTTCGGCAAAGTGCGCGTAATCGGACACATCCCCGTGCTCGAAAAAATCCACCGCGCGCCGCTGCTGGAAGTATTCGCGAATAATTTCGACCGGCAGGCGTTTCCATAGGCCATGAGCGCACCCGACCTGCATCTGTGGCACCCGTTCACGCAGGAAGGCGCCGATCCGGCGCCGCTTCGGATTCGGCGTGGAGAAGGCGTGTTTCTTGAGACTCAGGACGGCCGCCAAATTCTCGATGCCATATCGTCATGGTGGGTGAATCTGCACGGCCATTCACATCCGGCCATTGCCGCCGCCATTGCCGGGCAGGCCGCGCGTCTGGAGCACGTTCTCTTCGCGGGATTTTCGCACGAGCCGGCCGAGGAGCTCGCATCGCGCCTCGGGAAAATCGTTCCGGCGCCACTGCGGCACATTTTTTTCTCGGACGACGGCTCGACTGCCGTCGAAGTCGCGCTCAAACTCGCGGTTCAATATTGGAAGAATTGCGGCCAGCCTGGGAAGTGCCGGATCGTCGCGCTCGAAAACGCCTACCACGGCGATACTTTCGGGGCGATGTCTGTGAGCGACGATTCGCCAGTCACCTCGGCTTTCGATTCGCTTCGCCTCCCAGTTCTGCGCGGTCATTCGGCCTATTGCGCGCATTGTCCAGTCGGCCTCACGCGCGCAACCTGCCAGATCGAATGTCTTGGAAAACTCGAACGTCTGCTCGCCGAACGCGGCCACGAAATTGCCGCCGTCATCGTCGAGCCGCTGCTGCAAGGCGCGGGCGGAATGATCGTTCATCCCGAAGAGTTTCTTGCGGGCATCCGGCGCCTCACCACCGCGCACGATGTCCTGCTCATCGCGGACGAAGTTCTGACCGGATTTGGCCGCACCGGGCGGATGTTTGCCTGCGACCGCGCCGGAGTTTTTCCGGATTTTATGTGCGTCGCCAAGGGCCTTACCGGCGGATTTCTTCCGCTCGCGGCTACACTCACGACCGAACGCGTCCACGATGCCTTTACCGGGGCCGACCGCGCACGCGCTTTCTTTCACGGACACTCGTACACGGCCAACCCGATCGCCTGCGCCGCCGCCAACGCCAATCTTCACATTTTCGACACCGAGCCGGTTTTCGAGCGCATTGCCGCCATCGAACAAGTGCACGCCGCGCGCCTCCCCGAGTTCGCGGCGCATCCCGGCGTGGCGGACGTCCGCCACATCGGCAGCGTCGCAGCCATCGAACTCAAAGTTCCGGACGCCGGTTACCTGTCGTCACTTCGCCCGCGCCTGTACGAGTTTTACCTAAATCGCGGAGTTCTACTCCGGCCTCTCGGAAACGTTGTGTACATCCTTCCGCCCTACGTCATAACACCCGGCCAACTTAACTTCGGGTATGACATTATTCGAGACTCCCTCGCGTTGTTGCCATGATGGCTTCAGTTGCGGCGGGTACGTAGACCGCTTTCTCAACACGACGCGAGTAAGTGGATCGGCCGTCCGACACTTTACTGCGGAGTGCTTGATGCGGAGTGCTTGATTTGGTAACGCCGGCGCCACTATCCCATGCTCCCTGCGCGAGCTAGTCCGACAACGAAGATTAGGCTGGGTCCGTGATGAGAAATCCAGGCCAGTTCCGCCTCGATACACATTTGCCAACTATCCGGCCGGACTCGACGCTTGCCGAGACCGTCGAGGGACGCTATCCTTGGTAGGCTGTCGCCGGGGGCAAGAACTCGTCCTCCTCAGGCCGGCACGGCTGGGCCGCAGCAAGTAGATTCCACAGTTCGGCGGAGCCGCAACCAAACTCAGCTTCAGCGGTTAAGGCCGGCTGTAAGGAAACATTGATCTGGCCGGGCTGAAGCCCGGCCATCCGAAAGTCGAGATTCTGCGCGCGGCACGACAAATTTGAGAATTAGTAGTGCAGGGTGCAGAATTTTTCGATCGGGGAGCGAGAAAGCGTCGCCGAGGTCCCTTGATCAAACTTTCATTCATCGGAATGTCCGGCGCGGGCAAGTCCCATTGGACTCGAAAACTTGCCGAGGCGGGATTTCGTGCGATCAGCATTGATGATCGTATTGAGGAGAAACTCAAGCCGGAGCTGAGTGCCGGCGGCTACCGCGGCATCGGTGGCGTCGCGGCATGGATGGGCTGGCCGGACCAGCCGGAGTACCGCGACCGCGAACAGAAATATCTTGGCAGCGAAATTGAATCCATGCGCGAGGCCCTGGATGAAGTTGAGGCGTCAGGAGAGGACGGCATCGTACTGGACGGCACGGGCAGCGTTGTTTACACGGGGGAAGCTATATGCCGCCGGCTCCAGCGCCTCACGTCGGTCGTGTACCTCGCGGCAACTGCTGGAGAAGAAAAAACCTTGATCGCGCGATACCTGTCCGACCCGAAACCCGTCCTCTGGGGGGACCTGTTTTCACAGCGCCCGGGTGAACCGGCAAAGGACGCGGTCGCACGCTGTTATCCTCAACTCCTCGCATATCGAAAACAACTCTACGAGCGGTTCGCGCACATCACTGTGTCGATGGCGCACTTGCGAGAGACGGAGCCCGATGCACGCGGCTTCCTTGAAATCCTCGATCCGCAGACACGGCCCACGCGATGAAATTTCGAAGCACTCTCGGCCGCGGTCCGGAAGTGTCTTTGCGCGATGCCGTGTTGCGTGGCTCCGCGCCGGACGGCGGGCTGTACATGCCGGTCGAGATGCCTCGCCTCCCCTCAGATTTTCCCGGACGCTGGCGCTCGCTGTCGTTTCCGGAATTGGCGTGCGAGGTCGGC
>Ga0137412_10002563_pt1 | contig 14369 bp, 12 predicted proteins | sample CZODoug2_1_16fun_FD_122160 | JGI IMG/M metagenome (GOLD analysis project Ga0137412, IMG submission 122160) | Vadose zone soil fungal communities from Angelo Coast Range Reserve, California, USA - CZODoug2_1_16fungal (Hybrid Assembly) | ecosystem: Environmental > Terrestrial > Soil > Vadose zone... | reverse complement strand
ATGCGGGCCAAGTTGCATAAGTCAGCCTGTCGCATAAACGGCGCGCCTCCGTTGGGACAGCCCCGGTGACTGGGATCATGGTGTATGCTGCAGAATTTCCTTTTCCCGCAGCGTGACCAGCCGTTGCTGATGCCGGTGGACATGCGAGAGTGGCTGCCTGAGGACGATCTGGCCTTCGTCGTGCTGGACGCAGTGGCAACTCTGGATCTGGGCGAGTTCCGCCGCCGACACCCAATCGCGCTCCTACTTGGTTAGCGTCTCCGCGCCGCCGCCAGACTCAGTCACTGGCGCGTTGCCTCGCGGAAACAGATCTCTCGAATACGCCCCCGACGTCGGGTAAGCAGTCACCCGGAGTGACATCGCACTAGTCCGCCCACGCAAGATCGCGGTCTATTCGCCAATGCTGGCTTTATGACAGTTTCGGTTGCCTAACGGAGATCATCCGGCTCCGTGCGCCGTCATTAGGTCCTGTCCCTCACGGCAGGCGCGCTACGTGGTTGATCTGGACTAACTTTCTATCTTCATCAATCGTGTAGAAGACGCGATACCGCCCGGCCCGCAGGCGCCGCAGGTCTGGCGATCCGTAGGGGAACGATTCGGGTGGCCGTGGCTCATCGGCTAACCGGCTGACCCTCTCCCACAGCCCGCGGACCCCGGCCACGTCGTCGCTGAGGAAGCCAGGTGTCCGGTCCAGAGCCTGGACTTCCCAGTTGACCTGATAGCTCACTGAACCGGGAGGCCCAGACGCCCGGCCGCTTCCTCATAGGAGACACGCACGGCAGCATCTGGGAGCTGAGTCCTGATACTGCACAGATCCGCCCATCGGCGCCGACCAGGGGCCACAGATCCGCCCGTTCAGCGCGCAGTGGATCGCCAATACTGATCTTGTAGAGCGGTTCGCTCGCAGCCTGCCCCTGACCGAAGTGGACCCGGCAACGTTTTATACCGGCGGCGTTAAGGGTTACACCGACTGCAAGACGTTTGACCAGATGACGGGAGAGCTGAAAACGTGTCAGCGATGGATGAACTGTCGCGTGCCGATGCCGCGCCTGGGGCCGCGCGTGGCTCCATGTTCAGTCAACCCGGCCTGGCCGGGCCGGCGGCCGGGGCCACACCGCAGGATCTGGATCGGCTGCGAGCCAGGCACGCATCCAGGCGGCGGGGCAAACCGCTCGTGCCGGCCGGTGCCGCGTCGCCGCGCCTGGGCGATGAGCTGTTCGCCCGGCTCTTGGCCTACGGCACGCCGCAGGAGACTCATCCGGGCGATGTGCTGTTCCGGCCGGGCGATGAAGATGTCGATCTGATCGTGGTCGACCGGGGTTCGGTGGAGGTTGTGCGGACGGAGACGGCCGACGTGCCCGCCGAGACCGTCGCAGCGGTGGATGCGGGCGGCTTTGTCGGCGAGCTGAACCTGCTGACCGGGCAGAATGTCTACCTCTTGTGCCGGGTGCGGGAGGCCGGGACGGTCTACCGGGTGTCGCCGGAGCGTCTGCGGCAACTCATGGCGAACGACGTCGAACTGTCCGACATCGTGTTCAAGGCGCTGATCGCCCGCCGGGAACTACTGAGGCGCAGCACCGCCGCGCGGACGGTGGAGATCGTCGGCGGCGCCAGGTCGGCGCCGGCGCTGGCGCTGCGGACCTACGCCGCCCGGCAACGTCTGATCCACCTTTGGTTCGATGCCGACAGCCCGGCTGGCCAGGCGATGATGGAGTCCTCCGGCCTGACCCCAGACGACCTGCCCGCCGTCGTTATGCCCGGTACCACGCTGAAACGGGCCACGCCGGGCAGGCTGGCCGAGAAGCTGGGCCTCAGCTACCGACGCTCCTCCACCAAGCCCGTTGATGTCACGATCGTCGGCGCCGGCCCGGGCGGGCTGGCGGCCGCGGTCTACGGGGCGTCCGAGGGTCTGGACACCATGCTGCTGGACGCGGTCGGCACCGGCGGGCAGGCCGCGGCCAGCTCCCGGATCGAGAACTACTTTGGCTTCCCGTTCGGCCTTTCCGGTGCCGACCTGACCGGCCGGGCCGTGCTCCAGGCGCTGAAGTTCGGTGCCCAGCTAGCCAGCCCCTGCGAGGCGGTCAAGCTCGACACCGACCGCAACGGCAACCTGCTCCGCCTGCACCTGCCAGGCGGGGAAGTCATAGACAGCAGGGCCGTCGTCATCGCGACCGGCGCCCGCTACCGGGCGCTGCCGCTGGAGCGCTGGCCTGATTTCGAGGGCGCCGGTATCTACTACGCGGCCACCGAACTAGAGGCCCGGGCATGTGCCGGCAGCCCGGTCACGGTGATCGGCGGCGCGAACTCGGCCGGTCAGGCCGCGCTGTATCTGGCCGGGCGAGGCAGTGAGGTCTCACTGGTCGTCCGCGGCCCGGACATCACCACCGAGATGTCTGCCTATCTCGTCGACCGGCTGCTGGTACATCCCCGGGTTACGGTGCTTTGCCGGAGCGAGGTCACCCGGCTGGATGGCGGCGACTTCCTCGAAGAGGTCAGCATCACCGACCGGACGGCGGACACCACCCAGGCCAAGCCGTGCTCTGGCTTGTTCTGCTTCATCGGCGCCGAGCCCGCCACCAGCTGGCTGACCGGAATAGCCACCGAAGATGACGGCTTCATCCGAACCGACGTCCAGCTGACCGACGATGACCTCGGGTCGGCCTGGGCTGACGTGGGGCGGAAGCCGCTTCCGTTCGAGACCAACGTTCCCGGCGTGTTCGCGGTCGGCGACGTCCGCTCCGGCTCGATGAAGCGGGTCGCCGCGGCCACCGGCGAGGGCGCCAGCGCGATCGCGTCGGTACACAAGGCCATCGCCACGCTCGCCTAGCAGTAGGCGGTAATGCCCAAGAAAGCTTGGAAGTGGAGCTAAGCGGCTCGAACCGCTGACCCCTCGCCCTGAAGCAAGGGGTCAATCTGGCTGGCTCTGAACAGAGAAAACAGTGGGCACAGCTGGTTTCGAACCAGCGGCCCCTCGCTTGTAAGGTACGCCCCCGTTGTCGGATCCCATCGCTTGCCTGGGAGTTCCCTCAAAGCTGGTCGGCAGGGACCGGCGCTTGTCGGGTCCGGTTGTGGTCAGGTTTGGTGGTCAGCTCTGGGTATCGCGATTGGCGACCGTGAACCCGCTGATGGATGTGCCTGGTGGCAGGTCGCGGATTTGCTCGTGCAGCTGGCCGAGGATGTTCATGCTGGATGGCCTCGCGCTGCAGCAGGTGGGCGACCACCAACCCAGCGGGGCCCGACCCCACGATCGCGACGCCCGGCCCGCTCGGCATCAGGTCACCGGCCCGCCAGTCCGAGTGCCTGCTCGATAACGGCGGGAAGCTGCCGAGCGCTGTCGGGGGTGTAACGCGTGGATCGCCAGGCCACATGCCGGTCCGGGCGCACCAGGACACAACCGGCGGTCTCCACCTCCCGCAGTGAGGCCCACTCGCTGTAAGGGTCGGTCACGCCTTCGCGGCCTCCGATGACGTGGACGCGGACGGGTACCCCGGTGCGTGCGGAGACTTCCGCCGCCGGCCGGGCCCATGCCTCGCCACCGACCCCGGTGAGCAGCGAGAAGCCCAGGTTTTCAACGAGGTTGAGCGAGGAAACCGGTACGCCGTGGTGCTCGAGCCGTGCGTGCGGGACCCGGGCGCCGGGGCGGGTGGTCGGCTGGTAGTACAACTGGGGGTCGCGCGCCGGGGTCCTCGGGGTGGGGTCCGGGCTGCCGTCGTCGACGATGGCGTCGCTGCGGTAGCGGTACCCGAGCTCGATGCCGTGGGCGTTGAACTGGTAGTTGCTCAGCTCGATCGCCTTGTGCAGCGCGTCCCTGCGCTCGTCCCCGGCGGGCCCGGGTTCGTACAAGGTGCCGAGTGCTTTCCAGCCTGCCTCGGCGGGCTGGGCGGGCTCGTACCCGAGGGCGGCCTCGACGGCGGCGCCTTCCTGCAGGCTGGTGATGGCGCGCTGGACGCCTTGCGCCCCGACCGGCTGCCGTTCCGGGGAGTAGCTGTCCAGCAGCGCGGCGCCCGCCCGCCCGGCCAGGACCAGAGCCAGCTTCCAGCCGAGGTTGTACGCGTCCGCGATGGACATGTTGAGCCCGAGGCCGTTGGTCGGCGGATGCCGGTGAACCGCGTCGCCCATGCAGAACACGCGTCCCGCCGCGTAGGCCGGCGCGATCTGCGCCCGTACCTGCCATCCGGCGACACCGAGGATCTCGGCGTCGACGTCGTCGCCCACGAAGGCGCGTATCCGCCCGTGGAGCTCGTCGGCGCCCAGCGTGTCCAGGGACACCTGCTCCGGGTCGTACATGAACGCCAGCACGAACTCGGTGAACGGCTTGTGGCAGATCAACGTGCCGAGCCGGAGCGGGGGCAGCGGCCCCGGCATCACGTTCCAGGTCAGGACTCCGGGCCGGTAAGCCAGGTACCGGGACAAATCGGCCCGGAACCAGATGTTCGCCGCCCGGGCCAGGTCGTCGGGTCCTTCAACGGCCAGCCCGGCCTGGCCGAGGACGCGGCTGCGGGCACCGTCGGCGCCCACCACGTACTGCGACCGCACGGTCAGCCTCGATTCCCCGTCACGCTGGCGGATGACGCTGGTGACACCGTCCTGATCCTGCGCGAGGCTGATGAACTCCCACCCGAACCTGACCTCGGCGCCCGTGTCCCGTGCCGCCCCCAGGAGCATCGGTTCCAGCACGGTCTGCGGGCAGTTCGCCATTGGCTCCGGACTTGCCGCGCGGTAGTCGGCGGCCCGCTCGGCGCTGGTCCCCCACGTTTCCGACCGGGCGACCTCCAGGCCTGCCAGGGTGGTCACCCACAGGTTGCTGGCCATCAGGTGCTGCGGCGTGGCGACGGCGTGGAACCGGTCGCTGATCCCCAGATGACGGAAGATCTCGACGGTGCGCTGGTTGATGATGTGCGCGCGCGGCGTGTGGGCCGTGTCCCGGTGCCGCTCGACGACCAGATGTCCCACGCCGTACCGCGACAAGGCGACGGACAGGGCCAGTCCGGCCGGCCCGGCCCCGACGATCAGCACGGGAACCTCAACCGCTTCTGAACCGGGAATCGACATGGGCCGCCTCCGCCTCGGGGCATCACCCGCCGGGTGGTGCCGGACTCCTCCGTGCCAGTTAACCAAGGAAGAATCGATAGATCAATATTTTATCGATATTTCTTCAAGAAAACGTTAGCTGGGGAAAATGGGCTATGCTAAGGGAGTGGCAGCTCCCGCGACTCGTACCGAACAGGTATACGAAGTGATTCGGTCCGAGTTGCTCAACGGAGGCCTCCGTCCCGGCCAGAAGCTGAAGATGGTCGAGCTCACCGAGCGGTTCGGGGTGAGCCAGTCTGTCATCAGGGAGGCGCTCACGCGCCTGACCGAGCAGGGCCTGCTGGTCGCGACACCACAGCGCGGTTTCCGGGTGCGCGACCTGTCGATCGAGGACATTGCCCAGCTGACCGAGACCCGCATCCAGATCGAAGCGCTCGCCTTGCGCCTGGCGGTCGAGCGCGGCGACCTGCAGTGGGAGACCGGGGTCCTGGCCGCGCACCATCGCCTCGAGCGGACGCCCGTCACCAGCGACGAGGGAACGGTCAGTGAGGACTGGTCCTGTCACCACCGCGACTTCCATCAGGCCCTGCTGACCGGCTGTAGCAACCGCAGGCTCGAGTCGGTCGCCAACTCGCTTCGGGACAGCGCCGAGCTTTACCGCCGGTGGTACTGGGTGCTCACCGACGATCACCAGCGCGACCTGGCCCGGGAACACCGGCAGCTGAAGGATCTCGCTCTCGCCCGCGACGCGGATCGGGCCATCGAGGTGCTGACCGAGCACATCGACCGTGCCCCGTCTCTGCTGATCGCTTACGCCCGTGAGCACGGCGTGGATGACCTGACGCCGCCAGCCCCGCACGACCAGCCTCAGCCATCCTGACGGCTCTCGCCTGCGCCGAGCGGGGGCGCTGGCTGGTGATGTCACGGTGCATCCCCCGCAGCGCCGCGCACGTCGCGGCGGCCGTGCGAGCCTCCGCGACAGATCCAGACTCGCCGCCTGGCAGGTGAGAGGTCATCACCCCACTTCTGGGACGAGAAGTCATCCTCAACTGTCGATTGCCCCCACCTGGGGCCCGTCGTCAATTCTGCAACAGCCCGTGGAACTGCATGGGCGCGGCATCCACGCCCTGTTAAGGACCAGGCCGGGACGCGAGCAGGGACAGCCGGTTGGCACTACGGCTCTTATCCGCCAACTAATATCGACAATATTTTTTAATATCGATATCCTGGGAAGGATGCAGCTCCCGTTCCTCGCTGACCCGGGAACGGGCAGGTCCTGGTATGACCGAGCGGATCCCGAGGAGTGGCACGTGAGCAGTCCGGACGCGACGATGACGGCGGCCGGGGCGGCCGAATCGGTCGGCGGCGGTGAGGCGGTCGGGATGCCGTCGCTGCGGCAGGCCGCCAGCGGCCTGGCCGCGGCCCTGAGCCAGGGCACGACGGTGGCCCGGGAGGCCGGCCGGCTGGGCGCGGAACTCACCCGTATCGCCCGGGGGCGATCCAGCGTGGCTCCGGCCCGAGGTGACCGGCGTTTTGCCGATCCGGCGTGGACGTCCAACCGGGCGTTCCGGATGATCCAGCAAAGTTATCTCGCCTCGGCGCAGGCGCTGGACCGGATCGTCGCCGCGATGCCGGACGGGCGCAGCGGCATCATGGCGGAGCAGGCACAGTTCGCGGCCGGCATCGTGGCCAGCGCCGCCGCGCCGACGAACTTCCTGATGAGCAACCCGGCCGCCCTCAAGCGCGCCTTCGATACCGGCGGCATGAGCCTGGCCCAGGGAGCCCGCAACTTCGTCCACGACGTCCGCCACAACGGCGCGATGCCTTCGATGATCGAGCCCGGTGCCTTCGAGGTGGGCCGGGATCTGGCCGTGACCCCCGGCGCCGTCGTCGCCCGAGACTCCGTCGCGGAGCTCATCCAGTACAGCCCGGCCACGCCCGAGGTGTTCCAGCGTCCGGTCCTGGTCGTCCCGCCTCCGATCGGGCGGTTCTATTTCCTGGACCTGCGGCCCGGGCGCAGCTTCGTCGAGTACGCCGCCCGCCGCGGGCTGCAGACGTTCATGCTCAGCTGGCGGAACCCCACGGCCGACCAGGGTCACTGGGACCTCGACACCTACGCTCAGACGGTGTCGTCCGCCGTCGACGCGATCCGTGAGATCACCGGCAGCCCGGATGTCAACCTGATCGGCTTTTGCGCGGGCGGCATCATCGCCACCACGCTGCTCAACCACCTGGCCGCCGCCGGCGATCACCGCGTGCACAGCATGTCGTACGCGGTGACGCTGCTGGACTTCGGCCTGCGCGCCCCGATTACCGCGTTCTCCGGGCCAGCCCTGATCGCCTTCGCCGGCCAGCGGTCGCGGCGCAAGGGCATCATCACCAGCCGGCAGATGGGCAGCGCGTTCACCTGGCTCCGCCCCGACGACCTGGTCTTCAACTACTGGGTGAACAACTACCTGATGGGCGACAAGCCGCCGACCTTCGACATCCTGGCCTGGAACGCCGACGGCACCAACCTTCCCGGCGCGCTGCACGGCCAGTTCCTGGACATCTTCCGGGATAACCTGCTCACCCGACCCGGACGGCTCCGCGTGCTCGGCACCCCGCTGCGGCTGCCGGCCATCACCGTGCCGACCTTCGTCACCGGCGCCGTCACCGACCACCTGACCCCGTGGAAGGGCTGCTATCGGACCACGCAACTGCTCGGCGGGCCGTCCACCTTCGTGCTCAGCTACTCCGGGCACATCGCCAGCCTGGTGAATCCCCCGGGTAACCCCAAGGCGCACTACTGGACCGGCGGCGTACCCTGCGAAGACTCCGAGCAGTGGCTGGCCGGCGCCGAGAAACAGCAGGGCAGCTGGTGGGAGGCGTGGGCCGAGTGGGCCACAGCCCGGTCCGGCGACCGGCGGCCCCGGCCTGGCGACCTGGGCGGCGAGCGATACCCGGTCCTGTCACCCGCGCCCGGTCTCTACGTACGCGACCTGGTGCCTACGCGCTGACCGCCGCGTGCAGGGTCGGGCGCAGGTCGGTGCCGGCGATGTTGGTGATCATCGGGTTGGTGGCGCCCGCGGCGCGATAGCGGGCCACGCCCGCGGCCACGTCCGCGGGTTTCCCGATGGCGCACAGGTCCTCGATGAACGCGTCGCTGATCGCGTCGCGCTGCGCCGTGACGTCGGCCGCGGCGTCGTAAGCGGCGATGTCGGCTTCGTAGCCCGCCTGGGCGAACATCGCCCGGTAGAAGGGCAGGCCGAAGTAGCGGTGCAGCTCCGTTCGGATGCCGCGGTGGGCGACGGCGGGGTCCTCGACGACCGCGCTCGGGATGGCGGCGCAGATGTCGAAGCCGGCCAAATCCCGCCCGGCGCGCGCCCGGCCCGCCGCGATCTCTCGTATTACCACCTCCGCGACGTAGGAGGCGGGGCAGGCCCAGAGGACTACCCCGTCGGCGATCTCTCCGGCTAGGCGCAGCATGGCCGGGGACAGGCCGGCCAGGTAGATGGGGATGTCGGCCCGGGGCTTGAAGCCGTTGAACGCGAAGCTGGAGTTCCAGCGCAGCCCGGTCGGCGGCTCGCCGCCCGCCAGCAGGGACCGGACCAGCGCCACGTACTCGCGCATCTCGGCCACCGGGTTCCCGATGTCCTGCCCGTGCCAGCCGCCCATGGTGGCCCGGTGACCGGTGCCGAGGCCGAGCCGAAAGCGGCCGCCGGACAGGTCGTCGACCGTGGCGGCCGTCTGGGCCATCGAGGCGGGAGAGCGGTGATAGATCGGGGCCACCGCCGTGGCCAAGGTGACCGAAGGGGCGAGGTGTGCCAGTCCCGCGAGGGTGGTGAACGAATCGCGGGCGGCGATGTGCGAGCAGTTGATCGAGTCGTACCGGAGCTGATCGGCTATCGCGGCGTGCTCGCGCACGGTGGCGATCTCGCCGGTCGTGGGGATCAGCACGCTTATCTTCACGGGATCGACTCCCTTGTCTGGTAGGCGGCGAACCATCGCAGGGCGTCCGGGTTGTCCACCGCACCCGCGTCCATGACCTGGCGCGGATCGCCTCCCTGCAGGATCCGCTTGACCGGGATCTCGAGTTTCTTGCCGGTGCGGGTGTGCGGGATGGCCGGCACGGCGATGATCTCGTCGGGGACGTGCCGGGGCGAGGCTCCTTCGCGGATGGCCCGCAGGATCTTGCCGGTCAGCGCGTCGTCGAGTTCGCCTCCGGGACTGAGCACCACGAACAGCGGCATCCAGTACTCTCCCTTCGGTTGCTCGACGCCGACCACCAGGGCCTCGGCGATCTCGTCGAGCTGCTCGACCACGTGGTAGATGTCTGAGCTGCCCATCCGGACGCCGGAGCGATTCAGCGTGGCGTCGGATCGCCCGTGCACCACCACCGAGCCGCGGTCGGTGATCGTGATCCAGTCGCCGTGCCGCCACACCCCTGGGTAGGTGGAGAAATAGGCCTCCCGGTACCGCGAACCGCCCGGGTCGTTCCAGAACGCCACGGGCATCGACGGCATCGGCCTGGTGACGACCAGTTCGCCGACGGCGCCGCGGACCGGCCGGCCGCGGGCGTCCCACGAGTTCAGGGCCACTCCCAGGCTGGGCGCCGACAGCTCGCCCGGCCACACCGGCACGATCGGCGAGCCGCCCGCGAAAGCGCTGACGACGTCGGTCCCGCCGGAGGTCGAGTTGACGCGAACCCGGCGGCCCACGTGATCGGCGGACCAGAGATAAGCGTCCCCGGGCAGCGCCGAGCCCGACGACCCCAGCGACCGCAGGGCGGACAGATCGTGATCACGCGCCGGTTCCACGCCGGCCTGGGCGCAGGCGCGCAGGTGCGCGGGGCTGGTGCCGAGCAGCGTCACGTGATGCTCGGCGGCCAGCGCCCACACCGTGTCCCACGACGGGTAGCTCGGGCTGCCGTCGTAGCAGACGATCCTGGCCCCGGCGAGCAGGGCGGAGACGAGGTAGTTCCATACCATCCAGCTCGGCGAGGTGTACCAGAAAAACGTGTCCTGTTCCCCGAGATCGAGGCTGAGCGACATCGCCTTCACGTGCTCCAGCAGGACCCCGCCCGTGCTGTGCACGATCCCCTTGGGTCGGCCGGTGGTGCCCGAGGAGAACAGCACCCAAAGCGGATGGCCGAACGGAACGGTTCGGGGTGCCAGCTCAGCGGAACCCCCCGCCGGGCTGGGCCAGCCGAGCCGCCCGGCGGCCGTGTCCGCGGGCAGGCCCAGCCGTGGGAAGACGATCGTCGCGCGCAGGCTGGGCAGCAGCGCGGCCAGCTCGGTGACTGACCCGCGCCGGTCGAATTCCCGTCCGGCGTACCGGTATCCGTCGGCCGCGATCAGCACCGCCGGCTCCAGCTGGCCCAGGCGCTCGGCCGCCGCCGCCGGGGAGTAGTCCTGGCCGCAGCCGGACCAGATGGCGCCCAGGCTCGCCGTGGCCAGGAAGGCGATGACCGCCTCGGCCGCGTTCGGCACGTACCCGGCGACCCGGTCCCCGGGCCCCACGCCCAGATCCCGCAGCATCGCGGCTAGGTCGCCGACCTGCTCGCGCAGCATCCCCCACGTCAGCCGGCGGCTGACCGGTCCCGCTCCGGGCCGCGCGGATTCCCGGGCGTCGATCAACGCGACTCGCTGCGGGTCACGCCCGCGGAACAGGTGCTCGACGTAGCTGACCTGCGCACCGGTAAACCACTGAACATCCGGCATGACCGACCCGGACAGCACCCGCTCGTACGGGACGGCCGAACGGACGTCGAAGTAGTCCCAGACGGCCGACCAGAATTCCTCCAGCCGCTCCGTCGACCACCGCCACAATTCCAGGTAGTCACCGGTCAGGCGGGCCCGCCCGTCCTGGACCAGCCAGCGGGCGAACCGCGACACGTTGGCCGTCGCGACGTCGTCCGGGGCTGGCGCCCAGATCGGCTCACCGCCCGCGCTCAACCCGTCACCGCCCCGGCTGCGAAAAGCCAGGGCCGGCGATCAGCGCGTTCCGCAGCTCACCCACACCTTCGATCGCGCTCACCAGCGTCGTACCGGGCCGGAGGAACTCCGGCGGCTTGCGCCCCATGCCCACCCCGGACGGGGTGCCGGTGAAGATCAGGTCGCCGGGCAGCATCGGGCACACGGCGGAAATCCGGGCCACCAGCTCAGGAACGGAGAAGATCATGTCCCTGGTCCGGCCGTCCTGCAACACCCGGCCCTCGACCGAGCAGCGCAACCGCAGATCATCGCGGTCCGCTAGCTCGTCGGGTGTCACCAGCCACGGACCCGTCGGCCCGAAACCGGGAAACGACTTCCCCAGCGAGAACTGCGGCACCGGGCCGGCCAGCTGAACCGTCCGCTCCGACAGGTCCTGACCCGCCATCACGCCCGCGACGTAGGACCAGGCCTTCTCCTCCGGCACCCGTTCGGCGGGCCGCCCGATCACCGCGACCAGCTCGACCTCCCAGTCCACCCGGTCGCTAGGCAGCTCGACGGTGGCGTACGGGCCGGCTAGGCAGCTGCGGAACTTGGTGAACACCGGCGGCACGGCCGGCGCGTCGACACCGGACTCGGCGGCGTGCTCCCGGTAGTTCAGGCCGATGCCGAACACCTGGGGCGAGGCCAGCACCGGCGCGCCGAGCTCCTCGGGCACCAGCGGGCCGGTGTGCGCGCCGGGGCCGGCATACCCGCCCGCCCATTCGGTGAACCGGTCCCACACCGCGAACACCCGGTCCGGGTCGGCGCTGAACTCGCCATCGCTGGCGGTAGCGGCGTCGATCACCCCGTCGCCGTCGATGATCACGAGACGGCCGTGAGCACGTCCGATGCGCATGAGGCCTCCTTCAGCCCGTGGGCGCGTGACTTCCGGTCATCAACGCGGCCAGGTCCTCGGGCTGAATGAACGACGGCGGGGGCGGCGGCCCCCAGTTGTACAGGCCGCGGGCGCCTTCGACGACTGACGGTTTCCACAGCTGGTCGTCCAGGATGACGTCCAGGTCGGAGTAGTACTCCGAGAAGTTGCCGACCGGGTCCTTCAGGTACCAGAAGAAGTTGGACCCGATGTGGTGCCGGCCCAGCCCCCAGACGTGCCGCTCCGGATGACTTTCCAGCATCGCCGTGGCGCCCCGCCCGACCTCGTCGACGTCGTCGACCTCCCACGCGGTGTGGTGCAGGAAGTTCACCGGTGCCTGCTGCACCAGCAGGTTGTGGTGATCGGTCGAGCACCGCATGAACGAGGCCAGCCCCGGCACATGGTCGCTGACCTTGAACCCCAGGCCCTCGGTGAAGAACCGCTGCGACGCTTCCTGATCCAGCGAACCGATCACCACGTGCCCGAGCCTGCGTGGCTGGACCCGACCTTCCCGCTCGATCGCCGGCGCCCGGCCGTTGGGCCGGTCGGGCCGGCCCGGGCCGTTGGTCGGCTCCTGCTTGGCGGCCGCCTCGGTGATCTGCGGGCCGACCTGCACGCTGACCTGAAGCGCCGAGTTCGGATCCCGGACCCGCAGGCTCCCGGTATCCCGCTCGAACTCCACGCCCAGCCGCCGCAGGCTCGCCTCGATCCGGCTCAGGTCGTCGGGATCGTCGGCGCCGATCCCGATTTCCAGCAGCCGGCGCCGCTCGGCTGGCCGCAACGCCAGCTGCTCGCCACCCTCCGCGGTGGCGAGAACCACACCGCGACCCGGCTGCTCACCTACCCGGCGCAACCCGAAGTCCTCGTAGTACGACGCCACCGCGCCGACGTCCGGGACACCCAAGGTCATCGACGTCAGACCATGCAAACTCACCGCGCTGCCATCTCCCTCCGAGCACGATCCCGGTTCTCGGCCCGGCGGCTCGCCGGGGCCACTCCCACGTTTACGCCACGCCTATCGACAAGTCAATAAAATATCGATATTAATTGCGTTAGCTTCGAGACCTTCTCCAGCTAGCGGTGGCCGCCCGTCACTTGCGGTAGCTCCTGTGCCGGAACTCATCGACAAGTGACGGATGAGACGGACTCCAGCCGAGCTCGGCTCGGGCCCTAGCCGCGTCGGTGCCCTGATCGAGCAGCAGGACCTCGGCGAAGTAGTCGCCTAGGCGGGCTGCGCCGGCACGGTCGGCGGAGGACTTCTCATCAGCGGTTTCGTCCACGATCAGCAGCGAGTTCGGCCGGATCAATCGCATCCCAGGGCTGCCCGGCTAACTCCGCAGCGCAGTCCACGACCGTATCGCGCGCATGCTCAGGCAGTGAGTGGAATTGAACCTGGGCCCCGCCGCCGAACTCGACCCGGTAACTCACCTCGCCGGCCCGCGGCCAGGCCAGCCGCGGATCACCTGCTCAGCAGGCGCGATACCGGCCGCCCGGCCATGACGGGCGGCGGCCAGCCGCTCCTCATACCCTGGGCCGGAGTAAGCGACGGCCCGCAGCCGCCACAGCCGCAGCAACTCCTGAAGCTGACGGAACTGCTCCGGACGCCGCGCCCCTTCCACGGCGGCTGTGTACTCAGCCAGGAACTGCGCATGGTAGCCCTCAGGGAGCACGGCGAGGATCCCGACCGGGTCATCAGGATCATCAACTGGATGCGCAATCACAGCCCACTCCGTTCAGCGCCTGCAGAGGACTGCTGCCCACGGTAACCCGCACGCCATCAGTCTGCGAACAACATCCCCCGGCGCGCCCCGGGCCTGCCTTCTACCGGACACGGGTCACAGTCCCCAGACCGAGATCTCCGCCCGACCCGGCGACTACACAGCGCAGTCAGCACAAGGAGCCGGATTGATCAAGACCAGGGCGCGCCAAACCCGGTCGGCAGTCCCGCCTCGAGACGAGGGACTGGCGCTTCAATAGCCCACGAGAGAGTGCTCTCCCGGATTGCGCTCCCACTAGCGCTCCCAATTGCGCTCCCAGGGCCGGCCCTTGAGTCAGGCCAATGACCAGCCCGAAGGTCTGCAGCGCACCGCCGGACCCGGGCGTCTTATCAGAGACCTGCTCGGACTTGCGCTCCCAGAGGCCTGCACCCAGGCGACGCAGATCGGCCCGAAACCGTCGCTGACCTCGGCGAACGCCGCTAAGTCCGACCCCGGAGCACTCTCCTGGCAGCTAGTGCTCACCCGCCGCCAAGCCTCTCCGCTGCTCACCAGCAACGCGCTGACCTGGGAGTGGGCGCAACTGGGTTCGAACCAGCGACCCCTCGCTTGTAAGGATTGTCACCACTACTCCCCGACCTGCCGCTTGTCCCATAGGCCCAGGTCCGAGACGAGCAGGAGCGAGCGCAGCCGAGCACCACCGAGCAGCGGAGAGCAAAGTGCGCTCCCAATTGCGCTCCCACTTCATGGCCCTCGGCGCTCTTGCCGAGCGGCTCGGATAGCGCGTAGCGATTG
>Ga0137412_10002562_pt1 | contig 14375 bp, 12 predicted proteins | sample CZODoug2_1_16fun_FD_122160 | JGI IMG/M metagenome (GOLD analysis project Ga0137412, IMG submission 122160) | Vadose zone soil fungal communities from Angelo Coast Range Reserve, California, USA - CZODoug2_1_16fungal (Hybrid Assembly) | ecosystem: Environmental > Terrestrial > Soil > Vadose zone... | reverse complement strand
TGCCTGCGACTTTCTCGATGCCGGGCGCGAGGGCGAGCTGATCGAAGGCTTCACGCAGATCACGCGCGCCGGCGGCTCCCTCATCTTTTTGCGCGGCGAACTGAAGAGCGGCGAACGGGTGGTATTTACGTTCTCCGGGACGATCAAGCGGGTGAAAAGACGGCCGGCAACGGGGGCTTGAGGCGGCCACAACGGCGCGACGATCGGTAAAGATAGACACTACTCATTCCCCGTAGCGCGATGATTTCACGAGGGATCGGATGCCGGTCCATCCGATGCCTTTGTTAGCCATGCCCGCCCACTCCGAGGCCGGGCACATGCCTATTCCGCGTCAACGTCCTCTAGCTTGACCCCGCGTCCTGCGCGCAGGCTGTTCCGCGCCTGTTCGATGCGACGCAGGAAGCGCGGATCATGCTCAAGACGGTATTCGAACCAGTCTTCTTCCGATTCGAAACCGATCAGTACGCCTGCCGGCTTGCCGTGGCGGGTGATGACGATCTCCTGCGTCTCCGCCTCCCGAAGAAAGCGAGACAGATCGTCCTTGATTTCGGACAGTGGAACTTCCTTCATTCCGGATCTGCGAACTTTGCGAGCCATGAAAAGATGCCATTATACCGCCGTTCAGGCGACTTTCCGCCGCTTCGACGTCTGTCCGCCAGTCGTAGGGCGCGCAGAGAGCGTGAGACCCAGGGCGCCGACGATACGCATGACGGTGCCGAATTCGGGATTACCGGCCTCCCCCAGCGCCTTGTAGAGACTCTCGCGATTCAAGCCGGCCTTCTTCGCGATCCCTCCCATGCCGCGCGCACGTGCAACAAGGCCAAGCGCGTCGCGCACGAAATCCGCGTCACCGGATTCGAGCGCCGCCACAATATAGGCAACCTGACGCTCCTCGCTGTCGAGATAGTCGGCGGCATCCAATCGCGTTGTCTTGGTCATCACAATGTTTCCACCAGCTTCTGAGCCCGTTTGATGTCCCCGCTGTTGCGTGCGTTTATCGCCGCCGCATAACAGGAGCACAATCTGGGCTCCGCGATGCACATAATAGATCCGGTATCCCGGCCCACAGTCGATGCGCATTTCCAAGATGCTCTGACCGACGCTCCTGGTGTCGCCGGGATTTTCCCATCTCCATGCGCCGAATGCGGCCGATAATGCGTGCCACCGCATTGGCATCCTTGAGGCGGCGCAGCCGGTCCGAAAACTCCACCGTCTGGCGCACCGAGAGCATGAATGCCAATGTAGTCCATAGGCTACAAACGTCAAGCGCTATTCGGCGCCGCCGTCTAAACTCTGCGGCCACTATTGGATGTGGCGCTTGGACCCGCCGGCAACGCTGTCGTGGAAAGTCGCAGTGTGGCGCGCAGCTCCGGACGAAGATGGGCACTCTTGTTTAGCCGTGGCGCTATGATACCGGAGCCTTCCATCCGCTACAATCGGGGGCAGCAGGTGAACGGGAAACAGGATCACAGGCATGACGGTTCTTCGCATCGCTGCATTTTCGGACGGCCATAAAGGCGGCAATCCTGCCGGTGTTTGGATCGGCGACGAATTGCCGTCTGCATCGAAGATGCAAGCAATTGCTGCGGATGTTGGGTTCTCGGAAACGGCCTTCGCGGCTCCCGAGGGTGGCGCATGGCGCGTTCGGTATTTTTCGCCACGATGTGAGGTCCCGTTTTGCGGACACGCCACCATCGCGCTGGGGGCAGCTCTTGCGCTTCAGCACGGCGACCGAACCTTTGAACTGAAGCTCAATCACGCGGATATTTCGGTCGCTGGCCGCCGAGACGGCCAGACAATCGCAGCGGCGCTTCAATCACCGCCGACACGCAGCGCCCCCATTGATCCCTTGCTACAAGCGGATTTGCTGCGACTTCTCGACTACGCGATCGACGATCTGGACCCGAAAATTCCGCCCGCGAGGATCCACGGCGGTGCCGACCATGTCGTGCTGGCTCTGAAACAACGCCATGCGCTTGCTCGCATGAACTATGATTTCGAGCGCGGCCGAGAGCTGATGGAAAAAGCAGGCTTGATCACGATCGCGCTCGTCACGGCCGAAAATCCGCAATTATTCCACGTCCGCAACGCGTTTGCCACGGGAGGCGTGGTTGAGGACCCGGCAACAGGCGCAGCCGCTGCTGCGTTTGCGGGGTACTTGCGCGACCTAGGCTGGCCGCACGAGGGTGTCATCAACATCGTGCAGGGAGAAGATATGGGAATGCGATCGCTTATCCGAGCGGAGATCAGCGACATTGCCGGCAGTTCAATAAGGGTATCAGGGATGGCACGCATCATGAGCGACGCATGATGTGAAGGCCCGCAAGGGCGAGCTTTCTTGGGCACTGCAGCGTCCTCTTCTAGTAGTAGTCCATAAGTCCGACATGGACCGTCGCCGGCTGCCCGCGGTTTTCCAATGCCATCGCGCCTGGATCTCCAGCGTTGGAATTTCATGAATATGTGTTTTATAGCACCATCTTTCTGCAAGACCGGAGACGTGGATGATCGAAGACCGGGTAGCAACCGCTATCAGAGCCTATGTCGACGCCGGTGAATTGGCTGGCGCGGCTGCGCTGGTGTGGCGCGATGGCAAAGCTCACATCACCACTGTGGGCTGGCGGAACGTGGATACCCGGCTGCCGATCGAGCGAGACACCATCTTCCGCATCGCTTCGATGACGAAGCCGGTCACATCCACGGCGGCGCTCATGCTGTTCGAGGAGGGACGGTTCGCACTCGACGATCCGATCACGCGTTGGGCGCCGGAGTTTTCACAGATGCGGGTTCTGTGGTCACCAGATGCTTCTCTGGTTGAAACCAATCCGGCGGAACGACCGATTACATTCGAGGATCTGCTCACGCACCGATCCGGTCTGACCTACGGCGACTTTCATCGTGGCCCGATCGCGAGCGCCTACAAGGAAGCCCTGGGCGGCGCCATCGACAGCGATGTGGCGCCCGATCGCTGGATCGAGCGGCTCGCAGCCCTGCCCTTGATCGACCAGCCGGGGCGGTCATTCCATTATGGCCACTCGACCGACCTCCTCGGCCTGCTCATCGCACGCATGGAAGATGCGCCGTTGGAAGATGTCCTGAAGCGCCGGATTTTTGATCCACTTGGCATGGCGGACACGGGCTTCACGGTCGATGGAGCGGAGCACGGTCGACGCGCCGGCCTGTACGGCTTTGACGAGGCAGGCCGTCTGGCCGCGCTTCGAACTGTTCCTGGCGGGCACGCCCTGCCCGAACGCCCCGACGACATGGCCTATGTCTCGGGCGGCCAGGGCCTTTGGACGACGCTCGACGACTATCTCGCTTTCGCGCGGATGTTCGTGGAGCAAGGCGCGGTGGACGGCGTGCGGCTGTTGCGGCCGGACACTCTGACGATGATGGCCTCAAACCGCCTCACCGATCACCAGCGCGCCACGTCGAAATTGCTCGGATTGCCGCTCTTCGCCTCGGGTCACGGCTATGGCATGGGCGTCGCGGTGGTGATGGAACCGGACAAAGCTGATCCGATGCGGTGCGGCGGTGGCGCAGGCTCCGTTGGTTGGCCGGGAGCCTATGGCGGCTGGTGGCAGGCCGATCCAAATGACGGCAGCGTACTGATCTTCCTCGCCCATAACATGGTTGAGATGGAGCAACTCGCCAAAGGCATCGGGCTGGGAGTGTGGGGCGCCATCACGGAATTCCAGGCCCTTGGCTCGGATTCGCAGCGCGCTCATCGTTCTCTGATGTAGACCTGCGTATCCTAGAAATCGGGCATCACGCGAGGACGGTTCTAAATCGCAGGCTTTGAGAAAATCCTCAAAAGGCGGCGGCTCGCGAAAGGGAGGAGTTTGGGAGGAACTGAGCGCGTTTCCACGTCGACGCAGGCACGGCACAGTGAACAGTTCACCGTCCGAGAAACATGGAGACACGAGCCGTGACTAGCTTCGCGAAGAGCCTCATACCGAATCTCCCGTAATTCGGCACATCGTGCGGAAGATCCGTATTCGCTCGCCGGAACCTGGTCTGCGTCCTCATCTCCAATGGCGGTAGATCACCCTCAAAGCGGGCTCGGTACGCCGAAACCCAAAATCCAGGCCCGAATTTCAGGAACATGGCAGAGTTGCAGCATGACGCCACTACCCTACGGGTGGGCGTGCGCTCCCTGATCCTATAGTCCACCAGCAGCTCCTCTCCGGTCGTACAACTGAACCGGTCGTCGCGGTAGGTCAGATATGGTGTTCCGCCGTCAGCGTCGCGAAAGCTGGTCGCGTCTGGAAGTACCTCGATTTGACGAGCGCCTTCCTGACAGTCGTCACAATAGCAAACGGCGCTCAGGATCGGCTCACCAACGGCCCTACACTGAACACGCCCGCATTCGCACGAAGCGTATCTGGTGATCATTACGACTTGCATTGCTCACTCATCTTCCAAGCCTCGGTGTGCGTCTCGTATTTTCACCTGTGGATGTTACCGCCGGCTTCGCGGTCAGCAGTCGCACGACCAAGTACTTCTGCGCCCGATGCGGCACGACACTCTACCATGTCACGAGCGGCTATGAAGGCGTCGTGGGTCTGTTGATGGGGACGCTGCGCACGCCCGTCTCGGCGCGACCGACGGGGCGCTATTTCTACTCCGATCGCGCCGATTGGGCTGCGGCTCCTCACGACCGGCTCCCGCTGTTCGGCGGTGCTAGCGGATTCGAACCGCTCGACCCATGACTGCGACGTGCGGCCGGCGGACCAGTAGCCAACTGAGGATCGTGCTTCGCTAAAGGGAGGTGCATTGACGATGTGCAAATTTCTGTCTAACTGTAACACCATGAAGATCGCAACGGTTCTCGTAGTGGTGACAGGGCGTATGGGCAGGATGGTGTAACCATCCGGCGAAAGCACCCATACGCGGTAAGCAGGCTCCTGACGGGGCCTTTTTTTATGCTCGGAATATGGGCCGCGCCTCGTCAGATTTTCCTCAGCAATATACCGATAAAACGGACAGACTCATGATGAACGATAATCCCATTCAGACTTCGTGCGCGCCAATGACCGACGCGGAGATCGTTCTCCAGGCACTGCGGGACAATGGCGTCCAGCATATTTTCGGTTATCCCGGCGCAGCCGTACTGCCAATCTATGACGAGATTTTTCAGCAAGACGATATCAAGCGCATCCTTATTCGTCACGAGCCGGGCGCCGGCCACGCGGCCGAGGGCTATGCCCGCTCGACGGGCAAGGTCGGTGTCATGCTGATCGCCTCCGGCCCCGGCGTCACCAACTCAATCACGCCGGATGCTCACATATGATTGCCGCTGCCACCACGCCACCGAAACTATCGACGCTGGTGTTGCTCACCGCCCTTTCTGTTTTATCTTTGAATATGTTTCTGCCGTCCTTGTCGAACATGGCCGAGGACCTTGAGACCGACTATGCGTTGGTGAGTCTGTCCATTGCAGGATATCTGGCGATCACTTCGTTCTTGCAGTTGATCATGGGTCCATTGTCGGATCGGTTCGGGCGGCGACCAGTACTGCTGGCAGGGCTGGTGATTTTCTCGTTCGCGTCGCTGGTCTGCGCCCTCGCGACAAATATATGGGTGTTTTTGGCTTTTCGCCTTTTACAGGGTGCTGTCATCTCTGGTGCTGCCCTGTCGCGGGCAGTGATCCGCGACATCGCGCCCGAACAAGAAGCGGCAAGCATGATCGGTTATGTCAGCATGGTAATGGCGATAGCGCCAATGCTGGGGCCAATGCTCGGTGGCACGCTGGATGAGTTATTTGGCTGGCGGGCGAGTTTTATTACCTTTGCCATCTTGGGCATTGCGGTTTTAGGCTTGTGCTGGGTCGATCTGGGCGAAACGAACAAGTCGCCTTCCCAAACATTAACGAAGCAGTTCCAAACTTATCCCGAACTGCTACGGTCGCGACGTTTTTGGGGTTATGCACTGTGCATGACGTTTTCAGCGGGAGGATTCTATTCATTTCTCGCCGGAGCCCCATTGGTGGCAAAAGAGCTGTTTGCAATGTCGCCTGCCATGTTGGGATTTTATGTGGGGACCATCACGGCGGGCTTCATATTCGGTAGCCTTCTGTCAGGTCGCTACGCGCAGCAGTATTCTCTAAGCACGATGATGATTACGGGCCGAATTGTCGCTTGCACTGGCCTTGTTCTCGGGATTGGGATGTTTCTGGCCGGGTTCGTCCATGTAATCTCTCTCTTTGGTGCGACAGTATTTGTTGGCATCGGAAACGGATTGACGATGCCGAGCAGCGCCGCCGGTGCGCTTTCTGTGAAACCCGATCTTGCCGGCAGCGCTTCGGGCCTATCGGGAGGTCTGACGGTGTTGGGTGGCGCGATACTGACGTCAATCACCGGTGCAGTCATGACCAAACACGGCGGAGCCTATACGCTCTTGGGTATGATGTTGTTTTGTTCAGCAGCGGGTCTGATCTTTGCCCTTTATGTGTTCAAGCTCGAGTTGGATGAGGCGCGAGAGCTTGAAGCGTTACAACCCTGAATATTTGAGTACAATGGAATTGCCCAACCTGATCTTGGCGTCGTAGGCATGAGACAAAGGAACGCTGATAGCTGCTCGCAATGCCGATACCAGCCCTCGCTTGCGCCAGCGTGACGTGCAATCGCAATTACGGTGACAGTCATGGACTGTCATCGCAATGCGCCGCTTGACATCTTGCATCGGAAAATCGGCGCACTTTGGCGTCAATCGCGTATTTTCGAAGTGGCGCGCCACGGCCGATGAAGATGGGCACTATTCGTTCGCCGTGGCGCTATGACGAGCTATCCTTTGCGATCTCGAGACACGCCACCATGGCCACGACCCCTCCGACGCACTACGCTAAAATCCTTCTTTCAGGCTGCGGCCTGCTTCGCCGGCGACGGCGCGATGTTTAGCGGCGAATGGAGCAGATCGGCCGGATTGCGAAATCGGGCGCGCAGCGATCGCGTATTGCGCCGGATGCTCGCTTACAGCGGCACCATCCCCATCCAGAACATCGTCTTGTCACCAACATCGATATCGTACTTGCGCGCGAAGGTTAGCTTGCCGTCACCGCCAATACGGAACACCGACAAGCCAGCGGGTATTGTGTTTACCGCCTCGCCGTCCCGCACGTTTACCGGCAGATTGTGCTGCGCTACCAGGAGGCACCCGCTCGGATCGATGTGAAAGGTGCGCGGGTGTATTTTTTGGGTCTCGATGTGCTGGATCGGCATCGGTTCGCCGCTGGATTGATCGATCGCGTACACGACGATGCTGTTTTCACCGCCTTTGAACACCTGCTTGCCCTGAAATTCGATCGTGGCCTCGGCGCGATTGGCCCCGTAGACAAAACGGCCATTCGGATGGACGTGGACCGTGCCGGCCGCCTGACGCGCCCTGATGTTGTTCGGCTCGGCTAGCGTCTCGGAGCGGTATGCAATTTCTGGGCTGATCCTGCCCTTCCCTATCCGATACATGAACATCTTGTTCTGCGTCTCGATCGACACGTACATCCAAGGTTTGGCCGGATGAAAGTCGAGATGCCGCGGGCCGAATTCTTTGCCTCCGTCAGGTGCGATCGACACTCCGTTCGTCAGCACGCCATTCTTGTAGTTGAAAACCTTCAGTGCACCCGGGTCCTCCACCTTGGTGGGGCTGCCTTCGTTGCCGCGGGTGACCAGGATCACCAGCCGATTGTCGGGTGTCGTGCGCACCTGGTGGGCGAAAATACCGGTGTCGATCGGAGCGGGCTGGGTCACCTCTTCACCCGGCGTGAAGTCCTTGTTGATGCGGTAGACGCGCACCGCGCTCGGATTGTTAAACGCCACCAGAATATACTTGGATGGAATGTCCGTACTTATGTGGATGGGGCGCGTCGGCAGCCCTATCGGGGCTCCGTGCTGGCGGAGAGCACCGTTCGCGGGGTCGATGCTGAACGCGGTGACGTGGTGCTCGGTCCCGGCCTTGCCATAACCGGAAGCACTGCTGCTGGACGCAACATACAGATAGCGTCTCGATGCATGCGGCCAAGCATACTGCACCCCCGCAGGCAGCGTGACCGTTTCTCTCTTGATCAACTCCGCGCCCGCGACATCGATGTCGTAGTGCGTCAGGTCGGCCCCCACATTTGCATATAGCGCGACTTTCCGGGAAGCTTGCCGGGCAGAAGCCAAACGGGGCGCAGCGATGCCGCCGGCGGCGAGCGACAACAAGGCTCTGCGGCTGAACATGGCACTCCCCCTCGATTATTTTGCCATCGATTTCCAAAGCAACCGCGATATCCCGCGGTGCCGACGGCTGCTGCCATATTACCGGCAGCGCAGCCTTTGCCAAGCGGTGAAGACGGCAGTTCACGAAGTTGCACGTGCGGGTGTCGGCGGCGCGATGTGGCAATTGCTGACGCCACGCGACAATGTCGTACAAAATCGTATGGCGGCGCGCCACGACAGATGAAGATGGGCAATATTGCTTCGCCGTAGCGCTATGATGGCGCGGCTGGTCGCGCGCTCCGGCCGAATAATCTGCGACGGCCTCCGATTTTGCTACAGCCTGGGCGCGAGGCGACGCGGAAAAATCTCCTTGCCCGGCCGATTATTGACTTAAGCGTGGGCATAGCTCGGATGAGCCAGTCCGGCGCCCCGATATGGCGAAGGCACGACCAAAAGTCTCAGCGGCTACGTTAAGATTCGCTAACGAAAGCCAAGCTGGATTCGGGTTAGTATTGCTCTCAACCTCAGAGTTTGGCTGAAATCCCAGCGAGAGAAGTTCCACTGCATCCCGCACCCAAACACGACTTTCGCCAACGATGGGAACAGGGCCTTTGATCCGCAAAGGGCAGTTCGGGTTTGTCTGCTGGGACACAGACCACAGGACGGCAAGCGAAAAGCGCGGCCTCGACAAGCTTGTTGCCAATCAAGCCGAGCATCGCCTGTTGCTACCGAGCCGCCTTGAGAAAATCCTATCCTCGGTTCTCGACGGCGCGACACAGCCTGCTGTCGGCTTCCGATTTGCTATGGCACGGCGATCGGTCTGAAAACCATGCCGGCGGACAATTGCCAGTCGATCGCCTGGTAGATTACGATGATAACCGGCGTGATGTACGGATTCGCAGTTCGTCCTGCCGGGCGCCAATCCCGGCAACAATACGCGGTACAATGCTGATGATTGACACCCTGATCACGCGTTTGCCCAAATGCGAAATGCACATTCACATCGAGGGCAGCTTAGAGCCCGAGCTGATGTTTGCGCTAGCGCGTCGCAATGGCATTTCGTTGCCCTACGCGTCGGTTGAGGCGTTGCGCCAGGCCTATCAGTTTTCGAACTTGCAGGATTTTCTCGACATCTATTATCAAGGCATGTCCGTGCTGATCACGGAACAGGATTTCTATGATCTAACCTGGAGCTACCTGGAGCGGGCGCGCGCCGACAATCTCGTGCACGTCGAAATGTTCTTCGACCCGCAGGGCCACACGGCCCGAGGCATTGAATTCTCCACCGTGATTAATGGTCTCCATCGCGCGATCGTGGATGCCCGACAAGCACTGGGCGTCCGGGCCAGCCTGATCATGTGCTTTCTGCGCCATCTCGACGAGGCAGATGCGGAGAAGACGCTGGATGCCGCGCTGGCGTTCAAGGACCGAATTGTCGGCGTTGGTCTGGATTCATCGGAAACAGGACATCCGCCAAGCAAATTCAAACGTGTATTCAACCGTGCCCGCGACGCAGGCTTCTTTCTGTCGGCCCATGCCGGCGAAGAAGGGCCGCCGAGCTACATCTGGGAAGCGCTCGACGAGCTCGGTGTCGCACGAATCGATCACGGTATTCGCTCGATGGAAGATCAGGTCCTGGTTGCAAGGCTGGCGCGGGAGAAAACGGCGTTGACGGTGTGTCCGCTTTCAAACCTGCGGCTGCGGGTGGTCGACGACCTGGCAAAGCATCCGCTGCGCCGGATGCTGGACAAAGGACTGATGGTGACGGTCAACTCCGACGATCCCGCATATTTCGGCGGATATGTAAACCAGAACTACCGCGCGGTATCGGACGCATTGGGACTTCATCGCGACGAGATCGTCACGATTGTTCGCAACGGAATCCAGGCTTCGCTGATGACACCATCCGAGAAGAACGAGGCATTTGCGGAGATCAATCGCATCCTCGCCACGATCGCATGAGCCCTACCGGAAGGGTCTAGATGGCGTACCCGGAACGGCGCGCCACTCAGAATACTGCGAACTCGTATGTAATTGAAATTGCGATATAACTTAGACTCGGCCGAAAGCAAGGGCGCGGAGGCGATCGCAGCGGATGTTTGCCGGCAAGTTCATTTGCAATAGCGCTTTGGAGATCATAAGTGCGGTCCTGGTCGCTTGCGGCCGCTCGGTCGCGGCCGAGGCGACCAACTGCGGATCGTGATCCGCCTTACCTTCACGCGTCGGGCGGCCGGCAGGAGCCTCGGATGATCAGCTTTGTTGGCAGCACCAGGCATCGGTAAGATGCCGGCGCTTCGCCGCGCATGCGCTCCAGCAGCAACGTGGCGGCATGACGCCCCATCTCCGCTAGGTCCCACGCGACCGCCGTAATAGAGGGTGTATGGAGTTCGGCGAGTTCCGAATCGCTCCCGGCAACAATGGAGAGTTCGCTTCCAACTCCTCGCCGCAACGTTCGCAATGCCCTAAGGGTTCCTCCGAGCATGTCCATCGCCGCAACGAAGAGCGCGGTGGGCGGTGTCGGCGAACTCATGAGCGACACGGTCTCGCGAAAGGCATCCTCAGGTGTCAACACCTTACGCCGCACGAATTGCAGATCGGGCTCGAGGCCGACTTCAGCATAGGCATCACCGAAGCCTTCAAGCCGAGCGCGCGACGGAAAGGCGTTGGCGTCGCCGACCAACATGCCTATCCGGCGATGGCCGAGGCCGAGCAGATGGTCTGTCGCCAATTTGGCGCCTAGCCGGTGGTCGGCGGTCACCCGATCCGTCGTTTCGATGCGGTCGCGATCGATCAGCAATACTGGCATCTTCGCGGCGCCTAACGCGGAAAGCACCCCTGAGTGAGCCTCATCGCTGATCGTCATCATGACACCATCGACCTTGCGTCGCTCAAAGGTCCGCAACAGCGTCAGTTCGACTTCTGGCCGATTGGTCGTGCTGGCAAGCAATAGAGTGTAGCCATTCCCCCGCAGCACACTCTCGGCCTCCCTGATGAAAATGGCGAAGCGCGGGATGTCGAAGTCACGAATGGCGCAGGCGACCAGCCGAGACCGCTGGCCGCGCATAGTTTGCGCGGTCAGATCGAGTTCGTAGCCGGTAGCAAGGATCGCGCTCTCAACTTTCCGGCGGATGCTCTCAGTCACGGTCGCGTGGTTGTTCAACACGCGGGACACCGTGCCAACGGCCACGCCCGCGATCTTGGCAACGTCTTTGATTCTCACCCCGTCGCCCAAACTGTCCTCCCGGCCATCGATCCTTCCTTTTAGCATATATTATGAACCGATTCATCGATGTTTGACGAAAATTTTGGCATGTTGCGGTCTGACGTGGATTATTGCGATCGTCACGCGGGGATAAAATGTAAAAATCCGTTCATAGCGGGCACTCGAGATGAACCGGTTCATTGACGAAGCGCCGCTAGTTTGCGAAGCTGTCCACGGGACAAGGAGACGATGTCATGACTTATCCTGTGATCGGGTTCGTGGGCTTCGGCGAGGCGGCGCGATGCTTTGCGTCGCATTTGGTGTCACGCGGCGTGACAGGGATACTCGCCTTCTGCGCTGGCCAGTCCAATCGGCCGCCCTATTCGGACTCTTTCCGACAGCTGGCAGCCGCCCACGGCGTCGTCTTGGTCGACAGCCTCGCCGAGCTGATGGATCAGGCGGAGATTGTGTTTTCCGCAGTCGTCGTCGCGACGGCCGCAGCAGTCGGCGAATCAATCGCTGGCCGGGTCCGTCCCGGCATGCTGGTTGTGGACGTCAACGCTTCCACGCCGCGGGCCAAACGCCAAGTCGCGGAAAGGGTTGCGGCCCGAGGCGGCGCCTATGTCGACGCGAATCTGATGGGCGCGGTCAGCATCTATGGCGCCCAAGTCCCGCTCTACAGTTCCGGTGATGGGGCCGAGCGCTTTGCCGCGACATTCTCGCCGCTTGGTTTCTCCGTCGAGCTTGCTGGCGGAGAGGCTGGCGCTGCGGCGGCCGTCAAGATGCTGCGCAGCGTGGTGACCAAAGGGATCGAAGCCCTCGTGACGGAAGCGCTGGTCGCTGCGACCATCGCGGGGGTGCGCGACGAGGCGCTTCGCGGCATCTGCAAGCCAATGGACGCCACCCGCTTCAGCAAATTTGTCGACATGTGCGTGCGGACCGACGTTCTGCATGCCGAGCGGCGCGCGGTTGAGATGGAGGGGGTCGCCAGCGGACTCCGTGAGATGGGAATTGACCCGATAATGACGGATGCGACGGCCCGCCGACTCCAGGCCTCTGCGACGCTTGGCTTGCGCGCCAGATTCGTGAAGACAGCCGAATATGATGCGAATGCCGTGCTCGACGCTTACGCGGAACGGTCCGTCGCGGGATAGGGAAGATGGCGCGCCTCACGCGATTCGAACCACAAATTCACCTCTCCCCATTGGGGAAAAGTGAATTGAGCGAGCCCGAAATCGACGCCTGCCGCTATTGCATGCTCACCAGCGTCAAATCGACGAACCACGACTGCGGCGACACGAAACCCTTTACCTTCGGGCTCATCGCGCGCGGGTTGAGGTCGTGGACGATGTAGAGCCAGGGCGGATTGTCGACCAGGCGTTCATGGGCCTTGCGATAGGCCATCGAGACCGCCTTCGGGTCGGTCGCGGTCTCGATCGTCTTGAGCGCCTCGTCGAACTGCTCGTCCTTCCACTGCTCGAAATTGAAGCCGTTCGGCGAGAAATTCATGGACGAGAAATAGCGCGCCATGACGCCGGGATCCGACGAGGGCGAAGAGATATTGAGCGCCATCGCCCCCTGCAGGTTCGGGCTGTCGGGCGTGGCGCGCGCGGCGGTCAACAGCACCTGCCATTCGATGACATTGAAATCGACCTCGACGCCGCAGGCCTCTTTCAGATTCTGCTGCAAATATTCGTTCATCGGCAGCGGCAGCATCTGGCCCGAGCCGGAGTTGGAGATCATTACCTTGAACGACAGCGGCTTGGCCGGCGTGAAGCCGGCCTCAGCGAGCAGCGCCTTGCCCTTGGCTGGATCGAATTTGTAGTGGTTGGCCGGATTGCCGAAATCGGGATCGCTCGCCTTGAGCCAGCCGGCCGACGGCTCGGCGGTGCCGTTCAGCAGCGACACCAGCCCTTCGCGATCGATGCAATAGTTCAGCGCCTGCCGCACCTTGACGTCCTTGAACGGGCTGTTGCTGGCGCCGATGTTGTAGAACCAGGGCCAGACATGCGGATATGAACCGGTCGTGATGCTGTAGCCGGCCGCCTTCAGCGACTCGATGCCATCCGCCGGCGGCACCTCGATCCAGTCGACCTGGCCGGAGCGCAGCGCCGCCAATCGCGAATTGGCTTCCGGGATCGGCATCAGGACGACCTTGTCGACCTTCGCCATCTTCGTCTTGTCCCAATACTCGTCGAAGCGGGCGAGATCAGCCTCCTGGCGCGGCACGATCTTGGTGATGCGGAACGGCCCGGTCCCTGCCGCCGGCAAGGTCGCGACCTTGGCCCAGTCGTGGCCGGCTTTTTCAAATGAGGCGGGCGATGTGAACAGCAGATAGACCGACATGTAAGGCAGATACGACGCCGGCCGCGTCGTCGAGATCGAGACGGTGTAGTCGTCGATCTTCTTGTAGCTGCCCATCAGCGGCACGCGCGCGCGCGACATCGCCGAGCTGGCCGGCTCGTATTGCGGGCTGTCGCTCTTGAAATAGCGATCGAGATTCCAGACCACGGCGTCGGCGTTGAAATCCGTGCCGTCATGGAATTTCACGCCATGGCGCAGATGGAAGATCCAGGTCTTGTTATCTTCCGGGTCCTGTTCCCATGTCTCCGCGAGTCCCGGGCGCAGGGCCGCCAGCTGATCGGTCCGGGTCAGGTCCCACAGCACCAGTCCCTCGAAGATCGGATAGCCGAGAAAGCGCATGCCTTCGAGGCCGTTATTGGGCATGCCGGTGGTGGTCGGGATATCGGTGGCGGTCATCGCGATGCGCAGCGTCTCCTCGGCCGAGGCCGGCGCAAGCGAGAACAGCGATCCGGCCAATGCCAGAGCCAAAGGGAACAATACCGGACGGAAACGGCGGGTACTCATGATGGCTGGTTTCTCCTATAGTTAGAAAATGTCGGGGTGGATGCGTCGCGTGGTCAAGCCAGCCTCGTGGCTACCCGTTCGGAAAGCGCTTGGTCAAATCCCGCACGGTTAAC
>Ga0137412_10002561_pt1 | contig 14377 bp, 13 predicted proteins | sample CZODoug2_1_16fun_FD_122160 | JGI IMG/M metagenome (GOLD analysis project Ga0137412, IMG submission 122160) | Vadose zone soil fungal communities from Angelo Coast Range Reserve, California, USA - CZODoug2_1_16fungal (Hybrid Assembly) | ecosystem: Environmental > Terrestrial > Soil > Vadose zone... | reverse complement strand
AATTTCCGGATTTCATTTCACGGTCTCCCATTGTACGCGGCCCCATGTCGAACACGCCCTTCCGCTGGACGACGATCTGTCGCCCGCGCACGAGACCTTCGAGCACACCTGCTACGCCTCGGCATAGCACCCGAGAGCGGTGGTGTCTTGAGCGAAATGGCTTGGACTAGTTGAATATTGCTACTCGTCGCAGCACGAAGAGCATTTTCACCAAGACGTAAGAGCCGGCTCGTCGGCGCCCTCCGTCTCGCGTTCGGGAGGTTGTTGAAAACGCCCGGCGATCGAGCTGATCTCGCCCTAGCCCCGGCTCTGCGGGTTGCGCAGGATCACGCAGGCGCCGTGGTTCTTGCGGATGCGGTTGCAGAGATTGTAGGCAGCCATGCGATCGGGTGCGCCGATCCGCACCTGATAGAACGGCCGTGGTCCGCGCGTCAGCAGCCGCTGCTCGACAATGGTCGGATCAACCCCGGCCAGCACATCGGAATGCAGTCGCTCCAGCGACGCGTAGTGGCCAAGGATCGCGGTGCGCGAAAAGCCTGCGGTCAGGATCACGCCCCAGGGCTGTGCGCTGCCTTGCACCACTCGCGTTTCAAGCGCCTCGACAAACGGATTATTGGGTGCGCGCTTCAGCGTCGCGATCAGAACGCCACGGTGTCCGACAGCGAGATGGCGTGCCGGTGAGATCAAGGCAGTCAGCCAGAGGCTTGCAGTCAATCCGAGGAAGACGATCTGGTTGATCGTACTCGACTTGTCGGCGGCGGGATCCGCCGCATTGGCCGCCGACAGATCGATGAACGGCGTCAACGTGATCAGGTAGAACAGCAGCGTCGCCACGAACAGCGGCGGTCCCAGCACGCCGATGGCGCCCCCCTCGCGCATATCGCCCCCCTGGATCATGTCGCTTTGCTCCGGGCGAAACGGAGCGCGCCGAGATAGCCGAGGCCGGCAAAGGCGCCAGCGGAAAGCAGTAGACCCAGCATCGCACCTGCCGCAGCGGCGATGATCGGACGGGGTGGCCAGGTCGGACGCAGCGGCGCCATGGCGGTCGAGATCACGCGGACATCGGTGGCGTCGATCTGCTGCCGCTCGGCGGCCTCGCCGGCCCGCTTCAGGAAGGTCTGGTAGAGTTCGGTCTTGGCGGCCGCCTCGCGCTCGAGTTCGCGCAGCTTCACCTGGGCCTGGTCGTCGACGGAGACGCTGCTGCGCAGGGTGCTCGTCTGTTCGGTCAGCGTATCGAGCGACACCTTGGCCTGATCGACCTCCATGCGAGCGGTGCGACGCAGCCGCTCGGTCTCGGACTTGATGGCCTTCTCGAGGGCGCCGGCTTCGGCCATCGCATTCATCAAGGCCGGATGGCGCGGCCCCAACGTCTGGGACAATGTCGCGATCTGGCGGCGCAAGGCTGCCTCATCGGCGAACAGTCCGGACAGGGTCTGCGACTGCACGGCGCCGCCCTGCACGCCATAGAGCGAGACCGCGCGCGAGACCTCGTTGTAGCGCGCCTCCGCCTCGGCGAGCCGCGCCTTGGCATCGGTCAGCTTCCCGTTCATCCGCTCCATGGATTCTGAACTCAGCGGCTGCCCGGATGGCCCCTGCTGCAGGCCGTTGGCGCGACGGAATGCTTCGGTGCGGTCTTCGGCCTCGGCCGCAGCCGCCTTGAGTTCACTCAGCCGGGCGGTCAAGCCTTGCGCCGCACGACCCGAGCGCTCGGCATCGGCACGGACCACTTCTTCTCGGAAGGTCTCGGCGATGGAATTCGCGAGCCTGGCGGACATCGCCGGTTCACTTGCCCAGACCGACAGCGCCACGACGTAGGAACGCTCCTGTCGGGTGACGGTGATGCGCTTGGCCAAGGCGGCCATCAGGTCGGCAGTGTCTGACGCGCGGCGATCGAACAGCCAGCTGAGGTCGAGCAGTCGCCACTTGTCCGCGAATTCGGGATCGTTCTTGAGATCGAGCTTGTCGACGACGCGGCGCAAGACGTTTCCGGACGTGATCGTCCGCATCTTGCTCTCGACATCCAGAATCTGGCTGTCGCTCTGGATGTTCGTCGCATAGAGATCGTTCGGGGTGACCAGCAGGTTGGACGGCGCGATCGTGAGGTCGGTGACCGACGTGAACCGGGGCGTCACCAGTTGCGTGATGCCGACGCCTGCGATCGCGCCGGCGAGAACCGCAATCAGCATCCATCGCCAGCCGCGCAGCAGCCAGCCCGCAACCTGCACCGCATTGATCACGACGCCATGCGCCGAAGCCGTTCCGCTCACCATTCGATAGGGAGCGGCGTCGTTGCGCTGCGGCCTGCTGTCATCGGTTGCTGTGTACATGTCGGTTGACTTCACTTGGAGGACACGCCGGTGCGCCTGAACTGTCCGGCTTAGTTGCAGCCGCGCGAGCCGCTGCCGGGGCCCCCGGAGACAGTGTTGCCGGTCTCCCGTGTGATCGGAGCCGCGGACAATCCATTGGTGTTGTTGCTGCGCAATACACGCCCATTGATGGGCGCACTGACGTTCAGAGCGGAGATCGGGGCCAAATGCTTCATGACGTCCTCTGCATCTTGTCTGCCGGGCAGCATTTGCTCGGCGTGGCCCACTATCCTCCTCTGGTAAGTACAGACAACTTTAAGTGGATTTTAGCGTTAGGTGTTAGCGTTAACCATGCTATCAATTAATCGGATGACTGCATGTATGGTTATAGATCCATAAATATTGATGCCTCGCGATGAATTTATGTGGAACTCGGGGTCAACCTTCGATTGAATCGCTGATTGGCTTTGACGGCCGCGCCCGCAAGGCAAGATTGCGGGCGTAACCCCCTTGTCGGTATTCGTTGTTTTGAGGCTTGGTGGCGTGGCGCGGCGGGAACGCAAAGACGACGCCGCTTCGAAACGGTGAGCGTGGGATCAATCGGCCGGTGCGACGGTGGGTTGATTCCAATGCCATAAGCATCCGGAAGCGCACGACAATGCGCCTGTCACACAGACGATCCGCTACGACTATTTGCCTAGATCGCGGCGGCCAAAGTCGCGCCTAGGTTCGCAACGACAGACGCAATCTGCGTTTCCAATGCCGCCGCCGCGCCAGCGATGCGCATCGCGTCCAACATCGGCATGAGCGCGACATTGACCAATGGTGATCGACGACAACTCAGCGCGCGGTCCGTCGCCGCCGACACAAATGCCACCATTGCCAACTATGCAACTCCATGACGGATTGCGTCATGGAGCCGACGTTAACGTCAATTTCAAAGAGCATTCCGCGCGCGATATGAAGTGCATTTGAGCCTGCTATTTTAGCCGTGCGGCGTTGCGCCGCCAATGAGGGACCGCAAGATCCGTGCTACATTTGAAAACTGCCAGCCGGACGTTCTCCACAGCGACTCCGATGATCGTCAACTATCTGCTGTCGAGCGGATCCCTGGCGGCGGCGAGCCTTGCCCAGCTTATGACCTTCGCGATCCTGGCACGCGCGCTCGGGCCGGCCGAGTTTGGCCTGTTCGTGCAGATCACTGCCGTAACCGCGATCGGGGTCCAGATTTGCGGCCTCGGTGCCCCTGACTGCCTGATCCGCAGGGTCGCGCGCGAGCCCGCAAGTTATCCGAGCCTGCTCGGCCACAATTTTCTCCTGATCGGCGTTTCCGGAATCGTGCTCGTGCTCGGCGGTATCGCGGCGATGTCGTCGTGGACCCGGATGGGTTCCGGTCCGGAGATCGCCATCTCCACCATCGCCCTGCTGTTCTTCGGCAACGTTGTGCTGGTCCGGCTGATCCTTCTCGTCGAGACCGTATTCCTCAGTCTTGGCGAGGTCCGCGCGGCCAATCGCTCGGTGGTCGGTTTCGCGATCGCGCGTACCGCCACGGCGGTCCTCGCCTGCATCGTCTTCCACACATCGAGCCTGTCGGAATGGGCGATCTGGCAGTTCTGCGGGCATCTGCTCTACGCCATGCTGGGACTGATGTGGCTACGACCGCTCGGCCGGCCGCGGTTCGCGATTCTGCGCGAGGAACTGCGCTCCGGCATTCTGTTCAGCTCGCAGTTCGTTGTTCGGGCGATCCGCGCCAACGTCGACCTGTTCGTGATCGGCCTGTTCACCCCGATCGAGACCGTCGGCAGCTACGGCGTCGCCCGACGGATCATGGACAGCAGCTATCTCTCGATCGATGCCTTCAACCGGCTGATGTATCCGCGTTTCGCACGCGCGAGCCACGACGGCCTGCATTTGGCGCTGGCGGCAGCAAAGCGGGCCCTGGTCGCGGCGCTCGCTCTTGGCATCGCGACATTCCTGGTGGTGTTCGTGCTGGCACCTTATCTCCCGCTGCTGTTCGGTCGCGACTATCACGATCTCCCGTTCTTTGTGCGCTGCCTCTCGGGCACTGTCGTCCTGATCGGCGCCTGGGCGGTCGCGATGGACCTGTTGGGAGCATCGGGGCGACAGGGTGCGAGGGCGCTGATCATGAACAGCACCAACCTCGTAGGCAGCGGCCTCATCGCCGTAGCGACGTGGCTTGCCGCGCCGATCGGGACCTTCATTTCCCTCTATGTGATCGAAGGATCTCTGGTGATTTTCGCGTGGCTGGTTCTGCTGCGGCTCTCGCGCCGCAGTCGCCAGCGTGCGCGGGAGTCCGCCGCGACAGCTGCTGTGTCCTCAGGGAGCGTCCTGGATGACCCGGCTGTCGATCCAGGCCGCCGGGGACTCCCGGCTGCCGAAGAAGCCAAGCGGTAACGCCGCGGCGTGGAACAGCCACGCGACGACCGCGTAGAGGCCGAGCGTCAGGCTCCGTTGACGGAGGCTCATCAATCCGATGACGCCGGCGATCAGAGCAGCGTCGATCGCAAGCCCTAGGGCGGGCGTCGCGGTCACGAACGGCAGCGCGACCATCGCGATCAGCCACAGATAGACCACGGCCCACAGCTTCAACTCGGGCAGCTCCCGGACCAGTTGCTTCCACTGCGGCTTCCCGAACGCCGCCCGCAGCAATTCCCCGATTCCCTGCAGGTAGCCCGACTTCCAGCGCCGGACCAGCAGCGCGTAGGCATTGAGCGCGTGTCCAAAATGGCGGACGAAGCTGCGGTCGAGGCGATGCAGCGTCCAGCCTCGCGCCCGCAATCTGACGCCGAGGTCGAACTCCTCGTAGCCGTGCAGATTGCGGTCGGACAGATATCCGACCTGCTCGATCGCCTCCCTCCGGTAGAGGCCGCCGCCGTTCATGCGGTCGATCGGCCCGGTGCGGTTCTCCGGCGAAATCCTGCGGCCACGCCGCACATATTCAAGGCTCGTGTCATTCATCTCCACGACATGACCGGTGACGCCGGCGACCGCGGGATTCGCTGCGAGATGGGCGAGCGCGTCGGGCAGGAAGCCGGGATCAAGCAACATGTCGCCGTCCATCAGGCAGATGAACGGTTCGCGGCTGTACTGGAAGCCGAGCTGCGGACCAATGCCGCAGCTCGGCGAAATCGCGGGGACGAGCTGAACGACGCGGACGGGATAGTTGGCCGCGACAGCAAGCGTGCCATCGCGCGACCCGCCATCGGCCACGATGACCTCGCCGCCGATTCCGTCGAGCGCGGCCAGCACGCTTTCGACCGCTGGGCCGATCCGCGCCGCCTCGTTGAGCGTCTTGAGGATGACCGACACCGACATCTCAGCACCCGTCTCAGTGGAAATCGGACATGAGCCGGCTCCAGTCTTCGCTGGCGAGGCCACCGACGAAGATGTCGCCACGCGCGACGGCATCGTTTGCGTCGGGCAGCCGTGTAAGCACCACCGCGAAGGCCTTGTGACGGAAGACGAGCCAGCGTTGCAGCGACAGTCCCGCCATCAAAGCGGGGTGCGCGCGACCGCGGGCTTCGACGTGGCCGGTGCTTTCGAGATAATCGAACATCGCGTTCAGCACGACGATCTCCTGGCCGCGTAGCGACAGCACATTGAGAACATACGCTGTCCGGCCTGGTGCAGCGTAGTAGACGAAACAACCAATCAACGTGCCGGCGCGGTCTTCGACCGAGCGAATCGTGAACGCGCCGCGCGTTGTGTTCTGCGCCGCGAGCGACACCAGCCAGCCGAGTTCCTCTTCCGACCACAGGGGTCGAACTGCATAGTGGGCGATGAACCCCGGTGCCTGCTCAAGAAAGGCCGTGACGGACATGTCCGTGACCTTGGCACCGCCGGGCTCCACTGCGTTCTTTTCGCTGAAGCGGCGCAGTAGCAAGGTGTCGATGGGGCGCGCGAACGTCGCAAGGCCAAGGCTCCTGCCACCAAAGAACCGTTCTTCAAGACGGCCGGCCAGCGCACCTAAAGGACGAAAGCTACGCGTCCATTCCAGATTGTGTACGGGGATCGGCTTTGCACCAATTGCCCGCCAGTGATTAAAGGTGGTGGGCGAAGCCGTGTCGCTGAATTGAATGTCGGGACGCCTCGGCCGCAAGGTCAGAACGAGCTGCGCCGCACCGGCGGCCTCCTTGTCCGTCATCAGTGTACAGACCAACCGGCCAGGCACGACGGTGCCGCAAGCGATGAAACGCATCGGCACCGCGAGCATCGCACTTGGGATGCGCCCGTCCTGCTGCTCGTAGATATACGCGCCCGTGGCTTCGCTGTAGGACGGGGCCTCCAGGGTGATCGCCTTCAAATAGTTCTGAAGGTCCAGATCCGCCGGCCGATCTGAGCCTCTGTAAATCTTCATAAAAAGTCGGGCGACTGCGGGTACGTCCGCAGCGGTCATCGGCCGGACCACCCCCTTGCGCGGTGGCGGCGCATCAGCCGGCATTTTCTGCACGGATCCCTGCATCTAGCCCACCGAGATTGGCGGACGCGAATGTGCGTCACGCGAATGGATGGCCCGGCGAGCGGTATGGGTCGTTGAGTTCAGCATGCTTCGCCACTTATTCGCTTGTCGGATCGTCACAGCGCCAACGGACGTCAATATCAATGATCTCAAAAAATATAGACGATCCTGCACCCTCATGGCTCACCTCGTGGTGCGCTTGGGCGGTCATCGCAATCAAGTAACAAAAGCCGGAAGCCATAACCCCGATTGCGCCGCGAGCGCACGTCCTTGCGGCGACCCTCCAACTTCGAGCGCGAGCCGTCAAGAAATTCAACTTGTGGAGGTTAATGCGCGCGCCGGAAACCCGCCGATGACAATTCGGTGAATGCGACAATCCCGTATCATCACGGGTTTCCATTGGTCCGAGCATCGATCGCGTAGGATTGACGCGGGAAGTTTGTCGGGCTCCGACCTTTACCTACGACTTAGGGCCAACGGTCCCGGTTTCCTTCAGCCCTGCCGACCTCACCCAACCCGAGACATCGTTGCCGGTTCTGGGGTTGACGTACATCACCGACGACCAGCCGTCATTGGTTTGCGCGTAGGCGATCAGCGCATCCTTTGGAATGACGAATACCCCGCTGATCGGGCAGTGCAGGTTCGGCGCCGAATAGAATTGCAGCGGTCCGGTGCCCATCACCACATGGGCGAGCGGCGGCGAGAGCAGCGGGACACGCCTGGTGCCGGTCCGCGGCTCCTTGCAATTCGACGGCGTCTGCGCATGGACGGACGCGCCCAGCGCACCCAGGGTCATGGCAACGCAGACGATCCAAGCGAGGATGGCCTTATCCGACATCATGTCATCTCCCGGATCGCGCTGCAGGCGATCACTGCTTCGAGATGTTTGTCGCCGGCCCTGGCGAGCAGGTTCTATCGATACGACGAAAGTCGCGCGCCGGGCCGGAGCGCCGCCAGCAACGACAGGCAGATCATGGACGACCGCCGGCGCGATCGGAGCGGCAGAGAGCTATTGGCCCTTCACCAGCAGGTCGAACAGCGGCGCCAGCAATTTTGCCAGGACCTTCGGATCGGTCTCGGCCAATGCGCCGAGACCGATCGACTGTCGCATCATCTGAAATCCGGCGACCAGCGACAGGATCAGCGCGGCGCGCTGCTGGACGTGGCGGCCATGCAGCGCTTTCGCGACAGTCGTCTGATGGCCCGCCTCGATGGCGACGCGGCCGATCTCGGCGGCGCGCGAACTTGATGCCGAGTTCAACAGGATGAGAAAGCCTTCGAGCGGTGTCTCCCCGGCGCGGGTGAGCTCGACCAGCGCGCGCGCGATCGCCTCGCCCGGCTGCTCGGACTTCAACACCACATCGGTGGCAATGGTGGGTGTGGCATTCGCTGCCGCGATCGCCTCGGCGAACAGCCGTTCCTTGCCGCCGAAATAGCGGTTGACCAGCATCGCGGTGACGCCGGCGCCGGCCGCGATCTCGCGCACGCCAGCCCCATCATAGCCCGCCCGGGCAAACACCTTGCGCGCCGAGCTCAGGATCGCCTCGCGCGTGGCGACGGCGTTGCGTTTGCGGGGTCTGGGCTTGCTCGTCATCTTGTAACTCTACGTCTGTAGACTTATCTCTCAGATATTAGTATACACATGTATACTTATTAGACAATGGTGAGCGGAATGACGCAAACAGTGCTGGTGACAGGCGGGAATGGGTTCGTGGGCGGCTGGTGCATCGTCGAACTCTTGCGGCGGGGCTATGCGGTGAGGGCGACCGTCCGGAACCTGAGCAAGGTGGCTGCCACGCGCACGGCAATCGGCACGCAGGTCGGGACCGACCGGCTGAGTTTCGCGGCAGCCGACCTGATGCAGGACGACGGCTGGGCCGAGGCGATGACCGGCATCGATTACGTGCTGCATGTCGCCTCGCCATTGCCGATGGGCGCGCTGCTCGATCGCGAAGCGCTGGTGCCGGCGGCGCGGGGCGGCACGCTGCGCGTGCTGCGCGCGGCGGTAGACGCCGGCGTCGCACGCGTGGTGATGACCTCGGCCGCGGCGACGGCGCGGCCGCCGCTGAGTTCGAACACGGTCAGCAACGAGACGCTGTGGGCCGATCCCGCCGACCCGCAGTTCGATGCCTATCGGGTGTCGAAGATCAAAGCCGAGACGGCGGCGTGGGACTTCATGCGCAGCGCGGGAGGCAAGACCGAGCTGACGACGATCCTTCCTGGCGCCGTGTTCGGACCCGTGCTCACGGCGGACGGCATCGGATCGGTAAAGATCGTCCAGGACCTGCTGGCGGGACGTCCCGCGGCGATGCCGCAGCTTGGCTTCTGGGTGGTCGACGTGCGTGACCTGGCCGACGCGCATATCAGGGCGATGATCTCGCCGGACGCGGCCGGCGAGCGTTTCATCGTCGCCGGTCGGTTTCTGTGGATGACAGAGATGGCAGCGACGCTCCGCGCGCGGTTGGACGCCAGGACGCCGACGCGGGTGCTGCCCAACTGGCTGGTGCGGATGCTGGTGCCGTTCATGGCCGATCTTCGAACCCTCGCGCCACTGGTCGGGCGAAAGTTCGAGATCGATACCGGCAAGGCAAGGCGCCTGCTACGGGTCGATCCGCGGCCGGCGGAAGAGACCCTGGTCGACTGCGCGCGCAGCCTCACCGCGATCAGCGAAGGATCAGCCACCTAGGTCGCCGCGGCCGGCGCAAAGAGGCGCTGCCCGAGATAGCGCACTACGGACGCGAACCGACACAGACTCTTTCGGCGGCCTCGGCGATGCCGGCGTAGATCGCGTCGAGGTCCGATTCCGAAATGCAGTATGGCGGCATCACATAGATGGTATTGCCGAGCGGCCTCAGCAGTAGATTTCGTTCGCTGAACTCGGCCTGCAGCCTCGGCCCGATGTCGGCGAGATAGCCCGGCTGGTCGATCCTGACGTCGAGGGCTGCGATCGTTCCGGTCCGGCGAACGTTCGTGAAACGTGGGTCCAGGCGGAATGTGTCGAGCCGCAGCTGCTGCCATGCGCCGAGCGAGGCAAGCCGTTCGTGAACCATCGGATCGCGCCAAAGCTCCAGGTTCGCCCTTGCCGCCGCGCAGGCGATGGGGTTCGCGGTATAGGAGCTCGAGTGATACAGCGTCCGCGTCCGGTCCCTGGAGTAGTGAGCCTCGAAGATATCCGCGCTGCACAGCGTCACGGCAAGCGGCAGCGAGCCGCCGGTGAGGCCCTTCGAATAGCAGGCGATATCCGGTGTCACGGCGGCCTGTTCGCATGCGAACAGCGTGCCGGTACGCCCCCATCCCGTCATGACCTCGTCGGCAATGAACAAGACGCCTGACGAAGTGCAGACATCCTTCATCTCCTTCAGCACCCAGGAGGGATACATCAGCATCCCACCGGCCCCGAGGACCAGGGGTTCGACAAGGAATGCCGCGGGATTTTCGTTCCGGCACACGGCCTCGAGTGCATCGAGCGTTGCCTGCTCGCGCCCGTGTGCGGGAAACGGAATCGACGTCACATCGAACAACAAGGCGTCATAGGCCGCATTGAAGACGCCCCGCTCGCCGACGGACATCGTCCCCACAGTGTCGCCGTGGTACGAGTGGTCCATCACGACAATCCGCGTGCGCGGAGTTCCTCTGTGGCGCCAATAGCCGAGCGCCATCTTCAACGCGACTTCGACGCTGGTCGAACCGCTGTCGGAAAAGAAGACATGCCTGAGGCCCGCGGGCACCAGTTTCAGGAGCAGCGCGGCCACCTCCTCCGCAGGCTCATGGGTATGGCCGGCGAAAATCACCTGGTCGAGTTTCGCCGCCTGCGCACGGATGGCGGCGACGATATGCGGATGACAATGGCCGTGGGTCGTGACCCACCAGGAGGAAATCGCGTCGATCAGGCGACGGCCGTCCGCAGTGTAAAGCGAGGCGCCATCGCCGCTCACGACCTTCGGTATCTCACCTTGCAGGGCATGCTGCGTGAACGGATGCCAGATGGGCGAAGAGGTCCTGCCGGTCATCAGATAAAATCGCGCCGGTGAAACGCGCTCTCGAACGCAGCTTCCAGTGCATCCGCCGTCAGCGGTGAAAGCCATGGCAACCGCCCCAGCCTGCGAACCTGGGCTATTTCGGAAATCGTGGACTCGGTCTCCTTGTTTTCCTCGCCAATGAAGGCGACACCGAGGATTTCGATGCCGCGCTTGCGCAGCCCCTCGACCGATAACAGTGTGCGATTGATGGTGCCTAGCGCCGTGCGCGCGCAAAGCACCACAGGCGCCGCCCACGCCGCGAAGACGTCGATGTACAGCGTGGTCTTGTTGAGCGGCACCATCAGTCCCCCTGCCCCCTCGATCACCAGCGGGTGGGGCGCGGTGTTCGGCAGCGCACCCAACTCGATGCGGACGCCATCGCGTTCGGCCGCGTAGTGGGGTGAGGCGGGGGTTCGAAGACGGTAGCGCTCGGGCACGATCCGATCGGCGGCGACCCTGCCCAATTTCGCGACCAGGTCGCTATCGGTCTCCTCATCCAGGCCGGCCTGGACTGGCTTCCAGTAGTGTGCCCCGAGCAGGCGCGTGAGGCCCGCGGAGAAGACGGTTTTTCCGATACCGGTGTCCGTCCCGGTCACGACGATTTGCCGGGTCAAGCGAGTTGCTCTCTCGCTTCGGCAAGCGCATCAAACATGGCACGCACGTCGTCCTGGACGACGTTGAGCGTCAGGGAAATGCGCAAGCGGGCCGTTCCCGCCGGCACCGTCGGCGGGCGAATGCCGCGAATATCGAAGCCGCGCGCCTGCAGCGTCGCTGCCAGTCTCATCGTCCGCGCGTTATCGCCAACGATGTAGGGGATGATCTGGGAGCTGGACGGACTTTGGCCGAACCGTGAAACCATCTCGCGATGGGCGAACCCAACCAGGCCTGACAGCCTCTGCCTCCGTTCCGGCTCATCCTTCAGAATTGAGAGCGCTTCCCGAACCGCCACGGCCATCAGCGGCGACGGTGCCGTCGCAAAAACGAATGGCCGGCAGCGATTGACCATGAAGTCGCGCAGCACGCGGCTCAGAACCACCAGAGCTCCCACGGCGCCGAGCGCCTTGCCGCAGGTATGAACCACGACGAGATTTTCCCGTCCCTTGTATCCGCCGGTCAGTCCCTCGCCACTTTCACCGTACACGCCGGTGGCGTGCGCCTCATCCACGATGAGGAAGGCATCATGCCTGTCGGCGATCGTCACGAGCTCCGGGAGCGGCGCTAAGTCGCCGTCCATGCTGTAGACGCTCTCGACCACGATCCAGACCCGGCCCGTGCCGCCTCGGGCGCACCAATCCCTGATCTCGCTCTCAACCGATTCCGGATCGTTGTGCAGGCAGACCCGAACCTCGGCCCGCCCCGACCGCGCCCCCTCATGAATGCTGGCATGGACGAGCGCATCGAGGACAAGCAGGTCATCCTTTTGCGGCAACGTTATCAAGAGCGCGAAATTCGCCACGTAGCCGCCACCGAAAAACAGCGAGGCTTCTCCCTCGAAGAAGCGCGCGGCAGCCGCCTCAAGGTCGTCATGCTCGTCGCAGTTGCCCCGTAACAAGCGCGAACCGCCGGCCCCGATCGGAGTGCCGGATTCCAGCGCCGCCACCAATGCTTTCCTGATGCGCGGCTCCGTCGCCAGCGCAAGATAATCGTTGGACGAAAAGTCGATGCCAGCACGCGGTGAGAGGCGCCTCAGCCGGTCCTGCTCATCCAGCGTCTGCAAAGCGGCAACGTATGTTGCAACCTTGCTAGTTTGGGGCAGGCTCATTCGATCGCTTTCCGTGCGGATGGCCCCGCTTGCGATCCGTCTACGCTGAAGACATCGACTTGAATTAGCATCACTTTAGCGAACGCTGTTGAATCGGGTTCGCATGAACGCCATGATGGGTCAATACCGCATGCAGACACGGTGGCGCGAGCAATGGTCGACGGCCCTCGTTGCTGATCGGGATCGCGATCTGCGCGACTTGAACCTCGAAAATAATTTGAATCGGAGCGACCGTCGGCAGGTACGATCATATTGGTATATCCTGTGCGCGCTTGATCGAGATGGCGTCGTCGAACCCCGCCGGGCCCCGCCAGATTCGCTTGATTGTGCGGACTACGAAGGAATGGCTCGATCGCCGTCTAAGAGCGACTGCTGCGGTCCAGATCGCCTTTGACCGCTTTTCTGTGAGGGTCTAGCTGGCATAGAATACCCTACAGGTCCTTCTCGGCGAGTTTGCGAAACTCGTCCGACACCGAACGAGACATGCCAAATGCCGTCGAACCGTATCCGATGGCATCATGTCCGAAACGATCGCGGATCTTGTCGACGGCACAGTCCGCGGTCCAGCGGGCCACGCCCAACCTGCTTCCGGGGCGATGCGCCCCATCATCAAGCCCGAGCGGGAGTTCCAGATCGAGGTCCCAGTGTTCCTCGAGGTGCGACACCGAGATCGCCAACAGCGAAATGACCTTCTCGCCGGGATAATCCAGCAGGATCGCACGGACCAGCTTCTCGGCAAGCTCGGCAAGGATCATGGTTGCGGAGATCGGGCTATCCAGCGTGACTGAGCGCGTCACCGAACGCAGATCGGCAAAGCGAACGCGTACGGTCACGGTCCGACCCGGTCTGGATTTCGCACGAAGCCGCGTGGCGACGCGGTCTGCGAGATGAAGCAGGGTCGGCCGAATGACGCGCTCAACAGCGGGTTTCCTGCCAATCGCCGATTGCGCCCCTGCTGAACGGGCCCGGCGACGCGGCTTCAGTTGCCGTGGGTCCTGATTCCAGGCGAGCGCTGAGAGTTTTTCTCCTGCCGCCGGACCGAGCAGCCGCTCCAGCGACCTGCCTGGCTGCTTCGCCAGCTGCCCAATGGTCGAGATGCCGTTTGCCGCCAGCCTTGCCCTGGTGACCGGGCCTACGCCCCACATCAGATCGACCGGCAATGCGTGAAGGAATTCAAGTTCAGTGCCGGGATCGACAACCACCAGCCCATCGGGTTTGGCCACCTGTGAGGCGACTTTCGCAAGGTGCTTGGTGCAGGCGACACCCACTGAGATCGGAAGGCCGAGCTCGACGCGGACACGCCCGCGGATTGCGGCTGCAATCTCGGCAGGCGAGCCGAACAGATGCGTGCAGCCGGCAACGTCGGCGAATGCCTCGTCGATCGAAATGCGCTCGACGACCGGCGTGAAATCGCCGATCACCTCGATGACGGCATCGCCGAGCCGCTGGTACTCGTTGAAGTGACCGCTGACAAACGTGAGCTGTGGACATAGCTCGCGTGCCTGCCGGCCTGACATGCCGCTGCGGATGCCGAATACTTTAGCCTCATAGGAGGCGGCCAGCACAACGCCGCCACCGACGGCAATGGGCTTGCCGTGCAGCGACGGGTCGAGCAACTGCTCAACCGACGCGTAAAATGCATCCAGGTCTGCATGAAGGATGGTGGCTGCCGATGCCATCCCAACCGTTTCCCCTGGCATCTGGCGCGGTCCGGTGCCGTCTTCACGGCTCAATTGACAGGAGAACAAAATAAGAACATACTATCTGCCAGTCAACCTGGAATTCCGAGCATGTCGGCGGATGCAAAGGC
>Ga0137412_10002559_pt1 | contig 14387 bp, 11 predicted proteins | sample CZODoug2_1_16fun_FD_122160 | JGI IMG/M metagenome (GOLD analysis project Ga0137412, IMG submission 122160) | Vadose zone soil fungal communities from Angelo Coast Range Reserve, California, USA - CZODoug2_1_16fungal (Hybrid Assembly) | ecosystem: Environmental > Terrestrial > Soil > Vadose zone... | reverse complement strand
AATGCTGAGTTGGCAGCAGGCACGGCGCACTTTATTCCTTGCTCTTAGCGTGTGCGTTCATCCATTGGCAGGCCTCCTCAGGAGTTCAGAAACGCGGTAACTTCCCCGTTAAATAGGTCTTGATCCTCGATGTTGGAGAGGTGCGCGGCGTTGAGCTCAGCATAGCGCGCACCCGGAATCTGATCCGCGAGAAAGCGCCCGTCCGCAGGCGGTGTAGCCGGATCGTGCGCGCCGGCGATCACCAACGCCGGTATGTGAATTTTGCTCAATTGTTCGCGGAAATCGAAATCGCGAACGGCGGCGCAACAGGCCGCATAGCCAGCCGGGTTTGCTTTCTCAAGCATTTTCAGAGTACTCGATACCGTTGCTGGAGCTTTCTCGCGGAAAGCGGGCGAGAACCATCGTTCGACCACTGCCGAAGCGACAGACTTCATGCCGTTTTTTTGAACCGCATCGATACGGGCCTTCCAAAACCCTGAGGTTCCAATCTTGGCGGCAGTGTTACAGAGCACCAGCTTACTCAGACGTTCGGGCGCGTTGACCCCCAGCCACATGCCAATCATTCCGCCCATGGATAGCCCGCAAAAATGCACGCGGTCCAAGTCCAATGCATCCAGCAATGCAATGACATCTTTCGCGAGCCGTTCGATCGAGTAGGGTCCCGCCGTGACCGATGATTGTCCGTGACCCCTCGTGTCATAGCGCAAGACCCGAAGCTTCTTTCGAATCTCGGGAACTTGTGGATCCCACATCAAATAATTCGTGCCAAGCGAATTGGAGAACACCAGGACGGGCGAGCCACTCTGGCCCTCCAACACGTAATGAATGCGGGCTTCGCCAGACTTAAGGATTGGCATCGAACTTATTCTTCTCCCGCGCCGGCCTAGATTGGAAATTCGAGCTTCACGGAGCCCCGGTGTGGCTCTAGACGCGTTCGAGAATGAGAGCAATTCCCTGGCCCACGCCGATGCACATGGTGCAGAGCGCATATCTGCCGTTGGTTCGCAAGAGCTGGTAGAGCGCCGTGGTTACAAGCCGCGCGCCGCTGGCGCCCAGGGGATGCCCGAGTGCAATCGCACCGCCGTTGGGGTTCACGTGCGTCGCGTCGTCCGGAATTCCTAATTCGCGCAGCACTGCCAGCGCCTGTGACGCGAATGCTTCATTCAATTCCACGATGTCCATTTGCCCGAGCGACAATCCTGCCTTCGCCAGAACTTTTCGTGTCGCCGGAACTGGACCCATGCCCATGATTCGGGGAGCGACACCAGCCGCGGCCGCAGCAACGACTCGAGCTCTTGGCGTCAATCCGTGGCGTTTCAGCGCGGCCTCTGAGGCCAGAAGCAATGCACAAGCACCGTCGTTCACTCCCGAAGCATTTCCAGCAGTGATCGTGCCAGTGGGTTTCACCACCGGTTTCAGTTTCGAAAGCGCTTCCAGCGTCGTGTCCGGCCGGGGATGCTCATCTTCTGAGAAAAGTAGCGGGTCGCCCTTCTTTTGTGGAATGGGCACGGCCGCAATTTCCTGTTTGATTCTTCCGTTTCGGATCGCTTCAACGGCGCGCTGCTGGCTTCTCAGAGCGAATAGATCCTGATCCCTGCGAGAGATGTGAAATTCTTCGGCGACGTTCTCGCCGGTTTCCGGCATGGAATCAACGCCGTACTTTACTTCCAGGCAAGGGTTTATGAATCGCCAGCCGAGCGTTGTGTCTTCCATTTTCATCGAGCGTGAATACGCACCATCCGCCTTGCCGATCACGAAGGGCGCCCGCGACATGCTCTCGACGCCACCGGCAATCGCTAGATCGGCCTCGTCGCATTTAATCGCTCGCGCGGCCGTTGCGACGGCCTCCATGCTCGAGCCGCAAAGCCGGTTAACCGTTGTGCCCGGCACTTCCTTCGGCAAACCCGCCAGCAAGAGCGCCATCCGTGCAACGTTGCGATTGTCTTCGCCCGCTTGATTGGCACAGCCATAGACGACATCGTCCACAGCGCTCCAGTCGACACCTGCGTTACGACCGACGAGGGCCCTGATGGGAATCGCCGCGAGATCATCGGTGCGAAGCGAGGCTAGCGTTCCGCCGTAACGCCCGAACGGCGTTCGAATGGCGTCGCAGATGTAAGCGGTCTCCACGTTTATCCTTGGAATTTCTTCATACCTCTAGTTTATACGGAACGGCCGCCGCAGGCGCTACCGCAACATTCATCTTGCCGAATTGGACCACGTGACGAGTTCGTGAGCGGCGGCGACTTCGCTGGCCGAGAGCTCCGTCGGCCTTCCTTGTAACGGAGTATTACCGGCACTCACTCGTAGCGGAGAGCTTCAACAGGATTGAGGCGTGCCGCGCGCGCCGCGGGGTAGAGCCCGGCAAGGAGGCTTACCGCGATCGCGAATACAACGGCACCGACCGCCAGCCACCAGGGAATATAGGAGATTTTCACGCCAGGCAAATTCTGCCTGTGGAGATAAATGGTTGTGCCCCAGGTCAGCGCCGACCCGATCAGCCAGGCAAGCGCGACACCGAAAAAACCGCCGAAAAGACCCATAGCCCCAGCTTCCGCAAAGAAAAGGCTGCGCACATCGCGGTCGGTTGCGCCCAGCGCTTTCAAGATGCCAATCTCGCGGCGGCGTTCGAGGATGGCCATCACCAAAGTGTTGATGATACCCAGAGAAGCGACGGTGAGCGCCAGGCTTCCGAACAGGCCCAGGAAGAGATCAAAAACAGTGAACACGAGCCGGAGACTCTTGGTGGCGTCCAGCAGGGAAAACGTCGCGAAACCCATTTGCTTGATCGCCGCTTCGACTTGCGGCACGTCCTTGGGCGAATGAACGCGTACGGTCAATGCCATGTAAGAAGGTTTCGCGGGATTGCCGGACAGAAAGGCTTGCAAATCATCTGGCTGCGCGACATGGAGCTGCTCGGCGGTCTTCAGCGGGAGGTAAACGCGCGCGCCTCCGAACCCGCCAATCCCCGCTGAGGGGTCCGACTCGATCACGCCAACGATGCGCAGAGTCTTCTCGCGTGGGACGATCGAAATGCCGCCCGGCGTGGCCGAGTCCATCATGCTCTCGGGGAAGAAAGAGTCTCTCCCATGTTCTTTCGAAAGGGCTGCGCGTTCCGCAAAACGCAAAGTCAAATCTTTGCCTACGAGCGATGGAGGCTGATCCGTGAGCACTTTTGCGAATTCAATTTGCAGAATTGCCTCATCCGCAGTTGGCGACGAAAAATACGTGCCCGTCATGCCTTCAAAGGTGCCGCTCGAGCGCGAAGAATCAGGCAGGCCGAGAACCGAAGTCGTCTCAGACTTGCCCGCATACCGGACCTCCGTGACGAACCGGATTTGCGGATAGACTTCCGTAACGTTGGGGAGCCCGCTCAGTTGCTGGCGTGCATCCTCGTCCAGGGAACGCGATTCCTTTTTGGGCGCAGAATCCGCTGGTGCAGGGGGGCGCGGGCCGCGAAAATTGCGTTGCGATGTAACGAATACGGCGTCGAACAAGCCCGAGCGCGTGAGGCGCTGGGAGGCAAGTGTCTGCAACCCAACGCCCAGCGAAAGCATGGCCACGAGGGAAGCAACACCGACCGCAACGCCCAGCGTGGTGAGCGAGTTGCGAAGCACAGCTTCCCGCAAATTGCGTACCGCCAGTTCGCTCAGGTCTCGCGTTTTCAACGCTACGCTCCGTCACTGACGAGCCGTCCATCGGAGAGGAGCGCGATACGATTCGCGAACTTCTGGGCGAGGGGCCGCTCGTGCGTGACCATGATGATGGTCATTCCGAGGGAATCCTGGAACTCCCGCAGCAGAAGAAGAATCTGTTCGCCGTTGACGCTATCGAGATTTCCCGTCGGCTCGTCCGCAAACAAAATCGCCGGGCGATTTACGAGAGCGCGCGCCAGCGCGCCGCGCTGCTGCTCACCGCCGGATAGCTCGCTTGGCCGGTGTCGCCTGCGTGCGCCAAGCCGTACGCGCGCTAGGGCTTCAGCCACGCGGGACTCCCGGTCGTGGCGATCCACTTCCGCCAGCCGCAACGGCAACTCGACATTTTCTTCGAGTGTCATGCGCGGCAGCAGGTTAAACGATTGGAAAACCATCCCGACCGTCTCGCGGCGATACCGCGCGAGTTCGTCCGGTTCCAATTCGGCCAGGTTGCGGTCCCGCACGCGGATCGCGCCAGAGGTGGGACGGTCAAGCCCGGCCATTATACTCAACAGCGTTGACTTGCCCGATCCGGAGCTTCCCAAAAGTGCCAGGAATTCGCCTTTTTCAACGGTGAGGGAGACATCGTCGACGGCGCGGATGACAGTTTCGCCCAGCCGATATTCCCGAAACACACTCTCAGCCTGAATAAGCGTGGGGGCGGCGGGCATAGTTGCGTTGCTCAATTGTATTACGGATGGAGGACGCAGAAGTTACGCGGTTTTCTTGGCCCCGTGAAGCGATCCGCCAGGCCTAAATCGAGCGAGCCAATGTTTGTGGGCAGGCATTTCCCACTAAAAAGACTCCTTGGACCAGGAAAGCCACCTGCTACTTTTGTTTGATATGAACGGGCTCAAGCAGTTTGAAATCGAGCGCCGTCTCCGCAGCTAGGGTGATGTCGCGATTGCCAGTGAATCCTGCACCACCGGTACCCGCCGCCGCACCGATCAACGCACCGATCGCAGCGCCCTTGCCGCCGCCAGCGATCGCCCCGATACCAGCGCCTCCGGCAGCGCCACCGCCCACCATGACCGCCGTGCGCTTGCCTTTTCCCTTGCTGGATGTCATGGCAGCAGAAGTCTGAATTTCATGATCCTTCCCGTTGACAGTGACGCTCGTGAGCTTGAGGACCAGCAGGGCACCGCCTTTGAATCGGCCCGCAGCTTTCGCCTCCTTTACGACTCCCTCTGCGCGAGCACCCTTCGGGATGGCGACTTTTCCATCGACTTCGACGGGAGATTGGACGGTCGCGGAGAACCTGTCTCCAGGCTTGCTGGTTTTTGAACTTATGGTTTGATCCAAAACTACAGCGATAACGGTGTCAGCAGGAACGACCAGCGGTTTCCGCTCGATGGCGTTTTTCACAGCGGACTTTGCCGCTTCTGCCAGGGTTGGGGAGGAGGTAGCGTCCGGACCGGATTGCTGGTCAGCCGGCTTTTGGCACCCAACGACCAGCCCACCTATAGAAAAAGCAGACAGCGAGACCGCAGCGAGACGACGATTCATCAAATCCTCCAATGGGCTGGGAATGTTTATTCTTTAAATGTACGCTCATCTGTTATGAAGTCAATTTGGTATGCACAGATTCAAAGCGACGGTTTCTTACCAATCTGGTATCTCTTGCAGACCCGTGCCACGTGAATTGCATCGTTTCGGATTCGATTAGGGGAATCCAATCTTGCCGACTGCGATTCGTATCCTTCCAAGTCATGAAGTACCAAGAGAAGCAACGCATTGAGAAGGATCTCGTGCTAGGCGGGCGAGATCAACGCCATGACTCTGCCTTGGCGCATAACTTGCACATGCTTTTCACGGCATGCGCTGCTTATTCGCGATCCTGTTCATCGCGCGAACGTCGTGAACGTGTACATCAATTATTTTCGCCGCCCGCTGGATTCGGGATACGACCGGGCCCTGATTCGAACGATCCGGGGTGTTGGTTATCAGATCGGCGGCAACGGCCAGCACACCTAGGTGGGGCAAGATTGACTGCCTGCGGGGAACCGAATTCACTTTCCATCGAGCGAAATTATTTTTGAGCGCGGCCTCGCGCCGAGTTTGCTATCCTACGCCGCGTGAAACCCCAATTTCTGATCGATACCGACACGGCTTCCGATGACGCCGTGGCCTTGATCATGGCCCTCCGCTCTCCTACTATCCGCGTGCTGGCCATTACCACGGTTGCCGGCAACGTCGCCGTTCAGCAATCCACGCGCAACGCGCTCTATACGGCGGAACTTTGCAGTGCGGATGTTCCGGTTTTCATAGGCGCGGAAAAACCGCTGAATCGCGTGCACCAGAGTGCTCAATGGTTCCATGGCCGCGATGGCTTGGGAGACCACGGCTACCCTGCTCCCCGCAGGGCCCCAGAAAAACAGCACGCCGCCGAAGCGATGATTGCGACGATCGAATCCAACCCTGGTCTCGTACTGGTGACTTTGGGGCCACTGACGAATGTTGCTTTGGCGTTGCAGCGGAATCCCGCCATCGCCGGGAAAGTCGGCCGCTGTGTGATCATGGGCGGTGCGCCATGTTGCGAGGGCAACGTAACTCCCGCTGCCGAGTACAACATCTGGTGCGACCCCGAGGCGGCGCGAATCGTTTTGCGCAGCGGCCTTCCGGTAGAGCTGGTGGGCTGGCACCTCTGCCGCGGTGAAGCCGCATTAAATCCCGACGACATTAAATATGTGCTGAGCATTGGCACACCGCAGGCGCGCTTCGCCATCGAATGCAACAGCCGCGCCCAGGAAGCCTACTTCGAACAAACCGGCGAACATGGAATTTCATTGCCGGACCCGGTCGCGATGTCCGTTGCCCTGGATCCCACAATAGTGACGCAGCAAAGCGAACACTATATGGACGTCGAGACCTCCAGCGAACTCACCTTGGGTATGACCGTGGTCGATCGCCTAAACGTGGCAGCCAACGACCGTAATCGGGCAGTCTGGGCCCCGATTTTGGAACGCATCAAGAAAGCGAAAGTCTACTGGACCATCGATAATAACCGCTGGAAGCAAGCCCTCTATTCCGCCCTGCGGTAGCGGTGATAGACAACCTCTGCCCCACACTACAGATTCCACTCAAGTTATTCAAAATAAGGGGGCTATCACCTCTTCACCCTTCCGAAGGACCGCGTCCCTCGCCCTGATGGCAACTTCTTTTCCATTGCGGTGTTCTACCTAATGGGAGGAATAAGATGTTACGCTCCCATCGGCTAGAACGTCTCATAAGAGGGCCAGAGTGGCCCACGTCCAGACCGAGGACAGGGGATTCGTCATGAAGACGATGACTTTTACAGGTAAGAGCAGCTTAAGTCTGCTTCTGTGTTTCGCCGGTCTTTTGAGTTTTGCCGCTCCGAAGGCGCGAGCGGATGAAGAAAAGGATCCCCCAACGCGCGTCGCGCGCATCAGCTATGTCGACGGTTCCGTATCCCTGCAACCTGGTGGGCAAGGTGACTGGGGTAGCGCGGCCAGAAACCGTCCGATCACTATCGGCGACAAGCTTTGGGCGGACAAAGATTCTCGAGCTGAATTGCAAGCCGGCACAGCCTCCATCCATCTCGGCAGTATGACGGCTCTCTCCTTCCTGAACCTTGACCAGGGCATCACGCAGATGCGCCTTGCCGAAGGCAGCATCAACTTCCGCGTCAGTGAATTGCGCGAAGGCGACCTGTATGAAGTTGACGCTCCGAATCTGGCTTTCACCGTGAAGCAGGCTGGGGCATTTCGCATTGATGTGGACGAAAGCGGCGACTCCGCCCGCGTGACCGTGATTCGCGGCGAAGGCGAAGTTACCGCGGGCGGCAAGACCTATGAAGTGCACTCCGGTGAGCGCGGGGAATTCACCGGCACGGACAACGTCGACTACGTTATTGACAAGGCTCCCCGTCCGGACGGCCTCGACCGCTGGGCCGCTGACCGCGACCTGAAGGAAGACAACTCGATTTCCGGAAAGTATGTTTCGCGCGAAATGCCTGGCTACAGCGATCTCGATGACAACGGTACGTGGCAGGATGAGCCGGAATATGGCCATGTCTGGTATCCCAACGATGTTGCCCCGGGCTGGGCTCCTTATAGCGACGGTTACTGGAACTACGTCGGCCCTTGGGGCTGGACCTGGGTTGACTACTCTCCATGGGGTTTTGCTCCGTACCACTATGGCCGATGGAACTATTTTGGCGGAAGGTGGGGCTGGTGCCCGGGCCCGATCTTTGGTCCTCCGATCTATGGGCCGGCCTTTGTCGGTTTCTTTGGCGGAGGCTTTGGCTTTGGCGTCGGCTGGTTCCCGCTAGGCTTCGGTGAACCGTTCTTTCCATGGTTCCACTGCCGCCACGAGTTCTTTGAGAGGATCAACGAACGCAATACTTTTATCCGCAACAGAAATGTCTTCAACACGAACATTCGCAACGTCAATTTCGTGAACGCGCACAACGTGAATGCCGTGACCACGGCGAATCGCAATGCTTTTACGAGCGGCCAGGCCATCAACCGCGGCGCCAACCGTGTCACCGCAGCTTCCTTGCGGGGCGCGCAAGTGACCAACTCCGTCGGAATAAAGCCGACGCAGCACAGCTCGCTCGGCTCGGTAAACACCAGATCGCATGTCGCCACGCCGTCAGCAGCGGTTCAGAACCGCACGGTGGTCGCGCGCACGGCACCGGCGCAAGGCGCGTCCCAGGCGCGTGTTCGCACGCTCAACAGCGCTGGCCTGCCTGCGGGCCACGTTGGCAACAGGCCTGTGAACAGCACCATGAATCAGCATGCCGTCACGCCGAATGCGCCATCGCGCAACACACCTGTGATGAATAGCCGTCCGGGCAACATGCCCAACACTTCCGGGATGACTTCCCGGCAGCGGGAGCTGTCGCAGAGCCGGCCGCCTTCGTCCATGACGAACCCGAACCGAACATCAGCCGCTGCTAATGGCAACAATGCTTCGCAGCGCGCGGGCAATGGCCCACGCACGTGGGCAGCGCAAGGAAATACAACTGACCGCGGCCGTGCCCCGGCAGGTTTCGGAAGCTCGAATCGGCCGGGAAACTCACAGGCGCCAACAACCCGCGAGACTCAAGGCAATCGTCCTCCATGGGTACGCGGCGATTCACAGTCTGGAGCGGTCAGCGGCCAGTCATCGCGGGCTTCTGCGCCAAGCTACAACGGTAGCCGCCCAAGCTCTTCTAACAGCAGCCGCTCTTACCAGCCACCGCAGCGGACGTACAACAGCACGCAGTCCTACGGTAACCGCGGCTACTCGCAGCCTCGGTCGTACAATCCACCTTCGAACCAGTCGTACTCATCGCCCCGGACTTACTCCGCACCTGGCCGTAGCTATCCCGCTCCGTCACACTCCTACTCCGCACCGGCACCGAGTCGCAGCAACGGCGGCGGGGGTGGCGGCAATCGGGGCGGCGGCGGCGGCTCCGCCTCTCACGGCCGGCACTAATCTCTTTGCCAAGTCAAGCGCCCGTCTGGATCTTCCGGGCGGGCTCTTGCTCATTGAAGTCGGTGCTTTGAGAGTCTTTCTCCCCAGCAAATGGGTTTTTCAAAAATCTCTCGGTTCCGCTCTTTCGTTCTAGTTCGGGTCCTTCCCGTAGATCCGAGAGTCGCCAACACCACTCAGGAATGCGTCGCTCGCAACTCTCTCTCTTGCCATGTGTTAGATGAAGTGACGTACTTCTTGTCAGGCGTTTGCTGTTTCGACAAACAGAAAGAGCCTGGCAGGTGCCCCGCGCCATTGAAGTGCTAGTGTGCCAAAAGGGCAGAAACCAGGTACCAGGGCCTTAGAAAATGCGGCGGAAAGTAAATTCGCCGCTCGTGATTCAGGAGAGATTTCGAAATGAGAAAACACGTGCTCAAAATGGCGAGCCTCCTCAGCGTGGTGCTGGCGGTGGCTCTTTTTGTGCCGCAACGCGCCGCAGCCGATGATGACGAGGATCCGCCAAGCCGCGTGGCGCGACTGAGCTACGCTAACGGCAACGTTTCATTTAATCCGGGGGGCACCGACGATTGGGTTTCCGCGGTTGTCAACCGTCCGATTACTTCTGGCGACAAGCTTTGGACCGACAACGGCGCGCGCGCCGAGCTGCACATCGGCTCCGCGGCGATCCGCCTTTCCGACAACACTGGGTTTTCCTTCCTGAATCTGGATGACCGCATGGCGCAGATCCGGCTCACAGAAGGCACTCTTAACGTGCGCGTGAGGCGTCTCGAACAAGACGAAACTTTCGAAATCGATACGCCCAACCTTGCTTTCTCGATCCTTCGTCCGGGCAACTACAAAATCAACGTCAACGAAGGGGGCGATGCCACCGTCGTTGTTGTCCGCGAAGGTGAAGGCGAAGTCACCGGTGGGGGCTCCGCTTATGCCGTTCATCCTCGCGAAACCGGCACGTTTTCCGGGACCGACCAACTCGACGCCGACATTCAGAGATTCGGCAATAACGTCGACGACTTCGACCACTGGTGCGGTGACCGCGACCGCCGCGAAGATCGCTCGCAATCCTCGCGCTATGTTTCTTCCGATGTCATTGGATACGAAGACCTCGACGACAACGGAGGCTGGCGTCCGGTGCGCGAGTACGGCACCGTTTGGTTCCCCCACACCACCATCGTCGGTTGGGCGCCTTATCGCTATGGTCATTGGGTGTGGATTTCACCATGGGGCTGGACTTGGGTAGATGATGCCCCTTGGGGGTTTGCGCCATTCCATTACGGCCGATGGGTTACGGTCGGCGGCGTTTGGGGTTGGGTGCCATGCGCGCCTCGCGCGGTCGTAGGTGTCGCCTACGTGCGCCCGGTTTACGCCCCAGCCCTTGTCGCCTGGGTTGGCGGACCACACTTCAGCGTAGGCATCGGAATCGGAGGAGGCGGTGGAGTCGGCGTGGCCTGGTTCCCGCTTGGGCCGCGTGAGGTCTACGTGCCTTCTTATCACGTGAGCCGTACTTACGTAACAAACGTGAACGTCTCCAATACGACGGTGAATAACACGGTTGTGAACAATTACTACAACAACGTGGTCGTGAACAAGAACGTTACCAACATCAAGTACGTGAACCAGACCGCGCGTAATGGGGTAACCGCCACATCGCAGCAGAATTTCACGTCGGCACAGCCCGTCGGACGAAACATGATGAGGGTCGATCGCCGGGAAGTTGAGTCCGCGCAGGTCAATCCGACCACCCCGACGGTTGCGCCGCAACAAAGAAGCGTGCTCGGCGCCGGCGCTGGCGGTGCGGCAAGGCCACCAGCGAGGTTTCAGGAGCGCTCCGTCGTGGCTAAGACGCCACCGCCCCCTGCTCCTGCATCCTTCGTAAAGCAACAACAGGCGATTCAAGCCAATGGAGGCAGGCCGCCGGCCGTCTCTCAAATGCGTCAAGTGCAGACGCAGACCGAGAACACGCAACAAGCTCGTCCGAACATCAAGATCGCATCACCCTCCCAGACTGCGACTCCAGAAAACGTTCGTGCCAACGGGTCCGGTCAGCCACAGAACAACAACGGCAATCGTCCGGGTCAGCCACAAACGAATGTTCAGCCCAATGTACAAAACAGGCCACCGACCTCCAACAACGCCGGACAGCAGCCACAAGGCAATCAACCGGGGAATTCGCCCGCAAACAACGGCCGCGAAAAGTCCTATAACGATCGCCCCGCTAGCGCTCGGCCCACCGGCGGGAATCCAAATCCCCCTGTGAACTCGCAGCTCGATCAGAGGCATCAGCAGCAGTTGGACCAGCTCCGCCTGAAACAAGACCAGGAGCGCCAGAAGATCGAGCAGAAACAAGTCCAGGAACAGCAACGGATTCAACAGAGAAATACTGTGGACGCTGGCAGGCAGCAAGTCGACCAGAGACAACAGCAGCAGCCCCAGCAGATCGACCAGAGACAGGTTCAGCAGCAGCAAAGGGCTCAGCAGACAAAAGCTGAGAACGCCAGAAGGCAGCAAGTCGATCAGAAACAACAGCAAGTCGACCAGAGACAACAGCAGCAGCTCCAGCAACTCGAGCAAAAACACGGGCAGGAGCAGCAGAAGCTGGAGCAAAAACAGCAGCAGGAGCGCCAGAGGCCGCAGGCACCCCCGAAAGACAAGCCCTCCAGCAAGCCGCCCAAGGACGACAAGCCTGCGCACCGCGGCTAGACCTGCTATTTTGCGAACATCATCCCGGGCGGGCGCTTGTTGAAAATCAGGCGCCCGCCCGTTTTCTTGATTTCGCGTATCTTCACAGGTGAAAGGTTTTGCTGTGTCGCGTAAGATTCCTTCTCTGCGCTCATGGCGAAACGATTTAAATCCCGCTGCTCATCCGCTGATCTCCCGGCCACATCTCCGGAGTTGCGGCTGTTTCGAATTCCAGGCATTCCAGAGATTCGCCCCGGCGATGATCTCGTCAAATGCGTGGCCAGCGCTGCCCGTCGCTCCGCGATTTACTTCGAAGACGGCGACATCCTTGTCTTCGCTCAGAAAATTGTGTCAAAGGCGGAAGACACGCTTGTTCGGCTGGCAAGCGTAAAGCCTTCCGCGGAAGCCCTCGCGATCGCCGGGCGCCTGAAAAAAGATCCTCGCGCCATCGAAGTCGTCTTGAGGGAGTCGCGGCGCATCGTCCGCAGCGATCACGTGCTGATCTCCGAAACGCGCCACGGATTCGTCTGCGCCAACGCGGGCGTCGACCATTCGAACGTTCCCGGCAACGATGTGGTGACTTTGCTCCCGAGAAATCCAGATCGATCCGCAAAAAAGCTCGCTGCCGCGCTCTGCAAACGGACCAGCAAACGCATCGCCGTCATCATCAGCGACACCTTCGGCCGCCCCTGGCGCCTTGGACTGACGAACGTCGCCATCGGCGCTTCAGGCGTTCCGGTTCTCCTCGATTTGCGCGGTTCGCGGGACCGACACGGAAAGCTTCTGGCTGCAACGATTCTCGCGGTCGCCGACGAACTCGCCGCCGCCGCCGGCCTCCTGATGGGCAAATCGGAAGGCTTCCCTGTTGTTCTCATTCGTGGTTATCGCTACAAGCCCATGTCCGAGCCGGCGGCCCGCATCATCCGTCCCGCCGCGGAAGACCTTTTCCGCTGAACTCCTCTTCTCTGCGTTCTCCGTGCCCTCTGTGTTAAATTCTTTCTGTCAATCTCTGCCAGGAAGACCATGACCATTCAGCCCCACGGCGCTCCCTTTCACCCCGCCATGAATCCTGAAGTCGATGAGTCACTCGCTCATGCGCGCGCGAGGGGCTCTGTCGACCGCGAAACTGCCCTTCACTTTGCGCAAGCCCCCTTGTCAGACTTGCTGGCCGCCGCTACGGAAATCCGCGCCGCCGGGAAGGGAAATGTCGTCAGCTTCTCAAAAAAAGTATTCATCCCGCTCACCACCCTTTGTCGTGACTATTGCAGCTACTGCACTTTTCGCAAGGACCCCGGCCAGCCCGGCGCTCACGTTATGACACCGGAGGAAGTCCTCGCGCTTGCCGAACAAGGCCGCCAAGCGGGCTGCAAGGAAGCTCTTTTCAGCCTCGGTGATCAACCCGAACGGATCTTTCCCGAGGCCAGGGAATTCCTGAGCAAACAGGGTTTTACGCGCACACTCGACTATCTCGCAGCAATGTGCGAACTCGTTCTGGAAAAAACCGGCCTGCTCCCGCACGCCAATCCCGGCCTCATGGATCACGCCGCACTCGTACGTCTGAAAGATTCGAACGCCAGTGTCGGCCTGATGCTCGAAAACGTCAGCCCGCGCCTGATGCGCGACGGCTTGCCGCATGCCAAAGCCCCAGACAAAGTGCCCGCGCTGCGTCTTCGCACCATCGAAGAAGCAGGGAGGCTCTCCATCGCGTTTACCACTGGAATCTTGATTGGCATCGGTGAAACCATGGACGAACGCATCGACTCTCTCTTTGCGATTCGAACGCTCCATGAAAAATACGGTCACATCCAGGAAGTCATCATACAGAATTTCCGCGCCAAGCCGGAAATTCCCATGGCCGCGCATCCGGAGCCGTCTCTTGAAGATATGCTGCGCACCATCGCTCTCGCCCGCCTAATCCTTGGACCGCACATGAACGTCCAGGCCCCTCCAAACCTGAGCTACGACGATTTCCCTCGTTTGCTGGAAGCGGGCATCAACGATTGGGGCGGCATTTCCCCGGTCACCAAAGATTTCATCAATCCCGAAGCGGCCTGGCCGCAGATCGCTCGTTTGCAATCCGAAACCGAGTCCCGCGGCTTCACCCTGCGCGAACGCCTCGCTATTTATCCGGAATTTGCCGGCCGGGAAGAATTTCTTTCCCGGCGCGTCCGCGATCAAGTTGGTGCGCTTTCCGGCGCGGACGGATTTACGTGTAGCACTGGCCTTGCGGCCCGCATCTGACTCTTCTATGCCTCCAACCAAAAAACTCAAAAGCACTGCTCTCGCGGGTGGTGTTGGCGCTTCAAAACTGCTCCTCGGTCTTTACGAAGTGATGGACCCGTGCTTGTTGACGATCATCGTTAACACCGGCGACGACATCGTTCTCCACGGCTTGAAGATTTCGCCGGACCTCGACATCGTGACGTATACCCTGGCAGGCGTCGTCGATTCCTCAAAAGGCTGGGGCATTCGCGGGGAAACTTTTCATGCCCTGAAACGCCTCGCCGGCTATGGGCGCGCCAATTGGTTCAACCTGGGGGACCGCGACCTCGCCACGCACATCCATCGCACCGCCAT
>Ga0137412_10002557_pt1 | contig 14387 bp, 10 predicted proteins | sample CZODoug2_1_16fun_FD_122160 | JGI IMG/M metagenome (GOLD analysis project Ga0137412, IMG submission 122160) | Vadose zone soil fungal communities from Angelo Coast Range Reserve, California, USA - CZODoug2_1_16fungal (Hybrid Assembly) | ecosystem: Environmental > Terrestrial > Soil > Vadose zone... | reverse complement strand
AGTGCATCTCAAGTCGATCGTCTACGAGCTGCTCTGGTTCCTGAGAGGCGAGACCAACGTCCACTGGCTTCAAGAGCGCGGCGTCACGATCTGGGACGAGTGGGCCGACGCGAACGGCGAGCTCGGACCGGTGTATGGGTCGCAGTGGCGCAGCTGGCCCTCGGCCGACGGCGGCGCGATCGATCAGATCGCGCAAGTCGTGAATTCGATCAGGACGCGGCCGGATTCGCGCCGCCACATCGTCACGGCCTGGAACCCCGCCGAGATCGACAGGATGAAGCTGCCCCCGTGTCACGTCCTGTTTCAGTTCTACGTGGCCGATGGACGCCTTTCCTGCCAGATGTACCAGCGCAGTGCCGACATTTTCCTCGGCGTGCCGTTCAATATCGCCTCCTATGCATTGCTCACGTTGATGGTGTCGCAGGTATGTAGTCTTCAGCCAGGCGAATTCGTGCACACCTTCGGCGACGCGCACCTGTATCTCAACCATCTGGAACAGGCGAAGGAGCAACTCGCGCGCGTGCCGCGGCCGCTGCCGCGCATGCGGCTCAACCCAGCCGTAAAGGACATCTTCGCTTTCCGCTACGAGGATTTCACCCTCGAGGCTTACGACCCGCACCCCGCGATCAAAGCTCCGATCGCGGTCTAGCCTACGGCCGTGCGCTGGCGCGCCGGGCGGCGCAGCAGCGCCGCGGCTTCAGTCGCGGCGGCAGGCTCCAGGAATGTGGACGGCGGCATCGCGGTGCCGTCGCTCGGAGCGCTCAGCACATCCCGGCCCGTTTCCTTCCCCGAAGAGTCGCGGTAGACCAATTCGTTCGTGTCGAAATCGTACTCGGGATGATGCGCGTCGTTCCACTGGTTCAGGAACACCATGTAGAAGGGCACGAACAGGCCGTGGCGCGGCTCGCGGTGCTGCAGGGCGAACACGAATTCGGGCTGCTCCTTGACCGCGAATCCGCTGTGGCAATGCTGCACCCAGACGTAGTCGCCGAGCACGATGAGCTTCCAGAACGGCTCCTCGTCGTAAAACTTGAGGGTCACCTTCTTGCCGAACTTGCGCAGCCCGGAAAGATACGCGACAACCGCCTCGATCTCGGTGTGCAGCGTGAGCGCGGTGATCTCCGGTGGCAGGGAATCCGCCCGCTCGCGCAGCGCCTTTCCGATCGGGTTGACCAGCATCACGCGGATCTCGTAGGCCTTCTCGATCACACCTCGCAGCAAACTGTCGTCGGCGACGAACGTGTCGTAGCCGGTCAAGGTCAGCACGAAGGCGTCGCGCGCGGCCGGAAGCTGGCTCACCAGCGCGCGTTCCCGCCTGCGTGACCACCAGCCGGCTCCGGCGTTGCGTGCGTACACGAGGGATGCGAGCCGCGCGGTGAGGACCCGCCGGCGGTGGTCCCAGGCGATCTTCGCCAGGTTGAACAGCAATGCAAGGACCGACGCCAGGCCGACTTCGGTCGCGAGCAGGAGATTCGCGTTGTTCTGGACCTCCGGCCACCACTCGTTCAGGATGTAGTTCGCTACGCCGGGAAGCGAGAAGGCGATCGCGACTGCGAGCAGGGTGATGGCGCCGTGCGAAAGGATTTGTCGCAGTCCGGTCCAGAGGTTGTGCGTGGGCGTCCCACGGTGCATCGCCATAAGCGTCGGATCACCGGTGCCATTCCTGCTCGCCCCGGCCGGTGCGCGATACGATGGCATCCAGCGTGCGGAGCGACGTGTCCTCTTGCGGCCCGCCGAGGCCGACCGCCACGCGCGCTTCGGCGAGGGCCTCGTCGTGACGGTCGAGGTCCGCGAGCGTTTGCGCCAGGTTGTTGTGCGCGGCGGCCGACCGCGGATGAGCGAGAACGGCGCGCCGGAACGCCCGTTCCGCCGCCTCGTAGTCGCCGGCCCGGTAGGCCGTATTTCCCAGGCCCATGAGCGCCACGAGCTGGTCGGGCCAGCGCTCGAGTGCGCGTTCGTAGGCTCCCCGCGCCGATGCGGGCGGACCGGTCTTCTCGAGCCGCGCCACGGCGCTCAAATAGTCGCCCGCAGCCACACTCTCTGGCAAGCGTCGCGGCGGCAGCGCGAGCATCGCCCAATAGCCGCCGCGCTGCCACGTGCGCTCAAACGTGCTGAGCGGCATCAGCAGGCGCCGCTCTTCGCCCGAGCGCAAGCTGATGCTGCGCGCCTTGAGGTCATAGCCGACCGCGACCGCGTAGTGCCAGACCGGATGCGAGTCCAGCGCGAGGTTCTGCAGCACGATCACGGGGTTTCCCGCGGCGATCTCGGTGAGGAGATCCGAAAGCTCAGGTTTGAGCTCGATCGCGACAAAGCCGTTGCGGCGCGCCGCCGCCAGCATCTCGATCTGCAGGCTTCCGTGGCGATCCGGGAGATAGACCTGGTGCCGCAACGCCTCCGGTTCGATCGCCTTGCCTCCGGCCCCGAGCACCATCGCGAGAGCGGCCGGGCCGCATTGATAGTCGTCCTGCGGATAGAACGGAACCGCATCGATCTCGGCGCGCTGCGGGATTCCGGAGGAGCCACCTCCGATTAGGGCTTGCAGCTGCGGCGTGGCGCAGCCCGCAAGCCCGAGAAGAAAGATGCCCGCCGCCGTTAGGCGGCGGGCGACACACCGGCGTGGCCGAGAGGGGAGGATCACTTGGCCGGCCGGGTGAAGCTGAAAACCTTGGTGAAGCCCAGAATATCCGTTATGAGAAGTGTCACGAACACGAGAAACCCAATTACCAGCGCGGTCTCGATCCCGGTCCCCGCTGCGGGAAGCGAATCGAACCGCGCGGCGACCTGTTCGACTTCGTCGTCGCTCAAGGCGTCGACGCGGGCTTTCGCGTCGTCGGCACTCACGCCTTGCCGCTCGAGCGCGCCCCGAACGTCGGCCCGGTCGAAAAGCGAACGCAGAAGCTCGCGCGCCGAAAGCGGCGCCTGCCGGGTGGTTTCGACCCGATCGGTTGCGACCAGTTCGGCCTGCGCGGCCGGGATCGGCAGCCCCAGGGTGCACAGGCCGACGACAAGAGCGCGTGCGATGGTCCGGTTGAGGGTCGGCATTTTTTTTCCTCCTCGCTTGAATAAGTGGGGTTTTCTTATACCCGACTTTTCATGTGCGCACGAGTTTGCCTTCCACTACCCTGACCTTGTCGCCCACGGCGAGGGTGGGCGGGCTCGACAGAGAAACGGTGCGAAAGGAGCCGTCGTCCATGCGCACCGTCACACGATACGCGTAGCGCTTTTTCACGTTCCTTTCGGTCTCGTCTCCGGTGATTGCGCCCGCGACGGTCCCGAGGAACGTCATGGCGGTGTTGGCGCTTCCGCTGTCCGGCCGGTTCCCTGCCGCGGCGCTGAGCCCTCCGGCGACTGCGCCGACATCGCTCGCCTCATCGCGTACCTCTATCGTCCGGATGGACTCGACGGTGCCGCACAAGGCGCAACTGGTGGCCGGGACCGATTGGCTTCCGGGGTCCGCCGGCCGCGCGTCGCCCTGCTTCGGCGACAAGCCGCTGGGCAACAGGCCCGTCATGGCGCCGATGCCGATCACGCTCGCGATCAGCACCGAAACCGCCGGACCTGCGATAAGTGGATCGATCCGCATTCAGTAGAGTTCTTTCTCCATCGCTGGAATCCCGCAGGAACGCAGATCGGAGTGCAATCCCCGTGCCAAGGTGAAACTTTCAAGCTAACTCAACGGGTTAGTCGAAAATCCGCGATGCCAAATTTTCTCGATACGTCGCCTGTCAGCGACGCTTTCCGGCAAGCGAAGAAAATCAAGCTGATGGGAAAGGAATTTCCTTGTCGCCACTGGGCGACAAGGCGACACGATCCGCGCTTCGTGGGTTTCAGGCCTTTTCGGGCTTGAACATCTTCGGCTCGAGCTTGTGGCGCTCGAGCAGCTTGTAGAACTCCGTGCGATTGCGTTGCGCGAGCTTTGCCGCTTGCGTCACGCTGCCGCCGGTCATGCGCAGAATGCGAACCAGGTATTCGCGCTCGAAGACGCCTCGCGCCTCCTCGAGCGAGGCGAGCTGCGCGGGCTCTTCCTTGAGTGCCTGCTGGACGAGTGTGGCGGGCACGACGCTCGAGGCGCAGAGCGCAACCACCTGCTCGATCACGTTGACGAGCTGGCGCACGTTGCCCGGCCAGGGTGCCGCAAGCAGCATCTGCAGCGCCTCCGGAGCGAACGCCCGGACGTCCTTTGCGTAACGCCCGGCCGTCACCCCGAGGTAATGAGTCGCCAGGGGAACGATGTCTTCGCGCCGCTCCGAGAGAGGCGGGAGAACGAGCGAGACGACGTTGAGGCGATAGTAAAGGTCCTCGCGGAAGCGCCCGGCTTTCATCTGGACGTCGAGGTCGCGGTGCGTGGCGGAGATGATCCGTATGTCCACCGCCGTCCCTTGAGTTGCACCGACCGCACGCACCTCGCGGTCCTGCAGTACCCGCAGGAGCTTGGCTTGCAAAGCAAGAGGCATATCGCCGATCTCATCCAGGAACAGCGTCCCTCCGTCCGCTGCGGGGACAAGCCCTTTGTGGTCGTAGATCGCGCCGGTGAACGAGCCTTTGCGGTGCCCGAACAATTCAGACTCGAGCAGATTTTCAGGGATGGCGGCGCAATTGACCGCAACGAAAGGTCCCTCCGAGCGTCGGCTTGCACGGTGTATAGCGCGCGCCAGGAGCTCCTTTCCGGTGCCGCTCGCGCCCTGGATGAACACGCTCGCTTCCGACTGGGCGACCAGGCGCGCCTGATGGAGCACGTTCTCCATTTTCGGGCTCTGCGTCACCAGGCCGCGGCGCCAGTCCCCGTCGTCCCCGCCTTGTCCGACTCCGGAAAGCCGCAGCGCCTGCTCCACCTGATCGAGCAGGTGCTTTCCGTCGAACGGCTTGGGCTGAAAGCCGAAAACCCCGCGGCGTGTGGCGGCGACCGCGTCCGGGATCGTGCCGTGCGCAGTCAGGATGATGACCGGAAGGGTGGGTGCCTGCTTGCGGATCTCGTCGAACAAGGTCAAGCCGTCCATTCCGCCCATCTTGAGGTCCGTGATGACGAGCTCGGGGCGCGACGCCGCGAGCATGGCCAGCGCCTTCTCGCCGCTCTCGGCTCCCTTGACGCTGTGGCCAGCGGCGGTGAGCCGTAGGGAAATGAGCTTGAGAATATCCGGATCGTCATCGACGAGAAGAATCGTGCTCATCTTGGCCGCGCCTGCTCCCGTTCTATGATCTTGCGTTCGACCGCCTTCAGCGCTTCGAGTTGCTCCTTCAGTTGGGCCGTGCGGCGCTGCTCGCGCAAGCGCTCGCTGATCTGCGCGTGAAGCAGTCCGGCAAACTGTTGCATGGGGCCCTGCGGCGATTCGGAAGCGCCCGCGAGGGACTCAAGCAGGCCAGCGGCCCTGGCATCGTCGTTGAACGCCGTTCCCGGCAAGGTCAGCAGGAGCGCAAGTCTGACCCGCCCGTAAGCACCGCGATCCTTGGTGAATATCTGGTTCGACGCGTTCAGTTCGCGCTGTTGTTCCTCGGCCTGGAGTGCCGCGACCCTCTGTGTATAGGCGATCAGGTCGATGACCTGGCGCGATTCCTGGCTTTCGCGAGCCGAAGAGGTTCCCGGGAATGGAGCGAGATAGGCGCATCCGGCGAGCGCGACGGCGCAGGAGAACGCTGCAACTGCCCGGATCATGACTCGGGACGCGGCGTCCCGGACGCGAGCGTGACGCGGAAGTGGGCGCCGGCCGCGGGGCCCTTCACGACCTCGATTCGCCCGCCGTGAGCGACGACGAATTCCCTCGCGATGGCCAGACCCAGACCGCTCCCCCGCACGCGACCGTGATGGACGTCTTCGCCCTGATAAAACCAATCGAAAATCCGGTCGTGATCCTCGAGGAATTCCCGGACCCGCGTCTCTTACGTCGAACACCACCTCGTCCTCCACTTGTCGCAGCGACAGCGAAATCATACCCTGATCCGGCGAGTATTTGACCGCATTGGAGACCAGATTCGCCGCGACGGCGCGTAATTTTTCCTCGTCTGCCCGGAGGATGACCGGGTCCAGCCGCAGGTCGGCGTGGATGCCGCGCGCCTGGATCGCGAGGCGGTGATCGTCGAGCACCTGCTCCACGAGCTTGTCGAATCGCACCGCCGTCAGCTCCAGGCGCCCCACGCTCTCCTGCGCGCGATGATAGTTGAGCAGGCCCTCGATCAGCTGCTGCAATTGCACGCTTTTTTGCTGGAGAATTTCGACGATCTCGCGTTGTCCCAGCGAGAGCGGACCGGCGGTGCCTTCGGCGAGCAGCTCGGATCCTTCGCGAAGCGCCGTCAGCGGCGTTTTCAGCTCGTGAGATACGTGCCGCAGGAACAGGCGCTTCTGTTGCTCGAGCTCGATCAGACGCTGGCGCAGCCAATCGAGCCGGCTGCCCAGGTATTTCAGGTCCGCCGGCCCTCCGACCCGGATGTCACCTTCGAACTCGCCCGCGCCGAGGCGCCGGATCGCCTGGTCGAGCTGGCGGATCGGTCTGGCGATGAGCAGGGTGACCCCGACCGCAAGGAGTATCCCCAGCGGTATCGTCGCAGCGAGCTGCAGCCACAGGATGCGCTGCGCGCGCTCGCCAGTGCGCCGCATCGATTCCACCTCCCGGTCGATCAAGGCGTTGCTTGTATTGAGCACGTCCCGCGCAAGCTCCGACAACACCACGTAGCCTTCCACGAGCGCCTTCTTGTCAGCCTCCAGCTTCGGTCTGCCGAGCAGCCGTTCGTAAAGCCCCTGCTCCTTGTCGATCGTGTTGTTGAGTTCGTTCAACTGCGGCTCGTCGAGCGGCTGCAGGGACAGCTCGCTGGTATTCGCCTTGAAGTTCGCCCTGAGCCGAACGTAGTCCTTGAGGAGCTCCTCGTCGTCGAGGATGAGATACTGGCGCACCACCCGTTCGAGCGCCGTGGTTTGCTCGACCAGGAGGCGGCTGCCGCGTGAGGCCTGCGCAGCCTGAGACACCGCTGTCTGGCTCTGACCTGCCAGCTGTTCGACGTACACCGCGGCATTGTAAAAAGCAACGATGAGGGGCGCCGCGACGAGCGCGAAGGCGAGCAACAGCAGGCTCAGGAACGATCGCGGGTAATAGCGCTGGGGGAATTCGAGCCCGATTTTCATGGACCGCTATAATGCCGCAGTTTTCCGCATCGTGAGCTTGTTGCCCTCTCCCGTCGGCCCGAGATGACCGGCACTCCGCGCATTGCCATTATCGCCGCCGTGGCGCGCAACGGCGTCATCGGCCTGCGCAACCGGATGCCCTGGCATTTGCCCGAGGACCTGAAGCGTTTCAGGCGGCTTACGCTGGGACACGCAGTGATCATGGGTCGCCGAACGTTTGAATCGATCGGCAAGCCCCTTGCCGGGCGGAACAATATCGTGGTCACCCGCTCGCCCGATTGGACCGGCTCGGGCTGCCGCGCCACCCATTCAATTGAAACCGCCCTCGCAGCGGTTCAGGAGCAAGAGGCCGCGTTCGTCATCGGCGGCGCGGAGATCTATGCGCTCGCTCTTCCATTCGCCTGCCGCCTCTATATCACCGAGATCGAGCGCGACTTCGACGGCGACGCGTTTTTCCCGGAGTTCGACCGTTCACAATGGCGCGAGGTCTCGCGCGAACAGCGCGTTCTCGGCGGCGCGGTAAGCTTCAGCTACGACTTCGTCGCGTACGATCTGCGCGCGTGACTTCGCGCGCCGCGAATCGCGACATCAGGCTTTCACGTTGTCTCCGACCACAACGCAGTTACGCCCCGCGCGCTTGGCCTGATACAGGGCTGCATCGGCGACTCGCAGCACCTCGTTCCCGCTCTGGCCGTGATCGGGAAACATCCCGATGCCCACGGATATCGTGATGGGCCCGACGCGCCGGCCCTCGTACTCGATCTCGAGCTCCTGCACCCCCCGGCGGAGCTTTTCGGCGCGCTCCAAGACCGTGCCCTGCAGGGCCGGTGCCATGACCAGCACGAACTCTTCGCCGCCGTAGCGGGAGGCGATATCCTCGCCGCGGGCGGCGGACAGCATGTACTGGCCGATTGCACGCAACACTGCGTCGCCTGCCGCGTGACCGAGCGTGTCGTTGAAGCGCTTGAAGTTGTCGATGTCGATCATCATCACGCCGAAGGGCTGGCTGCTGCGCCGGGCGCGGCTCTCTTCCCGGCCGAGCGACTCTTCGAGGTAGCGCCGGTTATGCAGACCGGTCAGCCCGTCGTGTACAACCTGGTCCTGCAGGCGAAGGTTTGACTGCGTCAGTTCCTGTTCCGCCAATAAGCGCTTTTTGATCTCCTGGTCCAGGGCGGCCCTCACCACTTCGAGCTGCGCGTCGCGCTCGGCGATGCCGCGATCCAGCTGGGCGTTCAACCTTTCGAGATTCGCCGTGTGCCGGTGGAGCTTCCGGGCGATCGGGCGCAAGAACGAGTCGATGGATTGATGCTCGGAATGCGGTTCCACCGGCGGTGGACTGGGCCCGGAAAGAGCCGCTTCGACGACCGCGAGCAGGTTCTCCGGGTTGACCGGCTTGGCAACGAAGAACGCACCAAAGGAGCTCGCCAGGGCCTCGGCTTCGGTCGCGATGTGGGCGGCGGCCCGAAACACCACCCGCGGCTGGACCGAGTGCGGTTCTTGGCGCAGGTTGAGGACGAACTGACAACCGTCCATACCCGAGGTCAGTATGTCGATGATCACCAAGTCGGGTTTTTCGGCGCGCGCTATCCTCAACGCTTCCTCGCCGTCGGAAGCCTCCAGCAACCGATGCCCGTGTTCTCGGAGCAGCGTCGCGACAAAGCGCAGATTGACCGGTCTGTCCTCGATGGCAAGAATCGTGGCCACGATCCTCCCTAGTTTGCATCCGGTGCTCAGAAAGCCCCTTGGCCCCGCTTCCGGACAACGTTGCAAATGAGGTGATTATGCCCACGTCATGCGTCAACACAGGTAACAAAAATGTCACGGAGGGTGAGCCGAAAGGAGGGGTTCGGGAAGCCGTCGCGGACCCTCCCCCGCACGACAGCACGAAACGTGAAAAAGTGTCCCTCCAGGTCCGCTTCATTCGCTGGGCGTTGAACCACTCGACCGCTGACGATTCGGCTCGCCCTTGAACCACTTGACCGCGGCCGTCTCGTCTCTAAAACTCTGAACATTGACGCCATGCTGGCGCCCTATCAATTCGATGTACTGATGGGAAATGCCGAGCTCCTCGGAATCACCCAGCAGCGCGATCTTATGTGAAGGATCGACGCTGAGCTTCTTGAAGTACGCGAGAAATCCCGACCGCTCGACCGTGAAAACCGGGTTCGAGGAATGCACGCAGATCAGCACCGATGATCGCTGATACCTCGTTGCGGCGCCGGCGACGATTTGCAAAAATTCCCGCGTCTCCTCCATCGTCTCCCGATTGAACAGTTCGGCCTTCAGATATTCCGGCTCTATGGTGACTTTGTACAACATGATGTTTACTGGGCGCAGCGCCTCCACCCGCCTCGGGTAACCGGGAAGTTCAATGCCCACGACGTTCGCAGACTGGTCGAATAGGAAAACATCACCGAAACGTACTTGGTAGCAAAAGGAAATGACGAATTATGACAATGGCAAGTGGTCCTTACGGATCAGCTGTGCGCCGACTCGGGAAATCCCGGCCGCACTTGTAGGGGAATTCCTGACAGGGCCTTCCCTCGGTCCGCTTGCATGGAAACGGAGCTTTGATTGCACACACCCAAAAAGTAGCAAGGCAGCTACTTCCAGTCGCTCGTTTGCCACAAGAAATTCGCGATCGCGCTATAGCAGGCAGAAAACCGATTCGCTATGATGAAATTCTGCTTGTTAAGCACCCTTCCCTCCCGGTGCAAATGCGGGCAGGCAGCCCCGGCACTCGCCGGGGTTTTTTTACGCGCGAACGCCTGCACCGTTCACATCGTCTCCGAGGAAACGACCGTCTTGTCGGTCATGCCGCTGAGCTCGGCCTTTAGCGCTTGCACTTCCCGCTCGAGGACAGCATAGGTCGCCTCTGCGCTTTCGCGGTCGTTTTTCAAGCTCAGCCCTTCCAGTATCCCCGCCGCTTCCTGCGCCGCGGGTGCGGAAAGGCTGCGGAACATCCCGCGCAAGGTGTGAACGGCGTAGGTAAAGCGCTCGGCGTCCCCGGTTTTCATGGCCTCGCGCGCGCTCGCCATCAGGGGCACGCATTCCTGCAAGAACAGTTTCGTAATTTCTCCGAGCAACTGCACGTCGCCGTCGACCCGATCGAGCAGCGCCGCCCGATCGAGCACGATTTTTCGCGTCGATTTCGACCGCCCGCCCGAGGCGGGATGCAACCGTTCGATGGCTTCGAGCAGCGTCGCCGGCTGGATTGGCTTGATCAAATAGGCGTCCATGCCCGCTTTCAGGCAGCGTTCGCGATCGCCCGCCATAGCATGCGCGGTCAATGCGACGATGGGAGTGTATTCGCCCGTAATCGTTTCCCGGCTTCGAATTGCGATGGTGGTTTCAATACCGTCCATCCTGGGCATCTGCACGTCCATGAGAATAAGATCGAAGTGCTTGTCTTCGAGCGTCTTCAGCGCCGCGGCGCCGTTGTCCGCCGCAACGACTCTGTAACCCTCTTTCTCAAGCACATGCTGGGCAAGCCTGCGGTTTACCGGATTGTCTTCGACCAGCAAAATATCCAGCGCCGACCTGCTTCTTTGCGCAGGCCCCGGCACAGCCGGTGCCCGCCTAGCTCTGCTACGGGACGAAACGCCGACCACGGAGCGGACCGCATCCAGCAGCTCCGACTCCTTGACCGGCTTGGTCAGGCAGCACGAGACCCCGCGATCGATGCGGTCTGCCGCGCGCTGCAAGGCCAAGCCGAGCGCGATCACGGCCTGGGCCCCGAGGTGCGGGCTCTTGCGTATGTGCGAGGCGAATTCATAGCTATCCACACCGGGCAAGGTGTCATCCAGAAGCACCAGTCGGAACGGTGCCTTTGCCCGTTTCGCCCGCTCCAGGATTTCCGTAGCGGATTTGCAGCCATCAGCTTCGTGCACTTCGATGTTCCATCGTCTCAGCGTGTCCACGAGGATGCGGCGGCTCACGGGATGGTCTTCCACCACCAGAGCCCGGAGTCCCTTGAAATCGATCGCGCTCTGTTCGACTTGCGCCGCCGTCTGCAGGCCGAAACGCACCGTGAAGTGGAAAACGCTTCCCTTGCCTGGCTCGCTTTCGACCCAGATCTTTCCGTCCATCACCTCCACCAGGCGCGCCGAAATCGTCAATCCCAGTCCGGTGCCCCCGTAAATGCGCGTCGTCGAAGTGTCTCCCTGCAGAAACGGCGCAAAGATGGCGATCTGTTTTTCCCCATCGATGCCGACGCCCGTGTCACTCACGGTGAAATAACAGGTCCCACCGCCTTGATCGCTCGATTGGCGCTGGACGCGCATCACCACTTCGCCCCGCTCAGTAAACTTGATGGCATTGCCCACCAGGTTGAGAACGATCTGGCGCAGCCGGACCGGGTCGCCGAGCAGCGCATCCGGGGTGTCGGGCGCAATTTCATAGGCGAGCTCAAGACCCTTCCTGTGGGCCTCGAGCGCCAGGGTCTTCATGGTGTCGCCCAGGCTCTCGCGCAGCGAGAACGGGATGGTCTCGACTTCCAGCCGCCCAGCCTCGATCTTCGAGAAATCGAGAATGTCGTTGATGACCGTCAAAAGGGAGCCGCCGGAGGTCTTTACGAGATCGATGTACTCGCGCTGCTCCGGCGTCAGAGGCGTCTGCAAGGCGAGCTCGGTCATTCCAATGATGGCATTCATCGGAGTGCGGATTTCGTGACTCATATTGGCCAGAAACTCCGACTTTGCGAGATTCGCCGCCTCGGCCGCCTGCTTCGCCTTGTGCAGATCCTCTTCGGCCTGCTTGCGCATCTCGATTTCTTTCCGCAGCAGGTCGTTTGCCGCGATGAGACTGGCGGTGCGCTCCCGTATTTTGGTCTCGAGGCTCTCGTTGACCTTGGACAACTCCCGCTCAGCGATTTTGCGCTGGTTGACCTGCGTCGCAAGCTCCGCGCTCTTGCCGTACAAATCGACAAACACCGCCACCTTCGACTTCAGGATGTCGATGTTCACCGGCTTCAGGATGTAATCCACGGCGCCGATTTCATATCCCCGGAATACCGATTGTGCGTCTTCGAGCACGGCAGTGAGGAAGATGATCGGGGTGTGGCGGGAACGCTTGAGCTTTCGGATCAATGTGGCGGTTTCGAAACCGTCCATTTCGGGCATCCGGATGTCGAGCAGAATGAGCGCGAAGTCGGTTTTGAGAATCTGTCTCAGCGCCTCCTTTCCCGATCCGACGGCCAACACGTTCCGGTCCGGCCCGGAGAGGAGCTCCCGCATCGCAGCCAGGCCATGCCGGTCGTCATCGACCACGAGAATGTTGGCTTGCGATAAGCCGGACATGCCGCCTCCGGTCACTTCGCGAGCCCGACCCGCAACAGCGACAAGAGCTGTTCGATATTGACGGGCTTGGAGATGTAGTCCGAAGCGCCGGCCTCGATGCATTTCTCGCGATCCCCCTTCATCGCTTTCGCGGTCACCGCGATGATCGGAAGATTCTTGAATTCGTCCAGCCTGCGAATGATCCGGATCGTGTCGTATCCGTCGAGCTCGGGCATCATGATGTCCATGAGGACCACGTCGATGCCGGGATTGTTCTTCAGCGCCTCGAGCCCGTCTTTGCCGTTCTCCGCGTTGAGCACCGTTATCCCGTGCTGCTCAAGAGCCCCGGTCAACGCGAATATGTTTCTTATGTCATCGTCGACGATCAGCACCTTCCTGCCTCCCAGATCCGGCGTGGCCCTTTGGATAGCGGTCAGCAGCGGGCCGCGCTTGTCCGTCGGCAGTTCGTTGACCGTCTGATGCAGGAACAGCGTCGTCTCCTCCAAAACGGCTTCGAGGGTTCGCGCGCTTTTCAGGACGGCGACTTCCGCCAGTTTCTTGAGCTTGTCCCGCTCGCTGCCGCTCAGGGTGTCCGGTTCGTAGATCACGATCGGTAATTCGGACGCCGTTTCGGATTGAACGATCTTTTTGATGAGGTCTATCGCCGTCATGTCGCGAAGCGTCGGACCGAGCACCATGCAATCGAACTGTTTTTTCCGCAGCGCATCGAGGGCCTGCTTGCCGGCGCGAGCGCCCGTGATCTGCACGTCCTCCCCGCGCAGGGCTTCGGTGATGCTCGTCCGCTCCGCATCGTTTCCATCGACGACGAGCAGCGTTCTGATCTCGTGTTCGATTATCCTGCGCGTCTTCGCGAGGGCCTCTTGGAGCGCTTCTTTCACCGCGGGCTTTCGCACCGCCCCCACGGCTCCCATGTGAAGGCATTTGTGCATCCGTTCGGCCACGGAAATGACGCTCACCGGGATATGCCGCGTTTTCGGATCGTGTTTGAGGAGATCCAGGACCGCCCATCCGTCCATGTCCGGAAGCTTCAGATCCAGCGTGATCGCGTCGGGAGAGTGCTCCTTGACCAGAACAAGCGCCGTGCTGCCATCCAGGGCGACGACTCCCTTGAACCCGCTTTCGCGCGCGACATCGAGCAGCGTCGCGGCGAACTTCGCGTCGTCTTCGACGATCAGGACGACGCGGTCGCCTGGCTGGAGGTTGTCACGGTCGTCGCTCACCTGCGCCTGCGCGTGCATCGCACGTCCGGCTTTCGGCCCCGGGCTCACGCTCGATCGCTTGGCGTAGGCTGGACCGAGCTTGGGCTCCTCGGCGAACGTTTCCTCGGCAGGTGTTTTCGGTATTGTCGCCTCGACCTCTGTAGGCTCGTGGACAAACGGCAGGTAAAGGGTGAACGTGCTGCCTTTGCCCGGGGTGCTTTCGACCCGGATTTCCCCGCCGAGCAGGCGCGTGAGCTCGCGGCTGATGGAAAGTCCCAGTCCGGTGCCCCCGTATTTGCGGCTGGTGGTTCCGTCAGCTTGCTGGAAGGCCTCGAAGATCACCCTCTTCTTGTTTTCGGGAATTCCGATGCCGGTATCGGTGACTGCGAACGCCACCACCTTTTCCGCCGCATCCAGTTGCGGGTGTCCGGGGCTCCACCCGGATTTCGCGAGGCTGATCCGCAGATCCACCTTGCCCTTCTCGGTAAACTTGATCGCATTGGAGAGCAGATTCTTCAGGATCTGCTGGAGTCGCTTTTCGTCGGTGTAAATCACCGCCGGCAAGCTGGGGGCCGTGTCCACCGTGAACCCCAAGCCCTTGTCCTGGGCGACCTGGAGGAAGGTCCGCTCGACGTAGTCCCGTAGCCCGGACAGGCGTTCGGGCCCAATGTCGAGCGTGACGGTACCCGATTCGATCTTGGCCAGATCGAGAATATCGTTGATGAGGGAAAGAAGATCCGTGCCGGCGGCATAGATGGTCTGCGCGTAATCGATCTGTTT
>Ga0137412_10000025_pt2 | contig 14389 bp, 21 predicted proteins | sample CZODoug2_1_16fun_FD_122160 | JGI IMG/M metagenome (GOLD analysis project Ga0137412, IMG submission 122160) | Vadose zone soil fungal communities from Angelo Coast Range Reserve, California, USA - CZODoug2_1_16fungal (Hybrid Assembly) | ecosystem: Environmental > Terrestrial > Soil > Vadose zone... | reverse complement strand
CCAGAATGCGGCTAGATACATCACGCCTCCCGGAGAAGAGGTGAAGTTCAGCCCAGAAGTGGGAGTGGCTCAGCTTGAGAGCAATCAGCTACTCGCGGGTCAACAGGTGCAAGTTATCCCCGGCCAGAATGATGCGGCCCATGCTCGGGAACACATTGCCATCGAGAGTCCGATTATCGAACAGGTTCAACAGGCTATGGAACTTGATCCGATGTCCCTTGTGCAGATTCTACCGGGGCTTAATGCGCTTGATGCTCATACCCAGCAGCATGTTGAGCGGTTGTCTCAGGATCAGAATTATAAGGAGTTGTCGGCCCAGTATCGCAAGTTCCTACAAAATGCGGATGGCGTCCTGCACAATGCTATATTACGCGTTCAGAAGCTCGTTGGAGAGCAGAAGCGTCAACAGCAAGAGGCTCAAGCAGCAGGAGAGGGTCAGCCAGAAGGCGATCAACAACCGCAAGCTGATCCCGCCATGCTGGCAAAGATAAAAGGCGAGGTCGAGTTGCGTCAGTACAAGCTGGAAACAGATCAGCTACGGTTCAACCAACAGATAGCCAATAATGAAATAAAAGCACGTCAGGATCGCGCCATAGCGGACGCCGACGCAGCAGCTAAAATCGCACGAGAACTTCCCGGATTACAGACAGTATGATCACGCCAAAACAACTATTCCAGTCGAGCACCGAAAAGGTGAAGTTCATTGAGGCCTTCGTCAATCATCCTTTCGGCCAAGAAGCCCTTCTCATTCTCGCTGGTGAAGGAACACCCAACAAGCCGACCCCTGTATCCGGGGTGAGCTATGCTGATCTGATGTCGGTATCTGGAGCAGAATCTATCGGCTGGCATCGTGCGCTCTTTGCTCTGAAATCTCTATCTGTACTTCCGCCTAAACCCGGAGAAGCAGAGGAACTCCAGTATGTCGATTTGGCCAAAAAAGAACTTCTCGCTACTGGCCTCTATACGGAAGCCGAACTCAACAATCTCGCAGCAAACTCAACCCAATAACACCAATGAAGAATAAAGATAAAGTACCAGCTACGCCCAAGATGCCCGTTGGAACCAAGAACAAATCTTGGGGAGCGCGTCATCGTGCCGGAATCGGAAAGAAAGTCAGTCCCACCAAATAACCTATGGCTACCGAAGCACCAGTGGCACCTGTAAACATCCCGCAGGAGACATCCATCCTCGGGACTCAGGAACAGCATAAGGCGATGACCTTCAATCTTGGGGCGGCATTGGACAACATTGCCGCCAGGGATAAGGTCAAACCGACCATGCGAGAAACTCCCAAAGTTTCTGATCCAGATCAACCCCTCAAGCCAGAGGTTGCCAAGGTAGAGCCCGAACCAGTAAAGGCCGTTGCAGAGGCTCCTGAAGCGGCTATAGAGCCAACAGAAGATACGCCTCCAGCTCAACTCAACGAGAAGGAGAAGGTGGCATGGGCGAAATACCGAAAGATCGAGAAGGACTACAACAAGGAAGTCCCGGAGCTTCGGCAGCAGCTTGAAGCCTTGCAGAAACAGCTTCAGGAGAAGGACGGCTCGCTATCTGAATTCGAGAAGCATAAATCCCGAGTAAAGGAACTGGAGGATTACCAGAGCCAAACAGAGAACGAGCTATTCCTTACCCGAGTACAGGCCACAAGGAAGTACAAGGATCACGTGGCGGCTCCCATGGCCGATATTCAGTCTCAGGTGGATGAATTCGCCAAAACGAATAGCCTGGATTCGAGTACCATCATGGATCTCTTGGTCCGAGGTGACGAGAATGCCCTAGAAGAATGGGCTTCGGAGCTATCGACATGGAAGCAGCGTAAGATCGAGGGATGGTATGGAGATATCAAAACCATCGAACGGGCTAAATCCGACATCGAGTCCAACAGCAAAGCGGCTTACGAGAAGGCCATGGAGGACGAGAAGCGTCAATGGGGAGAGATGACCCAGAAGCAGCAGGAGGCCCGTAGCAACGCCATTAAGACGGTTACCCCCAAGCTGGGAGATACCCTTAATTCGATGTTGCCAGAGGACAAGCGGTTCGACATGGATAAGATCAGCCGAGAACTCGGTAATTACGATCAATGGCCAGAGGATTACCGGATCATGGGAGCAGCAGCAGCAGCCTTTGTCCCGGCCATGGTTGAGGAGTGGAAGGCTGAGCGGGAATCCAATCAGGCTACCATTGAGCAACTAAAGGCCGAGAATACCAAGCTTCGTGGTGGATCAGCAAAGGTTGGCGGTGGCGCAACTCCTTCAGCTACAGAGCAACCGAAGACCAAGGAGAATCTCACGAAGGTTAAGGAAGGGGATTGGCTCAAGGGAATGGCTAGTCGAGTATCCGCCAGTCGATTCTGATATTTGTTCAACAATAATGGCCCATCTGAGGAGAAATCTTTGGATGGGCTTTTTATTTTGTTGCATACCTGTTGCATAAGGAGTATAAGCGCAATCGAATCCTGACAGATGCGGGATGTTTGAAACATCATCTGATATCATAGAGCCGTAGCCGAGCAATCGGTTCCTTCAAATCGCTCAGGAAGGGAAAGCCCAAGGCACGAGAATTCCTCTCATGCCGAACCTGAATTCTTAACTGAAAGAACCCAAATCATGTCTTTTGACCTCTGTGATATTAACAACCAGCTTCAAGATGAGTCTGGTCGAATTGGCGATATGGTCGCCGCAAAACTGATCGGAACCGATATCTGGAACCGACTCGTTACCCAAGAAGAGTGGCCTGCCGGTATGGGCTTCTCCATTACCACGCTGCTCCAAGAGCGTTCCACTATTCCTGATGTTTCCAGCACTGCCTGGAGCGACATCTCGGCCAATGATGGCACCGGATCGTCCTGTAATCCTTCCGAGCAAACGATCAATTACGCTCGTACCACCAAGGCGTACAATCTGCAACAGGCAGCGGTTCGCTCTCCTGGTCTGTGCGTTAACGATCTTCGTGTCGCATGGCAGGCTCAGCAGCAGCTTGACGGCGAGTACAAGGTTCTCAAGGAGAACACTGGATGGTTCTGGAGCAACCGTTATCGCGATGAGTTTATCCGTTTGGCGGGTAATAAGATCGTCGTAGATACGGATGATACCTACACCTTCTCGACCAGTGGATCTAATGAAGCGATTCCTTCTTCCCCTGCTCAGTTCGCGCTGGATCAAGGTATGCTGGATACGTGGTATCTCGACCTCAACCGCGATAACGCCGAAGGCTACTACGCGATGGTTGACGCCATGCCCCAGTATGCGCTGATCTGTTCGCCCGAGCAGAGCAAGTACCTGCAAAAGCAGAATGCGGATGTCCGCCAGGATCTCCGGTTCTCGTCTGAGGTTGATGATCTTATCACTCCATTCGGAACTCGTTGGGCCTACAGTGGCTTCATTCACTTGATCGACAACCAAGCTCCTCGTTACAACTTTGTTGATGGCGAGTATGTGCGGGTGCCGTTCTATGTGAATGTGGCGGCTAGCTACGGTTATAAGGCTGTGGTTAATCCGGCTTATCGGAATGCGCCTTATGAGGGTTCGGTGGTGTATAACACGAACTGCCTAACTAGCCGTGTTGCCCAGACGATCACTCGTCCAGGCGGGAACACCTCGTTCGATGCAGTCAACTACCGTGGAGACTTCACGTGGTTGAATATCCGGGATAATGGCTGTAACAAGCTTGGCGATCAAGGCTACTTTTACGCTAGGTTTGCCCAGGGATCTGAAGCTAAGCGAACTGAATGGGGCTACCTCATCATAAGCTTGCGTTGCGGTCCCGCTACGATGTACCAAAACTGCTCGTAGTCAGCAACTTACGACTCAAACTCTGCGCCTCCTTAATCGGGGGCGCAGCATTGAGTTGATAGTTTCCAACATTTACGATCTTATAGCGCGCTTATGGAAATCCCTTATCAAGGAAAACGGACAACAAAGAATCCAATCTATTCGCTGCATGCCAACATCATTCAGAGAACCGAGAATCCAAACGTCCCTCATTACCGACATTATGGAGGCAAAGGAATAAAGATCTGGGATGGATGGCGGAATGATTTCGATGCATTTGAGAAATTCTGCATTGAGAATGGATGGTATAAGGGAAGTGAGTGCGACCGGTTTCCAAAACGAGATGGTAACTACGAGCCGGGAAACATCCGATTTACTACAAAACTTCAGAATATCCTTGAGAGGGACTTCGTTAAGTTGAATGAAGAAAAGATCGCACAAATGAGGATTCTTCGCTCAGAAGGGTTATTCTATCGAGAGATTGCTCAACGGATGGATCTCACGATCAGCATCGTTGCAAACTTCTTTAGAAAGAAAAACGGAACATGGAAAGAGCACGACAGAACGATTGAAGGGGTTACTTCTGTAATCCGAAAGGAATCTTTCCACCTGAGTCCAGAACAAGTAAGGCAAGTTCTTCTTCGTAATCACACCGAGCGGATTGGAGCGCGAAAGCTTGCTAGAATATTCCATGTTTCGGCCCCAACAATGACAGCCATTCTGAACGGAAAAAGCTACAACAAGATCTTCCGAGAATTCCAATACGTCAAAATGGCGATGTTCCCACATCCCCGAGCCGATTACGCGCCACAACTCCAAGCCGCCTAAACACCATGCCCGAAGCCATCCTAGCCATCGCCAAGCCCAAATCCGCCTATCCCGAATTCGCCATCCCAGACGACCTAGATCTCTCAGGACTAAAGGACGGAGAAACGAAGGAAGTTCTGGCCGTAATCCAAAAGAAGGACGACGGGAATATCTGTGTCACCACCATAGATGGAGTTAAGCTTGGTGACGATAAGCCTGATGAACCAGAAACAGAGGAACAGGACGACCAATCTCCACCTCCTGAGCAACCCTATCCCCAGCGAATGATGGTACAGGCTAAAAGCGCAGGACTCATGTAATGCCTGTACTCATTCCACAAAAAGGAGACGGCCTACAGGTACTTGCCTTCAAGCTGGCCAACAATACAACCTTCTATACCGCTATGCCTATTATCCCGAAACCCAATATGCATCTGCATGATCTGATGCTGATCGCGGCTCAGAACCTCGCCACTGGCGGAGGAGGAATCACTCCTGATTCATTTGCGGCTCTCGACCTAGACAGCCTTCCAACATCCGATCCAGGCGGCGGTAAACCATGGAACAACGGCGGAATAATCGCTATCGGGCCAATTTAATTATGAAGAAACTCCTTCTTCTGCTACTCGCTTGTTCAACCATAACTGGATGGGCGGCTTCCCCTACGTTTTCGGGCGTTATAGTTACAGGTACTGCTGATCTGAATAAGATCTATGTTAGCGGCACAGCTCTCGGTGCAGGTTCCCATATCATCTATGTATCGAAATCCGCACAGGCAACGGATACACGGGCTGGACTTAATAAGTCGGATGTGACTCGGCCCTTTGCGACCTTGACAGCAGCTCAATCTGCCGCCTCTTCTGGAGACACGATCATTGTGGCATCAGGTATTTACGCAGAAATGAACCTCGGGAAAGATGGTGTTAATTGGTATTTTCAGCCAGGGTCCATAATTAGTATGCTTACAGACGCTACCGACGGATCAGCGATCTTCAGAGATAATGGGACGGCAATGACTTTTACGGTGGCAGGTTACGGTAATTTCATTATTGGATATGCTACTGATAGTGGCGGTACTCTCTATTTCCACTGTATCAGTATTACGGATGCTTCTTCGGTCATCACAGTATATTGCGAAAACATGACTTCAACCGCAAGCGCTGAAGGTGATTGTTCGACGGTTTTCCAGCAAGACGGTATCCTTGTGGTACGTGCCCGCAATATTGATAGCCTTGAAGGCGGTACCAGTTATGGGGTCTGGTGGGAAAATGGATTTCAGGACGTAAAGGCGTCTAAGATTAATTGCGAAAATTATTTTGCGGTTGGTGGTTCATGTTCTTTCATTCCAACAGGCGATTGTCATGTGCAGGCTGAAGAAATCAATGGCGGGGTTGCCGAGGCTGGCAGTAATGCCACCGCGGCCATTTGGATTCGTGCCAACATAATCAGGGGTATCGGATCACAGGCAGGCGTAGCCAATCAGGGCTCAAACAAGCTATATGTTGAATGCCAGAAAGTATTTGGAGCAGTTCAGTGCCTGGGAGGCATCCTGTATTTTCGAGGCGATAAGGTTCAGGCCATCAGCAATGGAATATCGGCGGCTTCTGCTGGGATGATGTTTATCCATGGCGGGACTGCTCACATCACTTGCTCTGAGTATACCCCAGACACCTTTACCGGACAGATGCTTGAACAGGACGGCGGCACACTCTATTTTAAAGGTGGCGTTTATACGGCGATATCTGGAGCGAATGGTTTCAATATCAGTTCAGGAACCGGATATCTTAAAAACGGCTTAAGACTGGATACATCATCTAGCGGAACAACCAGCCCAATCACAAAATCAGGAGGAACGCTTATTCTTGATGACGTAACGATGGTTTCAAGTGGGACGCAACTCAGCATATCCGCAACCAATGCGCAAAACATAAAGGTCTATGGTGCTCAGGCAAACGTCGCAGTAAGCGGAACCATTACCCAGCAAGTCGGAACCGTAATAATAAATTCCAACGTACAATGAAATACCCTATCCTAGCACTTTTGATCAGCATTTTGCCCTGTTGTGCGGCTGATGGTGATCTCGCTATCTTCCTCACAGCAACCGGAAATCAACAGCAGACAATTATCCCGTCTACTTCGATGGGTAGAAGCGTCCTAAATATCGCAGATGCGGCAGCAGGTAGAGCATTGTTTGGCATTGGATCAAGTTATCAAGCAACAGCAGCAGGAACAGCTTACACGCTCACGGCTTCCTATTCCTCTGTAGACTTCGGAACAACTGATCCCAGCATCACGCTGGTCGCAGCAGGCAATTACTACCTCTACGTCAACATCTCCACAGCCTTTAACGCGGCAACCTTCGCGGGTGTGCAATCCATCAGCGTAAAGTTCCGCAGAACTAGCGGAACTCCGGCTGATATCGGGACACCTCGTAGCCAGCCCCTGCCTGTCATCACGGCCTTAACCGGAGCAGGACCATCCATTATGGTTGGGCCATTCCCCTATACCGCGACAGCGAATGATGTGGTGACCGTGCAGGCCATTTTGAGCGCAACTCCAGGGGCAGGCAGCGTTACGGTTGATGCCTGTGAGATAACCGCCATTCCTCGTTGAACCATAATCCATGCAACCGCTTGCGAACAAATCGGATATCGTGTAAAAATATCACGACATGAAGGATTACTTTGAAGATATCTTTGCCATTAAGGCTGTTGCTATATTCTTCGGATTTGTCGGAGGTCTCCTGTCTTTAACTGTAGGAGGGGCAAAGACGCCCTTTATAGCCGTAGCATCAGTTATCTCCGGGTTGGTCTGTGCAACCGCTTTCACACCTGTTGTGCACGAAGTATGGGCCTATCCTGATAGCATTCAGAATTCTGTGGCTTTTTGCCTCGGATTGGGCGGCTACAATCTCGTCAAGTTTATCTCCGAGAACCTTAATGCACAGACCTTCAGCCGAATCTTCTCCCGATGGCTCAATAAGGGCGTCACCCCGGTTGACGAGACTACTTCCAAGAAGTAGATGTATGGCAGGAATGTTCTCACTACTGGCGATAACGGGATTACTCAACGGATTAATCGGGACTATTGTGATCCAAAGGCTTCACAAGCAAAACGCGACTCTTGTGGATCGGGTGTCCATTGGCCTGATGGTTTGTGGAGCTGTTGCATTGTCGGGATCTGCCCTTAGCGATCTCTACGTTTACCGGGAATGGAATCATTGGCCGGAAGCGACGATTACGGTTGCCGTATTGATGCGTTTATGCCTACGGTTGTTTCCGAAATATGAAGACCGTCAAGTGCATTATCGTAGCAGGATTCCTCTTCAGTGAGGCTGGCTGCTCTCACCTCACCCCCCAACAACGGGAAACCGCGACAGCCGTAGGCCGTGGAACCTTGACTCTGGTACAGGCCATATCTGATGCAGCAGTTCGCATCGTATTCGCTCGTGCAGAAAGTAGCGCAGATCTGACGGATAAAGCCAATCTGATGGATTCCGTAGCAAGCGGATTGCGATCCATCGAAGTAGTATCAGGAGGAATCGTCACCACGGATCAAGTGAAGGATGCTGTAAGGGCCTATACGGATCCAACCAAGATCCACTGGGCCGACTTCGCTGATGCGGTTGCAGAAGCATTCGCCAATTCGCCTCTCCCGGTAAACGAAAAGCTGGAGACACTGGCTGCTACTGCCAATATCCAAGCTGCTGGTCAACGCTCAACGATTACTGCGCTGGTGCTTCAATGAAGAATTGGCTCATCGGCTTCATCGGTGGACCCCTCGGATTCCCAGTTAGAGGCATCATCTCTGCCATCGTGGGGACATTGGTTGGCATGCTTTATGCGCAGGCATGGCTATGGGCATATCAAATCTCGTGGATAGCCTCGTTCACCAAATCCGTAGTAGCCTCCACTGATCCAGCCGTTCTCCATATGCTCACCCCTGCTGCCATTGGAGCAGCTACAGCCGCAGCCGTATGGGGCGGCATCTCGGCATGGATCATCAATCATCTAAAGCTGGGCAACAAGGTCATCCAGCAAGCCGTAAATGCCTCTGCATTGCCCGTAACCGTTAGGGAGGATGGAATCATCACCAAAGACGGTGAAACGGCTCTAGCGGTGTCCAGGCTCGCCTATGAAGCGGTATATCCGGATGATACGGCTAATCGGGGTAAAGATGGTATGCCTGAGATTCGGAAGCCTCTGCCTAATGGATAAGCCCCCATTCACCGTAGACCCACAAGCCGATCTCCTCACCTCAGATCCCGTAGAAACGCCACCAGATATCCTGCGCATCATCCCTCCTGAATGCACGGATTCTGTAGCGAAGCAACTAGTCGATAATCTTCGGCTGAACATATCCACTACAGAGGTGAAAATAACCACATCCGCAAAATACTGATAATGAAAATAATCCAATACAAAGTTTCTTATCGCGAATGCTTCACTGATCGAATCCTTGGCAAATGGGGGTTGATCCACTGGACGCTATACTGCCATGTCTGGTTGCGCATTAAGCGTCCGATCCTGCCTCGTATTCCGTGAAAAACTACAACGTCTACCAGAGATCAGTATTCCTGAGCATCACGATCATGCTGATTCTCTTTACTTGCTTAAGCCTTGTTGCGGCATTCTTTCAGGCTCGTTGAATCATAAATGAGTACCGTTATCGACATCATCACTGGAGAAGGATTTACCTCCATTGCTACTCAGGAAGCGGATGGCCGAGTTCACTTCATCGCAGATGCAGACGTTGATGCAGATGGGGCCAATGGACAGCATGGCAAGCAGGCGGCTTACATGGTGGGCGACAAGGGGTCTGAGTACCTAGCCAATGGCGGGATGGCCATGCGGGATGGAAAGGTCATTGGCGCAACATCATGGTTCAAGGATATCGTGATCCTCGGCAAGGACGGACAGCCCAAGGTATCCCCTGGAGGGATTATCGCCAGCAAGACGGCATACAAGACTCCCGGCATGTCGAAAGATGATCCTGCTGCCTATATCGACTCCGAGACATATCCTTACATCGTAGTATCACCCAGTACGCGCAATAAAGCTAAAGGGATTGTTTTGGGTTGCTTGTGTAAGGCGACAAATAGAGAGACAGGCAGATCATCTTTTGGCGGGGTGGTCGATATTGGTCCAAAAGGGCGCAATGGCGAGGTATCTATCGAAATGGCTAGACTCCTAGGATTGAACCCGAATCCCCGTAATGGCGGAACGGATAGACAGATCATTCTGTATGAGTTCTGGCCGGGGACACCCGCAGAAGGATTGAAGCTCATCCCTGCTTAACGCGAAACAGCCCTCCCGGAATTAACCAGAAGGGCTGAATCACACACGAACTACAATGGGAAGATATGGGGATGTCGGGTTATATCAAGGACGGAATTCGTTTTCGGTGTAAAGCTTGAGTCCATAAGCTCCAGCATTAACGGATTCAAAGAAAACCGACTCGCTGGTGGTTCCGCGAAATTCTATCTTAACTGGCAATTCCCAGCCATCGCGAGTTGGTGCCTCAACTCTGATCGCGTCTTCCATTGCTTCACAGAAAGCGATATGGCCACAGTCATACTCACAGAACTTATCGCCCTTCTTGATATCGGATATCTTGAGTCTCACGCCTTCACTTCCACACGATTCGAACACATCTGCCATTCGCCGTTTCTATGGATCTCTCCATGTTGAACTAACCAGTCTGGCGTAAAGTTACCGCCCAAACCGTTTTCCGGTCTATCGCATTTAAGTACTACTCCGTCGATTATGGCCTTTATGATATAAGCATTCTTCCCATCAACCCGAATCACCTCACTAACCCGATAATCTGTCAACGGCTCATCCCGATAAACGGGATCTGCTGGTTTGATTCGGTAATTGGCGATTAGGCCCCATGATAATACATCGCAGTCAGTCCATCCAGATGATCCATGTACTTGAAGCTTAAATTTGGGATAACGATTAAACCTCCAAGCCTTAAATACCTCCACCTGATACTCCTCGCTGAAGTAATCGGGATCTCGATATTGGGATGGTAGCGGCCTCCGGGTGCGCTCGCCAGTCTTTGATACGAAATACGCTTGACTAACCTTGGTTGGCCTCCAAATCCCCTCCACATTCATCCACTCACAATCCGTTCCACTCGCCTCCCCTTCAACCAAAAATCGCCACCCGAGTTCAGGCTGAAGCTGTTCCTGGGTAATGTTTTTCGGGTTGTACCAGGGGATGGGTGGCTGCTGATACTTATGAGGTAGGGGCCTATTTGTGATGTAGGTATTTTCAGATCCCTTCCCGTTGTAATGAGTCGATATATCCCAGTGACTTCGGAACCATCTGCCGATAGGCTCGCAATCCCTCTCATTCTTAAACGGAAACTCCTCCTCCAGTAAAAGCCTCCACCCTTCAGGAATGGAATCAACAGGAGCATTGGCGGGATTACGGTATGGGATGTTCATGTGGTTGGGATTAAAACTCAACTCCAGGGCAGTTAAGGCGAACAACCGTGCGCTGGCAGTCGAACGCCACAGGGAGGGATTCATGGATCATCGTGACGTTTCCCATATAAGCAAAACGCTCTTTGAATGAGATTACCCTCGTATCCGATAGATCGAGATGGGAGCAATCACCCTCCTCGCTTGGAAGCCCCTCAACCTCTCCAACGTAGGCACAGCAGGCGGATATATCAGAGGCGAGAATTAGGGCTTCTGGCGCCCATTCCTGCGTGTTGTGGGTGGGCCATGGAGAATGGGTGGGAATTGGTCTGTGGCGTGGATTTGGCGAGGCTCCATGAGAATTGGTTTCCACGATCCAGTTTCCATCAATATGGGGACGAGGGCGGCGATGGGTATTGCCTGCCTTCACAATCCCTTGATCAATCATCAAGTAAATTGGTTTCTCGGTGATGACATCTTTGAGCATCAGATCAATAGTGGGTTGCCAACGGGAAAGGCTGCTCGGTAGTCCTTGCTGTTGAAAAAACGGGAGCATGTAAATCCGTTCTCCAGTGTGTTTCGGGAATGGCACAGGGCCAATTTCTTTGAGAATGCTGTTCATAGTGTGATTCGGATATCTAATCCTCAATAATCTGCTTGTCAACTAATTCAACCCAAGAATAGCAGATTCCCAGAGATCCAGAATATCCTCTGCTGCCTTCTTATGAGACTCCCGCGACCACGGATGAACGGAAATCCAGCCAAGGTGGCGACGAATTGTCCTTTGGCTATACGGCGGATGAAGATATCCGGGTCATCCGAACAATCTGGGCAGTCGCATGAGGGGATGTTCATTGCGCTTTATTATTCAGGAAATAGCTTGCGCGCCTTGGCAAGGAGGATTTTTCGGGTCATAGAGGTTCAATCGTGATGGTGATATGGGCTTCATCCGCTTTTGCACAATAGAATTTACGTGCTCGTTGATCAACAATCTGGCAATCATCTTCCCAGAATCTCTCCTTGGTCAACGGGTCGGAAATCCCCTTGAAGCAATTCTCGGCGTCGGGAGTTGATGGCTTCCAGATAGCTTCTGTTGGCGAGGATTTCGTCATCAGCCTTTTAGGACGAGGGAAGAACATATCCATGGTGACACGTAGCGGCCCTTGTAGCGGCTCAGTAGGAGTAAATGGTCTAGCGGCTTCGGATATCGCCTCGTAGAAAGCCTTGGTCTTCTTGTCGCAGAACATCAGCATCCGGCCTGTTCTCTTATTGAGGCCCATTCGCTTACCGAATTGGACGGATCTAGGGACTACCGGGATGGTGAACTTTATGGTTGAACGAGTTTCAGGGACTACCCCAAGTGAAGAGCAGCCGTTATCAACCTTATCAGATGTGCCATTCTTTGCGACACACGAAGCCGCCACGGGGTTTGTTTGTGGAAGTAATGGCGATACCGCAGAAGTGTTCTTTTTGCGAACTGGGGCTGGACTATCAGCATTTACGGCAATAAATGACTCGCTGGCCATGGGGTACATCTTGAGAAGATCAAATCTGGTCACCTCAATATCCTCCAACACGGCTCCACGCCATTCCGGTTCCCGTTAGAATCTTGTTCTTGTTGTATGCAGACCTGAGATTCATCACGGATTTCTTGAGAACCTTGTTATCATCCCGGTAATCCAGCAGATGAAAGGTGAACTCGTGAGCCAGATCATCCTTGTTGTCGTCCATGTTTTTGGAATATCGACGATTATCCTCCTTCACGAGAGATCGGATAGACCGATGCTTCTTGGTTAAAGCAGCATCCTTGCTGTGTCTTAGATGCGCCAGCCCTTCATAATGAGCGTTCTTGTAGTTCATCTGGAGAATTCCGGCTCAATCATGAACTCAGCCCATAGATAATTGGTCACACAGGCATAGTTTCCAGTGATTGCCTGAACATGATCATAATCCAACTTATAGTAATTCTCATACATCTTCCAAATTACTGCACGCCCACAGGAGGATTTCCATATGATCAATGGTTTATCCGGCCAGTTCCATTCAGAGGCGTAGTTCATAGATTATCCGTAAAAGTCATCAAGTTATCCCGGCATCTCTGGCATCTGGGCTCTCCGCTCTTCCTATGATTGGTCAAATATCCACAGCAACGGCAATGAGCGGCGTGGCCAAAGTTCTCTGTCACGACTTCGGGATAGACCTGCTCGTTGAACAAGAAAAGGATTTCTTCAGCCTTCTCATAATCAGGGTTGGGAATCCAGTTTTTCATCCGAGCATCAAGGAATCCATCAACTCCTTCACCCTTGTATGCAGCTTGCCATTCTCGGATTCCCAGCGGCGAATTGTATTCATAAGAGAGATATTCTTTCGTTCTGTCTCGCGAAGCTGATCATATAATTTCAAGCTTCTTTCAGACGCGATAATAATTTCTCGTTCGAGGATTTTGGCAAATTCAGCTTCAACCACATAAGTCCCATTGGAGAAATCGGCCTCCCATTCTGCTGCGTCTGTTTTAGGCGTATCGCTCATGGCAATTCAGAGTGTTGGGATTGAGTTTCGAGAGCAGATTTGTAAGCTTGATAGGCGGATTCAAGGAGATCCTCCTCACCATATGAACAGGTCTCCCAGCTGATACCCATCAGATTCCACCAGACATCAGCGGAATCTCGGCGGTAAGTCGGGAAGTCCTTGTTGTCGGTTTCGATGATTACGGAGGTGTGCGGGGTTGCGGATTTGATGGTCATGGGTGTTTTATGGTTGAATGAGCAAAGCTCCAGGAGATCATCCCGTTGCTCTTGATGATGATTGTCTTGCTGCCAAAGACTCGATTCGTCTTATGGATACCAAGCCATTCCGTTGGTCTGGAATTCTCGGGCATCTTGATAGAGCGACAGAAGGCTTTCCACATTGGGCCTGAGATGTAGGTGGTGACATCCTGCTCTGAGCCTGGCTTCGGGGTAGCCTTTTGAACCTGATGGATCAGTTCGCAGAGAATCAGGTCATCCTGTGGTGATGGGGATTTGAGCTTCATTTTATGGTTGAACGAGTTTCGCGATCCCCTTGTTTAGCCTTCCTCTGGATGTACCACCAGAAGATTGATCCAGATATTGGCAGCATGGCGAGGATTCTCCAGATTCGGCCTGTGAGGCGGGTTTTCATTTGAAGGGGGTGAATCGGAATGTGTCGCGGTTAAAGTGGAGCAGGAATCGGCCAATCCAGCCTGTAGCTCTTTGCTTTTCCACATCAATACAGGTGTCGTACATGGATCGCTCTTCATCAGTAGTAAGTTCTCGCTGCTTGCGCAATTCGTCTTTCTCGAAGTTTCTGGAAACAGCCAGAATGTTATCAACATTATTCGGGATTAAGGAACTTCCCTTAACGTC
>Ga0137412_10002556_pt1 | contig 14390 bp, 7 predicted proteins | sample CZODoug2_1_16fun_FD_122160 | JGI IMG/M metagenome (GOLD analysis project Ga0137412, IMG submission 122160) | Vadose zone soil fungal communities from Angelo Coast Range Reserve, California, USA - CZODoug2_1_16fungal (Hybrid Assembly) | ecosystem: Environmental > Terrestrial > Soil > Vadose zone... | reverse complement strand
GCGGCGATTGGGAAATCCACCCAGCTGCGGGCGGGCATCGACAAGCTGTGGGACCGGCTCGGCATCAGGAATGAGGCCGAGCGGGGCAAGCTGCTGGCCGAGGAGTTGCGTGGCACGCTGACCGAGGCCGATGTGCTGCGCCGCGCGCCGTACGAACGGCGGGGCCGGGTCGCGCTGGTGGTGGCGGCGATTCTGTTGCTGGGCGGGCTGTTCACGGTGGCGATCGCGCCGGAGCTGCGGGCGTGGCTGGCCGGGGTCGGCAGCGCGTTCGCCCTGGTCGCCGGCTGGGGCACGTACGCGCTGGCCAAGGCGCGTTCCGGGTTGCGGCAGCTGCGGGAACTCACCGAGGACCTGCACTCGGGAATGGCTCGGGAAGCCGACCAATCCGTCGGCGACATGCTGGCGAAGCTGCGGGCGGCCGAGGCGGAACAGCTGGTCGCCGAGGCACAGCTGAAGCAAGTGGTGCAGCACGTCGGCGAACTGGGCCGGGAGTTGGCGCAGCTGACCCCGGGTAGCCGGCTCTACTCGTTTCTGGCCGACCGGGCTCGTAGCGACGCGTACAGCGGCAACCTCGGCCTGATCTCGACTATCCGCAAGGACTTCAAGCAGCTCGTCGACCTCATGGCCGACTGGCGGGCCAACCCCGACCAAGGGGACTCGCCGCGGCGGCCGGTCGAACGCATCGTGCTCTACATCGACGATCTCGACCGATGCAGCCCACGCCAGGTGGTCGAGGTGCTGCAAGCCGTGCACCTGCTGTTGGCCTTCGAGCTTTTTGTGGTGGTGGTCGGCGTGGATCCGCGCTGGCTGCTCAGCTCGGTGCGCAGCCACTACGGCGAGATCCTCGACGGCCACGCCGGCCCCGAGGACTACCTGGAGAAAATCGTCAACATTCCCTTTGTGCTGCCGGGAATGGTGGACGGCAGCATGAGCCGGCTGTTGCGCGGCATGGTCGGCCCGGTGGCGGTGGAGGCCTTTGATGAGGCACCCGCTGAAGACCAGGCGTCGGCCAGCGTGCCCGGGCTGATCACCGTCGAGCAAGGGTCCGAAGTGGACACCCAGCGGCGACCGCGCCGCGAGGCCTCGCCGCCGCGGCCGCTGACCCAGCCGGAGTTGACGCTGCTGTCGGCGCTGGACCCGCTGGTCGCCACGCCGCGGGAGGCCAAGCGGATCGTCAATCTGTACCGCATGATCCGGGCCACCCGGAATCTCTCGAACGCCGCCAGCTTCCTGAGTGGCGAGTACCAGGTGGTGATCGTCCTGCTCGGGCTGCTGACCGCCCCGGCCGACCTCACCGGCGTCGTGTTCGACGCCATGGTGCGCCGCCCGGCCGACACCAGCTGGGTGGCCTTCGTGGCAGATCTGGCTCCACGCAAGGAAAATGACGCCTGGCGCAACGGCATCGTGGGGGCGATTCCCGACGAGGCCGTGCCCCGCTGGCGACACCTGCACGGCGGCCTGGCCAAGGTGTCGGGCCAGATGGCCATCGAGGACGTCTCGTCGCCCCAGGCCTGGATCTCCCGAATCCGCCGCTTTTCCTACGCGCTCCCCGATTAGGCCCGCAGGCCGCGGCGGAGATCCTCGATCGTGTCGGCGGCCTGTCGCTTGCTTGCAGTTGCGGGACAACGACTAGCGATTGTCGCCTAGTCAGTCCCGCACGAGACAGAACGGGTGTCCCGCCGGATCTGCGAAGACGCGCCAACTCCGCTTTCCGTCACCCTCGTCGAGCAGCGTGGCGCCTCGCTTGAGGACGTCTTCCTGCGCTTGTTGCAGGTCCTTGACCCCCAGGTCAAGGTGGAACTGCTGGGGGCGAGCGGAGTCCGACCACCGCGGCGGCCGATGGTCTTCGACACGCTGGAAGGCCAGCACGAACCCACCGTCGATGTGGAGCGTCGACCAGCTCTCTCCGAGCGACCACCGAGGATCCGGCTGGTTCACCACACCGCCGAGAAGCGACTGGTAGAACCGGGACAGCTCAACGACATCGGCACAGTCCAACACCACACACTGCAGCTTCGCGATCACGAAGGCAGCCTCTCACGACGCCTGATCACGATCTACAGCTGGAGTGCTACCGGCGTGAATGCGGCGATCGACGGCTGGCTATGCCACGTCGGAAACACGACCCCAGGGGATGGTCGGCCGGGACAGGGAAACCGGCCGGCCACCCGGGGGCGTCACGAGATGGTGACGGATCCGGAGAGGGGTAGCGAGCGGGACGAGCCGCCCACCCGGATGGTGTTGGCGCCGGTGGCCTTGGTCCAGCCGTTGTTCCAGTACTGGAAGCTGCGGGCGTCCAGGGTCACCGACACGTGCTGGGTCTGGCCCGCGTTGAGGGTGACCCTGGTGAAGCCGCGCAGGCTGTTCGGCGGCTCACCGGTGGTGGCCGGCTGGCCGACGTAGACCTGGGCGACCTCGGTGCCGGCCCGCGAACCGGTGTTGGTGACGTCGAAGCCGACCTGCACGGCGCCGGAACTGTCCGGAGTGGACACTGTGAGGTTCGAATAGCCGTAGGTGGTGTAGGAAAGCCCGAAGCCGAACGGGAACATCGGGGCCACGCCCTGGCTGTCGTACCAGCGGTAGCCGACGGCGAGGCCCTCGGAGTACTGGACGGTGCCGTTCTGGCCGGGCCACTGGGCCGGGGTGTGGGCGGGCACGTCGTTCAGGGAGTTCGGGAACGTCACGGGCAGTTTGCCGGAGAAGTTGCTGTCACCGAACAGAAGTGACGCGATGGCGGCCCCATCCTCCTGACCTGGGAACCAGTTCTCCACGACACCCCGTACCGAATTGGCCCACGGCATTGTGACGGCCGACCCGGAGTTGACCACCACAATGGTGTTCGGGTTGGCGGTGGCGACCTGGCTGACCAGGGTGTTCTGGTCGGCCGACAGGTCGATGTTCTGGAGGTCCCCGCCCTCGGAGCCGGCGTTGCTGACGAACACGACGGCCGTGGAAGCCGCCTTGGCCGCGTTCACGGCCTGCCCCAACAGATCCTGGTTGGGGATCTGCCAGCCCAGGTTCAGCTGGCTGCCGCCGCCGTCCTGGAAGTAGTCGACCTCGATGCTGGCCGGCTGCCCGGCGGTCAGCGTGATCGAGCCGGTCTTGGTGGTCGGCGGCTGGTCGGCCCAGTTGCTGATCACCTGCTGCCCGTTGACGAACAGCCGGCTGCCGTCGTCGCTGGTCAGCGAGAAGGTGTAGCTGCCGGTGGTGGGCGGTGTGAGCGTGCCGGTCCACTTGGCCGACCAGTTGGTCGCCGGCACGCCGGCGGTCGGGGACTGGGTGCCCCAGATGAAGTTGACGTTGGGGTCGGTCCTGGTCAGCAGCGGCGGGCCGGACAGACCGGTGCCGTTGTAGAAGGTGGCGGTGAGGCCGTTGCCGAAGAACGACGGGTCGACGATCTCCCCGTTCGGCGCGGCCACGCCCTGCGAGTACGTCACCGAAGTCCCGGAACCGGCCCGGGATCTGATGCCCTGGTACGGCGTGACCACGTGCGGCGCGTTGACGTGCGCGGAGCCGCCGCCGGCGGTCAGGGCGTTCTGCCCGGCGTCGTCACCGATCACGGCGATGGAGCCGGAACCCAGCGGCAGCGCGGAGTTGCTGTTCTTCAACAGCACGCTGCCCTCGGTGGCGACCTGGTTGGCCACGGCGGCGTGCGCGTCGGAGGTGACCACGGAGTTGATCGTGCCGGTCGGGGAGTGGTCGAACAGCCCGGCCCGGAACATCGTCACCAGGATGGCCCGCACGTGACTGTCAATGGTGGCAACGGAAACCTGCCAGCTGGCCACGGCCTGGGTCAGTGCCGCGCCGTAGTACTGGCTGCCGTCCATCTCCATGTCCATGCCGTTGGTGACGGACGCGACGGTGGAGTGGGTGCCGCCCCAGTCCGAGGTGACGAACCCGGAGAAACCCATCTGCTGACGGAGAACCGTGTTCAGCAGCTGCCCGTTCTCGCAGGCGAAGGTGCCGTTGATCTCGGCGTACGAGCACATCACCGAGTCGGTCTGACCCTGCTGCACGGCCGCCTGGAACGCCGGCAGGTAGATCTCCTGCTGGGTCCGGTCGGAGACGACGGCGTTGTCCTGCGCGGTGTTCCGGTACGTCTCCTGGTTGTAGACCGCGTAGTGCTTGACCTGCGTCATCGGCCCCTGCGCGCGGATGCCCTGCAGGTCGGACGCGCCCAGCTGGCCGGCCAGGTACGGGTCCTCGCCCAGCGACTCGAAGGCCCGGCCCCAGCGCGGATCCCGCACGATGTTGATCGTTGGACCAAGCACGAGGTTCGCGCCCTTGCCCCACTCCTCGGCGCCGATCACGCCGCCGTACTGCTTCATCAGCGCGCTGTCCCAGGTCGCCGCGCCGGCGACGGGCGCCGGCAGCTGGGTGACGCCGACAGCGCCGTCGGCGACACCCGCCGGCCCGTCCTGCAGGTGCAGGCCGGGAATCCCGAGGCGGGCAATCGGGTCCACGCAGGCGCCGTAGCCGCAGGACGCCCCGCCGTGCATCATGGTCAGCTTCTCGTCGGTGGTCATCTGGGCCAGCAGCGTGTCGGCCCGCTGCTCCGGCGAACCGGGCGGCGGCGGCGCGGACGGCGTGCCGTAGACCTGGAACTCCGAGACCTGCCCGGCCGGCCAGCCGGTGTTGCCGGTGAACGTCAGCCGCACGTACCGCTGCGCGCTGCCGGGCAGCGAGATCGTGACCGTGTTGCCGGTCGCTGGATCGAAGCGATAGCCGTTGCTGGCCACCAAGTTGGTGAAGGTGGTGCCATCGTTGCTGCCGCCGGCGGTCAGCGTCTGCGTCCGCGCGCCCCAGGCCGTCGACGGTGGCAGCGTCAGCGTGACCGAGTTGACGGCGGTGGACGCGCCGAGATCCACCTGGAGCCACTGCGGGAACGCGTTGTTGGCGCTTTCCCAGTAGCTGCTGGAATTGTTGTCGTTGGCGTTGCCCGGCGGGAAGCCGCCCTGCGAGCCGCTGGCGGTCATCGCCTTGCCCAGCGCCACATTCACGTCGGCCGGGGCCATCGCACCCGGGTCGAACTTGTCCACCCAGTACTTGGTGCGGTCAAGGTAGGCGGTCGACGACGCCGTGCCGGCCTGGCCGTACGCGCCGTCGTAGGTGAGATATCCCTGCCCCGCGGGCGGATTCGAGCTCGCCGGCTCGATCTGAGAGCCCTCGTGCCACTCGTTGAACGAGGTCACCGACACCCAGTCCGGGGTGCCGCCGATGGTCGGGCTGAGCGCGTTGTTCCACGTCTTGTCGTACTCGGCGCCGTTGTCCCGGTTGACGGTCGGCGTGGTGTTGCCCGGCACCGCGCGGTCGTCAAGATAGCCGGGGGCCACCGACGGTGCCCACACCATGCCGTGCTGGTGGCAGTACGCGCCGGCGTTGGCCCAGCCCGGGGCGGTCGCGGCGGCGATGCCGTCGTAGGTGTACATGCCGTTGAAGTGCGCGACCTTGGAGGTGTCGGTGGTCTGCGCGAGCACGATGTTGCCGCCGGTCACCGAGTCCAAAGAGGACCAGTCGGTGATGTTGAGACTGTCGAAGACGTAGAACGCCGGCTTGTTGCCGTGTGAGGGGTCCCGGTAGAAGGCCGGGCTGCTCCCGTAGCGGGAGTCGATGTAGTTGATGTCGGACACCACCGAGGAAGCCGTCCGGTTGCCGTACGGCTCGATGTGCCAGGCCACCCGGATGCCGTGCCGTGCGGCCGCGGCCAGCACGCCGGCGGCCAGACCGTCCTCATAGGACCCCTGGCCCCACCAGCTGTAGATGATCACGCCCGCGCCGGACCGGGCGATCCAGGTCATCTGCTGGTCCACCGCGCCGTTGACGTCGCCGGAGTCGTACGCCCCGAGCGAGGGATAGTAGTTGGCGCCGATGTCATCCGGCGGGGTGTGCCCGCCCTGGTCCCAGTGCCGGTAGCTGCCGTTCACGGTCGGGCTGCCGTACCAGGGGTAGTAGAACAGCTGCACCTTGTCGGAGAGTCCGGCCGCGTTGCGGGCCAGCGCCGCCGGGGCTTGGACGGCCACGAGCGTGCCCATGAGCAGGGCCACTATCGCCAGCAGGCTTCTCAAGCTTCGCATGGCAGGGTCCATTCGGAAGCCGATGTAACAGGGAGGTGAACCGACCATAGGCTTCTGAACGGAAAGCTGCAATAGTTCGACTACTCAGCGCAAGAACTTGACACTAACGTCGCTGGGCGTGCGGGGACCCCGCCCGGTCGACGCTGACCGGGCGGGGCGCCATGACCGCGATCAGCCGGCGGCGACCGCGAACACGTGCAGCTTGGGCTGCCCCTGCGTGGCAACCGAGGTGACGTTGGGCAGGGTCACCACGGAGATCGTCTTGCCGGCCTGCAGCGGCACCGACGAGTAGTACATGTTGACCTTCTGCGTCTGCTGCCCGCCGCCGTTGTTGAGGTACGGCAGCGCGGCCAGCACCTCCTCACCCGGGATCGACGGCGACTGCCACCAGTCGTTGAAGCCCAGCGCGAACTGCTGCGTGGTGCCGTCGGTGTAGACGATCGTGCCGCCGCCCGACGGCGTGCCGGAGTCGCCGGTGCCGATGAAGCCCAGCTTGCCGCCGGAACCGGACAGCAGCACCGACTGCCCGCCGGTGAGCACGTTGTCCGGCTGGCCGTTGCCGGAGGTCGGCCAGGTGAAGGTCAGTCCGTCGTGCTGCACGGCGCCGCCCGACACGAGCCCGGCCGCCGCCAGCGCCTGGGCCGAGTAGCTCAGGCCACCGCCGTCCAGGCTGGCGGCCCCGGTGTTGTGGTCATCGCTGATGCCGATGTTGTTGTACGCCGCCGTGAACGAGGCGTACGGCACCGACACCTGCCCGACATCGGTTCTGGTGCCGGCACTTGTCGTCGCCGAGGCGCTGAACGGATACGTCGCCGGCGCGGCCGAGGCCGGTGCGGTGATCTGCCAGGTCGTCTTCACGGTCTGGCCGCCGGCCACCGACGGGAAGGCCGCCGGCGAGGTCGCCGTCGCCGTCCAGCCGGCCGGCGCGGTGACCGACATCGTCACGTTGCTGATCGCCGCGGTGCCGCCGTTGGCGAACGTCGTGGTCGCGGTGATGCTGTTGCCGGCCTTGACGATCGGCGGGATGGACAGCGTCAGCGAGTGCCCGACGACGATCACCGCGGTGCCGGTGACCCCGTTGACCGTGACCTTGATCGTGGCCACGCCGTCGCCGGCCGCCCGCACCAGGCCCTTCGAGTCGACCGTGGCCACCGCCGGATTGCTGCTGGCGTAGGTGACCTTGGCCTTGGACAGGTCCACAAAGGACTGGTCGTTGTTCACGGCCATCACGATGTTGTCGGCGCTGGCGTGCTGTTGGCCGGTGTCGTCGGCGATCCACTTGTTCTTGCCGGTCAGGTCGATCGTGTCGCCGGCCCGGTACACGACACCCTCCGGCTGCACGGTGACGGAGGAGATCTTCGGCGTGATCGCGCCGGTGACCGTGGTCTTCACCGTGCTGGCCACGTCGTGGGAGTTGGACGCGACCTGGAACTGGTACGCGCCGTTGTACACGGCCTGCTTCGCACCGTCCCACATGGACAGATCGGAGACCTTCACCGGGATGGTGATCCGCTGCGACTGCCCCGGCTTGAGCACGTTGGTCTTCTTGAAGCCGGCCAGCCGCTTGATCGGCAGCTCCACGTTCGGCACGGTGAACTGCTGCGCCGCATAGAGCTGCGCCACCGTGGCACCCGCGGTCTTGCCGGTGTTGGTGATGGTGAACGAGACGTTCACCGTGCCGTCGGCGTTGACCGTGGACTTGTCGATGGTGGCCGGGGAGTAGCGATAAGTCGAGTAGCTCAGGCCGTAGCCGAACGGATAGCTGGGCGTGCCGGTGAAGTACTGGTAGGTCCGCCCGAGGCCGTTGGTCTCGTTGGGGGCCAAGCCGTAGTCGTTCATCGGCGGCAGCTGCGAATCGTCCTTGTACCACGTGAAGTTGAGGTGGCCGCTCGGATTCTGCCTGCCGGTCAGCACATCCGCCAGCGCCGCGCCCTGAGCCTGCCCGTTGTAGCCGGAGAACACGATCGCCGGCACGCTGGCCTGCACGTCGTCGAGCACGACCGGGCCGCCGGACTGCACCACCAGCGCGGTGTTCGGGTTGCCCAGCGCGGCGACCTGCGTGATCAGTGAGTGGTAGTTGCCGGGCAGCGCCAGCGTGCCGCGGTCATGCCCCTCGTTGGCCACGGTGCCATCCGTGCCAACGAATTCCACCACCAGGTCGGCGCTCTTGATGTCGGCCTGGGTCTGCGCCGACAGCGTGGCCGGTCCGGTCGAGCCGGTGGACGTGCCGGCGGCGTCGAAGATCACCTGGGCGTCGGGCAGCGCGGCCTTGATGCCGCCGACCGCGCCGACCTGCACGTTGGGCTGGCCGGAGTAGTCGCCCAGGGTGACCTTGTTGGCCATGTCGCCCAGGATCACGACCTTGCGCACCTTGGCCGGCGTCACCGGCAGCACGCTGTGGTCGTTCTTCAGCAGCACCAAGGAGTTGTCGGCGACCTTCTGGGCCAGGTCCTGGTGGGCCGGGCTCTGGATGGCAGCCTTGGTGATCTTCGTGTACGGCACGCTGCCGGCCGGGTCGAACTCGCCGGTCCGCATCCGGATCGTGAACACCGGCACCAGGGCGGAGTCCAGCACGCCCTCGCTGAGCACGCCGGCGTTGATCGCCTCCTGGATGTTGGGCAGGGTGTTCTCCTCGCCCGGGCAGTTCAGCGCGGTGCCGGCGCGCAGCGCGTAGGCCTGGCCGCCGGCCGGTCCGGACACCTTCTGCCCGGTCGCGGTGTTGGTCCAGGTGGCGCCCGATCCCTTGCCGTCGGTGGTCCAGCCCGGCGGCGCCCAGTTGTGGCCGTCGTTGGGCTGCTTGTAGGTCGTGCCCACCGCGCCGCAGTCGGAGGTGATGTAGCCGCCGAAGCCATAGGTCCGCTGGGCCAGCTCGTTGGTGGTGTAGGTGTTCGCCACCGAGGGCGTGCCGTTGATCGCGTTGTACGAGGTCATCACGCCGGACACGTGCGCGTTCTCGATCAGGTCGCGGAACTGCGCCGTGTAGTAGTCCCGGATGTCGGCGTCGCTGGCGTCCGAGCTGATGCCGGTGCGGTTGAGCTCGACGTCGTTGAGCGCGTAGTGCTTGGCCGTGGCCGCGACCTTGAGATAGCCGTTGGCGGACTTGCCGTTCTGGTCGTTGCCCTGGTAGCCGTCGACAAACGCGCCGGCGATCTGCCCGACCAGGTACGGGTCCTCGCCGAAGGCCTCGTCGGTGCGGCCCCAGCGCGGGTCGCGGTCCATGTTGACCGTCGGCGCCCAGTAGGTCAGGGAGCCGTAGTTGTTGACGTCGGGGCCGATGTTGTTGGCGCTGACGCCCCACAGTGACTTGTCCAGGAAGCCGCGGACCTCGTCGGAGACCGCGGTCGTCTCCTGGTACACCAGGTCCGGGTCCCAGGCCATGCTGGACGCGAAGTTGGTCGGGAAGCTGGTGGCGTGCACCTGCTCCGGCGGGGTGTTGGGGTTGGTGGACGCGCCGAGCCGGTTGATGCCGTGCTGGCCCTCGTTCCAGTATGTGTACTGCTGCACCCCGAGTCTGGGGATCGCCGGCCCGCTGTTCGTGGACAGCTGGCGGACCTTCTCCTCCAGCGTCATCCGGGACACCAGGTCGGCCGCGCGCTCGGCGAACGAGTAGTGCGTGTCCTTGTAGATCGGTAAGGGATCGGTGGCAGCCGCGCTGCCACTGGTCAGGCCGAGGGCGCAGATCACCGCGCACGCCGAGGCCACAGTCGCCGATATCCGCATGACTTGGCTGCCTCCGTCGTTGGAGAAGCTCCGGTGTGCGGGGCTGGCGGCTAGGCCATTATGGCTGGTTTTAGCCCAAAAATGGCGCCCCGACGGGACTACGGTGCCCAGGATTGTCTGGTAGTGGCCCTAAGTCAAGGTGTTACCGTGACCGCATGGCGCAGGCTCCGCTCAACCTGAGGGACGAGGGCCGGCTGCGGGTGTTGCAGGCCCTGCACCGCACCGGACACAGCAGCCGGGTGGAGCTGGTCCGCCGGACCGGGCTGTCCAAGGCGACCGTGTCCACGCTGGTCGCCGACCTGATGACGGTAGGTCTCGTGCGCGAGGAGGACGAGCAGCCGGGGTCGGCGCGGCGGACCGGCCGGCCCGCGCAGGCCCTGTCGCTGGTGCCGACCGCGGCCTACGCCATCGGCGCCGACATCGGCCACCAGCACGTGCGGGTCGTGCTGTGCGACCTGCTCGGCGCGCCGCTGTGGGACCGGTTCGTGGTCAAGGAGGTGGACCGGGAGCCGGCGCAGACCCTGGACCTGGTCGCCGACCTGGTCACGCAGGCGTTGGCGGACAACAACGTTCCGGTCGAACGGGTGCTCGGCATCGGCACCGGCATCGCCTCGCCGGTGGACAAGAGCGGTGAGCTCGGCCACTCGATGATCATGTCCGCGTGGGCCGGGCTGCGGCCGGCGTGGGAGCTGGAGCGGCGGACCGGGCTGACCGGCATGGTCACCAACGACGCCAACGCCGGCGCCCTGGCCGAGCGGCTCTACGGCGTCGCCCGCGACACCGGCGACATGGTCTACGTGCGGCTGTCGGCCGGCATCGGCGCGGGCATTGTCGTTGACGGACAACTGATGCTCGGCGCCCGCGGCCTGGCCGGCGAGGTCGGGCACCTGCTGGCCGAGCCCGGCGGGCGGATCTGCCGCTGCGGCAACCGCGGCTGCCTGGAAACCGTCGCCAGCCCCGTGGCCGTCGCCGAGCTGCTGGCCCGCAGCTGGGGCGAGCCCGTGACGCCGCTGGACCTGCCCCGGCTCGTCGCCGAGGGCAACGCCGGCGCGTGCCGGGCCGTCGAGGACGCCGGCGAGGCCGTCGGCCGCGTGCTGGCCTCCGTCGTCACCCTGGTCGACCCGGAACTCGTTGTGGTGGGCGGGGATCTGGCGTCCGCCGGGGAGCTGATCCTGGCCCCCATCCGGTGGAACATCCGCAAGCACGCCCTGTCCCTGGGCGCTCGGCAGGCGTCCGTGGTGGCCGGGGAGCTGGGGGACCGGGCCGAGGTGCGGGGCGCCGCCGGCATCGTCCTGTCGAACGCGCCGCGCCTGCTGGCCACCGCCGGCGTGGACCTGGCCGTCGGCTAGGCGCGGCCCCTCCGCCCAAGATCAAGGCTCGTTTCCTGACGTCCAACGTCATGAAGGGGCCCTTCATGACGTTGGACGTCATGAAGGGCCCTTCACACCATTGGGGTTAGGCCTGTTGCTGGAGCTTGAAGGACTGCGAGGCGATGCCGGTGCAGGTGACCTGGGTCAGCTGCGTGCTGTTCCCGGACCCCACCACCGTCAGGCACTTCTGGCTGCTCATGTTGACGATGTGCCAGTAGCCGCCCGGCTCGAACACCGCCTGCCACTGCTGGTTGGTGCCGCCGCTGTAGCTCCAGAGCTGGATGCCGGCGTTGTCCGCGGTGGACCGGTTGGTCACGTCCAGGGACTCCGCGGTGTTGCCGCGGGCGTTCACCCGCACCCACGGGCCGTTGGTCCCCTGGAACTGGAATTGCTGCGCGGTGCTGTTGTTACAGGTGTTCTGCTGGATAACAGTGCCGTTCGCGGTGCCCGAGCTGCGGGCCTCGACGCACTTGCTGTTGCCCTTGTTGACGAGGCTGAAATTGGCGCCCGGGGTGATCGGGTCGGTGGGCGCGTCGGTGGCGGTGCCGCCGCCGAGCCAGAGCAGGCCGTCAATGATGAACTTGTCCTGGATCGGATCCGCGAACGTCGACGAGAGCGGCGTCTTCGTCGTGTAGTTCATCGCGTCGTGGCCGAAGTTGGCGTACAGCATCTTGAAGCTCTTGTTGGTCCACAGAATCGGGTAGTAGCCGCTGTACCAGGACTGGTTGGGGTCGGTGCCGACCGGGAAGCTGGAGGCGTCGACCGAGGCCAGGACCTGGATGTTCGGATTCTGCCGCAGGTCGTTCTGCCAGCTGTACCATTCGCTGACGCCGGCCGTCCAGGTCGTCGGCAGTCTACGGGTCGCCGCGTGCGACGAATCCGTGTGCAGAATGGCGGTGGTCGGGAACCAGGTGTTGTTGTTGAACGTCCCGGTGCCCATGAGCGTCTGGTTGAACCACGGCCAGTTGGTGCCGGAGTCGTTGTACGCGGACACGTGCCAGCCGAAGTAGGCGCCGCCGTGGGTCATGTAGTTCTGGAACCCGGACCGCTGGCCGGAATCCGTGGGGACGTCGTCGAGGAACATGACCACATTGGCCGTTGCCGTGGTCAGGGTGTTCAGCATCGACCAGTTGTTCGTCTGCGTGTACGAGAAGTTGTACTGGGTCGCGACCTGGGGGAACCAGATCGCCGCCTCCTTCTCGAACGCGATGTGCGCGTCGTCGTACGTGCCGCTGTAGAACGCCAACACCTTGAACTGCGGCGCCTGCGGCGCGGCCGGGGCGTTGGCCGCCGTGGACAACACCATCAGCATCGACAGCGCGGCGACGACGGCGCGCTTGATCCTCGATTTCACGTGACTGGACCCTCTTCCGTTCAGGGCGACGGGGTAGGGGCCGTCCGAGCTGGCGGTCTGCGGAGCGACGTGCAGTCAAGAGAGCATAAATCCCATACTTAGTTCAAGACTCTAATTAGGCGAGTGACGACGTTTGGCGTAACGGTCACGGGTAATGGGCCTTGTGGTGCTGGACGCGGTCCTGCGCTGGGTGGGCCGCAATCGTATCCAGGAATGCCTGGGTATTTTCGGCGCACCCAGCGGGAATGCTTTCCTGTCAGGTGAGCGCGAGCGTGACCACCAGTGCCGCCAGGCCGGCCGTGGTGCCGAGCGTGCGCACGTTGTTCCAGCGCACCCATCGCTCCTCGAACGCCCGCCACGCCGGCGCCGGGTCGGCCGGATCGGCCTTGTCCAGTGCGAGATTGAGCGGGATGTTGATCCGGAAGGTGATCACCAGCGCGGAGCCGAACAGGATCAGGCCCAGCGCCTCGCCGAGGACTCGGGGCCAGTTGCCGGCGACGGCGTCGGCGACCAGCGACACCACCGTGAGCAGTGGGGCGCCGGCGAAGCTGAGCGCGAACACGGGGTTCTGGATCGACGCGTTGATCCGCTGCATGGTTTGCACGCGGGTGGCGTCGTCGCTGCGCCGCAGCGCCGGCATCACGGCGCAGCTGAAGGCGTAGAACAGCCCGGCGCCCAGTCCGGTCGCCACGGTCGCGAGCACCAGTACGATTTGTCCGAACATGCCGGGAGTCAAGACCCGCCGACGCCGTCAGTCAACGGCAACTTCCGGCCGGCGAGTCTCGACCCGCTGGTCAGGCTGGAGTCGCCGCCGCGTGCAGGGCGCGGACCAGCCCCTGGTTCTCCGGGCCCGGCCCGGCGGGGAAACCGAAGCGCCGTCGCACGTAGCCGTACGCGATGCCGTTGCGGGGATCGGCGAACGCCTCGGTGCCGGTCGCGCCGGGGTGGCCGAACGCGCCCTGGCCGAGCACGGGGTAGGCGGTCGCGGAGCTGCTGAAGCCCAGGCCGAACGCCGCGGGCTGACGCGTGACGAGGTCGGCGCCGGCGGAGTGGATCTGGCCCACGGCGGCGATCGTGTCCGGCTTGAGCAGCCGGCCGTCGATGGCCGCGGCGTAGAAGTCGGCCAGGCCGCGGGCGGTGCCGATGCCGCCGACCGACGCCGGCCCGAGCTCCCGGACCACCCGGTGGTTGGGCAGCTCCTGGAGGTCGACGGCCTCGGGATGGTTGCGGTTGAAGGCGATCCCGGTGAGGCTGTTCGGCCCGGTGGCATTCGCCTGAAGCTGCGCCAACTGTTCGGCAAGCTTTGCGGAACCCATGTCAATCTCCGGATTGCGCGCACAACGATACAGCAGCACTTGGGGCCGGCGCTTCCCGTGCGCCTGATGCAGCTCATACGCGGTGACAAACTCAGCCTCCGTGCCAGTCATCTCAGCCTTGGTGAGCGGATCGTGAAGCCCGCTCGGAACGCCGAGGCGGCTCCACAGGAGAATGACGACGATGTCGAAGGATTCGTCGAAGGACGCGAAGGAAGTGCAGACGCCGGCAGCAAGCCAATCGCTCTCGAAGAAGACCGAAGGCCAGCTCGAGAACGGCGCGTGTCGCGCCCTCCCGGGCGGTGCCAACGGAGAGAACACCATGGAAACGACGAAATACAAGGTTGCTTACGTGATCACCGAACGCAACGAGAAGACCTACTGGAATCGAATCGGCGTCGCGTTCACCAACATGGGTGACCACGCCGCCGAGTTCTTTGGCCTGATGAGCCTGGGCCCGCCACGGATCTGGTCCGCCCAGGCCCGCCAGATCCTGCTCCTGCGCGAGCGTTATGCTACCGACGCGATCGACCTCGCGCTCGGCCACGCCGCGTCGTTC
>Ga0137412_10002555_pt1 | contig 14391 bp, 12 predicted proteins | sample CZODoug2_1_16fun_FD_122160 | JGI IMG/M metagenome (GOLD analysis project Ga0137412, IMG submission 122160) | Vadose zone soil fungal communities from Angelo Coast Range Reserve, California, USA - CZODoug2_1_16fungal (Hybrid Assembly) | ecosystem: Environmental > Terrestrial > Soil > Vadose zone... | reverse complement strand
CCGGGTCGGGGATGTCGTCGGCGGTGACGATGCACGGGCCCATCGGGGCGAACGTATCGAAGTTCTTTCCCAGGTCGACCTGCTTGTTCGTGAACTGCACGGCGCGGGCCCCCACGTCGTTGAACAGCGTGTAGCCGAAGACATAGTCCAGAGCGTCCGCCGCGGAGACGTTGCGCGCGGTGCGCGAGAAGACGACGCCGAGTTCCACCTCATAGTCGACGTGGTAGCCGTCGGGTCGCCGGATGAGCCGGTCGTGCGGCGGGATGACGATGTCGGCGTCCGGCCCGATGACCGCACTTGGCAGCTTGATGAAGTCGATGCTCGGCTCGTCTGAGAAGACGAACCCGGGTTCCTCGTCGCCGTGGCTGCCATAGTTGACGCCGCAGCCGAAGATCGTGCCCGGCCGCGGTATGGGCGCGAGCAGCCGATCGAACGCGACCGGTCTTCCCGCCTCGGATGCCGCCGCGGCGCGCTCAAGGCCGCTATCGCCGGCGCCGATCAGGTCGAGCATGTCGGTGTAGCCGGTGAAGCGCACCTGACCGTCCCGCTCGACTCCGACCCCGGCCTGATCGCCGTTCGCGTACGTCACCAATCGCATGTGAACCCGCACCTGCCCGTCTGGATTGATAATTGGACGACCAATTTACGTCGGCCTGACCCGGCCGTGTGCGCGGCTGCGCCATCGGGCGAGGTGGCCGAAGCATAGCGGAAAACGGCTACATAGCGCTGATACATGGGTACCGATCCTCGTGCCGAAGGCAAATCGAGCCCCGATTGGCGGTTGACGCGCGGCCCGCCATGGGAGTACAACCGGTTGACCAGTTAACCAGTAATCCTCAGAGAAGCTGGGCTGACCATGACGTCAACACGACATTCCTTGCGCGCGCTCGCGGCCCTGGCCGCTGCCCTTCTCGGCGCCGGCCTACTCATCACGGGTCCGGCGGCGGCGACCTCGGCGCACGGTTACACGGTGTCGCTCGGCAGCTTCGGCGCCCGCTGCGACGGACAGCACGACGACAAGGCGGCGCTGGAGGCGGCACTCGCCGACGTGCACCAGCACGGCGGCGGCACGCTCGTTATCCCGACCGGCACCTGCCGCATCGTGCAGACGGCGGCCTCCAGCATCACCAGCCTGCAGGGGCCTATCACGCTCCGGGGTGCCACCAGCGCGGCCACGCTCAGCCTCGACACCGATGCACCTGACCGGCCGGGCGATTTCCGCGAGCTATTCGGGGTGACCGGCCCCGACGTACACCTGGAGAATTTCCAGCTCACCCGATCCTCCGACGTGTACTCGGTCTTCCTCGACAACTACGGCACCGACGGCCTCCGGCTGGACCGGATGGTCATCAATGGACGGAAGGACGTCTTCCCGGTGCAGTACGTCGAGGGCCTGGAGCTGTCCCCGCCGGTCGGTGAGGTCGTCTTCGACACCAAGGTCACCAATTCGACGTTTACGAATGTCAACTGGGGCATCTTCCAGGCGAACCCGATCCCGGGTACCACCAAGGGATTCGTCGTCGACCACTCGACGTTCAAGCACAATTATGCCGACGACCTCGAGTTCAACGCGCCGTCGGCGACGATGACCGAGATCACGGTCACCAACAACTCATTCAGCGACAACCAGTACAGCGCGCCCGAAGGTGCTGCGGGAGTGGGCGTGGGCATGGCGAACGCGCAGTACGTGAAGGTCGCGCACAACACGTTCGATGGTTACTTTTACTCGCCGATACATATCGAGGATCGGTCCGCGAACATCGACGTCATCGACAACCACTTCGCCAACTCGTTCAAGCTGGTGCGGAACTACGCGTCGATGGTGTTTATCATCAATGACTCGCATTTCGTCACCGTGCGCCACAACGTTTTCGACAGTTCGGGCAATACGAATGAGGTCTGGTGCGTCTATGCGGGCGCCGGCGGCGGAGTCGCGCCGCCCAGCTACGTCACGATCACCGACAATACATTCCTGCTGCGGCCGAACGCCCACGTGATTGGCAACTACGATGCCGGCCACGTGGTGCTCGAACGCAACATCGTGCGGCAAATCCCCTGACCGGCATCCCATCACCCCAGTCACAGCGAGGAGCGTGACAGCAATGAGACGGCTGCGTTTGGCAGGACGAACTCTGACATTGCTCGGATCGGTCGCGTCGGTACTGCTACTGCTCGGATCGGGTGTCGCGTCTGCGACAACGGTCCATCCGAACACCATCTCGGTCAACCTCTCCAGCTACGGGGCGTTGTGCAACGGCACGCACGACGACCGGCCCGCGTTGGCCTCCGCGCTGTCGGCCGTCCAGGCTGCCGGCGGTGGCACGATCACGGTGCCGTCCGGGACCTGCCGGATTGTGCAGACGGCGTCGATCGTCTTCACCGGGGTCACCGGTCCGGTGACCATCCAGGGCGCGTCGTCCACGTCCACGCTGAGCCTCGACACCGACGTGGCCGGCGCCTATCGCGAGCTGCTGCGGATATTCGGCAGCAACGTCGTGCTGCAAAACCTGAACCTGACCCGTTCATCCAACGTCTTCGCCGTGTTCCTGAAGGTGTGGAATACGACCGGCTTCACGCTCAACAATGTGATGATCGACGGCAAGAAGAACACGATCGGCGGAGCGGACGTCAACGCGATCGAGCTGTCCGCGGGCTCGGGCCAGACCCTTTCCGACATGCACATCAATGGCAGCACGATCAAGAATTCGACCTTCGGCCTGTTCCAGAACAGCAGCACGCTGGGAACGGTCAACGGGGTCACGGTCGACCACTCCACCTTTACGAACAACTACTTCGACGACCTGGAGTTCAACGCGCCGAACTCGTCGATGTCCAACATCACCGTGACAAACTCGTCGTTCAGCAACAACCAGTACTCAGATCCGTCGGGCCAGGCCGGCATCGGGGTCGGGCTGGCCAATGTGCAGACAGCGAAGGTGCAGAACAACACGTTCAACGGCTACTTCTACGCCCCAGTGCATATCGAGGACCGGTCGAGCCACATCACCGTGGACGGCAATCAGTTCTTCAACTCGTTCAAACTGGCGCTGAATTACGCGTCGATGGTGCAGATCATCAACAACTCGCACTTCATCACGGTCACCAACAACACCTTCGACACCTCGGGCAATACGAACGAGATCTGGTGCGTCTATGCCGGCGCCGGTGGCGGCACGGCGCCGCCGAGCGATATCTCGATCACCGGCAACACGTTCAAGCTCCGACCCCTCGCGCACGACCTCGCCAACTACAGCTCGCCCAACGTCACCATCAGCGGCAACACCTACGTCGCGTTGCCGTAGCGCGCCGGCCGTTACCACAGTGGAGGACACGATCGACACCGCACCTGCACCGGACCTGATGACGCCGAAAGAGATCGATGCCGAGGACGGTGCGGTCCGCGATTGGTTTGCCGACGCGCGGTTGGGACTGTTCATCCACTGGGGTCTCTACTCGGTTGCCGCACGCCACGAGTGGGTGCGGCACCGGGAGCGGCTCACCGACGAGGAGTACAGCCGGTATTTCCGGCACTTCGATCCTGATCTGTTGGATCCGGCCGCGTGGGCCCGCGAGGCGAAGTACGCTGGCATGCGCTACGTCGTGCTGACGACGAAACATCACGAGGGCTTCTGCCTGTGGGACAGCAAACTGACCGACTACAAGGCGCCGAATGTCTGTGGCCGGGATCTCGTCGCGGAACTGGTCGACGCGTTCCGCGCCGAAGGGCTGCACATCGGCCTCTACCATTCGCTGATCGACTGGCATCACCCGGAGTTTCCGATCGACGGGTTGCATCCGCAGCGCGACGACGAAGTGGCCAAGGCGGCGGCGAGCGCGCGGGATGTGACGAAGTACGCCGACTATTTGCACGGTCAGGTGACCGAGCTGCTAACCAGTTATGGACGGATCGATTACCTGTTCTTCGACTATTCCTATCGCGACCATGTGTGGGGCGGGAAAGGCCCCGCCGATTGGCGGTCGGCGGAACTGCTGGACCTTGTCCGCGATTTGCAGCCAGGCATTCTGGTCAACGACCGGCTCGGCATTCCTGGCGACTTCCTCACCCCCGAGCAGTACCAGCCGCACGCGTCGATGACGTTGGGCGGCCGGCGGGTTGCGTGGGAGGCCTGCCAGACCTTCAACGGCAGCTGGGGATACGACCGCGACAACACTGACTGGAAATCCACCGACCTGCTCATTCGGATGCTCGTCGACACCGTCTCCAAAGGAGGTAATCTGCTGCTCAATGTCGGTCCCAACGGACGCGGCGAGCTCGAGCCGCGGGCGCTGGATCGGCTGCGCGGCGTGGGGGAGTGGATGCGACTGCACGAGCGGTCGGTTTATGGCTGTACGGACAGCTCCTTCGTTGCACCGGCCGACTGTCGCTACACGCAGCGGGGTAATCGGCTGTACCTGCACGTTTTCGCTTGGCCGTTTCGGCATCTGCACCTGCCCGGCGTGGTCGGCAAGGTCGAGTACGCGCAGTTTCTGCACGACGGGTCGGAAATCGAGATGCAGGTGATCGAGTCGGAGCAGCTTGCCCAGAACATGACGCTCGGCGGCTTACCGGCCGGCACCCTGACCCTGGTGCTGCCGGTGCAGCCGCCCGCGGTCGACGTGCCGGTCATCGAGCTGTTCTTGAGCTAGTACTCTGACCAGCCACCGTACTCAAGCACGATCACCGACGCCTCGTGATCCCGGTGAACGGCCAGTTCGTCCGCGCTCCGCAGGACCATGTTGCGGTAACTCTTGTCGATCATGACGAAGGTGGTGCGACACGCCGACGACACACCGCTAGATCCGTCGATAACGTCATGATCGCCACCGCGGGGCCCGATGAATGACCCGGCGTTATCACCCGTCTGGCACGGTGGGTAATTCGTGCAGGGTATTTCGCCTGGGTATTTGGTCGGGGTCGATGATGGCTGGTGGTATGAGGTGTGGAATGCCGTGGATGAAGGCGATTCGCCAGTCGGTGTGGTGAACGTTCCAGTGATGTTTCGCGCACAACAGCACAAGATTGTGCAGCGCCGTGGGGCCCGTCCTCCGCCCAAGGTGTGACGTGGTGGACATCGCACCAGGCCGCGGGCGCGTCGCAGCCAGGATGAATGCAGCCGATATCACGGGCGGCCACCGCTCGACGAATCGCCGGTGGGATCGTGCGGGTTGCTCGCCCGACGTCCAACGGCTCTCCGTGACTACCGAGGACCATGGGAATGATCGAGGCGTCACACGCTAACCGGCGGACGGTCTCGGCGGTGACAGGCTGCCCGGTGTCGAGGTGTCCGGCGAGCCGGAGTTGCAGGTCGTGGAGGCTGATCGTGATCGTGATGTGCGGTCTCTCCCCGCCTCGGGTCGGCAGTTCTCCGGCGTTGAGGTAGCGGCGGCACAGCTCCAGGAGCGCGTCGGCGCGGCGACGGGCAGGGCTTCGGGGATCCCGTTCGCCGTTCTCTGCCGCGGGTGCGGTTGGGCTAGCGTGTCGATCGCGGTGCGGACAATCGCGGCGGCCTCGGCGTCCAGGCGCCCGCGGAGTTGGTCGGTGCCATCCACGTCAGGCCGGAATGACAGCTCGCGGCGGCTGGGCTTGTCATCCTCCAGAGCACCGTCGGGATCAAGCCGGGCATGCAGATGCCGCCCGACGATCGCCAGCGCGGCCGGATCCAGCTCACGGGCATGCTTCGCCAGCATCTTTTCGGCGCCGGCCCGGACCGTCGGGTCAAGCCCGGTAGGGAGTCTGCGTATCGCATGGCTGATCACCTGCGCATGCTGGGCGCTTAACGCCCCGGTCGCCATTCCCGCCGCAGTCGCCGGCAGCGCAGGTGACAGGACCTCACCACTCGACGACGTGGTCGCCGTCAATTCTCGGGCCGCCCGCACCCGCGCCGTCGCGTCGGTCGGCGAGATACGTAACCGATCCCGCAGGAACGCCGCCGTGGACAACGCATCCTGCTCTGCAGCGATACCGCGGGAATCGAAATCCGCCAACACCAGCAACTTCGCGAACTCCAACCGCCGACAGACTGTTTCCAACGTGTCGATCAGGTTCGCCTCGGCCGTACCCGGCAACCGCCACAACTCGATACCCAGCAACGCATCCACCCCAGCCGACAACGACCCCACCGTCATGTCAGGCGCGGTCAGGGTCGGGGTGCTCATGTCAGAAACCATACGGTCCAGGTACGACAGTTTCGGAGCGGTCGCGACACCTATCCAGAAAGAAAATTGATACGAACCAGACGGCGCAAACGCCTACCACAGCGCACAACCGCTACCGCAAGTCGCGCTCAGCCAAGGCGGCATTCAGCGTGGCCCGGACCTCCGGCCATTCGGCGGCGAGAATAGAGAACGCGGCACTGTCGCGGATTGTCCCGTCATAACCAGCCGAATCGGCCCGCAGCACGCCGTCGAAATGCGCGCCGATACCGAGTATCGCCGCACGGGACCGATGGTTACGGGCATCGGTCCGCAGCCGCACCCACGCGACTCTCCAACGCCCGAATGCGACCTCAAGCATGACCAGCTTGGCCTCCCGATCGAGACCCCGACCGTTGCGCATAAACGCAAGCCAGGTGCCACCGATCTGCACCGCATCTGGCAAAGTCCTGGAAGGTGATTGGCCAGACACCGATTACGGCCGCACCACCTGACCGCCATCGACCGGGATGACCGCGCCGGTAATGAAACTTGATGCCGGACCGAGGAGGAAGAGAATCATCGCGGCGACCTCGCGCGTCGAGCCGATGCGACCGAGGGGCACCTGCGCCGCCAGCCACCGGTACGCGGCTTCGATATCGTCCGCCCAGGTCTGGTGGATCGCGGTGTCGATCGGTCCCGGCGCGACACCGTTGATGCGGACTCCGGTATCGGCGAGCTCACCCGCGAGCGTGCGCGTCAGGTAATCGACCGCACCCTTGGTCATTCCGTACACCGACTGGCCCTTTAGGTGCAGCGCACCCGACGACGATGAAACATTGACGACCGAGCCCCAATCCGAGGCCGCCAAGTGGGCCGCTGCCTGCTGCACAAGGAAAAACGGCGCCCGTACATTCAACGCGACGTGCGCATCGAACAGGTCACTGGGCCATTGTGCGAGTGGAAGGTGCCGGACCATCGCGGCATTGTTGACCAGCCCGTCAATGCGGCCGAACCGGGTATGGACAGCGTCGACGACGCGAGCCGGCGCATCGATGTGCCCGAGGTCGGCTTCCACCGCGTATGCCGTCTTTCCCTGCGCTGCCAGCGATTCCACCTCCGCCGCGAGCAGCTTGCCACGTCTGGCGACCAGCACCGGAATCGCGCCGGCCGCGGCGAGCTGACGCGCTGTCTCCAGCCCGATTCCGTCGCTCGCGCCGGTCACAACGACCACTGCGTCGCGCAGCCCGCTCTCAGTGCTCATGAGAGAGGAATAGCACACTGTCCAGGCCGAAGGGCGATACGAACGTACGGCTGCCGCTACCGTCCACAGTGGGCGCAGCCTGCGATTTCCCGGTCGGTGGGTGATACCACTCGACGGCGAGCGGGTGCGGCGCTCCGCCAAGATCGACCACGACTCGAGAATCCTCTGGCACGTAAACGATGTAGGCGGTGCCCGGCTCGGCCAGGCAATAACCCGTCGACGCCAGGTCGGGTCGGGGCGTCGTGGCAAGCAGATCCACCCGATCGGCGAATCGAGCGGTGTCGCCGAGACTGCGACGCAGCGGGTCCCAGTCCGGATAGTCGCGTTCGTTAAGTGCGCTGTTGATCGGACCGGATTGCGCGGCCTCCGGGTCGATCCCGGGCAACGGCCCCCAGGGATCCATGAAAATCGGGTTCAGTCCGCGCAGGAAGCTCTTCCAGGCCCAGCGGTACGTGCCGCCATGTCCCCACAGATGGTCGGTGTCGGTCACCACCACCTTGCGGCCCTTGGTGTCCGGTGGATCGTGCAGGAACGCCTGGTCGTCTCCCGCTCCCGGTGATACCCATTCGGCCGCACTGTGGAACAGGATCTCGTTGTCCTGGCCGAATCCCTCCGCGGTCATCCCAACTGGATGCTGCTTTGGCAGCGTGGCCTCATAGGCGTGGATGAAATCGATCATGTGGTATTGCCACCGCACACCGCGATCGGTGTCCTCGATCTCGTTGATGATCTCGTACAGCACATTGTCGAGATCGTTCAGCGTGTCCAGAACCTTGCGTACGTAGCCTTCCTGGAAATGCAGAACCTCCGGTGCTACCAGGCCGTAGACATCGGCCTTACCGTCGTTGTCGGGGTCGCCGTCGACCCCGTTGACGTTGTTGTTCCGGTTGTACGGATGGGACTGCCATGGGTCTCTGTCGGGGATCGCCCACTTCAGACACCAACCCTCGAACAACATCACCGAGACGTACAAGCCGCGTTGTCCGGCTTGGCTCACCCGCTCCCGGAGCCGATCGAAATAGTCCTGATTCCATTGGCTCAGGTCGAATCGCGGTTTGCCATCCACTGCGTCGCCCGGCCCGGCGCGGGCAAACGGCATCGGCCCGAACGACACGGGTTTTTCCGTCCACGGCGTGGTTTCGGGGTGGTCCCAGGTCCACATCCGGATGAACGTATGGCCGTGGCCGGCGACCATGTCGAGAAAGGCGCCATAGTCGAAATCGGCGGTATCGCCGGTCTTGACATCGAGCAGGGTTGCCCACGTGTGTGATCCGGTGAGATATCGGGCGACGCCGGAGTCGTCGGTGAAATAGCGCGGGTTGACGGTGCTGACCCGCAGTGGCCCGTGAAAACCAGATATTCGCGGCATGGTCAGCGGTCTCGCACCTGGTAACCCTCGGCGTCGATGACGAGCTGCTGTCCGGCGCTGAGGGCGAGCGGGACCCGGGAGCCGGTCGAGTCGTGTTTTGGCACGGCTAGCAAAAACTCCTGTACGGCGGGGTCGTCGGGGCTCTCGTAGTGCGTCGCCACGGCATAGCGAACGCCGAGCAGCTCGGCCGCATAGCCGGCCTCCTCCGGGCTCATCTCTCCTGTCACGACCGTTCCGGCACCTGGCGCCACCAGCGACCACGGCTGCGAGCACCCCAGCAGCCCGACCGTTGGTTGGTGCAGGGTGCCGATAAGACCCATCTCGGTAGTAATGGCGCTGTCGCCGAAATGATAGACGCGCACGTCGGCCTCAAACTCCACGACAAAGGCCATGGGAACGCCGCTGATGACCTGACCGTCCTTTGTGGACGCCTGCGACCAGTGCGCGCAGGGCACCGGCCGGATAATCAGATCGCCGACCTGCACCCGAATGCCCCACGTCGTCTTGCGTATTTGGGAATCCGGCACGCCGTCGTCGTGGAGCAGCGCCGCGGTATCGGTTCCGCAGACGACCGGGGCGCCGGTGCGCAGCGCCAGCCGGGCGGCGTCGCCCATGTGGTCGTGCGCGGCATGCGAGGCGACAATGACGTCGGGCGTCGGCAGGTCGTCGGCAGTAATAACGGCCGCGGGATTGCCGTCGAAGAACGGATCGAAGACGACGCGTCCGTTGGGTCCGGCGACCTCGTACGTCGAGATGCCGTGGTACGTGATCGTGGTCGTCACTGCGTCCATCCCTTTTCGAGTCCGCCGACGAGGCTGACCATCGCGCCGTTGAGCGGCGTCGCAACGCCGGTGGACGCACCCGCGCGCACGACCGCGGCATTGATGACTTCGATCTCGGTTTTGCGCCTGGCTTCGGCGTCTTGCAACATCGACGGTTTGCCCGCGCCCGCACCGGCGAGCATCGTCCGGATTCGATCGAGCCGCTCGTCCGGGTCGATATCGATACCGAGCGATCTCGCCACAGCGGTGGCTTCCCTGGCCAGACCTTCGATGAGCGGGGCCATTGCCGCGGTATCGCCGAGTGCTCCCGCGGTGAGGCCGGTCAACGCCGCGGTCGGCAGAGTCGCACAATTCAGAATCAGCTTTTTCCAGATCTCGGTACGCACGTTCGGCGTTACCGTGGTCGGCCAGCCCGTCGTGCGCAGCAATTCGGCAACGACGTCGGCGCCGGTCTGGTCAGTGCCCTCGTAGGGACCGACAAACGTCTCGCCGCTGGCAGTGTGGTTGACCACGCCGACACCCAGCACGCTGCAGCTGTGGTACGTGACGCCGAATACCAGGCGATCGACGCCGAGCAACTCGGCCAGGACGTCGGAATTCCCCCAGCCATTTTGCAGCGAGACCACGACGGTGTCTGGATCGCCGACGAGCTCGATCGACTTGGCCGCGGCGCGTGTGTGCTGCGCCTTTACGAATAGCACGGCGACGTCGACCGGGCCGAGCGACGCGGCGTCTGTCGTGGCACCCGGCCGCGCGGTGATGACGGAGTCGCCGCCGCGTATCTCGATGCCGTGCTCGTTCACGTGGGTGACGAGCTCGGTTGAGGTGTCGACGATGTGCACGTCGTGCCCGGCCGTCGCGGCCTCCGCGGCCAACGCTCCGCCCATGGCCCCGGCGCCGATCACTGCAAGTCTCATGATTGCTCATTCACCTGAACGATCATTTTCTCGACGGTCTCGGGATGCGCCGCTCCGTACGCGATCATGTCGGGCAGCTCTTCGAGAGAGATTCGGTGGGTGATCCAGCTGCGGACCTCCTCCTGATGGGCGCGCACGAGTTCGACCGCGCGTCCGAAGACGCCGTTGTTGTTGCGCGAGCCGTAGACGTTGACCTCCTTGCGGGAGAACTGGATCACCGGTATCTGCACGTCCTTTTCGGAGATGCCGACAATGACGATGGAACCGGAGTGGGCCACGAGGTCGAACGCGCTACGGATCAGCTCGGGTACGCCGGTGGCGTCGAGTACCACGGTGGCGCCGGCGCCACCGGTGAAGTCGGCGACCGCGGCGGCGAGGTCCGAGGTCGCAGTGTCGACGGAGAGCTCGGCGCCCATCACCTCAGCACGCGCGAGCCGCTCCGCGATGATGTCCACGGTGAGTACGCGGGCACCGATATCGCTCGCGGCGAGTGTCGCCGCAAGACCGATCGGGCCGGCCCCGAGCACGACGACCGTGTCGGTGGCGCTCACATTGCCGCGGACGACGGCCTGCAGCCCGATGGACACGGGTTCGACCAATGCCGCCAGCTCCATATCCAGACCGTCGACCGGATACAGGGCGCTGGTGGCCACCGCAATCTCGTCGGCAAGCGCACCGGGTACGTGTACGCCGAGGACCTTCAGGTCGACGCAGCAATTGGAGCGTCCGCGCGCGCACGCAATGCAGCGGCCGCAGGGAATCAGCGGTTCGACCGCGACGCGATCGCCGACCGCGAGCGGGCCGTCGTAGCCCGCGGCGAACTCGAGCACGACGCCGGAAAACTCATGACCCTGAATGTAGGGGAATCGTCCATAGGGATGCCCGCCGTGGAACAGCTTGTAGTCGCTGCCGCACAGGCCGACCACGTCCACCCCGAGCCGGGCCTGACCGGCCGTGAGCTCGGGTGGTTTGTCGTCGTCAATGAGTAGGGAACCAGCCGCCAGCGTGACCGCTCGTCGCATGGCCGAACGATACTGACCGGAAATGAAATGGTCAACCGGTTGACACAGCGCCATGCGATGTTGCTCTTGGTTGGCCAAGGGCACAGAACGTCCTCTAAAGTGGTCAACCGGTGGGACGGTTCTGTGACGACCCATGTGTCCGGCTGCTGCGTCGGCCGGTTGCCCATACCGAAAGGATCGCCGCTGTGTGTGCTGCCGAGTCCGAGCCTGCCCCGCATCCTGCGCAGGCCCGCCGAATCGACCATGTCGGGATCGCCACCCGGGACGCCGACACGGCCGCCGCGTGGTACGTGCGCACGTTCGGGCTGCGCGTGACGGGAGACGAGATCGTCGGGGCCGCCGGCGCCCGGCTCGTCTACCTCTCACCCGGCGACGGCGATGCCACCGCGACCGCTGTACAACTGCTCGAGCCGGTCGCCGCGGGCAACATCGCCGACTTCGTCGCTCGCCATGGTGAGGGTTTTCATCACGTGTGCTTCGCGGTCGATAGCATCGATGAGGTGCTGACGCATATCCAGCAGCCCGATGACACGATCTTTCTCGGCGGTCGACAGCGGCGGGCGTGCTTCCTCGAGGAAAGGCCGCTCGGTGTGCTGATCGAGCTGACCGAGACCAGACGGGTGTCGGAGTTCTCCATCCGATGACCGGGCGGTTGACGGACAAGCGCGCTGTGATCACGGGTGCCGCGGGCGGGATCGGCGGCGCGGCGGCGCGCGCGTACGTCGCCGAAGGCGCGTTCGTGGGCCTGCTCGACCGTGCGGGCGAGGCGCTTGACCGGATCGCGGCCGACCTCGGTGGCCGGGCCGTCGCACTTCCCGCTGACCTCACCGATGAACGCTCGATCGTCGACGCCGTGCGCCGGTGGTCGGTCGCGCAGTCCGGGCTCGACGTCGTGTACGCGTGCGCGGGCGTCGAACTGTTCGGTTCGGACTCGGTCGCGCATCAGACGTCGCTCGACACGTGGGAACGCACCTATGCCGTCAACGCCACCGGGGTCTTCCTGACGCTGAAGCACACGCTTCCGTTGCTGATGGCCTCCGGCGGGGGATCGGTGATCATCTGCGGCTCGCCGACCGGCCTGACCATGAGCGGCGCCGGCCAGATCGCTTATTCCTCGTCCAAGGCAGCGGCGATGGCGCTCACCAGAATCGTTGCCGCGGACTACGCCGGGCACGGGATCCGCGCCAACACGATCGTTCCCGGAACGACGGCCACACCGCTTATCGCCGACCTGCTCGCGGATGACGATCGCCGCGCCGCGCTCGAGCATGCCGCCCCACTGCAGCGGATCGGCACACCGAGCGATCTCGTCGGAATCGCGGTGTTCCTCGCCTCCGACGAGTCCTCGTATGCGACGGGCGCACAATTCGCCGTCGACGGCGGGCTCACCCAGCGGTGACCGGGGAACGGCGCCTTGCCGTCGGGTCGCTGTCGGCGTCGTTCGCGGGCACTCAGCTGCGCGACGTCAGAATCGATGACGACATCGTGCTCGACCGCTTGTACTTCGCTGTCCGCGACCCGGACTGGGTCACGCTGCCGCTGATTCTGCGCGATATCGAGGTACTCGAATCCCCCGACGGTTTTCGGGTCACCGTCGATGGTGAGTGCGAGGGCGCGATCCCCCTGATCTTCACGGTGCAGTACGCAGCGACTGCCACCACGTTGGTCGCCGAGCTGCGTTATCACGCCGTCCGGGACTGCATGGTCAATCGGGTCGGATTCTGTCTCCTGCATCCGATGGCCCTTGCCGGTGCCCCGGTCGATATCGTTGATGCCGCAGGCGAATCCGTTGGTTCGCGGTTTCCTGATCGCATTAGTGCGAATTCACCATTCACCGATATGACCGCGATGGCCCTTCACGTCGGCGCGACCGCGGTCGATATCACGCTCACCGGCGAGCTTTTCGAGACCGAGGACCAGCGCAACTGGATTGACGCGTCGTACAAGACATTCTCGACGCCGCTGTCGCACCCGCACCCGCGATCCCTTGCGGCACAGCAGCCGAGAAGGCAGGTCGTCGCGGTGCGGTGGAAGCACACCGATTCGGCAGCCGCGCCAATTCCGGAGCCGGCGCGCACGACGGCCGCGCGACCACTTATCGGCCTCGGTGCCAGCACGAGCGCGGCGCCGATGCGCGGGGCCGACAGCGAGCAGCTGCGGTTGCTTCGTCCGGCCTGGCTCGCGGTCACGCTCCGGCTCGAACGCGACTGGCGCACCCACTGGACGCGGGCGGTCGAGGAGGCCGCCGCACTCGGCGTGCCGCTGGACGTGACTCTGGTGGCGTCCGGGCCGGCCGCGATCGACGCATGGCACCCGCCGGCTGCCGTTCCCGTTATCCGGCTGCACGCGTACGACAGCGCGTGCGACATCACTACAGCGGAATTGGCCGCGGCGAGTCGTCGGCTGCGCGATCGAATGGTGGGTGGCTCGACGATCCGCATCGCCGGCGGCTCGCGCGCCAACTTCGCGGAGCTGAACCGATCATCGCTGCCGCTCGATCTACTCGATGAGGTCGTGTTCGCGGCGAACCCGCAGGTGCACGCGTTCGACGACCATTCCATTCTGCAGACGCCGGCCGCGCTCGCGGTCGCCGTGCGCGACGCCCGGCTGATCGCCCACGGCCGACCGGTACTGGTCGCACCGCTGACGCTGGCGCCCACCTACAATGCGGCATCGACCGGACCGCGCCGATTGGACGAGCTACCGCCGGACCCGCGGCAGCACGGCGAGCTCGCCGGCGAGTGGACCCGGCGGGCCATCGACGCGGCGCGGGGAGCGGCCGGTGTCACGGCATTTCAGACGCGCGGCGCTTGGGGCGTGCTGGACTCGACGGGTCGGCGCTCGCCCGCTTACGACGCGCTGGCGGCGGTTCGGCCGGCGCGTCTGACCGCTCGGCCTGCTCCTC
>Ga0137412_10002554_pt1 | contig 14391 bp, 17 predicted proteins | sample CZODoug2_1_16fun_FD_122160 | JGI IMG/M metagenome (GOLD analysis project Ga0137412, IMG submission 122160) | Vadose zone soil fungal communities from Angelo Coast Range Reserve, California, USA - CZODoug2_1_16fungal (Hybrid Assembly) | ecosystem: Environmental > Terrestrial > Soil > Vadose zone... | reverse complement strand
GACACGCGGACCAGAACGGCAATAGGATCACAGGATGAGCGATCCGACTTTTGATCTGTTTGTGCGCGGGCAGTATCATGCCGGCGATGATACCACGAAGATGAAGGGCGCCGAGATCACGAGCGCCACCGGCGTCAGGTAGACCAGCGGATCGGACTTCTCTGACACGGCGCTGATGTCAGTTCATCGGAGTCCTCAGCCATCGGGCCCTGCATCCCACGGTACCACGCGAAAGAACCGTGTTGGTTGTCGCGCGGACTTCAATCAGGATGACCCACTCGTTCTCGAGGCAAGGAGCACCTCATGACCGTCACCATCACGCCGCTCACGCCCGTATTCGCCGGCGAAGTGGGCGCGATCGACCTGCGTCAGGTGCATGATCGCTGCTCGCTGGAGGCGATCCGCGCCGGCATGGACAAGTACGCCGTGCTGGTGTTCCGCGATCAGAATTTCACCAACGAAGAGCAGCTCGACTTCGCCCAACGTTTCGACGGCACGCTGCATGCCCGTACTTCCTCCTCAGCCATCGGCAACAACCGGTTCGGCAACGAGGCGCTGGCCGACGTCTCCAACGTCGGCCCTGACGGCAAGATCCGGGACGCGAACAACCGCATGCGCGCCTCCTCGGTCGCCAACCGCCTGTGGCACACCGATGCATCGTTCGTCGACCCGCCGGGCCGCTACTCGATGCTGTCGGCGCGGGTGGTGCCACCGGTGCGGGCCGATACGGAGTTCGCCGACATGCGCGCCGCCTACGATGCCCTCGACGAAGAAACCCGCGCCTCGATCGAAGGGCTGCGCGTTTATCATTCCATCGTCTATTCGCGCCACGTGCTGGGCTTCGACTTCGACGAGGACGAGCAGGACAAGCTGAAGGGCGCCGTCCATCCGCTGGTGCGCACGATCCCGGGCTCCGGCCGCCGCGCCCTCTATCTCGCCTCGCACGCCGCCCATGTCGTCGACTGGCAGGTGCCGGAGGGCCGGCTGCTGCTGCGCGACCTGATCGACCATGCCACGCAGCCGCAATTCATCTATCGCCACGTCTGGCGGCCGCATGATTTCGTGATCTGGGACAATCGCTGCACCATGCATCGCGCCCGGCCGTTCGATGACAAGACCCACCGCCGCGAGCTGCGCCGCACCACGACGCTCGACCTGCCGCTGCCGGCTTCAGCTTAGGCGTCCGACTCATGCAGAGCGCCAATCGAATCAGAGGCCTCTGTTGAAGATCGGTATTGTCTCCGACCTGCACTGCAACATCGACGGCCTCGATCGGGCCCTGGAAACCATGGGTCCGATCGATGCGCTGCTGTGTCTCGGCGACAGCATCTACGAGTATAGCTTCTCGAATGCGGTGATCGGCCGGCTGCGCGAGCTCGACGCGCTCACCATCCTGGGCAATCACGAGGAGATCTTCCTCGGCGCGGCCGGCGTGCGGGCGCGTTCCCGGGCGGACATCGACCGGCCATTGCTCGGCTGGCTCGCCGAGCAGCCCCATCGGCGCGAGTTGCGAATCGACGGCAAGCGCATCCTGATGGTGCACTCGACGCCGTGGGAGCCGCGCGGCAGCTATGTGCTGCCCACCAGCTCCGAGCTGCAACGCTTTGGCGAGGCCGACGCCGATATCGTGCTGTACGGCCATACGCACCGGCAGGTCGTCCGTCGCGTCGGTCGGGTGCTGGTGGTCAATCCCGGCTCGGCCGGTGAAGCCCGCGACCCGTGCAATGGCCGGCAGTTGAGCTGCGCCGTGCTGGACACGGTGACGGAGGAGGTCGTGGTGCGCGATTTCCCGGCGCTGCCCGTCCGTCGACAGCCCGAGCGCGGATAACCCTATATGCATGATTCGGGAGCGCTACGTTGGCGCTTGGGCATCACATTGAAATGGCATGCCCGCGTCGGTGGGCAGTCGCCATCACGAGCGCAGCGAGCGCCTGAAACGCCGCGGTCAACGCGAGTGCCCAACTGTAGCCGTCCGGATCCCAGCCATCCGACGCGGTGCGCGGCCAAAGATCGAGGATCCAGCCGATCGCCGCCTGGACCAGGAACGCACCACCAAGCGTCAGCGTGTTCACGGCCGTCGAGACCCGCCCGGTCTGCTCGGGTGGAAACATCTGGCACATCACGACATAGCCCACCGGTCCGGCCGTACCGAACACCGCGATCGCAAGCCAAAGCACGAGCACGACCGCGGGTTGGCTCGGCTGCAGCATGAGGCCGGCCTGCAGCAGCACCAGGCCTGCAAGGCAGACGATCGGAACGAGAAAAGACGGCAAGCCGGCCGCGTTTGCCCGGCTGGCGGCGCTGCCGGTCAGCACGCTGCCCACGACCATCGCGAAGGTGTAGAGGAACAGCACGCCGGCTCGGGCCGGTCCGTCCATGCCGGCCACGTCCCGCAGCCAGGGGCCTGCCCAAAGGCCCAGGTAGGCAAAGTTGAACATCGAAAGCGTCGCAACCGCCGGACCGAACCGCCAGAAGGTCCGCGAGGCGAGAATGCGACCGCTCAATGCAATGTCGCCACGCAGGGTTCGCGCCGGGCCAGGGACGCGCGGCTTGTCTGGCACCGACAGGAAAATCCAGGTCGCCACGCCAAGCGCCAGCACGCACAGAACCCAGAATACGCCCCGCCAGCCGAACGCGGGCAGCATTGCCTGGACGGGTGACGTCGTGAGCGCGCTGCCGAGCGCGCCGATCGCCGTCGCGATGCCGGTCACGTACGCGACCCGGCCGCGTTCGAACCAATCGGCGTGCGCCTTGATCACCGCCATCAGACCGGCCGAAACCCCGATGCCCAGGACGATCCGCGCCGCGGCGAGCCCTGCAAAGCCCGGCGATAGCGCGAACATCGCGAAGCCGATCGCCGCAAGCAACATCAGCACGGCCTGCACGCGTCGCGCGCCAAACGCATCGAGCGCGACACCCAGAGGCAGTTGCGCGGCCGCATAGGCAGCGAACAGGCAGGCTGCCAGCACGCCCAGCTCGATTGCGGACAGCCCGAGCTCCACGGCGAGCACGGGGCCGACAATCGCCATCACCATACGCGCAGCCTGGTTCATGAAGTTTGCCGCGGCCAGCGGAAAGGTCACCTGGACCAGCATCCGGGAGAACACGCCGGGCTTCAGGCGAGCCTCGACAGAACGCCGTCGCGGAAGCGATGCATGTTGTCGATCGTGCCCTGCAGGGTCTGCGCCCCGCCATAGCCGAACAGTCGTACATCGACAGAGGTGACGCCGAGGTCCTGTAGCCGCCTGATATCCCCGACCCAGTCGGAGTCGCCGCCAGTGAACAGTTCGGCCTCGCCCTCGATGCTCCCGCGTGGACGCACGCCTGGGCCGGAGAGAACCCGATAGGCCAGTGTGATCTCCTTCGGATCGCGGCCGCCGCGCTTGCAGAACCCATGGAAGCGTTCCAGCCCCTGCCTGAAGGTCGAGACCGTGTTCATCGGGTGCTGTGGGTTTGTGCCGACCGGATACCAGCCGTGAGCATAGCGGATGGTGCGACGGAGCGCCGGCGCACTTTCCCCGCCCACCCAGATCGGAATCGGCTTCTGCACCGGTTTGGGCGTGAAGACCACATCGTCGAAGCTTACATACTTGCCGTTGAATTTCGGCGCCTCGGCGGACCACAGTTCCTGGCACGCTGCCATCCATTCGTCGGTCACGTTGCCGCGATCGTCGAACGGGGCGGCGCCGATTGCCTCGAACTCTTCGCGGCACCAGCCGACACCGATGCCCAGCGTCAGGCGGCCCTTGGAGACGTAGTCGATGGTGGACAGCACCTTGGCGGTCAGCACGGCAGGGCGGTGCGGCACCACCATGACCGAAAGGACGAAGCGAAGCTTCTTCGTCAGCCCGGCGACAAAGGCCGTGGTCGTCAGCTGCTCAAGCCACGCGGCCGAGGCGCCCGCCGGGAACTCGCCGGTCCCGGTATAGGGATACTTCGACTGCAGATTGCGTGGCACCATGATGTGGTCGCTGATTGTGACGTAGTCGAAGCCCAGCAGCTCCCCTTCCGTGACGATCCGGACCAGGCTATCCGGTTCGATCAGCGGACCCGTGGTGGGCGCATTGAAGCCGATCTGCATGACGTTCTCCTCCCTGTCGATCCTCGAGCGCGTGTAACTCTGCCTTAAGCTCGATCAACCATTGAGGTCGACGCGGCGACGCGCCAGCATCGCTTCATCGATCACGAGGCCCAGCCCCGCTCCATCCGGCACGACCAGGCATCCGGCGTCGGGTTTCGGTGCGTTGACGAACGTGTCGGCGGCTCTCGACCAGCCGTCGGCAAGCTCTGCCGGCTTGGTCGCGCGCATGTGGGTCGCGAGCACATGCAGATTGGCGGCGTTGCCGATCGCGGGCTGCGTCTGGTGGGGAACGAACTCGACGCCATGGGCGTGGCAGAGGGCGGCGCATTGCATCAGGCCGGTCACGCCGCCCATTTTCACGATGTCCGGCTGGACCATGCGGACGCCGCTTTCGATCAGCGCCGCCACCGACTGCAGCGTGTACGACTGCTCGCCGGCCGACACCGTGATGTCCAGCCGCTGCGCGACCTCGCCCATCGCCTTGGCATGGTAGTACTCGACGGGCTCCTCGAACCACAGGTAGCCGAGATCCTCGAGCACCCGCCCGACCCTGATCGCGGCGCCGATCGAATAGCGATTGTTGGCGTCGAACGCCAACGGGAAGTCGTCTCCCACCAGCCGGCGCACGGCCCTGGCCTTGGCGATGTCGCCGGCGATGTCGCGATCGATCTCCCCTCGCGCGCCGTCCCAGCGGATCTTGATCGCCGACGGCTGTTCCGCCTTGAACCTGGCCTCGACCGCCTTCACCACGCCATCGACGTCCCTGGCGCCGTTGTTGCCGATCGACGCGTAGAACGGAATGCGCGTGCGCCACGCACCGCCGAGCAATTTGTAGATCGGCTGCCGGAACGCTTTCCCCTTCAGGTCCCAAAGGGCGATATCGATCGCCGCAAGAGCCCCCGTCACGATTCCATCGGGGCCGAGCTTGATCAGCTTGTGCAGCAGGCGATCGAGGATGACGGCGTGGTCGAGCGCATCGGCCCCGATGAGCGCCGGCGCCATGTCGCGCGCGATGACGGCAAGCGACGCCACGCCGCCCTGCATGGGTGACGCCTCTCCCAGGCCCACCAGCCCGTCGGCATGAATGGCGACCACGGCGGTCGCCGAGCCGGAGTCGGCTTCGACCGGGCGAGCGACATCGCCCCAGCGCACGAGAAACGTTTCGACCTTGCTGATCTTCATGATGGCCTCGCTGGAGAGGTTTCGCCCGTTGGTCCTGTCAACCTTGTCAAATGCGCCGCATAGATTACGGTAAACGCCATGCAACGGGGGCGCAAAGATCGACTCGCGGCGCTCTCGAGCGGCCTCGCCATGGCGGTGCTGCTCGGAACTCTTCTCGGACTCCCCTTCTGGTTGCTCGGACTGTTCCGCATCATCAGAATCAGCGGCTACTGGCGCGCAGTGAACTACGTGCGACGCGGCCGCGTGCTGATCGTTGCCAACCATCCATCGCTCATCGAAACGTTTCTCATTCCTCTCGTGTTCTGGCCCTGGGCGATGTTCAGGCTCAGGATGTTTCCGTGGAGTCTTCCGGACAAGAACCTCTTCAAGGGTTTCACGCCGGAGCATCATGAGCGACTGCGCTGCGTTCGAGTCGGCCGCGACGACACGCTGGAGTCGCGGAAACTCAACTGGTCTGCGATGAAAAGGGTGATGGAGCATTTCGAGAGGCAGCAGTGCTTCGTCGCACATCTCGAAGGCGGTCGGACGAGCAAACAAGCCGAGCACGTGTCGGTCGGACCGAACAGGATGGGCAAGATCAAGAACGCCCAGATCCTCAAGGCTGCCTGGAAAAAGGGCGCGTGGATCATGCCGCTGCACGTCAAGATGACGGACGACATGAGGCGGGATCTGCCGGGATTCGGAGAGTCTCTGCGGCGCCTGCTCCTCAGTCCAAAATGCTGGCCGATCAGGCTCGAGTTTCGCCGTCCCTACAGGATCGTCGGACAGAGGTTCGACGAAGAAACAGAAAAGAGACGTCTGGAATTGGCGATTCTCACACCCGAGTTGCCGGCATGACCTGCCGGCCTGGCGGCGAAGCCGATCGGTCCGCCGAACCTGGCCGAGCGAGATCGCCGTGCCGCATTTTGCTGGTGTAGTGTTTGCGCGACCAGGTCTCCCGGCGACTCGACGAGCGCCAGTATCCTGGTGAGTTCCTGACCAGAAAGGATTGACCTCATGACCCTCACCCTCGCGGATGCCAATCGCGTGATCGCCGGCGCCATCGAGAAGGCAAACCAGATCGGCGCCAAGATGAATATCGCCGTGTGCGACGCCGGCGGACGGCTCCTTGCCTTTCAGCGCATGGATGGCGCCATGTGGGCTGGCTCCTTCGGCAGCCAAGGCAAGGCCATGGCCTCGGCCGCCTTCGGACGCCCGAGTGGCGATCTGACGCCACGTGCCGACCATCCGACCTTGCGCGGCATCGCCGCGGCCGAAGGCAACCACATGTTCTATGGCCAAGGCGCCGTGCCGATCTTCCGCCAAGGTGTCCTGATCGGTGCCTGCGGCGTTGGCGGTGGGAGCGCACAAGAAGACGAGGATTGCGCCCACGCCGGGGTTGAAAAGCTCTGAGGCCCTCCGACCAGCCGCTGCGAGCGCACACGGCGTCTACCGGCGGCGCCGGCTACTGAGCTGCGCTGCGCATCGGAACGTGCGATTTGAGGAACGCGCGCACACGGTTGATCGTACGTGCCTTGAGTTCCGGCGGCTCGCGCCACGGGAAGACGGTGATCTCGGCGTTGGGCGCCAGTGACGCAACGTCGATCGAGGTCGGCAGCGGATGCGACGGCGTGTCGTCCGGCAAAACCAGGATCGGCGTCCGGCAGTTGCTGATGAAGTCGCGCGGCACGCTGTAGAGGAAATCGGGCTGCACGCGCCAGAGGCTGTGGAGATATTTCTCGATCGTCTCCGTCGACACCTCGGGTCGCCGTGCCCGGAAATCCGCGAGCCAATTCTGCTGGCTGTGTCGCATCATGACGTCCGGGTCTTCGGGCCGATAGCCGACGGTCTGGCAGAACACGGCGGCCACGACGCGTTGAGGCGCTCGCTGCAGCAGCTTGCCGGCGAAGCAGCCGCCGATGCAGTAGCCCATGTAGAAGAATTCGCGGATCCCGAGATGGTCCATCAGCCCAAGCTGGTCGTCGGCGATTGCGTCCCACGCGTTCTCGACCGGCACCGGACCGGCGGAACCGCCGCCATTGGCATTGCGCTGGTCCATGGTGATGCAGCGGAAGTCGTGCTTGAACTCTTCCATCGCATTGAAAACGGCGGTCTGCCAGTTGCTGACGCGCGAATTCAATCCGCCGCCAGGGGTGACCAGCAGCGGGAAGCCGGAGCCGATCTCCTCATAGCGAATGCGGACGTCACCCCTTTGATAGAACGGCATGGAAATCTCCCGCAAACTGCCGGGAGCCAATTTACCCGAGTATCGCTTTCATCTCGCTTGGAAAGTCGCTACTCGTGCCTTGTTGGGCTTGGCTGCGTTCCAATGGCGAAAGCTGGCGGAAAAGGCAGCGGAACGGCAGAAGACCCGCGAGCCTTGGGCGTCGAAAACGATGAGTCCGAGCTGCTCGGACCAGCGACGGATGTCCGCGTCCGTGGTTAAGCCGGACTCCGCCTAGTTCGGCGTGACCTGCCTGACAATCCGGAGGATCTCGGCACGCGTGTCGATGGCAGCGAACTCGTCCGCCATGCGCGCGGCCTGCAAACGATAGTTCCGGGTGTCGAGCACGCTCCGGATGGCGTTGCGCAGCGCCGCGGGGGTCGGCCTGTTCGTTGCCAGGTTGATGCCAACCCCGGACCAGGCGACACGCACGCTCACGTCGGCCTTGTCCTCGGTCAAGCCGGCGGTGACCAGGGGAATGCCCAGACTCATGGCCTGGTTGACGCTGCCATAGCCGGCATTCGTGACGAACACGTCGACCTTGGGCAGCAGCCATTCAAAGGGCAGATAGCTGGCAAGCCGCGCATTGGCGGGAACAGGGGCCGGGATGGCCTCAACCGGGCGGCCGCCCGTGGTAACGACGACGAGAAGATCCGGCTCGTTCGCAAGAGCCGCCAGGGTCGGCGCGACCAGCAGGCCGAAATCGTGGTTGGCCACCGTGCCCTGGGTGACCAGGATCACCTTGCGCCGCCCCTCCAGCTCGGCCGCCCAGGATGGCAGCGGAGCCTGGTTCGGGACGATGGGCAGGGCGCCGATGAATCGCACCGAAGGCGGCAGGACGCGGGGGAATTCGAAGCCGGGGACCGAAGGCTGCATATGGGCGTCGGCGAGTTCGATGGCGGATTCGAAGAGGTCCCTGGGCAATGGCCGGGCGCCCATCGCCTCCAGGTGCGCGTTTGCCCGACGGACGTTGGGCTGCTCGAGGGTCACATCACGTGCCTGTGCGATGGCCGCGTATTCCCGCCGCTCGGCCTCGGTGGTCGCGGGCGGCAGGCCGGCGAAGTTCGGCGCGCCATCCGCGCGCTCCCAGTGCAGGACGGACGTGCCGCAAAGGATGACGGCGGGACGGCATGCGCAGGCCCCGAGCAGCATCGGCAGGACACCGAGAAACGCGTTGTCCGCAACAATGGCGTCGACTTGGACGTCGCGCAGGATCTGCTGCAGCGCCTCATGCTGCGGCGGGATCGTGTCGATGAAGACGCGTCCCAGGACGATGCGACTCCGGACAAGCCGCGGCGTGCCTTCAGGCAGGTTCTTCAGCTCGGGAACGAACGAAGCGATGTTCTGGAAATCCGGATCCGCGCCGGCGGGAAGCGGGCGAAAGCTTGCGCCGATGCCTTCGAAGCGGTTGCGGAAGGCATGTCCCGACAGCGCAACGACGTCATGGCCGTCGGCGACCAGGATGCGGCCGATGGCGGCGACCGGGTTGACGTGGCCGGCCGTGGGCGTCGCGGCGATGACGATTCTTATGGGCTCCGCGCATCGAGCTGTTTCAATCGCTCGATGGCCTGCGCCGCCAGCGCGAGGGTCAGCGCCTTGGCCGGCATCTCCTGTGCCCAGGCGGCCATCTGACCCGCCCACAGCGGCGTGAAATCGCCGCTTCCCAGCTGTTCCGCCCGGGCTCGCAGCGGCAGCAGCGCGCCCAGAGGCAGCGGGAAATCCGGCAAGCCGGGCAGGATCGCGCCCATCTCGAGCGTCAGCCGGTTGGGCAGGACGCGTGCGGGCCGCCCGGTGAAGACATTGGTCACCACGGTGGCCCGCCTGCGCGCCTGTCGTAGAGCGTCGCGATGCAGCGACGGCGTTGCTGCTTCGGGGCAGAGCAGGAAGGCCGTCCCGATCTGCACCGCGGCCGCGCCGAGCGCGAGCGCGGCGGCAATGCCACGACCGTCGGCAATTCCGCCGGCGGCGATGACCGGCACACGGACAGCGTCGACGATCTGCGGCACCAGCGCCAGGGTGCCGGCCTGCGAGACCATCGCCTGGTCGAGCTCGGTAGCGAGAAATGTCCCTCGATGTCCGCCGGCTTCGTAGCCCTGGGCGATGATGGCATCGACGCCCCGCGCTTCCAGCCACAGCGCCTCCTCGACCGTCGTCGCCGAGGACAGGACACGGCAACCCGCCGCCTTGACGCGGGACAGCAGCGCCGGGTCGGGCAGGCCGAAATGGAAGCTCACCACCTCGGGCCTGGCGTTCTCGACGATCGCGCACAGGGCATCGCCGAACGGTGCGAGATCGGTGCCGGGCAGCGGCAACTTCCGGTCGATTCCGAGTTCACGATAGTAGGGCGCCAGCCTGTCGCGCCAGGCGAGCTCACGGCAGGCGTCGGCCTTCGCCGGGACATGACAGAAGAAATTGACGTTGATCGGCCGGCTGGTCAGGCCGCGCAACGTCCGGATCGTGTCGGCAGCGAGTGCCGGCTCCATCGTCCCGCAGCCGATCGAGCCCAGGCCGCCGGCCTCGCAGACCGCAGCGGCAAGTCCGACGGTGCCGATGCCAGCCATCGGCGCCAGCACGAGCGGATGCTCGATCCCGAGAAGGTCGATCAGGCGTCGGTCCGGCCACATCGCACCCCCCTCACCAGCGCCCCGCCGACGCGCCGCCGTCGACGTGCAGGATCTCGCCGGTGACGAAGGTCGCCTTTTCGAGATAGAGGACGGCGTCGAGGACGTCCGGCGTCTCGCCGATTCGTCCAATCGGCTGCAAGCCGGCGAGGAACGCGTGCGTCTCGGGCGAATGCATGGGCGTCCTGATGACGCCCGGCGCGACGGCGTTCACACGGATACCGCGGTCGGCGTATTCGATCGCAAGGGAGCGGGTCACCGCGTTGAGGCCGCCCTTGGTCAGGGCAGCGAGAGAAGCGGGAAGCGCCGCCATGGGCTGCTCGGCGATCGTCGCCGTGATGTTGACGATGTGGCCGGAGCCCGCACCCAGCATCCAGGAAGCCGCCTTCCGGGTGACATGGAAGAACCCTGCCAGGTTCACGGCCGTCATCGCCGCAAAGTCGGCCTCGGAATAGTCGGTGAACGGCTTGGCAATGAAGATGCCGGCGTTGTTGATCAGCGTGTCGAGTCGTCCGAAGCGGTCCAGGGCCGCGCTGACGATGCGGTCGCCCGTAGAGGCGACGGCGATGTCGCCTTCGACGGCCACGACGGCAGGATCGTTCGCACCATCGATGTTCCCGATCGAGCGCGCGTTGACGACGACGCCGTAGCCGATCTCGCGGAAGCCTTTCATCAGGCGGGCGCCGATGCCTCTCGAGGCGCCGGTGATGACGACGACCTTCTGTTCAGGCGACATGATGGTTCCTTCAGGCGGCAGCTGCCTCGATGATCACGAGGGCAGGCTGCGGGTTGACCGACGGCACTATGACCGACGCCCCCGGCCGCTTCTTTGCGCTGCTTGCTGCGGCGTTGTCATTTGTTGCTGACGATGACGAGCCGCGTTGGGAAGAGCCGCGTTGGCCGTCGTCAGGTCGACTTGAAGGTCCGGCGATAACGGCCAGGTGTCTGGCCCGTGGCTTGCGCGAACGCCCGGGTGAAATTGGCCTGGCAGGAAAAGTTGAGCGCGAGCGCAATGTCGACCAGGGACCGCTCGTCTCGCGCCAACAGTGCCTTGGCATGCTCGAGACGTTTTGCGCTGACGTACTGATGAGGCGACCTGCCGACGGCGGCCTTGAACGCTCGCGCGAAATGGAACCGGCTCAGGCAGGCAACGGATGCCAGGTGGTCGATGGTGAGATCGCCTTCCGGGTTCGCCTCGATGTAGTCCAACACCCGCCACAGCCTGCCTCGATCAAGGCCGTTCTGTCCGAGACACTGCAAACGCCGGGCGGGTAAAGGGTCGAGATGGCGTTGAACCAGTCTCGCCGCCAGACTTGAAGCCAAGGTGTCGGCAAGCAGGCTGCCGCCGGCGGTCTGGGTCTCCAATTCGGATACGAGTGCATAGGCCATCTCCGCCAGAAGCGGGTCCTCGAAGCTGTCCTGCTGACGCAGCGAGGGGACCAGGGACTCGTCGAGATCGATGTCCAGGCTGTCCGGCGAGAAGTGACGCGATGGAAGATAGATGTGCAGAATTCCCGGGACAGGTTTGGAGATATCGATGGAGCCTTCCTGCGAGCCGGCGGGAGACAGCCAGATCGTGCCCCGCTGTGCGACTGTTCGGCCGCCGGCGTCGCGGCCCTCCCGCGAGATGATCGATCCGTTGCCGCAGACATCGACGCAAATTTCGGTATCCGGGTGCGTACCATTCCACGCGATAACGCCCTCACTGTGACTCCGAAGCTCTGCGTGCAGGCCGGACCAGCCTCGATCGGCTGACGAAAGCAGCAGGCCTGCAGAGCCATATTTCTCGAGCCCCTGCCCGCGAACCGCGATCGATTTCTCCTGCAAAAGTGTCATGGCTCGTTGCTCCTGAGAACAAGCGCAGCGATCGAACTGACGCACGCCGAGTGAGAGGACCGGCATCTGCGACAGGCTTCCGGAAGCGCTGGCCCGATAGCCTCATCGGCGACTTCCTCACGCATCGCCCTTGGACAGCCGTCGGTAGCGTGACCGCTTCGCCACCCAGCTGTTGAATATCTCGCGCACGACCTTGCGCGACTTTCTCTCGAACTCGGCATTTGACGCCGGCTTGTAGGTGATCTCCAGATTGTGGCCATCCGGATCGGTGAAATAGAGCGAATGATAGACTCCGTGATCCGTATAACGGGTGGCGACGCCAGCTTTCTCCAGTCGCCGCCTGAACTCCTGAACTGTTGCGTCCTCCGCCACCTCGATTGCGATGTGATGGAAAAAGGCGGAGCGGGGCCTGAAGTCATCCGGCGTGAATGCGCCCGGATGATCGAAGAAAGCAAGGAACGTCCCGTTACCGACTTCGAAAAAGAAATGGCAATATTCCTGGTTGTTTCCACCTGCATAAGGGTCGTCGAGGACGACCGCCAGGACCAGCGGCATGCCGAGAATGTCTTCGTAAAAACGCCGCGTCGTCTCCGCGTCCCGGCAGCCCAGGCCGATATGATCGACATGCCGCAGCGGGTTCCGCGCGCGCGCCTCGAGGGCTCGAAGCCGGTCTTCTTCCGCGACCTCGACATCCGCGAGACGACGCCACAGGGGATCCTGATCCCGAACGATGTCCTGATGCTCCGCCATGATACCCTCCATGATACCCTCGCCAGGTCTCCGGATCGCTCTGAGGTCGATGTTTGCGTCCAAACGGCGCCGCTCAACGCTCTCCAAAGCGACCAACTGCCGCGGACTGCGGACTTGGTTGCATGGCTGTCGGCACCGCTCGGGGCAGCGATCAAGCCACCGTGGCAGTTCGACACGATAATGCGGCTACAGTCCGGCGCGGAGTTGTCTTGATTGAGCCGCAAAGCCTGCCGCAGGCGTACCGCTTCTCGTAGTGACCTCGCGAATTGTTTGGGGTCAACGCGGCCTCCGCCCCGCCACCCGTCGTGCAAACAATCACGTTTGCTTGCGACCGATCCATCACTCTTCCTGCCATCTCCCGGACTGACCATATCAAGCGCATGCGCTGGTTTGCGCTTTGCGCCTCCGTCCTTTCGATGGTCGGTCTCGCGGGTTGTGCAGCGACCGCCGATCCTGGCTACCCTGGCACCTATGCGGCCGGACCCGAGACGTCCTATGCCTACGAGTACGCTCCCTACGGGCCCTATTACTACGGGTATAACCCATATGGGTACTATTGCTGCGGGCTGGGGTTTGGGTTTGTCGATCGTTTCCATCACTTTCATTCCCATCATTTCCACTACTTCCACGGCCATGTGGATTTCATGGTGGTCATCGCTGAGACCCCGAGGACCGCGCCGACATGACCGGCCTCGAGCGCGGCATCAGCGATCTGGCGGATGGCGGCCTGCGCGTCGGTGCGGCGACCAGCAACCCTGCGCTGGCCGCGGACCGGCGCGTGCGGGACACTCCTCGACCAGCACTCGAAAGTCGTGATGGGCCATGGCCGACATTAGTTCTGGGAGAACGCCTGAAGCCACGCCTTGATATGCCGTCCGATTTCGGGCCCTGAGTCCTCTTGGATGAAGTGTCTTCCCTGCACTGTCGCTTCACTCTGGTTTTTACACGTGCGACAAAACTCCCGCACCCGACCCTTTAGCAGCGTGCCCGGCTCTGCATTGATGAACAGTTTCGGAATGTCGTTCTCGGACATCCACTTTCCGTACTTCTGAACGAGTTCGACGATGTGGGTTGGGTCGCCGGTATCGGGTCCCGGGTTGGGGAGCTTTTCCGGGGGATGACGTTCCGCCAAAGGTAGGAAGAGGTCGGATTGCCGTGCAGGAAGACGATGGGTCGTCCTTCTCCTTCTTCAAAGAAGGCCATCTTCCTGCCCAAGATATCGAGCGCCTTCTTTGGCGCCAGATGCGATGCCCCATGCATCCGGCGGCTGGTGGGGCTATCATACGGACGATGACCGACGACAAGGTGAAACGGCGGCTGACCACCGTCCTGTGCGCCGATGTGCACGGATATTCCCGCCTCATGGAAGCAGACGAAGCGGGAACGTTGGGGACGCTGCGCCGCTACCGCACCGCCATTGCCGGATTGGTGGCGCGCCATGACGGGCGGATCGTGAATACCTGGGGCGACGCCGTGATCGCCGAGTTCGCCAGCGTCGTCGAGGCCGTGCAGTGCGCGGTCGAGATTCAGCAGGAAATTTCCAACCAGGATCCGGACCCACCGCAGGCGCATCGCATGCGGTTTCGCATCGGCATCAATCTGGGAGATGTGATGGTGGAGGGCTCCGACATCTATGGCGACGGGGTCAACATCGCGGCGCGGCTGCAGGAACTTGCCGAGCCCGGTGGCGTCGTGGTCTCCAGTACCGTCTACGATCA
>Ga0137412_10002553_pt1 | contig 14392 bp, 11 predicted proteins | sample CZODoug2_1_16fun_FD_122160 | JGI IMG/M metagenome (GOLD analysis project Ga0137412, IMG submission 122160) | Vadose zone soil fungal communities from Angelo Coast Range Reserve, California, USA - CZODoug2_1_16fungal (Hybrid Assembly) | ecosystem: Environmental > Terrestrial > Soil > Vadose zone... | reverse complement strand
CGCCGTCCCTCAGCGTGGTATCGAAGATGCGTATAATGTCCATAGGTCTGTACACTCTCCTACGCTGTGCATTTCATGCGATTACAGCAATCGAGTCAAATTTATAATACTTGTAAGCGCCATAAATTCCTATTATATGGCAACAAGGCGCTTTTAGTAGGCGTTCTAGGTATATGTTTGAAAAGAATGGTCGGGGCGAGTGGATTTGAACCACCGGCCTCCTGGTCCCGAACCAGATTCAATTTCCTATTGAACCTTGCGGGATTTTGTTGTTTTTAACTTATTTTGATTGAGCCGCTTGCCGCAGCTCGTTGAAACCTGTTGAAAATTATTGAATCTGAGTGCTCTCGCGTCTACAAAATTATCTACACTCTTGGTTCGTCAGAAATATTTACCAAGAGAAACTAATTGACTCGGTACCACTAGTGCCACATTAGTTTAATTGTTCCCAGTCATGTCGATGGTTGCGCTTCACCGGGAAGTGATACACCGTGAGGCTCCAGAGTCTTGGTCCTTTACCTTTTCTGGCTACCAAGCGCGTTCTGCTAGACAAGCAACTCACGCATGGCAATAACTACAGTCTATTTTTTACAACGATACTAAATCGCGGCCAGCTTGTATTGCTATTACATATTAGCTGAGCATATACTTGCGCGGCAAAAGCAACTTCAACTTAGATACATTACAGTGGCGGGTAATCAACCATGGTCGATTTCGGCTCTTTACGACGGCTGGAAGCGCTGCTCCTCACTCTTATTGCTCTGCCAGTCCTTCTAACCGGTGCTAACGCGGACTCTGTCGAAGGATTGAGGAAGGACCGGCCAAACCCTTTATCGGGGAGGCGAGCAGTCATGCGGACCGGAGCGGCACGAGGTCCATCACTCGGCGGCCTTCCCCTTTTATTCGAGCGCAATCGGGGGCAAGCGGACGCCCAAATTGAATTTCTCTCTCGAGGGCATGGATACCTTTCTGGATTTGAGTCCCGCCGGGTAATCTTTTCGTTCGATCCGACTTCGGCGACCGCGAATGGCCCGAGTCGTACGCCGCCGAATGGCCCTTACGATATCCGATTGGGGCACCCTCAACTGACGATGAGCTTCGAGGGAGCAACCCCAGCCACACTGATCGAGGGTGGGAATCTCCTTGAAACCCTCAGTAACTACTACATCGGGCGCGATCCCAGCCGCTGGCACAGTGGAATGCCAAATTACGATTCCGCGACGTATGTCGGTTTGTATCCAAAGATCGACCTGGTCTTTCGCGGCAATCAGGGCCAACTCGAATACGATTTCCTGATTGCACCTGGCGGCGATCCGTCATCGATCCGCATACGGATTGACGGAGCGGAACGCATCACGATTGAGGACGGAGCAGCGATCTTTCGCACGGTCAACGGCGAAATGAACATGCACGCCCCTGACCTGTACCAGGAATCCGGTGGCATGCGTCAGAAGGTTGCCGGTCGATTCATTCTCAATCGTAAAGGGGAGGTCGCATTCCGAGTAGGAGCTTACGACCGGACTCGTCCACTTGTAATCGACCCGGTGCTCGTCTACTCAACTTATCTGAATGCTCCGGGTCAAATGAAGGGGCTGGCGGTCGACGCTGCGGGAGAATTGATCGCCATGGGCGACCTTCGAGCGGTCACCAAGATCAACGCAGCCGGAACCGCGCTGGTTTACTCCACAATTCTCTCAGGAAATCAATTTGACACCAACGCGTTGGGGATCGCGACGGATTCCGGCGGTGACGCGTATATAACCGGATTTTCTTCTAACGCGAACTTCCCGACAACCCCAGGAGCCTACAAAGCTACCAATTCAAGTTGCGGCACTGCCTTCCTGGTTAAGCTAGGCCCCACCGGCGCTCTCGCTTACTCCACGTTTTTGGCAGGCATGTGCGGAAACGGATCCGCCGTCGCAGTGGACAATAGCGGAAATGCGTATATTACGGGGAACAGCTCCAGCGATATGCAATTGCTGAATCCCTTCTCGACTCAAGGCAATTCATTTGTTCAGAAACTCGATGCGAATGGGCATCAGCTTCTCTACTCGACCTTTTTTGATGAGAGCCCGTCCTCCACGAATTTTTCTCCAGGCACGAATCCGCTGTCGATCGCCATTGACAACAACGGAAGCGCCTACATTACTGGCCGCACCACTTCACCCAGTTTTTCGGTGCGAAATGCAATTCAACCGGCTCTGAACGGCCAACAAAATGCCTTTGTTGTTAAGCTGACGCCTGCGGGAAATGATGTCGTCTACTCCACCTTCATCGGGGGCAGTAAGTCTGAGGAGGGCGACGCGATCGCCGTGAATCCGGCCACTGGCGCGGTGTTTCTGGCCGGGACCAGCACATCTTCCGATTTCCCGACCACTTCCGGAAGCATCGTCGCCGCGTGCTCTCAACAAGAAAATTTTTCGTGTATTGGCTCCGGAACCCTTGTGTTCGCGCAGCGGCTGGATCCTTCCGGCGGGTCACTGGTTTTTTCCGAACTCCTGGGGGCGGGTTCCGTCGGCGGCGCAACGCTTGACTCCGCAGGCAACTTCTACCTGGCGGGCGGCACTTACGACCTGACTTTTCCGACGGTGAATTCTTTTGAGCCACCCGGAAGTGGACAAAATGGCTCTGCATTTGTCACGGAGCTTGACGCCGCCGGCGTTCCAATCTTCTCGACGATTTTAGGCGGGCAATTCATAAACTCGGCAGCGAACGGGGTTGCCCTCGATGCCACCGGAAACGTCTACATTGCAGGCACTACGGACGCGTATGTAGATCAGCCGTTCGCGGATTTTCCGCTCTTGAATCCACTCCTGAGTTCGCCTTCGGCTTGCTGCAGCGCGTATGAGGGTTTTGCCGCGAAAATTGATCCAGCGCCGACTGGGCCCCTGGCCAGTATTTCGCCTTTGAGCGCAGGCCCCGCATTGCTGCGAAATATCGGCACCACCCCGCTCGTCATCACCCAAATTTCCGGCGCTAACCCGGGGGGCTGTGCTGTCCCGGTGACGTTGGATCCAGGCTCGAGTTGTGCGTTGACGCTGCAAACCGGACAACTGACCATCACCAGCAATTCGCCGTACAGCCCTCAGAAATTTACGATTGGACCCGCTGGAACCAGTGCGTCGGCTCAATTAGGGCTCCTGGCCTCTCCCAGAATGTTGAGTTTCGCAAACCAGTTGGTGGGAACCAAAAGTGCAAGTCAAAGTTTTGTCGTGACAAATAGTTCTACCCAGCCTATTGGAATCCAGTCTGTCACGATCCGTTCCCCGTTCTCGGAGTCAGATAACTGCCCCGCGACCCTCGGCCCCGGTGCGTCCTGTACGGTAGCGGTCACCTTTCAGCCATCCGCTGAAGGCCCAGCCGGATCGACCGATGCGTTTCAGATTTCGTATAACTATAGTTCTCAGGGACTCATGCAGCCGGTATTCGGCTTCGGAGTTTCCAATGCCTTAGTGATTTCGACCTCGACCATTTCCTTTGGCACACAGGGCATCAATGGACCAGCCGTGCCTCGCGCTTTGATATTGACGAACGTGAGCGACGGCCCGCTCGCGATCAACAGCTTTGTCGCTAGTTCTCCATTCAGTCAAACGAACAACTGTGTCGCCCCATTGCCGCCCGGCGGTACATGCCGCGTTAACATCTCTTTTGTGCCGACCCAAGATGGCCCTTTTGCCGGAACGCTGCAGATTTCCCACAATTCAATCGGGGGATCCCGAACCGTTCAGCTGGCCGGCACCGGAACAAACACCGGAGCTCTCAGCGTGTCGCCTCTATCAGTCGGTATGTTCAGTGGCCTTGGAGTTGCGTCTCCCCCAACCACAGTTACGTTACAGAATATGTCCAACGCATTAATCGCAATCAATAGCTACGCGATCTCCCCAGCCGCCTTCTCAATTATCCAGAATACCTGCCCACCGAGCCTGGCCGCTGCGGCAACATGCACTCTTCAGGTTGTGGCCATGGTAGCCACTCCCGGGGTCGTCAACGGTACTCTGTCCATCAACTTTTCAGGAAGCGGATCGCCCCAGGTAATCCCGCTAATGGAGACAGCCTTTGCGGCACTCACAGTCGTCCCCTCGCAAGGAGTCTTTTCAGATCAGGAAATTTCCACTACCAGCTTGCCTACGGGATTCAGCATCGGAAGCAACCCAGGAAACCCGGTCACGGTTACGAATGTGACTGTTATCGGAGACTTTCAACTGACAGGCCCCTCGTGTTTATTTCCTCTACCACACCAATTTCCAGGAGGCTTTAGTTGCGGGATAGCCATCACATTTTCACCAACGGCGGCCGGCCTTCGGACAGGCTCGCTCAGCATTACTGCCTCCGACGATTCCTCGCCGCACGTTTTCTCCCTGATGGGAAACGGCGTCGCGACCGGACTGGAGGTATTGCCTGCAGCGATACAATTCCCCGTCCAACCGGTCTCAGTGACCAGCGTTTCTCAGACGATCACCCTGACCAACACAAGCGCAGGGGCTCTGACACTTCAGCCGATCAGTGTGCCTGCTCCCTTTACTGGGACCGGTAATTGCGGAACCTCGATTCCTCAGGGAGGGAGTTGTGCGCTCCAGATCGCCTTTCTTCCAGCTACCATCGGGACTTTTTCGGGCACACTTTCGATTCAGGACAGTGCGGATCTCGCGGCGCATTCCGTGCCGCTGAACGGAACCAGCACAGGAAGCAGTTTAGTCATTTCTCCTCTGAATCTAGCCTTCCTGGACCAGCCAAGCGGCACTGCGAGCTTGGCGCTTCCCGTGAAGATGACCAACCAGACGAACGCCGCGATCCCCATAACCGGTATCACTCCTACTGGGGATTTCACCCAAACCAACAATTGCGGGACGTCCCTTGCCGGCGCCTCCTCATGCACCATCCTCGTAACGTTCCGTCCGTCCGCACTGGGCCTCCGGACCGGAACCATCGCAATTGCCGACGCAGATCCTGGTGGCCCTCAAACCGTAACCTTGAGCGGAAACGGAGTTTCGCCACCGTCGATTGGGTGGTCGCCACAGTCCGTGGAATTCGGAGGAGTTCTGACCAGCGCTACGGCACCGGGACAATTGGAAGTGCTGTCTGTGACCAACGCAGGAACCGGACCTCTCACCATCCATAGCGTTTCGGTCACCGGTTCAGGATTCTTAGCGTCCAGTCAATGTGGATATGAACTTCGCCCGCCACGCCCCGGAGAGTTTCCATTACCCAGCTGTCCGATTCTTATCCATTTTCTTCCTCCATCCCTCGGTGACTTCACTGGAACGCTATCGCTGATCGACACTGGCACTGGAAGTCCGCACAGCATTTCCATTCACGCGCAAGGAACACATTTCGTCTTAACTGGCTTGGCTTCGAATTTACTGCTTTCGAAGAATGAAACGGTGCCCTTTACCGGCATGATCCAAGTCGCTCCGACAGCAACAGCTACAGTGACGCTAACATGCTCAGTGGCGCCCGCCGGACCGACATGCTCAATTCCGCAGCCTTCTTTTACTCTCAATCAAGGGAGCAGTTTTACGGTCAATATCCTAACCTCGGGTTCCGCGTCATCAGGTGATCGATATCTCATCCTCACGTGGCCCCCGAAGTGGAGATGGGAACTGACGCTTTTTGCCGCAATTCTGTTCTCAACTGGCTGTATGCTGCGAACATACCCGCAACGTCGCTACGGGGTGAATTTGCTGGTAGCGGTGTCGCTCATCACGGTCCTCTCCGTAGTTCTGGTTTCATGTGGAGGCGGCGCAACCGGTGAAGGAGGGGGAGGCGGCACGGGAGGAACTCATCCGACAACGTACACAGTGACGGTCACCGGCACATCATCAGATTCGGCGAACCCGCCGCAGGTAGAACAATTCACCTTCGCGCTTCCGTAGCGCGATGGACGTGGGGGGAGTTAGTCCATCAAAATAGCATGCTGTAGCGAAATAGAACGTTCGTTCTTTTGAGCAGATCTTCAAAACTAAGGCACTTGGCGCAAACCTAGGTGGACTAGTTTGCGGTCACGCTGGCCGCCATATCTCATTGAATGCAAATGGTCGGGGCGAGTGGATTTGAACCACCGGCCTCCTGGTCCCGAACCAGGCGCGCTAGCCAGGCTGCGCTACGCCCCGACAGCAGGCACCCGGGTGCGATAAAAACTGCCCGAGTGGAAGTATCAGAATAGCATAGCTCGATGTCTCTATCTAGAGTTCGAGGCAATGCGCAGCGTATAAACGCAGATTGTCCCGTAATAACGAGAACGCATGAATCGCAGCCCAGAGCGACTGCCCAGAGCCGCAGGCCAGAATCGCTGACACGACCAGTGACCTTCCAAGCTTTATGTATATATTGTCTGGCGTGGCGGACTCAAATCAATCTCGCCGCTTTACTTTCCAATCGGACCCATGGTTCCGACGATACCGAACGGAACAGGATCGCCCTCAGCAGGCCCCGCATGGAATCCCATCGGACCGGGCATATTCTTTACTGCGTATCCGGGAGGAATCTCGAACAGCGAATGGTCCGGTTCGGCGCGCTGGATTCCAGTGAGTTGATAAGTCGTTTCGCCGAAGCGGGGGTCGCTGTGTTTGCTCATGACAGTCACTTGGAGGTCCGGCGAAGTCCACACCTCGGAAGTAATTTCGATGGGCTGGGTGTTGCCAATTTGTCCCGCGGGGATCGTTCGCGTGACCCGCTTGCCTTCGACGGCAACACCCTCCATAGTCTGAGTGCCTAGTGACTCTGTTTTCGTTTCTTCAGGCTGGTCTCCGCCAGGCCCCCTCTCCAGATACTTCACCTTGAATCCACCTGAAGCGCTCGCTGAAGTAGTCGGTCCAGCACCTGCAACATTGAACCCCGCGATCCCTGCATGCTTCAGAACCGCGACTGTTTGTTTGTCGGAATCGAGAACATAGTTCGTTTGCGAAGTAGGATCGTTGATGAAGACTAGTTTGGGTCCATTTACTTGCCAGGGCCCCACCATCCCCATAGTTTCTTCGCGGCGTGTTCGACCCTGGCTGTCTCTCGCCAGGGACGCGGTAGTCTTATTGTTGATGCGATTCCCGTCGGCCAAAATCTGAGTCATCTCCGTCGACACTATCGCCGTGTACGGAGCCCCCGTGATGACTTTTCCGTTGGCTGCCGATTCGACAAAGAAGTCCCCAACGCCTGCGGTGGTGACGTTCACGGGGCCCATCGCGGCGGACTGAAAAAACATCACGTTTGGACCGGCATCACTGGGAGGCGTGTTTTGCGCGAAAGCGCCGGCACAGAATAGAAAAGTTCCTGCTACCACTGTGAAAATCTTGTTCATGGTCATTGCTCCTTATTGCTTGAATTTTGTACGAATCTCAATGCGTAGGGAGTTCCGTCTTGTGCAAGCAGGACATCCGCTACAACGCGGCGATCCGCGACTTCTTCACTTACGGGAAATCCAACCAACCGAAGAGCCCGGCCAGGGAGATCCACGCGCACCATCTCCAAATGGTCAATCGGGATAGCCGGATCGAAGGTCGGCAGCGCCACAAAGCGATCGGCCGCACTTGCTGAACTCTTCCGGATTCGGTTCGAACCATGATTCCTGACAGTTCTCAGTCGCGTCGGCTTCGGCTCTGTTGCCCCCGCTGAAACGTTGGCCTTTGAAGGCAGCGTTGTTTGAATCGGTTCGTGGATTGCCGCCGTGTTCGACGTGCTCGGCCTCAAAATGAGGAACGCGCCAACGGATGCGGCCAAACAGGCGGCGGCCAATAAAATTCGCGCGTTTCGGTCTCTCCTGCGGCGAAGATGATAGCGCCGGAATTCGCCTTTTAGCTTGTCGCCCAGTGCGGGCGGCGCGCTTCCTGGTGCAATCGCACGCAAGCGGCGCAGCGCGGCAGACAATCGGTTGTCGGACTGATTCATTTTACACATCCTTGGCATTGCAGCCGGGCTTTCAACATTAACCTGGCCCGATGTAGCCGCGAGGAAATTGTTCCCGGTGGACATTCTAGAACTACTGCAGCATCGGGATAGCTCATTTCTTCGAGGTCACATAGGACGATCACCTCCCGGTACTGTTCCGGCAGACCCAGCACAGCTTTCTGCAGGCATTCGAGGAGTTCCACTCGGGCTAGATCCGCCAACAGGTCCGTATCGCTCGTGAGTCCATTTCCTTCTGTCCATTCCTCCGCCAGAAGTTCGTCCAGGCGGGTGCGATCCAGCCTCCTCCGCGTAAGATTCCGTGCGATGCCAAACAGATATCCAGCCACGGAACCCTTTGCGCGATCGTAATTCCCTGGATTGCGGACCAACAGCATGAATACTTCCTGGGTGACGTCTTCCGCCGTCGCGCTGTTGCCGCTCATGTGCCACGCAAACCTGAAGATGGGTCCCTGATACCGTTCGTAAAGAGCGCTGAACGCCTCCTCGCTCCCCTTCACGAGTTGCCGGTACAAGTCCTTGTCAACGAGGTTCGGTTCTGCCATGGGGCTGGCCGGCGAATCCAATTGGACTCCTACTCTCCATTGCGTTGGACGCCCGAACCAATCCAATTTCTTTTCTTACGTGGCAAATGAACTGAGTGGGGTTGCGAGATGTTTTCCGGACCGCCTGCAAGGTTCGCAGCCAATCGCGTCTGCGGCAATCCGGATTTATCAGGGGCGCCTGGTCTGCGGCAGGGGCTCGTCCGAGGGAACACAGAGCGGCAGTTGCCGCATACAGTTACGCAAGACCTCTCCCGATGTGACTCCAAACTGCGCATCGCTCCGCTCCTGGATGTCCAAAGCGTAAGCTGTAACTGATTGCATGTAACCCCTCCAAATATTGGTCAAGCGAATGGTCGAACCTTCTAGACTTAAGAGAACGTAGGGAATTTGGTCCGTTCCTACTTTGCGAGGCGAATAGCCGTATGCTGATCCCACTGCGTCACGAAAACATGCAAGGGCGTCGCTGGCCGGTCATCACTATCGGGCTCATCGCCCTTAACCTCTTGATCTTCCTTGGTACCCATTGGACGATGGACAAGGAGGGCCCGGAGCTCGGTGAAGTCCGGGTGCACATCCTCCTCCTGGCCGCGGTGCATCCGGACCTCAAGATTGAGGGCAAGGCCCAAGATCTCGTGACCACGGTCCAAACAAAGAACCCCGGTCTGTGGAAGGAAGCCCAGAATCAAAATAGGGATGTGCACGATGCTTGGGATGCAAGTATGCGCATGCAGGCGGATGAGCATCCCGAGGCCATGCAACAGGAAATGGACTCCCTCTCGGCGCGTTACGCGGAATTGGATTCTACTTCGATCGTCTCCAAGTTTGCTTTCGTCCCGGCGCATCCGACGGCGATGAGCTACCTCACCGCGAACTTTCTGCATGGGGGTTGGCTCCACTTGATTGGCAACATGTGGTTCCTGTGGCTCGCCGGCGGAATTCTTGAGGACACTTGGGGCAGGCTAATCTATCCCGCGTTTTATTTGATTGCGGGGATGCTCGCATTGCAGGTTCATGCCCTGGTCAACGCGGGTAGTCTTACGCCCACGATCGGGGCTTCGGGCGCCATTGCCGGTTTGATGGGCGCATTCCTGGTGCGGTTTCCCACCGTCAAAATTGAGATGGGCTGGCTACTGCTCTACCGTTTCTACCGCTTCAAGGCTGCCGCCTACTGGCTGCTTCCCCTGTGGCTCCTGATGGAGGTTTTCTATGGGTCAGTGTTCGGGCAATCCAGTGGCGTTGCCCACTGGGCGCACATCGGCGGATTCGTTTTTGGCGGATTGATCGCAGTGGGAGTACGCGCCTCGGGGCTCGAGCAGATTGCGGAGAAAGGAATCCAGGAAAAGATCACTTGGGTCAGCCATCCCTTGCTTGCGCAAGCGAGTGAACAGATAGAGAAGGGCCAGCTGGATGACGCGGAATCTAATCTGAAGAAATTGCTCCAGGAAAAGCCCGACTCCGTCGAAGCTTACCGGATGCTGCAAAACATTTACTTTCGAAAGACCGACTTGCCGGCTCATCGCGACGCGCTGGAAACGATCATGGCGTTTGAAATAAAAGCGAATGACCACGAAGGGGCGTGGCTGACGTATCAAGATTTCAAGAATTCTGGCGGGGAGAATCTCTCCGCGCCGCTGTGGCTCGATCTTTGCCGCCAACTGGAGACCCAACCGGATTTGGAGCGCACCGCCGGGGAGTACCAGGCCCTTGCGCAGGCCTATCCAGACAGGAAACAAGGGCTGCTGGCGCAGATGGCCGCTGGCCGCATCTATCTAAAGCGGCTCAATCGCCCCACGGACGCGCTGCGGTGTTATGAGGCCGCTCACGCCTCAATCGTCCCGCACCCCGATTGGCAGCCCACCATCGACCGCGGCATCGAAGAAGCCAAGAAAACGTTGCACCCACAAACCCTGCCCGCCGCGCCCGTCTCCTGATAACTGAACGCCCCTGTAGTTAAGTGCGGCGCCCGAAAAGACCAATTTCGAAGCTTGAATTCCCCCGGAAGCACCCCATGAATTCAGGTTGGGAAATTTCCGCTCCAGATAGACGCGTCTCTCTCAAATAGCTTTGGCGGACCGCTCGTTGGCCACCTCCACGAACTTTTATCGTTTGACGAAATTTCGTGTGGAGATTAGTGTGGACAGAGCGATCTCATCCAACCAAATCACCGAGGTGCAGGATGTCTGTTACATCGCACGTACCGAATGTTCCACAGATTGAAACTGATGACGCCACCGACCCGGGACTGCGCCAAGTCATCGAACGGGCGAAGGTCACGAAAAGCCCGCCCCCGGCGTGGTACCGGACAATGGGTAACAACCCTGAGGTAGCCAAGGCTTTTGCAGGCTACTGGGATTTGCTCCACCGCGGCGGCACCGTGCCTCACGACATCAAGGAGCTTGCTCGCATCCAGATCGCCCAGATGGTCGGTTGCGAGTTCTGCGCGCGACAGACATCTCCGCTCGCCGCCTCAATTACGGAAGAGCAAAAGATGAGCTGCGCGCTGCCAAACTGGGAGCACCCGGATCCGAAGACTCGCGCCGCTCTCCACTACGCGCGCACGCTTACGCTTGACGATGGACGGGACGCGGAAGTTTACGCGGAGCTGAAGAAATTCTACACCTACGCGGAAGTCATCGAGTTGTCAGCGTTCTTCTGCCTCACGGCCGGCGGCAATCGCATGGCGAAAAGCTGGAGCATCGAACCTCACGGTGAGGTGCCCGCGATCCCAGAAAATGCAATGTCGATCCACGGAAGCGCGGAACACCAATTGCAGCACAAATCTTCGCACTCGGCGTAGGGTCGGGGGCGCCTACCTTCATTGAAACGGCTAGTACGGCTGCCACTGCCTGCCGATGTTTGAGGATCTGCAGACGAAATCTTTTACGTGAACCAAGTCCTGCCATTTGCACGACCGGTAGGTCCCGAACGTGGCATCCATGATGAGATCGGTTCCTTTGTCATCGAGGCTGATGAACACCGCCTTCTGATCCTCATCTACATAGGCAGGGCCTTTATGCCACCAAATGGAAGACACACTGTGCTCGAAGTGCTCAATTTCCTCTTCCGAAAACAGATCCTTCAGCTCGTACGACTTGATCGGCGCGCCGTTCGGTCCATAGAGAGCCAGCACTTTTCCATAGCCCATGTTGTGCCAGTTATCGAGCGTGATCAGGTAGCCTTGGTCGCTTACAAAAAATTCCACGGGTGCCACAGGATTCTGCAGCGGCACAGTAGCGCCAAGGCCGTAGGATCCATCGCCCTGCCGATGGTAAAACAAGGCCTTTGCATACTTTCCCTTAGGAGAACCTGCGAAGCCAATGGCATCGCCCCAGCTCTCACCCGGAATGACGCGCACGAAATGGTCCCGCCCCTTACTGAATACCTCTCTGATTTGAGGACCGGGCCAGTCGTCGGCAAGCAATGCGGCGCACACGCACACGATTAGACAAGTAGCCACCCAACCAAGCCTTCTTACGCGGGCAGTTCTCATAGCAGCATTCCTTTACTTATCAGCCTATCGTCGAACCCACTGATCGACAATGGCCCTTATCGAGCGGTGTCCGGCACCAGTTAACATCGCAAGGAAATTGGATGCGAATCCTCGGGAGAACGACTGACTCTAGCCCGTTCAACACTGGGGATGTCGATCAGATATGGCTCACAGGGCAGACTGTCGGACGAAGAGATCACACGTCCGCCTGCTCACACCGGCGCCCTTGCTAAATCCACAAGAATGCGGCACTCTCAATTTCAAAATCAGGCAAAGGCTGTTTCACCTGCCAATACGTCGGGCAGGAGGAGATGAATCCCATGGGACGCTTCTTCACGCGCGCGCTCGCAACTGGCATCTTGTTCGGTGCGGCGTTGATTTTGCTATCGAGCAGGACACTCGCCGCCGATGACACGCCGACGTTCCGCCAGGCAGACCACAGTTTGGCTGAGGCTCTCGCGAGTGGCGACAAGAAAGCCGCCGCCGCTCTCCTGGATGAGCGCTTCCAGTGGGTCGAGGCGAACGGCAGGATCCATACCAAGGCGCAGGTCCTCGATGATTTGGCTCAGTTCGCTGCCGACAACGAAGGCGCATTGGACGTGCGAACCGTTGACCTGCTCGGCCAGGTCGAGCGCGTATTGGGCATTCACCACAATCAGCGCTTCGCGCATATCTGGGTAAAAAATCCCGCGGGCTGGCAGGCGTTCGTCTATCTGAACATTCCCATTCCCGCAGAGAGGCCGGAAAACATGGCCCCGCCGAATCCTCCCACCGAAGCGGACAAGCTCTGCGAAAATCCCTGCAAGACGCTGCCGTACAAGCCGGAGAATGCCACGCAAGAGGCGGCCTTGGCAGCCTGGTTTCGCTTGAAGAACGATGAATGGCGCCCGAACCCGGAGGATTGGGCCGCCCACGCCGACGAATATCACGAGACTCTCACGCCGCGGACTGACATTCCCAAATTGCAGCATGTGCAGGAATTGGCGGAGGAACGGAAGCTTTACGGAGAGAACGGTGGCTCGGGAGGATCCTCGGTGCTGTCCATGCGCATGTTTGATTTTGGCAATGTGGTGATCATGGAAGCATTTCAAGGACGAAATGCCTCCGCGAAACCCACCAGCTGGAATTTGCGATTGTTTCTAAACCGAGGCGACGGCTGGAAGATTGTTTTGAGCGCTCAGACCAATATTGTGTAGTCTTGATTCGATTCGCGTTCAGATTGCGCCGAGGCTTTTATGAATGTATTTCAGCTCACTTCGCGCATGAAGGTTGCTACCGCGGCGGTTTTCGCGGCCGGCCTTTGCATTTCTGCGGCTGGACTCTTTCTATCTCGCCCTCCATATTTGCGCGCGCAGACGCAACAGGTAATCTGGAATAAACAGGAGAAACCGATCGCGGACCAGATTCGCGGTCTTCGCGGATTGCCTGATGACGTAAGGGCGCGCACAACCAAAAATTTAGCAATCAAGATTCGACAATTGCCCGTAACGCCGAATAAGCTGCGCCTGGCGGCCGATCTTGCCAATCTATCCACCGAAGGAGACTTTGGCCGCGATACCTTGCAGGAGGTGGCGACAACACTAGCTGCCGCGCTACGCGAACAGCCCGTTCAGCCGAAGCAGGGCCAGCCTCCCAGGCCCTACGTAGAACTCGCCGAACTCGTGCGCTACGAACATGTGCAAGCGTCTTTGGACGACCCGCAATTCGCCGCCGCCATTTCCAAACTTGAGGCAGACAATGAGCGCCGCCAACAGGCTGATTTCACACTGACCGAATTGGGCGGAAAGAAATGGACGTTGAAGGAGCAGCGCGGCAAGGTCGTGGTAGTGAACTTCTGGGCCACCTGGTGCCCACCCTGCCGAAAGGAAATGCCCGACCTCGAAACACTCTACAAACAATTCAAAGATCAGGGCCTGGTGATTCTGGCCATCTCAGACGAAGACGCAGGTAAAGTGGCGCCGTTTATTGCGGAGCAGAAGGTCACCTATCCAATCCTGCTCGATCCGGAGCGAAAGGTGAACGAACTCTTCCAGATCGAAGGAATTCCCAAGACATTTGTCTACGATCGCAGCGGCAAGCTGGTCGCGCAGTCCATCGACATGCGAACCCGAAGACAGTTTCTGGAGATGCTGGCGCAGGCAGGATTGCAGTAGAGGTCATTCGCTCGCGGCCTGGGCTGCGTTTTGCACCAAAATGTTAATCCCCGATGGGCCGTTCCCATACATGCGGACATCAAGTGGCACAGACTTCAGTCTGTGCGGTTTTGGTTTTTACACGAGCGGAAAAGCGCACAGACTGAAGTCTGTGCTACTAAAACCAGGCCCGCATCAGTTACCGCTCTTCGATGGCGATCTCGCCAGCATTCGCATGCCGCCACGATTGGGAGCGCCCACACCGGCCTGGGTACCGTTCGGTCCCGCAGCCAAAAGTGACTGATCCTTCTGCGGACAGCTCCAATTCG
>Ga0137412_10002552_pt1 | contig 14398 bp, 10 predicted proteins | sample CZODoug2_1_16fun_FD_122160 | JGI IMG/M metagenome (GOLD analysis project Ga0137412, IMG submission 122160) | Vadose zone soil fungal communities from Angelo Coast Range Reserve, California, USA - CZODoug2_1_16fungal (Hybrid Assembly) | ecosystem: Environmental > Terrestrial > Soil > Vadose zone... | reverse complement strand
TCGTTGCGCTGGATCAGCGCCATGTCGCCATCGAGGATGCCGGCATCGACCATCGAATCGCCGCGCACTTCGAGTGCGTAATGCTCGCCGGAGCCGAGCATGTCCGGCGGCACGCTGATGGTGTGGCTCCTGGTCTGCAACGCCTCGATCGGCGTACCGGCCGCGATTCGACCCATCACCGGGACCGCGACGGGCCGGTCACCGTCATCGGCACTGCCGCCGCTGCGCACCTTGCCGAGATTGCCTTCGATGACGGATGGGGTGAAGCCGCGCCGGCCGCCCCCGCCACCCGCGCCCGCGGAAAGCTCGGGTAGCTTGATCACCTCGATCGCGCGGGCGCGATTGGGCAGGCGGCGAATGAAGCCGCGTTCCTCGAGCGCGGTGATGAGGCGGTGGATTCCCGACTTCGAACGCAGATCGAGCGCGTCCTTCATCTCGTCGAAGGAGGGCGGGACGCCGGCCTCTTTCAGCCGCTCGTTGATGAAGCGAAGAAGTTCATACTGTTTGCGCGTGAGCATCTCGAGCAAGTCCCCCGGTGGCTGGTGTGGTTCGACACTGAAATCGCGAAAGCTGCGCCGCTTTCGCCACTAGGTCTCGAAACAAATCATGAACGGACACTATATGTTCGATATGTGTTCCGCAACCACTTAATTTCCGGTGAACGCGACTAGTTTTGCAGAGTTGGCCGGTTGGGCGCCGGCCGTGGCCATTTTAAGCCGGTAATCGAAGAATGTCACAGGGCGAGCCGGCGAGGGCGGCCGGTGCGAACGGTGGGCGTATCACAAGTGCCTGTGCCGCCGAGAGATTCGCCAGCAGCGAGCTGTCCTGGTGATTGACGGAGGTGGCGACCAGCGTGCCGTCGGCGCGCTTCTCGAGGCGGGCACGCAGATAGTCCTCGCGCCTGTCGTTGGCGCCGACATCGCGCCCGAGCACCGCACTTTCGCGGACATGATGAACCGATTTGCGGCCCGACAGCGCGCGAATCAGCGGCACCACGAACAGCAGGGTGCAGACATAGGACGACACCGGATTACCGGGGACGCCGATCACCCGCATGCCGCCGAGCCGGCCGTGCATCATCGGCTTGCCCGGCCGCATCGCGATCTGCCAGAACGCCATCGCGGCGCCTTCGGCCTCGAGCGATGGCCTGACCAGGTCGTGGTCCCCGACCGAGGCGCCGCCGGTCGTCACCAGGATGTCGGCGCCGAGGTCGCGGGCGCGCCGAATGCCTGCGGTGGTCGACTCGACCGTGTCGGCGGCGATGCCGAGATCGACCGTCTCGGCGCCTTCGGCGCGGGCCAGCGCGCGCAGGGCGTAGCCGTTGGAATAGACGATCTGGCCCGGGCCGGGCGTCGTGCCCGGCATCACCAGCTCATCGCCGGTCGCGAGCAGCGCGACTTTCGGCATCCGGCACACCGGCAACGCGGGATGGTTCATGCTCGCCGCCAGCGAGAGGTCGCGGTCGGTGAGGCGGCTGCCTTGCGAAATCAGCACGTCGCCTTGATGGAAATCGACGCCGGCGGGGCGGATATGCCGGCCCAGGATCGCGGCCTCGGTGACGGTGATGCTGGCGCCGTCGGCGACCGTGTCTTCCTGGATGACGACCGCGTCGGCGCCATCGGGGATGACGCCGCCGGTAAAGATCCGCACCGCTTCGCCCGGACCGACCATGCGCTCGAACGGCCGGCCGGCCGCGACTTCGCCGATCACTTTCAGCCGTGCCTGGACCTGCGCGGCATCGTGGGCGCGCAGGGCATAGCCGTCCATCGCCGACATCGCCTGCGGCGGCTGGGTGCGAAGTGCAGCGACATCGCGCGCCAGCACGCGGCGGAAGGCGGCATCCAGCGCGACCATCTCTTCCGCAAGCGGCTCGGCGCCGGCAAGGATCGCGGCAAGGGCGTCGGCAACGGGCATCAGAGCCACAGGCGAATACTCCTAGAAGTCCAATTGCTACAGCCCGAGCGCGGCGAGCGCGGCTTCGACATCGCCGGGCGATGTGACGTGAATGGCTTTGAGGCCGCGCGCCCGCGCGCTTTCGACGTTCTCGGCGAGGTCGTCAAAGAACAGGATGCGCCCGGCCGGCAGGCCTATCGCTTTCACCACATGATCATAGGCCGCGGCGTCCGGCTTGCGAAATCCGATCGAGGAGGAGAGAAAGATTTCGCGGAAATGGCCAAGCACATCGGCGTGAAGCACCGAGAAATATTCGACATGGGCGTTGTTGGTGTTGGAGAGCACGTAGAGCGGCAGGCGTTTGGCCGCGCGCGCCAGCAGCGGCGCGATGCCGGGCATTTCGCCGATGAAGATCGCGTTCCACCCTTCGAGGAATTGGGCGTCTGACAGCGCGATGCCGAGCGAGGCGCGCAACGACTCGAAATAGGCGGCATCGCTGATCCTGCCAGTCTCGTGATTCCAATAGGCCTCGGTGCGAACGAAGCGCCTGACGATGTCATCGGTCGTGCAGCCGGCATGACCGGCCCAGCAGGCCACCGCCCTGGAAAAATCGATATCGAGCACGACGCGGCCGAGATCGAACAGCAGCGCGTCGGCATCGCCGGGGACGAGGCGGGAAGGGGTCCAGGAAAGGGTCATGGGCGCGCCCTCGTATAAACTTCTCTGCCTTTTCCCTCAATACCGGTAGGGCTCGATATCCAACAGCGGAAACGCGCTCAACACGCTCGGCATGTTGGTGGGCGTCGCCGGATGCAGCATGGATTTTTCGACCTCGGCAAATGACGTCGTGCCGAGCAGCCCGAGGGTGCGGATCACTTCATCCTCCAACAGTTCCAGCATACGGAAGATGCCGGTCTCGCCGGCCGCGGCCAAAGCCCAGCATTGCAGGCGGCCGATGCCGACCAGGTCGGCGCCGGAAGCGATCGCTTTCACGACGTCGGCGCCGCGGCAGAAGCCGCCATCGACCATGATCTTGGCGCGACCTTTCACGGCGTCGACGATCTCGGGCAGCACATGCATGGCGCCGCGGCCATGATCGAGCTGGCGGCCGCCATGGTTGGAGACATAGATCCAATCGACGCCGTGATCGAGCGCGATCAGCGCATCTTCGGCGGTGGCGATGCCTTTGATGATCAGCGGGATCTTGAACTTGTCCTTGATCAATTTGACGGTGCGCCAGCTCAGTCCCTTCTGGAAGTCGCCGCCGGTCGAGCGAAGCCTGGTCTCGCGGACATAGCGCTTGGCGATATCGCGTTCGCGCCGGCTGTAGTGGGCGGTATCGACCGTCAGGCAGAACGCCGAATAGCGGTTGGCGATCGCGCGGCTGACATAGTCCTCGACGAAGGCGTCGTCGCCGCGGACATAGAGCTGGAACATGCGCAGCGCGTCGGGGGCCGCTTCGGCGACCTTTTCCAGCCCTGGCGCAGACACCGAACTCAGCATGTGAGCCGCGCCGAAAGTGCCCACGCCGCGGGCGACGCTGGCCGCACCTTCGGGGTCGAAGATTTCGAGTGCGCCGACCGGCGCCAGCACCACCGGCAGCCGCAGCTTGCGGCCCATCCGTTCGACCGAGGCATCGACCTTCGCCACGTCGCGCAGCACGCGCGGCCGGAACGCGATCTCGTCCAGCGCCATGCGGTTGCGCCGCATGGTGGTTTCGGTCTCGGCGGCGCCCACGACGTAATCCCAGGCGTTCTGGTTGAGGTTGGCGCGCGCCTTGCGGACGAATTCGTGGAGATTCTGGTAGGGCTCGCTGCTCGCGCCAAGCTCGACATTGCGGGTCGGCCGGATCGGGGTCGCCTCGTTCATATTATTTATCCTCCCGGAGTAGTGCTGAAGGCTGTCGTTAGCCTTTCGCGTATCGCGTCCAAAGGCTTCACGCCATCCCAAAATTGCATGGCTTGCGGGCGGCGCCGCCTTGGGTCGCATCGGATTTCCGGCTTTGCGGCGATGCCGGCGCCCGATATCGTTATCGGCAACAAGAGATCGAGCGAGGGAATGGGTCATGCCGGGATTGCTGTTGTTTACGCCGCTGTCGATCCGCGGCGTGGCGTTGCGCAACCGGATCGTGGTGCCGCCGATGCACCAATATTCAGCGGTCAAGGGCTTTCCGACCGATTGGCATCTCATGAATGCCGGCAAGTTCGCGGCCGGGGGCGTGGGGCTCGTGGTGGTCGAATCGACCAAGGTCGAGCGGCGCGGCTGCGGCACCGTCGGCGATCTCGGCATCTGGGACGACGCCTTTGTCGAGCCGCTCGGACGGCTGGTCAAATTCATCAAGCAGCAGGGCGCGGTGGCCGGCATCCAGCTCGGCCACTCCGGGCGCAAGGCGCGCGCCAACCGGCCCTGGGAAGGCGATGGTCCCCTCAAGCGCACACCCGAGATCGAGGATTGGGATGCCTGGACGCCGGTGGCGCCGAGCGCAATCGCCCATAGCGAGAAATGGCCGGTGCCGCGGGCGCTGGAGCGCGGCGAGGTGAAGGACCTCGTGCAGGCCTGGGGCAACGCCGCGCGCCGGGCGCATGAGGCCGGATTCGACGTGCTGGAGCTGCACGGCGCCCATGGCTATCTCATGCACGAGTTTCTCTCAGAATGTTCGAATCAGCGCACTGACGAATATGGCGGCTCCGAACAGAACCGGATGCGCTTCATCACGGAGGTCACTGAAGCAGTCCGCGTCCATTGGCCGGATCACAAGCCGTTGTTCGTGCGGCTCTCGGTGGAGGACAATGCCGGCTTCGGACCCGAACAGAGCGCGCGGCTCGCAAGAATCCTCAAGGCCAAGGGCGTCGACGTGATCGACTGCTCCTCCGGCGGTATCAGCGACGTCGCGCCGATTCTAGGCAAGGAGATCAAGTACAACTACCAGGTGCCGCTGTCGGACTATGTCCGCCGCCACGCCGATATCATGACCATGGCGGTAGGTTTGATCATCCATGGCGACCAGGCCGAACAGATTCTGCGCGATGGCCACGCCGATTTGATCGCAGTCGGCCGCGAAATCCTCAATAATCCGAATTGGCCGATGGACGCTGCCTTGAAATTAGGCGTAGACGGACCGTTCCGGAACGTACCCCCGCAATTCGGCTATTGGCTCGGCACCCGGGCCAAACGCGGTTTCGGCACGAAACCGTCCACTTGGCAGGTCGGCTTGGCGGATCAGCCTTGAAGGTCGGCCTTGAAGAAACCAGAAAGGTATTGTGACCCTAGCCTTTCGATCCTAATTGGTTGTGGTGGGCGAAGCGCAGGAAGGCGAGCGAGGCTATGCGGAAGAATTTCCTATTCCTTTTGGGCTCGCTGGCTGGCGCGTGCCTGACCGTTCTCGTAACCGGGCCGGAGGGCGAGCATCTGATCGCCAAGGCCAGGGCCGCGGCCGGTGCCGTCGACACCTATTCGCAGCTCAATCTGTTCGGCGAGGTGTTCGAGCGGGTCCGCTCCGACTACGTCGAGAAGCCTGACGATACCAACCTGATCGAGGGCGCGATCAATGGCATGGTTACTTCGCTCGACCCCCATTCGCGCTACATGAACGACAAGGCCTGGCGCGAAATGCAGGAGACCACCTCCGGCGAATTCGGCGGGCTCGGCATCGAAGTCACGATGGAGGACGGCCTCGTCAAGGTCGTAGCTCCGATCGACGAGACGCCGGCGGCGAAGGCCGGCATCATGTCCGGCGACCTGATCACGCAGATCGATGACGAAGCGGTGCAGGGATTGTCGCTGGAGCAGGCCGTCAACAAGATGAAGGGCGCGGTCAACACCAAGACCAAGCTCAAGATTCTACGCAAGGGCAAGGACGCGCCGCTCGACGTGACCTTGATGCGCGAGATCATCCGGGTGCGTCCGGTCCGCTTCCACACCGAAGGCGGCGACATCGGCTATGTCCGCGTCACCTCGTTCAACGAGCAGACCACCGATGGTTTGCGCAAGGCCATCAACGAGATCTCCAAGGAGATCCCGCAGGACAAGCTGTTGGGCTTTGTCGTCGACCTCCGCAACAATCCGGGCGGGCTGCTCGACCAGGCGGTTTCAGTGTCGAGCACCTTCATGCCACGCGGCGAGGTCGTGTCGACGCGGGGCCGTAACCCCGAGGAAACCCAGCGCTTCACCGCGCGCGGCGGCGACCTCATCAAGGGCAAGCCACTTGTCGTTCTGATCAATGGCGGCTCGGCGTCGGCTTCCGAGATCGTGGCCGGCGCGTTGCACGATCACAAGCGCGCGACCCTGATCGGGACGCGGTCGTTCGGCAAGGGCTCGGTGCAGACCATCATCCCGCTCGGCGCCGGCAACGGCGCGCTGGCGCTCACCACGGCGCGCTACTTCACGCCGTCGGGTCGTTCGATCCAGGCCAAGGGCATCGCGCCGGATATCGAGATCCTGCAGAACGTGCCGGACGAATTGAAGGGCCGTGCCGACATCCGCGGCGAGGCGTCGATGCGCGGACATCTGTCCGCGGAGGGCACCGAACAGACCGGTTCGCAATCCTACGTGCCGCTGGATGAAAAGGACGACAAGGCATTGGCCGCGGCCTACAACCTGTTGCGTGGCGTAACGGTCAATGCCGACGTGCGGCCCGCGCCGCCCGCGCCAAAGGCGGCCGTTCCCAACTGAAGCGGATTGCCTTCTGATCGCTTTGGCGGCGAAGTTTATGCGGCGGCGACAGCCGCCGCTTGTTTGTGATGGGACGCGAACAGTTCCTTGAGCTGCCGGGCGGGTTTGGCCGCGCTGAACAGATAGCCCTGCATCTCCGAACAGCCGAGCGCACGCAGCAATTGCTGCTGCGGCTTGGTCTCGACGCCTTCCGCCGTCGTGGTCATGTGGCGGGCGGCGGCGATGTTCACCACGGCCTGGACGATGCTTGATGAGCCGCCGGTCTCCGTGATGTCGTTGATGAAGCAGCGGTCGATCTTGATCTTGTCGAACGGGAAGCGCTGCAGATAGCTCAGCGAGGAATAGCCGGTGCCGAAATCGTCGAGCGCGATGCGCACGCCGATGTCGCGCAGCTGGTGCAGGATGGCGAGCGCGGTTTCGTCATCGCGAATCAGGACCGCCTCGGTGATTTCCAGTTCCAGCCTGCTCGCAGCGAGGCCGGACGCCGCCAGCGCCGCGGCGATCTTCAAGACGAGCGTGCCGCTCTTGAACTGAACCGGCGACACGTTGACCGCCAGCCTGATGTCGTCGGGCCAGGTCGCGGCTTCCGTGCAGGCCGTGGCCAGGACCCATTCGCCGAGCTCATTGATCAGCCCGGTGTCTTCTGCGATCGGGATGAACTCGGCCGGCGAAACAAACCCGCGTTCGGGATGGCGCCAGCGAACCAGCGCCTCGCAACCGGTGATCCTGTCGTCCTGAAGGCTCAGGCAAGGTTGGTAATGGACTTCCAGGCCACCGGCCGCGATCGCCTGGCGCAGGTCGATCTCCATTTCGCGGCGGGCACGCACCTTGGCGTCCATGTCGGGCTCGAAGAAGCGGTAGGTCCGGCGCCCCGCCGACTTGGCGGCATACATCGCAAGGTCCGCATTCTTCAGGACCTGGTCGAGGTCGGTGCCATGTTCGGGCACCAGCGCGATGCCGATGCTGGCATCGGTGGTCAGTCGATGGCCGAGACATTCGTAAGGGGTCCGGATCGCATCGAAAACCCTGGTGACGAGATCGGCGACGTCGTCCTGGGTCTTGATCCCGGTCTGCACGATGGCGAACTCATCGCCGCCCAGGCGAGCGACGAAACCGGCGCTCCCGACGCAACGGCTCAGGCCGATCGAGACGGATTTGAGCAGCTCATCACCAGTGAGATGGCCGAGCGAATCGTTGACGCTCTTGAATTCGTCGATGTCGATATAGTGTACCGCGAACGACTGGCCTGGGGCGCGTTGCGCGAGTTCCTGCTTCAGGCGCTCGTGGAACAGGGCGCGGTTCGGCAGGTCGGTCAGCGCGTCGTAGTGCGCGAGATGGATGATCCGCTGTTCGGCGCGCCGGCGTTCGGTGATGTCCTCGTGGGTCGCGACCCAGCCGCCGTCGGCGAGCGGTTCATTGACAATCTGAATCCAGCGTCCATCCGGCGTCTCGATGACGATGACTTTCTTCCGGGCGATCTCGCTCAGGACCGACGTGACATATTCGTTCTCATCGCCGGAGAACGATCCCCTGGCCTTGCGATGCGCGATGACGGCGCGGAAGCTGCAACCGGGCTTGATGACATCGGGCGACAGCCCGTACATCTCGATGTAGCGCTGATTGCAGACGACCAGCCGCTCCGAAGCATCGAACAGCAACAGCCCTTGGGTCATGTTGTTGACGGCGCGGTCGAGGCGCAACTTTTCCAGCGTGAGCCGCTGGCTGGACAGCCGATGCTCCAGCGATAGCCGGCGCACCACAAGAAACAGCAACACGGCGATCATGAGCACGGAGATCGCACCGACGCCGATCAGAAACCGCATCTGCTCGTGCCAGTCGCTGAGCGCGCCGGCTACCGACCTGCTGCCCAAGATGACAAGGGGCACGTCGTTCAGGACGGATGCAGCGCCGATCCGTTCCTCGCCGTCGATCCGCCTTATGAAGATTCCGCTGACCGTACCGCCCTCTGACAGCACGCGCCGCATCAACTCACTATTGATCAAGCTCTGGCCGGCCTGCGCTTTATCGTGCGGAAAACGCGCCAATAGGGACCCGTTGCGATGGATCATGGAGACGGTCCCGTCCGTTCCGAGCGCCATCGAAGCAAAAAATTTCTCGAAAATGGCGGACTCGAAACCGCGGCCGATGACGCCGAGGAATTCGCCGTTCGGCCCGGTGATCTTGCGGGCGATCACGGAAGTCCAAACACCCGTGATGCGGCTATGCACCGGCTCGACCAGTGTTTCAGGAGAGTTCGGATCGGTCTTGAAAGACTTGAAAAAGGACCGATCCGCGATGTTGACGGGCGGGGCCGGCCAGGCATTCGACGAATTGATCAGCGTTCCGTCCGAATCGAACAGGTTCACCGCGCCGACATAGGACAACGCGCCGATCTTGGCCTTGAGCATCAGATTGACGTCGACGCCGGACATCCTGCGCCTGAAGCCTTCGGCGTTGCCGATGTCGGCAGCCTGGATGAAGGCGGCAAGATCCTGCTGGATCACGCCGAAGTCGCGGAATTGCTGATCGAAATGGCGGGCCAGCAGCATCACGGTATTTTCGAGCTCGCGCTTGCTGCTGTTGAGCGCGCGCTCCCGGAAATTGCCGGCCATGATGGTCGTTCCGATCGTGATGGCCGTGATCAGGAACAGCCCGCCGGCCACCAGCCAGCGGATTGGCCCGCCGCGCACGGAAGTTTTCACGTCGATGAGGGCGCTGGCGTCTGTCATCGTCAGGTCTGATGGCTTCGAGGTTTGGCGGCCGGATTGCTTGCGTTGATCCTAGCCCACTCGTCTAAGCGCTTCAGATGGAAGCGCCGTTAGCAATCAGGGTTAAGCCGGAATTAAATCACCGCGTGGGGCGGCGGTGCGGCGAGGAGGTGCTCGACCTGCGGGCGCGACGGCCGCGCGAGAGGTATGCGGCTGAGGGAAGTAGCTCAGAACAGGTGATCGCCGGTAAAGCCGAATGGCGGCCGGCCACGACCCGTTGCTTCGCTGCGAGGTCTGTCCGTTTTGGCAGTGCACTCGGCGTCAAATTTTCAAACGATAGGCAATTCGCCGCGACGACTAATATCGCATGCGCGCGCCGTAGGAGTCCGATCGGCGTGTCCGCGGTCGCTTCGGCGTCGGAACAACGGTTTGGTTGGCCATGCTTTGGCCGGCATAGGCCCGGTAGTTCGGATCGGTGTAGGGATTGCCGGGCCCTTTGTTCTGGCAATTCGCGTTGGGATAGAAGAACGCGCAATAGCCGGGCTCGGATATCACCTGCTGCGCCCGCAGCGGCGTCGCTGCGATGGCCGACAACGAGGCTGCCGCGAAAACAATCTTGAAACAAATTCGGAAGGTCGACATGGCGTCTCTCCGTGATGGGTCGCACGCGAATGACAACACCGACAAAGCGGCGTGCCTTCCCTTGGGCCTCGATCACTCCAGCGTGAGAGGGCTTGCTCAGGCCTGGTAGTGGCCGGACTTGCCGCCCTTTTTCTCAACGAGATGAATGGCTTCGATGCGCACGCCGCGCTCGGCGGCTTTCACCATGTCGTAGATGGTGAGGCAGGCGATCGATACTGCCGTCAGCGCTTCCATCTCGACCCCGGTCGGCCCGGTCACCTTCACGGTCGCGCGGACCACGCAGCCCGGCAGCGTCTGGTCGGGCGCGATGTCGACGGTCACCTTCGACAATGCCAGCGGATGGCAGAGCGGGATCAATTCGGATGTGCGCTTGGCGGCCATGATGCCGGCGATGCGCGCGGCGCCCAGCACGTCGCCCTTTTTCGCGTTGCCCGACAGGATCAGATCCAGCGTCGCCTGGCCCATGATGACGCGGCCTTCAGCCACTGCGATGCGCTCGCTCGCGGGCTTGTCCGACACGTCGACCATGCGCGCTTCGCCGCCGGAATCGATATGGGTGAGGGCGGGGCCGGTTTCGGTGCGCCCGGCTTTGGGCGACTTGCCCTTGTTCTTGGAAGACTTGTCCTTGGAGCGCCTGTCCTTGGAGGCTCTATCTTTAGAGGTCTTGTCCTTGGAAGAATGGCGCGCCATCAGCGCCCGCTCGCCGTGCCGACGGCGTCGTTCCGCGCCAACAGCGCCCGGGTCGCGGCCGCCACATCGGCCTGCCGCATCAGGCTTTCGCCGACCAGGAAGGTCGAGATGCCGACATGCGCAAGCCGCGCAAGATCGGCCGGGGTGAAGATGCCGCTTTCGCCGACCATCAGGCGGTCCTTTGGGATCAGCGGCGCCAGCGCTTCGCTGGTGGCCAGCGTGGTCTCGAAGGTACGCAGGTCGCGATTGTTGACGCCGATCATCGGCGAACGAAGCTTCAGGGCGCGGTCGAGCTCGGCGCGGTCATGGATCTCGATCAGCACATCCATGCCGTTGGCCATCGCGGCTTCCTCGATATCTCGCGCCGCGCCGTCGTCGAGCGCCGCCATGATGATCAGGATGCAATCGGCGCCATGGGCGCGGGCTTCCACCACCTGATAGGTGTCGAACATGAAATCCTTGCGCAGCACCGGCAGATGGGTCGCCGCCCGCGCCGTCACCATGAAATCGAGATGGCCCTGGAACGACGGCGTATCCGTCAACACCGACAGGCACGCCGCGCCGCCGGCCTCATAGGCCTTTGCCAGCGCGGGCGGATCGAAATCGGCGCGGATCAATCCCTTCGACGGCGAGGCCTTCTTGACTTCGGCGATCAGCGCATAGTCGCCGCGAGCAAGGCTTTCGCGGATCGCGCGCAAGAAGCCGCGCGGCGGCGGCGCTGCGTGCGCCAGCGATTCAAGCGTCGCCAGCGGGCGCGTTCGCTTGGCGAGCGCGATCTCCTCGCGTTTGTAAGCTTCGATCTTGTTCAGGATATCCGACATCGCACGTACTCCGCCTCAGCTGTGGGAGACCGCGATCAGATGTTTGAGCCGCGCCGCCGCGGCCCCGCTGTCGAGCGACTGGGCGCCGATCGCCACGCCTTCCCTCAGCGTCTTAACGCGTCCGGCCACGATCAGTGCCGCCGCCGCATTCAAAAGCGCGACATCGCGATATGGGCTCGGCTTGCCGTCGAGGACACTTTGCAGTGAGACCGCGTTGGCATCGGCGTCGCCGCCCTTCAATGCCTCGCCGCTGGTGGTCGCAAGACCCGCTTCCTGCGGCGTGACCTCGAACGTGCGGAGGTCGCCATTCTCCAACGCCGCGACGAAGGTCGGTCCGGTCAGGGTGATCTCATCAAGTCCGTCCGAACCATGCACCACCCAGACCTTTTCGGCGCCGAGATTCTTCAGCACCTGCGCCAAAGGCTGCACCCATTGCCTGGAGAACACGCCGACCATCTGCCGCTTGACGCCGGCCGGATTGGACAGCGGCCCCAGCAGATTGAAGATCGTGCGGGTGGCCAATTCGACCCGCGTCGGACCGACATTCTTCATGGCGGGGTGATGCGACGGCGCGAACATGAAGCCGATGCCGACCTCCTTCACGCAGTGGCCGACCTGTTCGGGGCTGAGGTCGATCTTGACCCCGAGCGAAGCCAGCACGTCGGCAGCCCCCGAACGCGACGACAGCGCGCGGTTGCCGTGCTTGGCGACGGGGACGCCGGCGCCCGCCACGATGAACGACGCGCAGGTCGAGACGTTGACCGAGCCCGAGCCGTCGCCGCCGGTGCCGACGATGTCGACGGCGTCCTGCGGCGCCGCCACCCGCAGCATCTTCGAGCGCATCGCCGACACGGCGCCGGTGATCTCGTCGACGGTTTCGCCGCGCACCCGCAGCGCCATCAACAGGCCGCCCATCTGCGAAGGTGTCGCTTCGCCCGACATCATGCTGTTGAAGGCGGATGCAGCCTCCTCTCGCGACAGCGTGGCGCCGGTCGCGACCTTACCAATGATCGACTTGAGATCGTCCATCGCGTGCTTTCAACAATCACTCATTGCTCGTTACCGCTCGCGCCGGTGACCTGCGCGAAGGCGACCTCATTGATCGAAGTCCCGATGTTCTTTTCCAGCTTGGCGACGTATTGCGTGAGCTGTTCTTCGGTCAGGCTGCGCTGCAGCGTGTCCTTGAGGTTCTTCATTTCGCTGGACGCAAGGTCGACCGCAGGCGCGCTGACATCGGTGACGCGGAATACGAACCACTCGGTCCCGCCGGTGCCCGGGGTTTGTCCGGCGGCATCCTTGGCGGTGCGGAAGGAAGCCGTGACGAGGCCTTCGGGCACGCCGGGCACGGTACCCTCGCGCTTGTAGCCGTTAGCGGTTTCGACCTTCGCGCCGAGGCTTGCCGCTTCGTCGGCGAGCTTGCCGCCCTGGCCGAGCTTCTGCACCATGTCGGTGGTTTTGGTGCGCAGGCGATTGGCGATCTCGTCCTCGCGCCAGCGCGCCTCGACCTGGTCCTTGATCTCCTCAAGCGTGCGGTCGCGGGGCGGGGTGATGCCGAGCACGTCGTACCAGACATAGCCGCCCTTGTACTGGATCGGGTCGTTATCGACCCCGACATCGCTGCTGAAGGCTTGCGAGACGACGTTGAGGCCCACCGGCACACCCTTGACGGGCTGCCCACCTGGTATCAGGCCCGAGCGGTCGACAGCCTCGATGGTGACGGGAGACAGGCCCAGTTTCTGCGCCGCTTCGATCACGCTGGCGCCGCCGCCGCGTTCATCTTCCATCTTATCGCGCAGCGTGGCGACCTGGGCGCGCCCGCGTTCGATGGCGATGTCCCTTTTCAGTTCTTGCGCGACGTTTTCATAGGACGGCTCGATGCCGGGCTGGATCGTGCCGGTTTTCACCAGCGCCACGGCGAATTTGCCTTGCACCGGCTGGCTGACCTCGCCCGACGGCAGCGAAAAGGCGGCGTCCGCGATCGCGGGGTCGAGAATGCCCGACTTGGTGACGAGGCCGAGATCGACATCGGCCGGGTTGAGATTGCGCTCTTTCGCAAGATCCTCGAACGACAATCCCGAAGCAATGCGGTTTCGCGCCGCCTGGGCTTCCTCCACGCTCGGGAAGGTCATCTGCGAGACCTGACGCTTCTCCGGCGTGCCGTAGCGGTCGCGCCGTTGCTCGAACAGCTTCTTGGCGTCCTCGTCGGAAACCTCGGACCATTTGCCGAGATCCTCCGGCGTGATCAGCACGAAGGAGATCTTGCGGTATTCGGGCGCGCGAAACTGGGCCTTGTGCTCGTCGAAATAGCCGGCGAGCGTTTCGGGCGAGGGCGGGTCGATGGTCCCGGCCTGCGCGGTGCCGAGCCTGATATATTCGATCGAGCGCTGCTCGTTCTGGAAGCGGCTCAGTGCTTCGATCAGGGTCTTGGAGGGCTCAAGGCCCGCCGACATGGTGTCGACAATCTGGCGCCGCAGCGCCAGCTTGCGCCGGTCCGCGAGATAGCGCGGCTCGGTATAGCCCATCTGTCGGATGATGCCCTGGAAGTGCTGCGGATCGAAGCCGCCGCCGACGCCCCGGAACAGGGGATCAGCAAAGATCGCGCCCATGATGTCGGCGTCCGATTGTCCCAATCCCAACCGCCTTGCGTCCTCATCGAGTGCTGCTTCCATCAAGGTCTGCTGCAACACTTGGCGGTCGAAGCCGAAGGCGCGCGCCTGGTCGGTGGTCAAGGGACGGCCGAACTGGCGGCCGACCTGCTGCAGCCGGTCGGTATAGATTTGCCGGAACTCGTTGACCGAAATCTCGGTGTGGCCAACCTTGGCCAGGGTCGACTGCCCGAAGCCGCGGAAAATATCGGCGATGCCCCAGAAGCCGAAGCTGACAATCAGGACGCCCATCACCACGGCCATAATGGTCTTGCCGAGCCAGTTTGATGAGGCTTTGCGCATTCCTCGAAGCATGGGTCCAACTTGT
>Ga0137412_10002551_pt1 | contig 14404 bp, 10 predicted proteins | sample CZODoug2_1_16fun_FD_122160 | JGI IMG/M metagenome (GOLD analysis project Ga0137412, IMG submission 122160) | Vadose zone soil fungal communities from Angelo Coast Range Reserve, California, USA - CZODoug2_1_16fungal (Hybrid Assembly) | ecosystem: Environmental > Terrestrial > Soil > Vadose zone... | reverse complement strand
CCTTCGATCTCACCATGGCTGCGCGCCGCCAGCAGCGCGGCATTCGAATCATGCAAGCCGCAATACACTCTCACGGCCGGGGAGAGTCCGGTGTGAAGCGCCCACTCCCAGGAGAGCGTCCCCAATGGGGTGGTGGCCGGCATCAGCGGCGCCAGTCGATCGGCCCAACCGCGTCGCACCGCCAGTTCGGACGGCGCGCGATCAAAGGGACGCCAAAGGTCGGTGTGGCAGCCCAGACTGCTCACCTCGGAGGCGGCGACGCCGCACAGGACCCACGCCCAATACTGGGCCCAGGGTAGAATTTGCGAGGAGGAAAGGGTGCTCGACTGCAGCGAATCGAGCCAATGCAGCTGCAACCCCAGGTTCAATCCTGCCGGCAGCGCCGGTGAACCGGTAACCTCAAAGGAATCGCACTCATGCCGATAGACCGGGCGATGATTCTCGACCCCCGCCCACTCGTAGTCCATCGGAGCGGCTTGCAGGCGGCCGTTTCGAATCAGCGCTGCTCCAGCGCCGTGCGCGACCGGAATAATGGCCTCGATGGGACCTAAGCTCGCGTACTGCGCCAGTACCGTCTTCAGCCAGACCTGAATGGAGTCAGCGTCCAAGGCCTGGTAAGCGCCAACGGTGAGCGGTTGATTGTGCCGTGAGCGTTGTCTGACGCAAACTCCACGCTCGTCCCACAGCGATGCCTTGGAAAACGTCTTGCCAACATCAAGGACAATCGTCCAGCCACTTGCCATCATCAGCTCGCATCGTTCATCCCAGGTCCTTTGTACCGGACTACGATTGTTGCGGGCAACTATTTTTGTGCCTTAATGGTTTCCCCGCGTACAGTGACGGCCTATGAATACGAATGTCTCCTGGGGTATGGGCCTCGCGGCCCTGGTCGTGATCGGCGCGCTGCAAGCCTTCGCCGATGACTTGCCGCTGCGCAAGATCACCGTCGATACCACCGTGACGGTCGGCGCGCTGCGCCCCTTGAGCGGCATCCAAGCCGCCGCCGGGGTCGATGGCACGGCGTTCTACAAGGCCGCCCGCATCGATCTTGTACGCATCGGCGATATGCAGGGATCGGGCGATACGGACGCGATTTTTCCGGATATGAGCGCCGATGTGGACAACGCCAGGAGTTATAACTTCGCTCCGACCGATCGCCAGATAGCGTCGATCAAGTCCTCAGGCGCGGAGCCGCTGTTTCGGATCGGCAGAAGTCGCGGCGCTGACTTGAAGCCGCCCGCGGACCTCGACAAATACGCGCAAATTGCGCGGCATATCGTGCTCCACTACAACCAGGGTTGGGATAAGGGTTTTCGCTACGCCATCCGTTATTGGGAGATCTGGAACGAACCGGATTCCACGCTATTCTGGACAGGTTCACCGGAGGAGTATTACGCCCTGTACGGCAAGATGGCCCGTGCCGTCCAGTCGGCCGATGATTCAGCCTTGGTCGGTGGTCCGGCGATATCGAAACCGCTGATTGCCGGTGCATACCGTGAGAAATTCCTGGACTTCGTGCGGTTCAATCGCCTGCCGCTCGATTTCCTCTCCTGGCATTTCTTCGCGGTGGATTCAAACGATCCATACACTTTTGCCACGGTTGCGAGGGAGTTGCGCCGCATTCTCGATGCGCGTGGTCTCGGCTCTACCAGGAACGTCCTGGATGAGTGGAATGCGGACCCGGCAGAACGGGACATGTCGAAAGCCGCGCGTGCATCTTTTGCAGCCAGTTCGCTCATTTACATGCTCGGCGGACCCATCGATGCGCAGACTTATCATCGCGCCGACGCAGAGCTTCTCGGCAACAAGGGGATGCCGGATGAGGTGGGTCATGCACTCAGCGCCTTCGGTGCGCTGAAGAGCACGCCGGTGCTGATTCGAACCGCCGGCGGCGACGAGTCAGGCTTCGCGGTGGCGGCAGGCCGCTCTCGCGACAGCCGTCTCATCCAAATATTGATCAGCAACTATCAAATCGCCGCCAAGTACTTGCAGCCGCGCGACAACTGGGACACGTCGCTGCCCGAACGCCGCACGCTGCAATACCACGACAACGGCGGCTATGATGCCACCATTAATCTGCCGGCGTCGGGGAAGTACCGGGTGAAGCGCTACCGGATCAATGATTCGTCAAACTTCGCGCTGGTTGATCAAAGCACACAAATCGGCCCCAGCATCCATTTGCAGGCCGCGCTCCCGCCGCCGGGGATCGAGCTGATCGTCATCACCGCGAACTAAAATACCGCCAACTGCTAGAGCGGGCTCAAGCCGAGCCGCAAGAGATCCGCGATTTCCGCAGCAATCTGCGCCCTGCGCTGATCGTCGCCGCGAACGAGGCCTTTGGCGAGCCAACTGCCGGCACCGCGCATGAAGAGCAACAGACAGTCCCGGTTTACATCGCGCATGGAATGCTCGTTGTGCGCCTCCCGGCACAGCGCGCGGTAGGCCTGAACCAAGACCTTGCCGCGCTCGGTTGCCAGGACCTTTTCCTCAGCGCTCAACGAATCGTAGCCCGTCGATGAACGCAGCGGCTCAATATCGTCGCGCTGATGCGAGATTGCATTGGCGCGAAGCACCGCAATCAGCGTATCGGCGGCGCTCCCGCCTTGGGCGGTCGCTTGCTCACGGATGAAGGAAAAGATCCGGTCGGTTCGCGCATAGCAGGCCGAAAGAATGGTCTGCTTGTCGCCGACATAGTGATACAGCGTTCGCTTGGTTGCGCCCACGGCGGCGGCGATATCATCGAGCGATGTCGTATCGACGCCGCGGCGATTGAACAGCTGCGAGGCCGCCGCGAGAATCTTTTCGCGCTTGGCTTCGAACTGTGCGCCGCGATCGAACAAGCCGCCGGGTTGAGCGAGCAGGGGTGAGAAATCAATCGGCGAAGGGTTGACCTCTCTCGACCGGTCGGCAGCCCAGCCGTTTGCAAGGACGTCTTTGGCCGCGGCAATGATCTCGAGCCGGCTCACATGCAGCGCGACCGCCAAGGGTGAATTCAGCGGTATCGAATGAATGATGCTGATGATGGTTCGCGCGACGATCGGAAAGTCGCAGAAGCGCATGTCACCGGCTTTTGCCCCGGCCTCCAGCAGGCTGGCAAGCCGCGCCACGACTGCTTCGAAGATTCCGAGTACGGTCTCGCGTGCCGCTGGATCAAGCAGCCCGATTTCGCTCAAGGCCGCAAGTTCCGGTTCCGCAGGATCCAAGGTGTTGGAAATGAATCTGCCGACAACCTGCAATGCGCCGCGGCCGGATTGCGCTGCTTCGCCCAACTGGCGCGCCATGATCTCGGAGGATCGCAGGTAAACCTGAAACATCAGGTCTTCCCGATCCTCGACATAGTAGTAAAGCGATGCACGGGAAAAACCGAGCTTGTCCGCGACGTCCGTCAAGGACGTCATGGAAATGCCCTTGGAATTCAATTCCCGCGCGGCCTGGTCGAGTAATTGCTCGCGCCGGGATTTTGCGGCGGTGTCGATGCGGCGCGCGGAGGCAGCGTTTTTGCTCACCAGTCGCATCTAGTATTCGATCGCGCAGCCCTGAGGCTGGGTCTGTGAGGTCTTCACGCGATGTCCGGCAACCAGATCGTCCAGCGCGGATTTCACATACTCGTGCCCGTAGGGCTGGTCAGCGAAGACTTGCTCATCCATCGCGCCCTGGTATGCGAGTTTGCCGTCGCGGTCGACGATGAAAAAACTCGGCGTCGTCTTGGCGCCATAGCTGCGCGCAATATTGCCGTCGAGGTCGAACAAAAATGCGGTGACCGCCGCATGAGTTTTCGCAATACGCGCGCGCGCAGCAGCCGCGGTCAAGTATCCGGCTTTGTCGGGTGCGGCCGTATCGATGGAGAGCCACACCACGTCGTGGGATGCGGCATAGCGCTGCAGCGCCTGCATGGCGCCGCTCTTATACTTCACCGCGGTAAAGGGACAAACAGGATTGGTCCACTCCAGCACCACCAGCCTGCCGGTGTAGTCGCGCAAGCTGTGGCGTTTGCCATCGGCACCCTGGGCGCTGAATGTCGGCGCCTGTGCGCCCGGATTCAGGCGGCTCAAGCCCGTGGCGTGCGCGTAGCCACCCAGGCTGAGGCCTGCAGCCGCCATCGACATGAATGTGGCGGCCCGCGCGAATCCCTTCAACGCATCAAAGGAATGCACTGGCCGCCACTTTGGGTTATTGACCGCCTCCAGTCTTTTCCGGCGCCGGTTGCGCCGGCGTCGCGGCCGGAGCACCTTGCCCTGGCTGCGATGCCTGCTGGCGACGCTTTTGCATGGACGCCTGGGCCGCCAGCAACTCATTGGGCTCGATGAAGCCGTCATGGTCGGAGTCGATCTTGGCGAAGCTCGCCGCAAAATCCTTGCCGATCGGGCCGGTCAATTCCGACATGTCCAGCTTGCCGTTCATTTTGGTGTCCAGCATGCCGAACAGGCGATTTTCATTCAGCTCTTTGTCGAAGGCCTTGTATTGGTCCATCTTGTCAGAGGTCTCTCCGATCCACTCGTAGTGAAACGCCGTATAGAGCATTTCGTCAAAGGACTGATCACCCCAAGGCACGACGCGGTTGTGATCCGGATTGGCCGGATTTCTCACGGAGTTGTCATAAGTATAGACGGCCAGCAGTTTCGATCCTGCCGGAACCTTGACGGGCTGAACGAAATTGTATTCGCGCTGCCAGTTGAAATCGTAATGCGGCAGCGACACCAGCAAGGTCTTCTTGCCGTCCGGTTCTATGAGAAAGAACTGCGAGGATGCGCCGCGATAGTGGGCGTGCGGGAACGCACCGTACAGCATCATGTCCTTGGGAACATCAATGTACGCCTGCAGTTCCGTGCTCTCTTTGTTCGCCGGAATGACGATGTTCGCATTCAAGACCACGGAGTTTCGCATCACGAATTTCGGCTTGTCCTTGTAGAAGTACAGCGCGATTTGCGAGTGCTCGGTCACTTGCTGACCATACGGGGTGTAGTGCACCTGGAAGCCGATGGCGCCGCCCGGTGGTATGAAGGCGCCGGTGTTCGGCGGCTCGACGAAGGATTCGGCTCCAACCGCGTAGCCTCCCAATGACGTGCCCCACTTGCTTTCATTGGCAACCTGGCCGGGTCCCGGCACCTCAGCCATGTAGCCGGTGAGAATATGGTGCACGGTTTGGCGATTCACGACCTTGATGGTCGATGCACGCAGCCACCTGCCATCCTTCAGAGGATTGACGACGTAGGGGCGCTGATAATCAACGATGCCGTTCGCCGGTATGGTGTAGGCGGGCACATCGAGCACCAAGTCCGGCTTGCCCAGCGGCCACTCCGGCGCTGTGAAAGTCTTGGCGGCCAACGGATCGGCACCCGTGCCGCGCGGCGCACCCGCCTCGACCCAATGAACCAGCGTCTTGATCTGGGCGGCCGACAGACTTCTGTCGCCGAGGAAATGACCGACGCTCGGATCAGCGCGCCACGGCGGCATGCGCTGCGTGCGAATCATTTCGCGAATCATCGGCGCGAAGGGCGCAATCTCTTCGAACTTCGTGAAGGGCATGGGGCCGATGCCGCCGGGCTCGTGGCATGACACGCACTTATCCTCAAACATGGGCGCGATGTTCTTGACATAAGTCACTTTGCTGGTCGCCATCTTGGCGCGCTCGGGGAAGTCGACGAGACAACCCACTGCCTCTTGCCGCGCGACCGCAACCGGCTTGCCGGCCAGTTGCGCGTCGAGCGCATCCTTGGCCCAGGTGTGTTCAGCGGCAGCTTTCTGGCGCTCGTAAGTAACCTTATCGTCGATCGGACCGCGATAAATAATTTTCCAAGTCTTCGGATCGATGACGATGGCTTCGGCGGTGCGCGTCACGCCCAGCTGCTCACCGACCAACTGGTTGGTGTCCATCAGAATGGGCAGGTTGTAGCCGTAGCTTTGCGCTTCGGCGACGATCGCTTCGCGCTTGTCCGTAGGCGTGGAGTTCAGCATGAAAATCTCGACGCCCTTCGCCGAATATTCGTCCTGCAACGCTTTCACCGCGGCGCCGGTATTGCGGCTGACCGGACAATTGTTTGCCTGCGTGATCAGCACGACCGCACCGGCGTCTCCGAGTTGACGCAATTCATGCGAATGCAGATTTTGGTCGGACAGCCGAAAGTCATCGGCCGTAACGGGCAACACGACCTCGGCTGGCGCTTTAGCAGCCGGATTCGCCGTCGCGAGGCTCGTACCCGTGTAGCTTAGAGCTGCGACCGCAATCAACGCCGCTGCCGCGACAGATGTACGCGTCTTCTTCATAGTCGTTAACCTTCCCCTGTGGTTCGCCATGGTTGCCCGCGCGTCTGGCACGCGGAATCTACGTTTCAGTGTCATTATGCCACCGAATGTGGAGACTGTCGCGTGAAAGCATGGGTTAATGCGGCATGACCGGGGTTTCCGCATGGCGTCGCGGGCTGAAATGGGCGATTGGGGCATTTCTGGCGCTGGTCGCCCTGGCCTTGCTGCTTGGGGTGGCCCTGGATGCCGGCTATCTGCAAGGCCCTTTGGTCAAAATCCTCGCCGCCCGAGCGCTGCGCGAAATACGCGTCGATGGGGGGCTGCGACTTCATCTCTTTTCGCGAAATCCACGGCTGGTTGCGGAGCGCGTCACCATTGGAAACCCTCCTTGGACGCCGCCCGGCGTCGCCGTGCTGGCCGATAAGATCAGCGTGGTGTTTGAAACGCCCCGGCTTGGCCGCTTCTTTGAGATCGCGAGCCTGGACATCGTGGGGGCCACGCTGCATATGTTTCGCGACGTACCCGGCCATGCCAACTGGCAGTTGAAAAACCCGGACAAGGCCATGTCGCCGGGATTGCCGATCATTCATTCCCTGTCCGTGGTGGATGCGCATTTGTTCATTGAAGACGCGCAAAAAAACAGGCAGTTCGACGGCACCCTCACTGCTCAGGATTCGAATGGTCCCCATGGCACAAAGCCGTTGCGCATCGAGGCAAGAGGACAACTGAACGGCAGGCCGGTCAACTTCGAACTACTCGGAGATCCGCTGCGCACCGCGAGTCGCAGTGAGCCTTATGGCTTTGCTTTGACCGAGCGCTCCAGCGGCTCGCATATCGCCGCCAAAGGCGCTTTGAAAGAATTCGATTTGCTCAACTTGGATGCATCTTTTGAAGCAAGCGGCGCCGATCTTAGGGACATCTACTATCTGATGGGCGTCAAATTGATCGATACCGGCGCCTATCGTCTTTCCGGCAAATTTTCCCGGCGCGGCAACACCGCTTCGTATAGCGACCTAGCCGTGACCTTCGGACAAAGCGATATTCGCGGCAGCGTATCGATTGCGCTGAACAAGGGGCTGCCGGGTATTGACGCTGATCTGATTTCCCAGTCCCTGCGCGTGGCCGATCTCGGGGCGCGCGCGGCAGGCCGCGAACCGGAGCCGGAATCGCCGCAGCCTATGCTCTTGTCCAATGCGGCGCCGAATGCCGACGCGCTTCGTCCCATGACGGCGATATTGAGATATCGAGCGCGACGCTTGGCGGTGGGCCGCTTCACTTTGAGTACGGTTGCGGCGAAGGTGACGGTCGATCGCGGCTTGCTCGCGGTGACTCCGCTGTCGGCCGATGTGCTGGACGGCAAGTTGACCGCGCAGCTCAAGATCGATGCGCGAAAAGAAATTCCAGCGGTTGACTTGGACGTGAAAATCACCGACTTACAGCTGGGACAATATGCGCGCAAAGGTGGCGGTCCGCCTGCCATCGAGGGCCCACTCGACGTGCGCGCCAAGCTCACGGGCCGCGGAAAATCCATGCATGAAGCGGCAGCGAGCGCCGAGGGTACGGTCACGGCGACGCTGCCGCGCGGCACGGTCCGGGATTCATTCGCGGAACTTACCGGCATCGACCTTCGCGGGCTGGGCCTGTTGCTCACCAAGAGCACGAAAGAAGTCCCGATCCGCTGTGGCGTCGCGAGTTTTCAAGCCCACGACGGCACGCTCACGGCAAGCAGTTTGCTGCTCGATACGGAGCCCGTCCTGATTGCCGGTGAAGGGGTTGTCCATCTGGGTACCGAGAATTTGGATTTTGTATTGCGCGGCTATCCGAAAAGCGTGCGGTTTTTTCAGCTGCGCTCGCCGATTCTGATCGGCGGCACCCTTATGCATCCATCGGTCGGCATCCAGGCGCACGATTCGAAACTGGTGCTCGTTGACCGTGGCAAGGCGAAGGACACCGACTGCGAGCCGCTGCTTCGATGACACTTTCCGTGGCTGTCGGCAAGAGCGACCATGCGCAGGGTCCGGAAAATGCTCCGCTGACTCTGGTTGAATACGGCGACTATCAGTGTCCTTACTGCGCTGACGTGCATTCCATGATTCAGTCAATTGCCAAAACGATGGGCGCGAACCTGCGCTTCGTGTTTCGCCACATGCCGCTCAACGAGATGCACCCATACGCGCAGTACGCCGCGGAAGCGGCGGAGGCGGCCGGCGCGCAGGGCAGGTTTTGGGAAATGCATCATGCCATCTACGATCACCAATCGGATCTGGGTTCGGATCTGGTGCACACGCTGGCGCTCGCGCTCGGGTTGGACATGCCGCGATTCGAGGCCGATATGGAGGCGCGCCGCTATCGCCCGCGAGTCAAGCGCGACTTCATGGGCGCTATGCGCAGCGGCGTGTCGGCAACGCCGACGTTCTTCATCAACGGCGAACGTTACGAGGGAAATCTGGAGCAGCGCGCATTGCTCACGGCATTGCAGCGAACCTTGGGCAATGCCGGGACAGGCTCCTAATCCCTGATGAACTCCAGCAACCGATTGTTGGCAGGCAAGTCGTGATCGGCGCGTAGCTGCAGGCCGTATTGCGCCGCGAGTGCGGTAAGGTCATTGACATCACGCAAGCCCGACTTAGGATCCCGTTCCTGCAGCATGCGATCGAAGTCCTGATTGCTGTTCGATGTGTAGCGGCCGTCGTAGCGAAAGGGGCCATACACACACAGGACGCCGCCCGGCGACAGCACGGCATCGAGCCCCCGGTACATCAGCCGTACCTCCACCCAGGACATGATATGCAGGGTATTGGCCGTGAAAATGGCATCAGCCGTGCGCAGCGGCCACACGCTTTGATTGACATCCAGTACCGTGGGAGCGCGCAGATTGCGTGAACCCTCGAGTTTCACCCTGGCGTCAAGATCGGCCAGGTACGCCAATTGTTCCGTGGGATGCCAGGTCAGGTGCGTCAAATGCGCCGCAAAGTGCACCGCGTGTTGGCCGGTGCCGCTGCCGATCTCCAGCACTTGTGTTCGCCCGGCAAACGCGGTCCGCAACACATCGAGTATCGGCGCCTTGTTTCGCTCGCAGGCTTCGGAGAAGGGCAGCATACAGTTGCAATGTTAGCGCACTCCCGGCTTCGCTATTCAAACGAGTCATCTTTAGCTACAGTGACGCCCCGTTTGACTTAGGCTGACTTAGGAGATATTCGATGGCGACTTCCCTGTATGATTTTTCCATTCCGGCATTGACGCGTGGACTGACCAACATGTCCGCGATCCTCGACAAGGCCGCGGCCTATGCGGCGGCAAAAAAAATTGACGCCACTGCGCTTGCGCAGACGCGTTTGTTCCCGGATATGCATCCCCTGAGCCGCCAGGTGCAAATCGCTTGCGATACCGCCAAGGGCGCGGCGGGACGTCTGGCGGGGCTTGAAGTGCCCAAGCACGAAGATACCGAGACCACGCTGCCGGAACTCAAGGCGCGAATCGCGAAAACGTTGGATTTCTTGAAAACGGCTACGGCGGCCAAGGTCGCGGGCGACGAGAACCGGCCCATCGAGATCAAGTTTCCCAACGGAGCATGGAAATTTACCGCGTTGAGCTACGTCAACGATTTTGTGCTGCCTAATTTCTACTTCCACGCCAGCATGGTCTACGCCTTGCTGCGCAAGAGCGGCGTCGAAATCGGCAAGGGTGATTTTCTGGGCGCTATCCAGTAGCAGCGGCGAGGGCGCGCGCCATGGGTTAGCGTGGGCGCCCCACCTTTGAGCCGCACGAGCTCCTACGCCAGCTGCTCCACCAGCTGCTCGACGCGGCTGAACAGCGTCTCTTCCGTGCGCGCGATGTGGGCGAAGCGCAGCTTGAGCGGACCGTCGAGACGATATTCCTTGGGCTTTCCTTGAATGAGCTTGAGCACGCGTTTCGGATCGATCTTATGCTGCTCCTCGAACAGGATGTAGCCGTTGCTGGCGCCGGCATCGATCTTGCGGATTCCCAGCGAAGCGGCGCGAAGCTTAAGATAAGTCGCGCGGAACAAGGATTGCGCGAAGGGCGGTATCGGGCCGAAGCGGTCGATCATTTCGACTTTCAACTCATCGAGCTCTTCGCGCGAGGGCGTGCCCGCGATGCGCTTGTACAGCATCAGCCGCAAATGCACGTCGGGCACATAGTCTTCGGGGATGAGCATCGGCACATGCAGTTCGACCTCCGGCCCCGCGTCCAACGGCCGTTCAAGATCGGGCTGCTTGCCGGATTTCAGCGCCGCGACCGCACGCTCCAATAATTCCATGTACAGGTTGTAGCCGATCTCCTGGATCTGGCCGCTTTGCTCATCGCCCAACAGCTCGCCGGCGCCGCGAATTTCCAGATCGTGCGTGGCCAGCGTAAAACCGGCGCCCAGTTCTTCGAGCGATTCCAGCGCCTCGAGGCGCTTGACGGCATCGGCGGTCATCGCCTTTCGCGGCGGGGTGATCAGATAGGCGTAGGCGCGGTGGTGCGAGCGCCCGACGCGGCCTCTTAGTTGGTGAATCTGCGCCAGGCCGAATCGATCCGCGCGGTCGATGATGATGGTATTGGCCGTCGGTACATCGATGCCGCTCTCGATGATGGTGGTGCAGACCAGGACGTTGAATCGACGATGGTAGAAATCCAACATCAGCTGCTCGAGTTCGCGCTCGCGCATCTGGCCGTGGCCGACGGCGACGTTGGCCTCCGGCACCAGCTCGCGAATCGCTTGCGCCGTTTTCTCGATGGTCTCGATGGTGTTGTGAACATAGTAGATTTGCCCGCCGCGGCGGATCTCGCGCAAGGCCGCCTCGCGCACCACCGTCTCATTCCACTCGAGCACGAAGGTCTTCACGGCCAGACGTTCTGGCGGTGGCGTGGTAATCAGCGACAAATCGCGCAGGCCGCCCATGGCCATGTTGAGCGTTCGGGGAATGGGGGTCGCGGTCAGGGTGAGCACATCGACCTCGGTGCGCAGCGCTTTCAATTTCTCCTTGTCGCGTACGCCGAAGCGGTGCTCTTCGTCGATCACCACCAATCCTAAGTCTTTGAAGCGAACCTTCCCCTGCAGCAGCCGTTGCGTCGCGATGACGATGTCCACCGTGCCGGCCGCGATACCGCTGATGACGCCTTCGGCTTCCTTGTTGGTGCGAAAGCGCGACAGGCTTTCGATTCGGACCGGCCAATCCGCAAATCGATCCGCAAACGAGGTGTGGTGTTGCTGCGCTAGCAGCGTCGTCGGCACCAGGACCGCCGCCTGCTTGCCTGCCTGCACGGCGATAAAGGCGGCGCGCAGCGCCACTTCGGTCTTGCCGAAGCCCACATCGCCGCAGATGACGCGATCCATGGGCTTGTCGGATTTCAGATCCGCGATCACCTGTTCGATGGCGGCCGCCTGATCCGCAGTTTCTTCAAAGGGGAAGCCTGCTTGGAATGCGCGGTATTCCGCTTCGCCCGCCAGCATGCGGGTGCCAAGCCTTGCGGCTCTGCGCGAGTACAGATCCAGCAACTCGGCGGCGACATCGCGGATGCGCTGAGCCGCCTTGCGGCGCGCCTTCTGCCACTGCTCCCCGCCGAGCTTATGCAGCGGCGCGGTTTCCGCCGGTGCCCCCGTATAGCGCGACACCAGGTGCAACGATTGGACCGGCACATACAGTTTGTCGCCGTCGGCATACTCGAGGACCAGAAATTCACCGGTGTAGCCGGCGATATCCATCGTCTGCAACCCGATGTAACGCCCGACTCCGTAACTTTCGTGCACCACCGGAGCGCCGATCCGCAGGTCCGACAATTCCTTGAGAATCTTTGCCGGATCGCGCTCGGTGCGCCGGCGGCGGCGCTCCTGTCGCGCGCGGTCGCCGAACAGCTGCGCTTCGGTCAGGATTTCAAGCGGCGGGGATTCGAGCGTCAGACCCGACGCGGCGGGGGATACGGTGATGCCGAGTTTGAGGCCGCTCGCCAGGAAGGCCGCGAAGCCATCGAAGACCTTCGCTTGGACGTCGCGGCCGCGCAGCAGATCCAAAATGAGTTCGCGGCGGCCGGCCGATTCGGCCGCGAGTAAAATTCTGGCGTTGCTCGCATCGATATGCGACACCAATTCAGCGGCGGGTTGCTCGGCGCGCGCGTCGATGCGCACCGATGCCGGCGCGGTGCTGCGGAAATTCTGGAACGGCCCGGTGGTCTCGACGGGCAATTCGAAGTTTTGAAGCTGAATCCCGGCCCAAGGCGAGTGCAGTTCGCCGTATTCAGCCGGGGTCAAATAAACTTCCGCCGGGTCCAGAATGGGCCGGTGCCGATCGTGGCGCAGCTGTTCGTGACGCTCGACAATCCCGGTCCATAAATTTTCGACCAAGGAAGTAGCATCATTGATATCCACGAGAGTGCTGCTCGGCGGCAGGTACTCGAACAGGTGCGAGGTGCGCTCGAAGAACAGCGGCAGGAAGAATTCGATCCCTCCCGGCGCTATCCCAGAGCTGACGTCGCGATAGACCGCCTGCTCCGCAAGATCGCCGGTGAATCGAAGCCGGTAACGGCGCCGGAATTCGCGCACCGCTTCCGGATTCAAGGGGGTTTCGCGGGCCGGCAACAAGTGAATGCGGTCCAACTTGTCGAGCGAGCGTTGCGTGTCCGGATCGAACCGCCGAATGCTGTCGACATCGCGATCCAGCAGGTCGATTCGGTAAGGCGTGTCGGAACCCATCGGAAACACATCGATCAGCGAGCCGCGCACCGCGAATTCGCCGTGCGCGACGACTTGCGTGACGGCTGCATAGCCGGCCAGCGCCAACTGCACGCGCAGCGCTTCGAGATCCAGTGTCTCGTTCACATGGACTTTGAGCGAGTAGCCCTCGATGTAGCTGCGCGGCGCCAAGCGCTGCAGCAGGGTGTCGATGGCCACCAGCCAAACGCCGTGGCGCGCATGCGGCAGCTCCGCCAAAGTGGCAAGTCGCGCGGAGGTGATGTCAGGGTGCGCGGAAAAACTATCGTACGGCAGGGTCTCCAAATCAGGAAACACCCGGATGCTTGAATTTGGGCCGGCAAAGAATCGAATCTCATCGCTCAAGGTTTCCGCTTCACGCGAATTCTGTGTGATGACAATGAGGGGACCGGGGGCCCGCGGCGCGGCCTCGGCGATCGCCAGCGCGGGAGCAGCGCCATACAATTTGCCCCATTTGACCAGGCGCTCATCGCTTGAGGGAAGGATTGGTTCGAGTAGGGACATCGGCCGTAAAAAAAAGAAATAAAAAACGCCCGCCGCGAAATAAGTCGCGGTGGGCCCTTTAGGATCGACTAGATGATGTTACGCGAACCCTAAGTGCGGTGACGCGTTATTACTTTCAAGAATTGACAACTACGCTGTGAATGACGTGCTCGTGCTCGAAATACACAATGAACCCCGGATACTCCCAACGAGAAATCGGCGGCTTTCCGATGGCCGGAACCTTGGTGGCCGGAGCGCCGAATTTGCCCGCGACCTGCTCCATGGTCATGCCACGGGTGGGCGTGGGAACGTCCGATTGCTTGACGGCAATGCCGTTGTCGATGGCAATGGTCTCGGCTCCCGCGAGGCCGCTCGCGAGCACCGCGGCTAGCAGCAGAATTCGATACCTCATGGCGTACCTCATATGTTACCGATATCCTATGACTACGTATGGGACCCCAAAGGTGCCCCCTGAAACTATACCACTGCCTTTATGGACCAATACTTGACTCAATTAACACTCTGATTGCCTTGCCAATTAACCGGTCCGTTTAAGGGTTAGTCGCCGCGCATGTTCCAACCCCTCCCTGTCTTCGTGGGTCTGCGCTATTCGCTGGCTCGGGAGCATAGCTTTTTCGTATCTTTTATCACCTGGGTGTCGCTGCTTGGCGTCGCCGTGGGGGTTGCGGCGCTCATTACCGTGCTTTCGGTGATGAACGGCTTCGAAGCAGAGCTGCGCGGCCGCTTGCTGAGCCTTTCCGCACACGCCACGCTCACCTCCGGTGGCTCAGGCATACCCGACTGGCAGGCCCGAATACAACAGCTTCAGGGCTCCTTGGGGCTCGAGGGGGCGGCGCCGTACCTCGATACCGATGCGATGCTCAGCCGCCAGTCCTCGATGAGCGGGGCCATTGTGCGGGGCATCGATCCTGAGTGGGAGCCGAAAGTCTCATCCATCGCCGATGC
>Ga0137412_10002550_pt1 | contig 14405 bp, 10 predicted proteins | sample CZODoug2_1_16fun_FD_122160 | JGI IMG/M metagenome (GOLD analysis project Ga0137412, IMG submission 122160) | Vadose zone soil fungal communities from Angelo Coast Range Reserve, California, USA - CZODoug2_1_16fungal (Hybrid Assembly) | ecosystem: Environmental > Terrestrial > Soil > Vadose zone... | reverse complement strand
CTGAAATCGTCGAGCCGCGTTACGAGGAACTGTTCGGGCTGATCCGCGATGAGCTGCGCCGCGCGGGACTGGAGGAGCAGGTCGCCACCGGCATCGTGCTCACCGGCGGCAGCGCCAAGATGGAAGGCGCGATCGAACTCGCCGAAGAAGTGTTTCACATGCCGGTGCGCCTAGGGGTGCCGCAATACGTCACGGGTTTGTCCGAGGTGGTGAGCAATCCGATCCATGCCACGGGCGTGGGTCTGCTGCTCTACGCCAAGAGCAATTTGGAGGGGCAACGCACGGACGCGCCGCTGCTCGCGGGCGGCATGAAGAGCTTGCTGGAACGAATGAAAGCCTGGTTTCAGGGCAATTTTTAGAGTTAATGATAACTAACGTAGGAGAACTGGAATGTTCGAACTGATGGATTCTTATAGTCAGAGCGCCGTGATCAAGGTGCTGGGCGTGGGCGGCGGTGGCGGCAACGCGGTCTCACATATGGTTCAAGCCGGCCTGGAAGGCGTGGACTTCATTTGCATCAACACCGACGCGCAGGCGCTGAAGCACTCCAAAGTGCGCACCGCTTTGCAGATCGGCTGCAACATCACCAAGGGCTTGGGCGCCGGCGCCGACCCGGAAGTGGGCCGGCAGGCGGCCATGGAAGATCGTGATCGCATCATCGAGCTGATCGAGGGTTGCGACATGCTGTTCATCACCGCCGGCATGGGCGGCGGCACCGGCACGGGCGCAGCCCCCGTGGTGGCGCAGGTCGCGAAGGAGCTCGGGATTCTCACCGTGGCGGTGGTGACCCGGCCGTTCGAAATGGAAGGCAACAAGCGCTCGCGCGTTGCGGATCAGGGCATGCTGGAGTTGTCCAAGTATGTCGATTCGCTGATCACCATTCCGAATCAGAAATTGCTGTCGGTGCTGGGCAGCAGCACGACGCTGCTCGATGCCTTCAAGGCGGCGAACACGGTGCTGCAAGGCGCCGTGCAGGGCATTGCGGAACTCATCACCCGGCCGGGTCTCATCAATGTCGACTTCGCCGACGTTCGCACGGTGATGTCGGAAACCGGCATGGCGATGATGGGATCGGGTACGGCTTCGGGCGATGATCGCGCACGCGAAGCGGCCGAGGCGGCCATTTCCAGTCCGTTGCTCGAGGACATCAACTTGTCGGGGGCGCAGGGCATCCTGGTCAACGTCACCGCCGGCATGGACCTGTCGATCGGCGAGTTCCAAGAAGTGGGCAACGTCATCAAGCAGTTCGCGTCCGACGATGCCACCGTGGTGGTGGGCACCGTGATCGATCCGGAGATGACCAGCCAGATCCGCGTCACGGTCGTGGCAACGGGATTGGGCAAGCCGGTGGCGCGAGCCGCGCCGCGGCCGGCCGAAGCCGCTGCGCACGCTCCGCCGCTCACCATGCGGGTGATCCGGCAGCGCTCGCCGATGGCGCCGACCGATTACGCGATGCTCGACAAGCCGACCGTGCAGCGGCAACGCGCGGTGGGCGATGGCTTGCGCGCTGAAGCCAGTTCGGAGGACCTGCTCGACATACCGGCGTTTTTGCGGCGTCAGGCAGACTAAAGGCCAACGTTCGACATTCCAGTTTGGCGCCTGTAGGAGTAGTTCCCCTACGGGCGCCGTTCTTGTCGAGAAGTGCCAAGAGGCGAACTTAACGGTGGGTAGCAGGTCGACCCTGTGGTACCTTTGTCACATAACATAGTCCGGTTTCACTTAATGTTGAATCAAAGAACTCTTAAGAACTCGATCCGCGCCACGGGCGTGGGGCTGCATACGGGTAAGAAGGTTCTCATGACCCTACGGCCGGCCTTGCCGGACTCGGGGATCGTGTTTCGCCGCACGGATTTGGATCGCCCCGTGGACATCCGCGCTCACGCTGAGAACGTCGGCGACACGACGATGGGCACCACCCTGCATCGGGACGAAGTCAAAGTCTCCACGGTCGAACACTTGTTGTCGGCGCTGGCGGGTCTCGGAATCGACAACGCGCTGGTGGAAGTCAGCGCGGGCGAGGTTCCGATCATGGACGGCAGCGCGGGGCCGTTTGTGTTCCTGCTGCAATCGGCCGGCATCGAGGAGCAAAAGGCGCCGAAGCGCTTCATCCGCATTCTGGAAAGACTGCAGGTCGATGACGGCGACAAGTGGGCGCGCTTCGATCCGTACGATGGATTCAAGGTGAATTTCGAAATCGAATTCAATCACCCCACATTCAAAAAACATTCCCAAGTCGCGTCGATGGATTTTTCGACGACCTCATTCCTGCGTGAAATCAGCCGCGCGCGGACCTTTGGATTCATGCGCGACTTGGAGAGCCTGCGCGCACGAAATCTTGCCTTGGGCGGGAACATGGACAATGCGATCGTGCTCGATGACTATCGAGTGCTCAACGAGGACGGGCTGCGCTACGAAGATGAATTCGTGAAGCACAAGATTCTCGATGCCATCGGCGATTTGTATTTATTGGGCCACAGCCTCATCGGCGAATTCAGCGGCTTCAAGTCGGGGCATGCGCTCAACAATAAATTGCTGCGCAGTCTCATGGCCACGCACAGCGCATGGCAGGAAGTCACCTTCGAGAGTCTGGCCGACGCGCCGATTTCCTATGTCGCGGCCGCGGCGGCGCGCGCTTAGCCGGTGACCCGGCCCTGATCGGTCGCAGCCGAATAAGCAGCGGGTAACAGGGAAGCGGCCGTATGCAGGTCGTTCTCTATTTGTGTATATACATCGGCCACCGCGTCTCTCTTGTCGGCCTGGGATTGGAGGAGCGTTTCTGTCTTAATGACCAGGGGAACCTTTCCATACAATCTTACCAGGTTGAAATAGGACAGTGACCTGAGGAAGAGGGCCTCCCCTTTGAATTGCCGTTTGGATGAATCAGGTATGCCTGCTGTTGCTACCCGATCGAGGACGGCATTGGCCCTGGCTATAATAATGTAAGAGCCGGCATAGGCATCGGAAATGAACGTATTCGTGGTAGCTTCCGTAAAAAGATCGAGCTGGGAGGCTGTACCGGCGTTGGCTCCCCGATCGGAGACATCCGTATTATCGCTCCTTATTTCCATCAGGTAGTAGAAAGTCTTGCCATAGGTTTGCTGGCTCTGCAGGCCATCATAGATGGCATTGACCCCCTGCTGGAAATCCGAAACAGTCTTAAAAAAAGTGGCCGAAGTTTGATTGGACGGTGGAGCCAGGTCGATAAAGCTTTTTTTACAGGAAACCGCGGCGATTGTGAAAGAAAGCGCGGTTATTGTTATCCTAAATTTTGTCCACATAGTTTTATTTTTTCGCATTGACTCGCATTAAAAGGATAGGTTGATTCCGGCCGTAAAAGTTTTGGCCAAAGGATAAGTGCCGTAATCCTCGCCCTGTGGGCGGCCGTCGTCGCGGCCTTGGCGGCGGTCGCGGTACTGCCGGCGGTGAACAGCTTGGACAGCATGCTCATGGGCATCGATGCCAGCTTCAGCGGCGTGCTGAGTTCGTTCATGATCGACGTTGCCGATGTCGAGGACGTCGACGAACCGATCGTCGTGGACGCAACGCTATCCAGGGCCTGCGGCGACGCCAGGCTCTGCAGGGCTTGCGGCATTCCCGAAATGACTTGCGGGCCAGACGACATGATCGTGTCGAGATCGGTTCCCCCGGAGGTGCCGGCGGACTGGGCTGCGGCGAGGGACTGGCTCACCAGGCCGCTCGAGTTGGTGGTCTGCGGCGGCGCGGTGAACGGGGTCATTTGTGACGCCGTTGCCGAGGAGCCGGCGTAGCCGTACATCGCGGTGGCGTCCTGGGCCCACATCTCGGCGTAGAGCGCCTCGGTTGCCGCGATCGCCGGGGTGTTCTGACCGAGGACGTTCGTCGCGACGAGCGCCGCCAGCAGGCTTCGATTGGCCTCGATGATCGGCGGCGGAACCGTTGCGGCGAAAGCGCTTTCGTAAGCGCTGGCGGCCGCGGCGGCTTGCGTGGCGGCCTGCTGTGCCTGATCGCCGGTGGCGCTCAGCCACGTAACGTACGGGGCGGCGGCCGCGGCCATCGAGATCGAACTGGGGCCGGTCCATGACCCGCTGGTGAGGGTTGAGGCAACCGAGCCGTACCCGGACGCTGCGGAGGTCAGCTCCTCGGCCAGCGACTGCCAGGCTGCCGCGGCTGCCAGCATCGAGCCGGGCCCGGGACCGGCGTACATACGCCCGGAGTTGATCTCCGGCGGCAAAGCTCCGAAATCCAGCATGGGAATCCGCCTCAGCTGGCCGCGACTGCGTTGGCGGCCTCGGTGGCTGCGTATGAGCCGGCGCTGGCGCCGAGTGTGTCGACGAACATTTCGTGGATCGCTTCGGCCTGCGCACTGATCGCCTGGTACATCGCGGCGTGCGTGGCGAACTGGGCAGCGGTCAGCGCGGACACCTCGTCCGCCGCCGCGGGTAATACGCCGGTGGTCGGGGCTGCCACGGCCGCGTTCTGACCCGTCATTGCCGAACCGACGCCCTGCAGATTCTCCGCGCCCGCCGTCAATTCGGCCGGCTGTGTGCTCACAAACGACATCTGGCACTCCCTTCACACCAGTCGGCACCCGTCACTAGTTAGAGACGTTAACTAGGAAAGATGGGCTGCTGACATGCCGAAGCTATGCGCCGGCTATGAAAGGTTCGGCGACAAACCCTGGGTCAGGGATCGGTCCCCGCAAACGCAAAGGTCCCCCACCCTTTCGGGCGGGGGACCTTTGAGAGATCCAGCTATCGACGCAGGTCCGTGGCAGCAACCTGGACGAACACCCCGGTGTCCTCGGCCATCAGCAGGCCACGACCGCGGGGCAACGGTCCACCCTTCATCTTGCCGCGGATGAAGCCCTCGTCGGGGTCGGCGTCCATGACCAGCAACGGTGCGTTGGCCTGGGCCAGCGCGCGCAGCATCGGGTCGCTGCCCGCCGAAGACCATCCACCGAAGGTGCGGGTAACGATCACGTGCAAGCCGACATCGGCAGCCCTGGTCACCCACGGCGCCGCCTTCTGCAGCGGCGAATCGAAGCCCGGCGGCAGTTGCTGAACGTCGTCGATGATCAGGAAGATCTCCGGCCCGCTCCACCAAGCACGGGACAGGAGCTCTTCGGCCGACAAGCCCGGCGGTGGCTGACGGCGGGTCAACAGATCACCCAGCTCGTTCATCATCGCCGCGACTCCGTCGAGGTTGTAGGCGAACTTCTCGACGTAGTCGGTGCCCAGCGTGGTCAGCAGTTGACGACGAGGGTCGACCAGCCACACCTGTGCCGACGGACGCGAAGTCGGTTGAGCGATGCTGGCTCCCGGCTCATACACCCGCCCGATCTCGGCCATGATGGTTGCCAGCGTCGTGGTCCGGCCACACTCGCGTCGACCCGTCACCATCAGGTGAGCGTTCTCGGCGAAGTTGAGGTACACCGGCTGCAGGTCCAATTCATTGATGGCCCAAGCGATTCCACCGGCACCGACGTTCTGGCGCCGATCTGCCTGTGCCAGCGTCCGCACCTGGTCCAGGCCGAACTTCGCGGGAAGCCTGCGCACCGGCGGTGCGTGGCCGGCCGCCACCTTACTGACCGCTGCCGCAATGCTCTCGGACGCGAACACGTTGTCCGGTGTGCCGGTCAGCGCCGGCCTGGCGACCAGCGTGTGCAGACCCGACTGCGGATCGCTGTCGAGCCGCACGTAGTTCACCGCGACCATGCCGCGACCCGGCTTGACCGGAACATCCTTGGCGAACCGCGAGCGCACCAGCTTGGCGTCCTCGACCGCAGCCAGACGCAGCTCGATCCGGGATCCGAACCCGCTGCGCACCGGCGGCCGCAGCTCGGATTCGCGGTCGGCCGTGACCACCACGTGGATACCGAATGACGGCCCCTGGTTGATGATCTGGTTCACCTGCTCGATGAGCAACTCGTTCTCTTCGGCGAGCGCCCGGTAGTTGTCGATCACCAGGAAGACGTCCCCGAAGCCGTCGTTGGGCACGCGGCCCGCCTCACCGAGGAACTTGCGCCGCCGGAAGACTTCCATCGACGGAACGTCGAACTGGAGGAAGGTGTGCTTGCGCTCACGGAGCAGCGCAAGCAGTTCCGCCACCGTGCGGCGAACGCCGTACGGGTCGGTCGGACCGACGACCTCGCCGACGTGCGGCAACCGGGCCACGGTCGTCGGCGCGGTGCTGCTGTACGCCAGCACATAGAACTGCACCTGCTCAGGCGTGTGGGTCAGCGCGGCCGAGGTGATCAGCGTCTGCAACGCGGTGGTCTTACCCGACCCACCGGCGCCCAGGATCAGCACGTTGGCACCAGGCCCGGAGGTGTCCACCGTCCACGGCGGCTGGTCGTGTTTGAACGGCCGGTCGACGATCCCGATCGGGAACACCAGGTCCAAGGACGTGCCGTACTGCTCCTGCCACGGCCGCTCGAGGAAGCGGTTGACCAGATCTTCGATCGCAACCGGCCGATCCAGCGGTGGCTGCCACAACCGATAAGGCTGGAAGTCGATCCGGCGAAGCTGATCGATGATCACGGTGCCGACCTTCGGCGTCCTGATCGCTTCTTCTTCCTCTTCTTCCTCGGGTGCACCGGCTCCGTTACCGCCGAAAGCCTCGCCGTTGACGCTGTCACCGTTGGTCAGCGCGTCGAATTCATCCGGCCCCGTGACACTGACCTCGATGGGGGTGAAGCCAGTGGTAAACAGTTGCGGCCGAATGTAATCGACGGAATGGGTCAGCATCGCCGGCCCATCGTCGTCGAGCGAAACGCCGCGACGGTAGTCGCGCCACAGGAATTCGGCCTGGAAGCGGACGATCTCGTCGAGGCTCTTGCGGAAGTACCCGAGACCGGCCTGCGCGGGCAGGTTGACGGCGTTGGGAACACCCGCGGCCTGCGCCGCACCGGCGGTACGCGCTTTCAGCACCAACCGGTAGCCCATGTTCTCCATGAGCTTTTCGGCCCGGCTCTCGATCGTCTGCGAGGCCATCATCAGGTGGATCCAGTAGGCACGACCCTGCCGGCCGATGGAGTCCAGAACGTCGACAGCCGTCGGCATGATCCGGAACCACTCGTAGAACTCGTCGATGACGACCACCAGCATCGGCAGCGGCGGGATGTCCTGACCGCGTGCGCGCATCCTGCCGCGCATCTCGTTGTACTCCTTGGCGTCATCGACGCCGGCATCGTCGCAAACCGCCTTGCGCCGGGCGATCTCGCCCCATAGTGAGTCCAGGAAGCGCTCCATGAGCGCCTGGTCCTCTTCGAGGTCGGTGATGATGCGCGACACGTGCGGCACGCCGCCGAACGGCTTGACCGCCGACCCACCCTTGAGGTCAGCCAGCACGAACTGCAGCTCGTCTGGCGGATGCGCCAGCATCAGCGATTCGAGCACGGTACGCACCAGCGTCGACTTACCGGAACCGGTGGTTCCCGACATGACACCGTGCGGACCGTCGCCGCCCTCGTCGAGGGACTTCATGTCAAGGAACAGCAGCTCGCCGTTGTCCGACCGGTTACCGAACGGGATCCGCAGCCGCGAGCGGCTGGTCAGGGCGTCGCGCCGACTGCTCCACAACGCGTCGAAGTCGATCTCGGACGGGTCCTCAATGCCGTAGTAGGACAAGATGTCTCGGGCGCCGATCTGCGCGACGCGCTGACCGATCTCCTCGTACGCCTCGGCCAGTCGCCAACGGGCCACCTGCTGCGCGAACTGCTCGGCCTCGGGCTCGGTCACGTCGTCGGCGAGGGCGAAGAACCACTTGTTGTCGTCGATCACCATCCAGGTGTCGCGGTCACGGGGCAGTGCCTCGATCACACCGATTTCATTGGTGAACTTCAGTACCCGCTCCGGATTACCGGTCCACAGCGCAGAACCGGTCAGATCGAAGAACGTCACGCCGTCCACACCGTCGACGCTGATGACGTACTCCCACTGGGGGTCGTCGACGTCGGCGATGATCACGTGGTGCGGCGTCGGTGTCTCCGCCGACGAGCTTGCGTGCCGAGGCGTGAAAGACCCACGCCCAGCGAACAATTCGGCCTGGTCGGCGGCGAACTCACGGACCGACCCGTACACCATCCGGATATTGCCAGCGGCGTCGCGGCGGCGCGGATCGCCGAAGTGCGGCAGCCACTTGACCCAGTCCCACTTACTCATGTCGGAAGTGACAACGATCATCTGCAGGTGGTCAGGCCCGTGTGAGAAGGCCAGCTGGAGGATGAGCGCGCGCATGGCGCCCAGCGTCTGCTCGCGGTTACCGACCAGGGCGTACCACGGCTCGACCAGCAGCGACACCATCTTCGGCAGGTTGTAGATGACGCTCTGGTAGCGACCGAATTCCTGCAGTGCCTTACCCGTCACCGGCTCGAGCTCGATGTCGGTCGGCATGTTCTGCGGCTCGCCCCAGGTCACCTCGGGACGGGTCATGCCCACCCCGATGCGGGCAACACCGAAGTTGAGGTCCTTGCCGTCCGGTTTGCGCTCCCACATCCGGGGTGAGCCCACCGCGGCGGCCAGCGTCGTCGGCTCCGGGTGGAACCAGCGGTAGTTGGCGTCCATGCTGTCGGCCGACTCGTTCGCGGTCTCCCGCAGCATGTCCAGCATCAGCATGAACTGGGCGCGCATCGCGTCCAGCTTCGGCCGGCTCATCTGCTGCTGGCCACCGAAACGGCCACCGAACATCATCATGGCGACGCCGCCGATCATGAAGATCGGGAAGATCGAACCGGCGCCCAGGAACATCCGCGAGCCGTTGGCGACGGTCATACCGACCATGCCGACCAGCAAGCCGACCACCAGCACACCGACCACGATCAGCCACCACGGCTTACCTTCGGGCGGCGGGACACTCAGCGGTGTCGGAAGGACGATGTTCTCCGGCCTGACGGCAGGCGCCCGGTCGGGCGTTGGGCGTGCGAAACCTTGCTTCACTTGGGTACCACTAACTCTGCGGGGTTCATATCGGTCGGAAGGGTGTCATGACGCACCAACGCATCGGCGCGAGATAGTGCGGGGCCCGGTGCCAGCAGGCGCAACGCGACCCACGGCGCCGGCGACGGCGTGGCCGTCAGCCCCAGTGCGGAGCGGGAATCACGAGTGTTCTCCACGCCGAAGCGCGCACCGGAACTCGTGAGCCACCAAAGGGATTCGGACGTGCTCGACCCCGGGTCGTTGCCCGTGACGACGACCCAGTTGCCGTACTCAGGGCCGAAGTAGACGTGATCGGCTTCGCGGCCCGAGGAGTCCGCCTTGACCAGCGACACGACCTTGTCGGTCGAGCCGTTGGGCACCGGAATCGTCGGCCCGGAGATCACCTGGATGCGAGCGCGCTCCTCACCGGCGGTCTTCTGCCACCACCAGCACGTCGCGGGGTTCTCCTTCAGGTCGATCGGGCTGAGCGGGCCGTCGGGGTAGGCCGACAGGTCCAGCCCGTTGATGACTGGCATCTTCGCCAGCGATGCGGGCGCCACCACCACCGGTGAATTCCCCGCCGGGGTACCGGCGTTCTGCAAAATCTGGGCCACCACGGGGTTGACCGTCTGCACGCCGTCGGTCAGCACCACTGAATACTGTTGCGGCCCACTGATTTGCGGCGTAACGATCACGGTGCCGACCGGGCCGGGTGCATTGGCGAACCCTGCCGGCTTGCCGGCGTCCGGCACGCGGGGCACCGTCAACTCGGGACCGACCGGAAGGGCGTCGTACAGGGCCCGGCTCATCGGCCGCGCCTGGCTGACGTGCTCCGGAGTCAAGCCCAGCGGCAGCAACACCGCGCGGTTCGTGGCATCGATGCGATCCCGGCGTCCCTGCCGGATCACCCAAGTGTCCCTCTCGTACTTGAGCACCACGGCGTCCGAGCCGTTCAGCACGTGGCGACGGTTGGAGAGGTCAGGCGTGCCGTCGATCACGGTGACCGTCACCGGCGATGGCGCTCCCACCCCGGCCGTCTGTGCCACCGAATCGCACACCAGCCACGAGGACGTCGCCGGGGTGGTCGGGGAAAACTCCGACGGTGCGCCGGGGATGCCGACCAGCGGCCCGTGCGGCTGCTCGGCGATCTGGCTCCCCCGCACCTTGTGCGGGTTGTCCGCGCGTCCAGCGATCAGCCGGGCCGACGCCAAGTTCAGCGCGGGATACAGCTTGTCGCCAACCCGGACATACAGTGCCCCGGAATCACGGTCGGCGATGATCGGTGTGTCGTTCAGCTGCCCGGAGGGGTTGATGAACGACCACAGCAATGCGCCCAGGCAAATCACCAGAGCCGCGGACACCGACGCCACAACGGCCAGCGTTTGGCGTCGGCCAGGTTCGATCTCCATCCGGACCCGCCAGCGAGTCAACGCCATGGCGGTGCGGCGGGCCAAGAATTGGTAACCGGTTACCTGGGTCCGGGTGGAAAGTCCGAGGCCGTAACCCGAACCCCGCTGCTGGTCACCGGCCATGTTTGGTCACGCTCCAGGCGCTGCAATGCTGTCTAGTCCCACGATTCACAGGGATAACGGTAGGGCACCCCAGGCGACCTCGCCAGGCGAATGTTTGGACGCGGCCGCTATTTGCGTACACGCCGGTAGTGGTTTGCGCCACAGTGCCGTCACCTGCCATTGATTAAGTGGGAAGGAATCGAAGAAATCGTCGCTGCGCATCGTACGGCCCGGAGCAAACCCAGCTCACAGAAAAGACCACGCAGAGGTGAACACTCGGGTCGCATCTGGGGCATCGCGGCAAGCAAGATGTCGGCATGAGCCACATGGCGCCGTCGTTGGTCGAACTTGCGGGTCGATTCGGGATCGCCACCGACTACGAAGACTGGAGCGGTCGCCGAGTCGGTGTCCCGGAAAGCACATTGATAGCAGTGCTGGCGGCGCTCGGCATCCCCGCCGCTGACGAGGCGGAACGCAACGCGGCGCGGACCGCTCACGAACGCGCCCACTGGTTGCGCGCGCTGCCGCCGACGATTCTCGTGCGGCCCGGCATTCAGACGACGTTCTGGGTACATGTGACCCACGGTCAGCCGGCCGAGGTGTGGCTGCAGCTCGAGGACGGCTCCGTCCGTACCGGCATACGCCAGGTCGACAACTTCAACGGACCATTTGACCTGGATGGACACTGGGTCGGCGAGGCCAGCTTCGCGCTGCCTGACGATTTGCCGCTCGGCTACCACCGGGTGCATGTGCGATCGGAGACGCACGAGGCCAGCGCAGCGCTGATCGTGACGCCGGGTTGGCTGGGAATGCCGGAGCGGCTGGGCGCCCGTCGTACCTGGGGATTGGCCTCGCAGGTATACAGCGTCCGGTCCCGCCAGTCCTGGGGCGTCGGCGACCTCACCGATCTCGTTGACCTTGCGGTGTGGTCGGCGTCGGTTTACGGCGCCGGGTATGTCCTGGTCAATCCGCTGCACGCCGCCGCCCCCATCACACCGATGGAGCCGTCGCCGTATTTGCCGACGTCACGTCGGTTCGTCAACCCGTTGTATCTGCGAGTTGAGGCCATCCCCGAGTTCGCGCAGCTGCGCAAACGCGGCCGGGTACGGCGGCTGCGGGACGGTGTCCAGAAGCATGCCGCGGCGCTGGACGCGATCGACCGCGACACGGCGTGGGCAGCCAAGCGGGCGGCGTTGGAACTGGTGTTCGCCGTCCCGCGGACGGCGGGTCGCGAGCTGGCGTACGCGGCGTTCTGTGCTCGGGAGGGTTCCGCGCTCGACGACTTCGCGACCTGGTGTGCGCTCGCCGACGAATATGGCGGCGACTGGCACGAGTGGCCTGAATCGGTGCAGCATCCCGGCGCTGACGGTGTCGCAGAATTCGTCGCCGGGCATCAAGCGGCGGTGGATTTCCATCGCTGGCTGCAATGGCAGCTTGACGAGCAACTCGCCGCCGCGCAGTCGCAGGCGGTCTCCGCGGGAATGTCGCTGGGGATCATGCATGACCTCGCCGTCGGCGTGCATCCCAACGGCGCCGATTCCTGGGCACTGCAGGACGCGTTGGCCCTCGGGGTGTCCGCTGGTGCGCCGCCGGATGAGTTCAACCAGCTAGGCCAGGACTGGTCGCAACCGCCGTGGCGCCCGGACCGCCTCGAAGAGCTGGAGTATCAACCGTTCCGCGCCTTGATCCGTAGCGTGTTGCGGCACGCCGGCGGGGTGCGCATAGACCACATCATCGGTTTGTTCCGGCTGTGGTGGATCCCCAAGGGCCAAGCCCCCACCGAAGGCACCTATGTCCGTTATGACCACGAGGCGATGATCGGCGTCGTCGCGTTGGAGGCCTATCGCGCCTTGGCGTTAGTGGTCGGCGAGGATCTGGGCACCGTTGAGCCCTGGGTCCGCGACTATCTACGGGGACGCGGCATGCTCGGCACGTCGATTCTGTGGTTCGAACTGGACCGTGACGGTGGCGGCGGGCCGCTGCCGGCCGAGCGCTGGCGCGAATATTGCCTCTCGTCGGTGACCACTCACGACCTGCCGCCGACCGCCGGTTATCTGGCCAATGAGCATGTGCGCCTTCGGGATTCGCTTGGACTGTTGACCCGGCCGGTCGAGCAGGAGCTTGCGGCCGCCGAAGCCGAGCGGGCGGCTTGGCTGGCGGAGTTGCGTCGGGTCGGCCTGCTGTCGAAACACGCCGACGTCGCGGAGACCGTGCTCGCCCTCCACAAGTATTTGGGCCGGACGCCGTCGCGGCTGCTTGGGCTCGCCCTGACCGACGCTGTTGGCGATCAGCGCACTCAGAACCAGCCGGGCACCACCGATGAATACCCGAACTGGCGGGTTCCGCTGAGCGGTCCCGATGGCCGTCCGGTCCTACTCGAAGACGTGTTCACCGATCACCGGGCGATCGCTCTGGCCGAAGCCATGCGAGCCCAGACGGCCGTTAGCCCGACCGAAACCACCTGTTAGCTTCAATTTGCCATGAAGACCGTGAAATTCGCCGTCGTCGCCCCCGTCGCTGCCGGTGTTACCGCAGACCCGCGGTGGATGGCGGCGTTCGCCCGCCACGTTGAAGCGTGCGGCTTCGAATCGATCGTTGCCGTCGAGCACACCGTCCTGGCGACTCGCTACGACAGCGTCTATCCGTACGACCCTTCGGGCCGCGTGGAACTGGCGTCCGACTGCCCAGTCCCCGATCCGCTTGACCTGCTGGCGTTTCTAGCCGCCCAAACCGACCGGCTCGGGCTGGCCACTGGAGTTCTGGTGCTGCCCAACCATCATCCGGTTGTGCTGGCCAAACGGGCGGCGACCGTCGACGCGTTGTCGGGCGGAAGGCTACGGTTGTGCGTCGGCGTGGGCTGGCTGCGAGAAGAGATCGAGGCGTGCGGCACCGAGTTCGAAAGCCGGGGTCGCCGTGCCGACGAGCAGTTGGTGGTGCTGCGGGCGTTGTGGGATCAGCAGCCGGACGGTGTCACCCATCACGGCGAGTTCTTCGAGTTCGCCAATGTCGTCTGCAGTCCGAAACCAGTTGCCGGGCAGAATCTTCCAGTGCATATCGGCGGGCACAGTAAAGCAGCGGCTCGGCGGGCCGGTCGCTTCGGCGACGGCTTTCAGCCGTTGGGAGTGGCCGGTTCCCAGCTGGAGGCAATGCTGGAGCTGATGCGCGACGAGGCAGCGGCCGCCGGACGCGATCCGGCAGATATCGAAGTGTCGCTGGGCCATTCGGTCACCAAAGTCGATCCCGAGCGCGCTGAGCGGTTGGTCGCCCAAGGCGCCGATCGACTCGTGCTGGCCATGCCGCCGACCACCGATCTCGAGCAGGCCAAGGACGAGCTGTCGGCCTGCGCCCAACGGCTTTCCCTGGCGACATGACGCTCAGCGGGCTCGACCGGGCAGCTCTCTCCGATCTCGTACACCGTTACGCCGCAGATGTCGACGACCGGCGATTCGATTCTGTCGCAGAGCTTTTCACCGAAGACGCGGAGCTGAGACTGCCTGACCCGCCGACGACGTTAGAGCCGGTTCATCGGCACCGTGGTCGTGCGGCCATCAGGGACGCGGCGACTACCGTCGCTGCCACAATCCGCACCCAGCACGCCGTTGTCGGCGAGGTCTATGACGCCGGTCCCCGACCCGGAACTGCCCGCGGGCGCATCGCCTGCGTTGCGCATCACTGGATCCAGCACGGGGAACAGCTCCGCGACGTGACGTGGCACCTACGGTACGACGACGAATATCAGTGCGTCGACACGCAGTGGCGGATTCACCGCCGGGTTCTGACAATCGACGCCATTGACAACCGGCAGGTGCGGCAGGTGCGACGCGGCTCGTCGGGCTGAGAGCCGATCAGCCGCTAGTTCCCCGGCGGGCGACGTCTTCGAGTAAATCAGCTGCCCTGGTGAGGCTTTCAGCCGGTGTGCTCATTTGCGTCGCGACCGTGCGGGTCCGCGCGGCGTATTGCGGAGAGAGGATCCGGTGCAGGTCGGCGGTCAGCGAATCCA
>Ga0137412_10002549_pt1 | contig 14409 bp, 13 predicted proteins | sample CZODoug2_1_16fun_FD_122160 | JGI IMG/M metagenome (GOLD analysis project Ga0137412, IMG submission 122160) | Vadose zone soil fungal communities from Angelo Coast Range Reserve, California, USA - CZODoug2_1_16fungal (Hybrid Assembly) | ecosystem: Environmental > Terrestrial > Soil > Vadose zone... | reverse complement strand
AAAAGCAACGTGCCCGTTTGCCCGTAAAGCCAAACCATGCCCAGCAGCAGACCGAGGTCCCCGATCCGGGTGGTAATGAACGCCTTCTTAGCCGCGGCCGCAGCCGCGGGCCGTTCAAACCAAAAGCCAATCAGCAGATACGACGTCAGCCCCACAACCTCCCAACACATAAACAACAGCAACAAGCTATTGGCGATCAGCACCCCGAGCATCGCTCCCGCAAACAGGGAGAGAAAGCAGAAAAACCGGGTGAAGTTTTCGTCGTGGTGCATGTAGGCCACGCTGTAGATAAAGATGAGCAGACCGACGAACGTCACCATCACCAGCATGACGGCAGCCAGAGGGTCCAGCACCCACCCCAGCTTTACCCACTCATTTCCGAATTGCATCCACGGAACGTTAATGAAGTACCGTGCCGGCGTGAGCAGCAAGTGGGCAAAGGCAACCACCGCGAGCACAAAAGAAATACTCATGGCGCCGATCGCGAGAGTAGCCGCGAATTTGCGCTGGCTTCGCTTGAGCAGTGCACCAACACCTGCACACACGATCGGGAGTGCCGGTATCAACCACAGATAGCGAACGATCCACACCGTCGAGGCCATAGGCAACTCTACTGAGGCCCCCCGGTGAGCTGGTTCAGTTCAGTAGTTTTCGTATGCCGGTACACCGCGAGGATCAGCGCGAGCCCTACGGCCGCCTCCGCTGCCGCAACGCCGATAGAGAAAAGTCCAAAAATCATGCCCGTCGACCCCGCTGCGTGGGGGCCGAAACGCCAGAAAGCGACGAAGTTGAGGTTGGCTGCATTCAACATCAGCTCGATGCCCACCAGCACCAGGATGGTACTCTTGCGCGTCAGCGCACCGGCGAGGCCAACCGCAAACAGCATGGAAGAAACCAGCAAACACCCCGCTAAAGGAGTCATGGTGTGTCCTGTTTCTCCTTCATCGCAATAATCACAGCTCCTATCAAAGCTGCGGTGAGCATCAGCCCAATCACTTCCAGCGGCAGTACATAGCTGTCCATTAAGACTGCGCCCAATTCACGCACTGTCGCTGGAGTAGCCTGAGTTCCTGCCCGATGTACGGCAAAACTATGGAAAACCGCCCAGGCGAGCACGGCGAATAAGCACCCAGCCACCGCCAACCCCGTGAGCGGCAACGCAACCTGGGGCAACGGAGTTGCGTCGCTCTCCCCGCCGCGAGTGAGCAGGATCACAAAGACGATCAGCACTGCGATCGCGCCTACGTAAACCAGCAGTTGCGCCAGGCCGAGGAACTGGGCGCCAAGATTGAGGTAGAGCGTGCCCAGTCCGGCAAAGGCAATCGCCACTGCCAGCGCGCAATGCACCAGGCCGCGCAGCATCATCGCTGCACAGGCGCCGATCAGGGTGATTGCCGAGAGAATCAGAAACGTAGCGCTCATCCGTATCATTCAGCAAAACGATAAGTTCGTTTTGCGATCCTGTTTCTTGTCTCCACGCCGCGCGCTAGCAGCACGTAGGCCACCGCAATAAACAATATGCTGACCACCCATCGCATCACGCCCTGGCCCAGAAATCGCCATGCTCCGGCCGAGACCACGACGACCAGTGCCATCGGCAACATAAACTTCCAGGCGAAGTTCATCAACTGGTCCATGCGCAGGCGCGGCAGTGTGCCGCGTACCCAGATGAATCCAACGATCAAACCCAGCAGCTTGGCAAAGAACCATATCCATGAGGGAACCCAGGTGAGAAACGGGAGCGGCGCAGACCATCCCCCCAGAAACAGCGTGATTCCCAGACCGCTGATCGCAAACATCCCCAGGTATTCTCCCAGAAAGAACAAGGCGAATTTAAAGCCGGAGTACTCAAGGTAATACCCGGCAATGATTTCCGATTCTCCTTCCGGCAGATCAAAAGGGGAGCGGTTGGTTTCAGCGGTGGCGGCAATCATGAAGAGGATGAATCCTGCGAAACCCCACGGCGTGAGCACATACCAGTGCGGGAAAATTCCGGAGAAGCCCGCTTGCTTCTGCACGATCTCGACCGTCGACAACGAACCTGCGGCCATGATGACGGCCACGGAAGAGAGCAGCAGCGGCACCTCATAGCTGATCATCTGGGCCACCGCCCGCATGGCGCCGAGCAGCGAGTACTTGTTGCGACTCGACCACCCCGCCATGAAAACAGACAACTCTGAAATCGCCCCAATGGCGAAGAAGAACAGCACCCCGGCATCCAGGTTCGCGGCGATCATATTCCGCCCGATGGGCAGAACCGCATAGGGCACAAATGCAACCGCCAACAGGACCAGGGGGGCCAGAAAGTGCACCGTACGGTCCGCCGCGGCGGGAACAATATCCTCTTTGGTCAGGGACTTCACCGCGTCTGCCATCGGCTGCAGAATGCCGTAGATACCCACCCGGTTCGGGCCGTAGCGGTTTTGCATCCGGCCCAATCCCTTGCGTTCCAGAACCGTCGTCAAGGCAAATAACACTGGGAAGACGAGGAGTATGGGAAGGATGGTCAGAAAAATCGAGACTGCCGGCTGGAGCACTGCCGGGGAATATCCAAGGAGCCAGTGCTTCAGTAAAACGAACATCTGGTCCAGCATTACTTCGTCACCGCGGGTTGTTGCTTCTTGGCTTCAGCCTGCGCCTGTTCCTCTGCGCGTCTGGCCTCTACTTCGGCTGCTTCCGTCGGATGAATGGCCATGTAGTACTCATTCGGCCGCGCTAATTTTTCCTTGGTCCATAACAGCCCGCCGAAGCGGTCGTCTGTGCTGAGCTCGAACTCGTTATCCATGCGGATGGCGTCGAAAGGGCAAACCTCCACGCAGATCTGGCAGCTCATACAAACTGAAACGTCAATGTCGAAGACCGCTGGGTAGAACTGTTGCTTGCCCACAAAGTCGGGCTTTTTGTCTTTGCTTTTTTCGATGGTGATGCATCGCGGCGGGCATTCCTTCTCGCAGATTTGGCAAGCCACGCAGCGCAGCCCTTGCTCCGGATCCGTGCCATCGTAAATAAGGAAAGGGAAGTTGCGCGCCGCCTCCGCCACCGGCAGCCGCTCTTCCGGATACTGCACTGTGACCAGGCGCTCCCTGTCGACGAAGCTGCCCAGAAAGTTTCGTGCGGTTTCCGCCAGACCTTTGACGATGCCTTCCCCTAACATCCCCTATCGCCCCCGCTCTGAATAATTAAGGCACATTCCTTAACTGCGCTGTTGCGTAGGGCACGGCTTCAGCCGTGCCAAAAGCGAACCTTGACGAAGGGCACGGCTTTAGCCGTGCCATAAAGCCACCGCTACTGAGGGCTTTAGCCCCTGAGGTACGTCTTTTTCCATGCTCAAGTCCACGCGCAAGCTACCTTGTAAAAACCGTACCTCAGCGGCTGAAGCCGCCCCGCCTTCATATCATCTACGGCACGGGCTAAAGCCGTGCCCTTCGTGGAGATCGTCTCTTCCCATCAGGGAACGCCCCACTCATTGCAACTACCGGTCCACTTCCCCCATCACAATATCGATACTCCCCAGAATCACCACCACATCGGCGATGTTATGTCCCAGGCACATATCCTCAAGCACCGTGAGATTGATCAAGCTCGGTGGCCGCACCCGGTACCGATAAGGATTGGGCGTACCGTCACTGATCAAATAAAACCCCAGCTCCCCCTTCGGCGATTCAATCCGCCCATAAGCTTCGCCCACCTTGGGCCGTAAGCCCCGCAGCCGGGCCTTGGGATCCATAATCGGCCCCGCTGGAATATCCCGGAGGGCCTGCTCCAGAATCTTGAGCGTTTCCCGCATCTCGAGCACCCGCATCATGTAGCGGTCGAATACATCGCCGTGTTCGCCCAGCGGCACCCTGAACTCGAAGCGTTCGTATATCCCGTAGCGGTCTACTTTGCGCACGTCATAATTGACTCCGCTGGCACGCAGGCCCGGCCCGGTGACGCCGGCATTGATCGCCAATTCGCGAGGCAGAACCCCCACCCCTTGGGTGCGCGCCATCAGGATCTCGTTGCCCGTCAGCAGTTTCTCGAACTCATCCAGGAAGCTGCCGAATCCCGCCACCAGTTTCGCCGCCTCGCTAAGCCATTCCGCGGAGCAATCCACCCGCACGCCGCCAAATCGCATGTAGTTGCACATCATGCGCGCGCCGCTTAGCGATTCAAACAGGTCCAGAACCCTCTCCCGCTCGCGGAAGGCATACATCAGCGGCGTCCCGCTGGCTCCCATATCCTGCAGCAGAAACCCCACCATCCCCGCGTGATTCTGCAGCCTGGTTAACTCCCCCACGATCACGCGGATATACTCAGCACGCTCCGGCACCGTGAGCCCGGCCAGCTTCTCTACCGCCAGCGCGTACCCCCAGTTGTTGGTCATGGAGCAGAGATAGTCCAGCCGATCGGTGTAGGGGATCGCCGCCAGGTAGCTGGCCGTCTCGGCGATCTTCTCGTGGTTGCGATGCAGATAGCCGAAGACCGGCTTCAGTCGCATCACCCGCTCGCCATCCAGGCGAACATCCATGCGGAAGACGCCGTGGGTCGATGGGTGCTGGGGCCCCATCGATATCTCCATCAGATTATTTTGTTCAGCCTCGGGTGGCGCCACCTGTGTCATCGCTCCCCCAGTGCTTCCAGATCATCGTCAGGCGGAGGAACATAATCCCTGCGCATGGGGTAATCGGTAAATCCCTCCCACATTAGGATGCGCCGCAGATCCGGGTGCCCATCGAACACAATCCCGTAGAGGTCGAACGCCTCTCGCTCTTGAAACTCCGCGCTGCGCCAAACCGGGGTCAGAGAGGGGAGCGTGACGTCATCCGTCCGGTTCCCGGTGCGCATGCGGACCACCACCGGCCCCTCCTTCTTAGACATGGAAAAGAGGTGGTAGACCACTTCCAGGTAGCCCGGAATTGTTGTCTTGACCGTCTGCTCTATCTCTTTCTCCACCCCATCGACCACTTGCTTGCTCTTGATCTTGTCTGTCTGCACCCGCTCCGGCCAATCCACGGCGGTTACATTGGAACAATAATCCAGCTCCAACCCGCGCAGCAGTCGAGCAGCTTCAAGCCCGTGTTGGCGATCAATCAGTAGGGAGTTCTGGGCCGACGGGCTCCCATTGACCACCAGGTCCACCTGGCAACCTGGAATCTCCGCTTGCAACCGGGCCCTGACGTCTTCCAATATCATCCCTGAAGCACCTTCAGCGGGTTGCGAAAGACCTCATCGTTTTGCGCCGGCTCCAGACCGTGCTCGCCAAATTCAGGAACCGGAAACTCGCTCGGCAGCTCCTGCTTCAAATGTCTGGGTCTTGACTCCCCGGTTAGCTGTTGGGCGCTGATCTTCTCTTGCAAGGCCATGAAGGCGTGAATCAAAGCTTCGGGGCGGGGCGGACAACCGGGAATATGAACATCGACAGGAATGAAGCGGTCGATGCCCTTGAGCACGTTGTAGCCGTCACGGAACGGCCCGCCAGAGATCGCGCAGGCCCCCATAGCAATCACATATTTCGGCTCCGGCATCTGGTTGTAGAGCCGAACCACTTGCGGAGCCATCTTCTTGGTCACCGTTCCGGATACGATCATCAAATCCGCCTGCCGCGGCGAAGGCCGAAAAACCTCGGCGCCGAACCGGGCCAGGTCGTAGCGAGCCATGGTGGTGGCAATCATTTCGATGGCGCAACACGCCAGGCCAAAGGTCAGCGGCCAGACGGAGTTCTTGCGGCCCCAGTTGTACAGCTCTTCGAACGAGGTGGCGAAAATCCCGTGCTTGCTTAACTCGGTCTTTAAATCCTGATCCATCGAAACCTCACTAGCTCCAGGTCAACACGCCTTTTTGGCAGGCCCAGACTAAGCCCTCCACCAACAACAGCAGGAAAACCAGCATGGCCAGGCATGCCGCCAGCGAAAGGCCGGAGAAGGCTGCGGCAAACGGCAGCAGGAAAACCGCCTCCACATCGAAGATCAGGAAAACGATGGCGTACAGATAGTAGGAGACGTCCAGCTGTATCCACGCATCCCCCTTGGCTTCGAGACCGCATTCATACGTCGCATTCTTCTGCAAACCCGGCTTGGCGGGCGAAACAAATCTTGCCCACAACCGCGCCATCCCCAGCGGGATGGCTCCAAACACAACCGCCGCACCCAGGAGCACTACAATCGTGGCCCAGGGGTGTTCGACCGGAGGCGTTATCGGAAGACTATGCACCATTCCTCACCATTTTTAGCCCGCCCGTCATCTATCGGCTCACCATACGCGGCTATTGGCTGAACACACCAGATTACGCCTTATTGCTTCGGGCTGGATGCTTCCCATTTCCCGTTGAACCACGTTCCAAACTGCGGAATGACGCGGATCCTCCGTCAAATCAATTGATTGCAACAGCTTGCGCCGGAGCGGGAACCGGGGGCTGCCAGACCATGGAAGCTGGGTGTATGCTGGTTTCCGTTCAAGATGGCGTCATCAAAGCTGTCCTGAGTAATTGTTTCACCGGATACGATCCGGCGGTCCCTGAAGTATGTCCAGGGCCCCCGTTAGCCTGGAGATGAATCGATGAGGCAGTCCTTTGCTATAGGTATAGGGGGCGCCGCTGGTCAGGGCGTAGCCACCCCGGGTGACATCTTCGCAAAAATTTTCAGCCGCCGTGGGCTGCATCTGAACGTCTATAACGCCTACCAATCCATCATTCGCGGCGGCCATACTTTCCTTACCATTCGGACCGGCCCGGACAAAATCACCAACATGGGTGATCGCGTCGATCTGCTGATTCCCCTCAACCAGGACACCATGGACCGGCACCTGAGCCTCCTTACCAGTGGCGGAGCCTGTATCTACAATGCAGACACCATCAAGCCCGGTAAGCCGGCCGACGGAGTACAGTTGTGCCCCCTCCCTGTTTCCAAGCTGGCCGACATCAGCCGCAACAAAATAGCTCAAAATACTCTGGCCATCGGCGCCGCCCTCAGCATGACCGGCGTCGGCTTTCAGGCCCTGGAGAGTGTCCTCACCGAGCAATTCCGCAAGAAGGAAAAAGCCGTCATCGACGAGAATGTGGGCCTGGCGCGTGTCGGCTACGACTACGCCACGCAAAATTTCAAAGCCTTCGCCAACCCCCTGCCCATGACGGACACCCGTTACGCCGTACTGGGCGGGAATGCCGCCATGGCCATGGGCGGTGCCGCAGCGGGCGTCAAGTTTTACTGCGCCTATCCCATGAGCCCGTCCACTGGCGTCCTGCACTGGATGGCCGATCACGCGCGCAAAGCCAACATCATGGTCCGCCAGGTGGAAGACGAGATCGGTGTGATCAACATGGCGATCGGCGCGGCCCATGCCGGGGTTCGAGCCATGTGCGCCACCTCGGGAGGCGGTTTTGCCCTCATGAGCGAGGCCCTCGGCCTCTCTGCCCAGGCCGAAATTCCTGTCGTCGTGATTGACTGCCAGCGTGCCGGCCCGTCCACCGGCGTACCCACCAAGACTGAGCAGGGAGATCTCTGGCAGATGCTCGGCGCCGCCTTTGGAGACTATCCCCGAGTCATTGCAGCTCCCCTGGATATTGGCGACTGCTTCACCCTGATCCCGGAAATCTTCAACATCGCCGAACGTTTCCAGTGTCCCGGCATTGTGCTTTGCGATCTTCTCTTGGCTGAGGGCCGTCTCAGCGTCGATCCCGCGATCCTCGATTTCAACCCCAAGGTCGATCGCGGCGAGATGATCACCTCTGCCAATGGCAACGGCAACGGATCCTACAAGCGCTACCTCATCACCGAGAGCGGGATTTCGCCACGCGCCGTTCCCGGCGTTCCCGGCCACACCCACGTGGTCTCGAGCGACGAGCACGATGAGGATGGCGTCCTCATCAGCGACGAATACACCAATACGGTGAAGCGCCGCGCCATGATGGAAAAGCGGATGCGCAAAGTCCAGGGCATTGAAGCCTCGGTTGAGCCGCCTAAGATGCAAGGTCCCGTCGATGCCGAGGTGACCCTGGTCGGCTGGGGATCGACCCAGGGCGTCATCGAGGAAGCGCGCGAGCTCCTGGCTGATCAGGGGATTATTGCCAACCAGCTGCAAATCCGCTGGCTCGTTCCCCTGCACGGGGACGCTATTGCCGGCATCCTGAAAAAGTGCCGCCACACGATCATCATCGAGAACAACTACAGTGGCCAGTTCGCCCGCTACCTGCGCAGCGAAACCAGCTTTGTGGCCGACGGGCACATCCGCAAGTACGATGGCGAACCCTTTATGCCGCATCACATTGTCGAAGCAGTCAAAGAACAGCTGAAGGGAACCACCACGCTTTCCGTTCCCACGCACGAGATCATGGTCTAACCGGTTTCACGATGACCATGAACTCATAAAGAATCGTGAGGTGGGGTTTTCCTTGGCAGAAAACCCCGTAAGGGCCTTTTGCTTCGAGCTACACCAATTGTGAAACCGGTGAGGAGAAACAAACAATGGCAACAGATATAGCGGTTCCAAAACTGACCACCATGGCCGACCTGAAGGGCAAGGTGGATCCGGACTGGTGCCCGGGCTGTGGAGATTTCGGCGTGCTGGCGGCAGTGCAAAAAGCGCTGGTCGAGCTGCAAATCCCGAATCATGAGGTTGCCACCATCAGCGGCATCGGCTGCTCCTCAAATTTCCCGGGCTTCATCAACACCTACGGCATGCACACCCTGCATGGGCGGTCGTTGGCTGTGGCCACCGGCTTCAAAATGGCGAATCATGGCATGACGGTCCTGGTCACCGGCGGTGATGGCGACGGCTTCGGCATCGGCGGCAATCATTTCATGCACACCATGCGCCGCAACGTCGATCTGCTCTACATCGTCATGGACAACCAGATCTACGGCCTTACTACCGGGCAAACCTCGCCCACCAGCCGAAAAGGCATGAAGACCAAGAGCATGCCCTTTGGCAACGTGGAAGGGCCAATCAATCCCATTTCGCTCGCGCTGTCTGCCGGGGCCACCTTCATCGCCCGTGGTTTCAGCGCCGAGCAGAAGCACCTTACTGAACTGATCAAGCAAGGCATTCAGCACAAGGGTTTCTCCTTCATCGATGTCTTCAGTCCCTGCGTGACCTACAACCACGACAACACTTTCCAGTGGTTCCGTCCCCGGGTAAAGAAGCTCGAAGACAACCCAGAGTACGACTCAACCAACTGGATGGCCGCGATGGAGAAATCCCTGCTCTGGGGCGACGAAATTCCCATCGGCAAATTCTTCGAACGCACCGATGTGCCCACCCTGCACGAATCAGAACCGGTGCTGGCCACGGAGCCCTTGGTGAAGCAGAGTTCGCGGATTCCCCCTGATGTAGCCCGAGCCTTTGTGGAAGAACTGATGTAGTTAAAATCTGCAAGCACGACAGACTCAACAACGAAGGGCACGGCTGAAACAGCCGTGCCCTTCCTGTCATAGGGAAAGGGTGGTGCTTTCAGGGAGAGAAGATGCCGGACGAAAGCCGTTAACGTCCAGCAAGGACTTTTCACTGGAACGTTGCCCTCTCCTTTGTCATCCCGAGTGTTGGATGGGCCTGGGGGGCCCACCTAAGAATATGAAAATCGGACAGAGGCGAGCTAGGATGAGGGCGGTGTGGAACGGTGAAGGTCGTCTTCGCTCTGGATTAAGTGAAGCCGTTCCCGAGTGTGGCCTGGATGGCGCGTTTTGAACCAATGAGTGTGGCGTCATCCTTCCTGGTAGGAAGGGTGATAGCGCGTGACGGTGCGTAACCATTTTTCCGCGTGATCTACCGCTTCCACACCAGGAGGTAGGTATGGCTTACACAGTAGCAGGAATCGACATTCACAAGAAAGTGGTGATGGTGGTGGTATTGCAGCAGATTGCCGGCCGTGCAGAGGAGCTCGCGCGGCGGCGGTTCGGCACGGCGACGAGCGAACTGCATCGCTTAACGGCTTGGTTGCGGGAGCAAGGGGTAGAAGAGGCGGTGATGGAATCGACGGCGCAGTACTGGAAGCCGGTGTGGTATGAGTTGGAGCCGCACATGCGTTTACAGTTGGCGCAAGCGTTTTCCAATCGTGCTCCGCGGGGACGCAAGCATGACTTCAGAGACGCGGAACGACTGGTGCGGCGGCGGCTAGCCGAAGAGCTGATCTTGAGTTTCGTGCCCCAGCCGGAGCAGCGCGCTTGGCGCATGATGACCCGGACAAAGGTGCAGTTGGCCCGAGACCGGGTACGGCTGCACAACCAACTGGAGGGACTGCTGGAGGAGATGCGGATCAAGCTATCCAGCGTGCTGAGCGACCTGCTTGGAGTGAGCGGACTGCGCATCTTGCGCGCCTTAGCCGGGGGTGAGACCGACGCGAAGAAGTTGGCCGCCTTAGGCGATGATCGTTTGCATTGTAGCCAAGAGCAACTGGTGGATGCTTTGAGTGGAACCTTCCAGCCCATGCATCAGAAGTTGCTCACGCTCTATCTGGATCGGCTGCAATTGCTGGACAAGCAGATGGCCGAGCTTAACGAGGCAACTGCCGAGGCTATGCGCGAACATGGAGAGGCGGTGGCGCGGCTGGCCGAAGTACCTGGTTTTGGTGCCGATTCGGCACAGCAAGTGATTGCCGAGGTAGGACCGCAGGCCAGCACGTTCCCCTCCGCAGCGCAGCTGGCTTCCTGGGTGGGCACTAACCCCGGTCGGCAGGAGAGCGCCGAGCAGAACCAGAGCAGCCGCTCGGCGAAGGGCAATAAATATGTCCGCCGCATACTGACCGAGGCGGCGCAGGCTGCGGTGAAGACCAAGGGCAGCCATTTTCAAGTGGTGTTCCGTCGTCTGCTGCCACGGCTCGGTTACCAGCAGGCGCTTTGGGCCATCGCTCACCGCCTATGCCGACTGGTCTGGAAGATCCTGCATGAGAAGGTTCGCTACATCGAGCAAGGAGCCCAACGTGATCCCAAGGCACTCAAACAACGCTTGTATGGCATGGCTCGTTCTCTCCGCCAGCTAGGCTATAACGTCAACCTCGACATCGAACCCCCCGACTCTGCTCCTGCTAGGGGTTGATTTTCGACGGAGCGAAGCCCGAGGGATCTGCAGTGCGTCTCGAGAGCAGGCGACCACGGCTTCAGCTTGCTGAACACCTGCAGCTTGGAAATGTCATTGAACATGACGAACGCGGCGAAGATCAGCAGCACTACGAAAGCTGCCTGGTAGATCCTCTCCTTGAACTCCTGGTTCAAATCGCGCCGCATCACGCCTTCAATCAGCAGCAGGACAATCACCCCGCCATCCAAAATCGGAATGGGAAGAAGATTGAAGATGCCCAAATTAAGGCTGATGATCGACATCAAGCCGATAATCGGCTGCCAGCCAGGCTGCTCAACAGCCAGGCCGGTTTCCCGCGCAATTCCAATCGGCCCACTCAAATCCTGTACCGCGAACCGGCGCGTCACCATGCGGTGAAGCACTTCAAGAATCAGACCGGAATAGCGCAGGTTGAAATGAACGGACTGTTTCAGGGCCGCAGGCAGCGGAAGCTGCTGGATCTTGAATGGCGGCAGGTTGGGAGCAAAACCGATGCGGTAGAGTTTGTGCCCATTGCCGGCGTCCGCCATGATGGGCTGCAATTCAACCTGGAAAGTCTTGCCGTCGCGCAGCGCGGTCAGTTGAATCGGCCGCCCATTCCCTTGTTGCAGAAAGGCGAGCATGGCATCGACGGAGTGAAGCGTGAGCCCATCGACGGAAAGAATCTGGTCACCCGCCTTCAGGCCAGCCTTAGCTGCCGGCATCCCAGCTTCGATCTGGCGAACGCGGATGGGATCGTCCTGCATCCGGGGCACAAAACCGACGGTGTCAAAGTCGAAGTCGTCACCCCCGCGAGGTTGCGGAACCATCAACTGCGTACTCACGATCTGCCCATCGCGCTTCACATCTACTGGAATCGTTTGGCCCACGTTCATCGCCGAGCGGATCGACACCTGCTCCCAGGTGGGATTCGTCACATTGTCGAAGTGGGTAATCACGTCACCGGCCTTGAGTCCAGCGGTAGCGGCCGCCGTATGATCAGCCACGAAATCGATGTTGGCTGGCTGAGAGCGGAACGCCTCCACCTCGTTGTGCATCATGTAGAAGCCGGTCATGAGCAGCAGGGCAAGCAGGAAGTTCGACACGGGACCAGCCAGGCCGATGAGAATACGCTGCCAGCGGGGATGCGCGTTGAACTCCGCCGGATCGCCGGTCGAGACTTCGCCTGGTGATTCCCCCGACATCTTGACGTAGCCGCCTAAAGGCAGCAGGCTCAGCCGGTAGTCCGTGTCACCCCGGCGAAAGCCCAAAAGACGTTTGCCGAAGCCTATGGAGAAGACTTCGACGCGCACGCCGCATAACTTCGCAACGGCGAAATGACCAAACTCGTGCACCAGTACCATGATGCCGAGCACAACAAGCATGGAAACTGTGCTGGTTAAGAAAAAGGACATAGAAATTCGCTCATTTGCCTCTCTGCCGGATCCAGTCTGCGGAGCACCGAACTATCCGGGATATTGACTGGAATGAACCGTCTGCGGTGAGCAAGGCGTCTTACTGGCCGAAAGCGTCCGCAGCGAATTGGGTTCAACGGAGAACCGGCGAAAAACCTGATACCACGTTCCGAGCCACCCGGCGTGCTTCTTCATCCAGCTGCAGCACTTCCTGGATGGTCTCAGGATGCGTCGACGGAGTAACCTCGAGAACTGCCTCAATTGTACGCGGGATGCCGGTAAACGGAATGGTGCCTTCGAGGAATGCCCCTACAGCTATTTCGTCTGCCGCGTTCAACGCGATGCACGCGGCTCCGCCCGCTTCGGCCGCCTCGTAGGCCAGGCGAAGACAGGGAAACCGTGCGAAATCAGGAGGTTCGAAGCTCAACTGCCCCAGAGCCGCCAGGTCAAAGGTCAGTTCACTGGGAACCCGTTCGGGAAAGCTCATGGCGTACAGGATGGGCAGCCGCATATCGGTCACCGAAAGCTGTGCCAGAATGCTCCCGTCCACGAACTCGACCAACGAATGTACGGCGGATTGAGGATGTACCGTGACCTTGACGGCCGAAGGAGGCAAGTCAAACAAACGACAGGCTTCGATGATCTCCAGGCCCTTGTTGAGCAGAGTGGCCGAATCGATGGTGACCCGGCGGCCCATGACCCAGGTAGGGTGGCGCAGCGCCTGCTCGACCGTAACATGCTGAAACTGCTCCGCCGGGAGCTGCCGGAAGGGACCACCAGAGGCGGTCAGCCAGATGCGGCAAACTTCCTGCGCGGATCCTCCCCGCATGCACTGGTGAATCGCGTTGTGCTCGGAATCAATGGGGAGCAAGGGCACGTTGTCGCGGCGTGCCAGCCGGGTGAGGATCTCTCCGGCGGCAACCATGGCCTCTTTGTTGGCAAGTCCCACCGGCTTCCCCGCCGCCACCGCGGCATAGGTAGCTTCCAGGCCCGCCAGGCCGACGATCGCCGAGACCACAAAATCCACTTGGGATAGGGTGGCGGCTCGCACCGTCCCCGCGCTGCCATAGACCACCTCGATGGCCGCGAGGCCTGCAGCTTGAAGCCGCGCCGCTAATTCGCCCGCCAACTGTTCGGTAGCCATGGAGACCAGCAAAGGCCGCCATCGCCGGCATTGGGCGAAGGCCAGATCCAGATTTCGGCCGGCGACCAACGAAGCAACCGCAAATCGCTCCGGGTACCGCTCAATGATGGAAAGGGTGCTGGTTCCGATGGAACCGGTAGAACCGAGGATGCAAATGTGCTTCAACGCAAGCTAGCCCGCTCGAAATACAGTTGAATCCATTGAGCGTACCACAGCGCCGGCGCGGCCAGCAGCAGGGCATCGATGCGGTCGAGGATACCCCCATGACCAGGCAGCATGGCGCCCGAATCCTTGACTCCGGCCCCACGCTTGATCGCGGACTCGACCAGATCGCCAACCTGGGCGAAGACATTCAACAGGACCGCCAATCCCAGCCACCGAACCAGGGGTCCTGGGAAATGAAGAGCTGCCCCGCTCCCCAACCAGCGCGCCAGGCTGACGAGCAGGGCGGCAATGAGCAGGCTTCCAACCACCGAGGCGGTGCTTCCCTCCCAGCTCTTGTTGGGGCTGATTTGCGGAGCCAGCTTGTGCCGCCCAAAGTTTCGCCCCACGTAGAGGGCGGCGATATCGCCGGTCCACACGATGCAGAAGAGAAAAATCAGCAGTGAGGGACCATCCGCCTGAACCCATAGCAGCGGCAACGTGGCCAGGCTTAAACCGATATACAGAAGCGGGAAAATCGAAACGGCGGAATCGCGTAGAACGCGTTCGAGCGGTGACGCAAAGGTGCAAACCAGCACCAGGACAAGACTGCAAAGGCCCAGCGCCGGCAAGATGAGGGCCGGGCTGAAGAAGGTTGCGGCGAAGAGTACTGCGATGGCGATCAGCACCAGGGTGCGCCGG